>Ga0335072_10003087_pt1 | contig 25298 bp, 19 predicted proteins | sample Lox_Sample_21_FD_206725 | JGI IMG/M metagenome (GOLD analysis project Ga0335072, IMG submission 206725) | Soil microbial communities from Loxahatchee National Wildlife Refuge, Florida, United States - Lox_Sample_2.1 | ecosystem: Environmental > Terrestrial > Soil > Wetlands | place: USA...
GCGGCGGTCTACGCGCTCGGCCTCGCACTCGTCGGCCTCGCGGGGCGCAGCGTGCCGCTCGTGGGCGCGGGGCTCGCGCTCGCGGGGCTCGGCTTGGGCGCCTTCACGCCGAGCGCCTCGGCGCTCGCCTCGAAGCAGTCGAAAGCCGCCGACCGCGGGGCCGTGATGGGCACCTACCAGTCGAGCACGAGCCTCGCGCGCGTCATCGGGCCGTTCGCATCCGGGTACATCTACCAGGCCGGAGGTCCGAGCGCACCGTTCCTCGCCGCCGCGTGCATCGCATTACCGGCGATCTGGCTCCTCATGAGCGCCCGGCGCCGCGCCGCCGAGCTCGAACAGCCCTCTACAGCGTGATCTGCGTCTGAAAGATCGTCACGGCCTGGCCGATGATCCAGACTCCGTCGAGCGCGCCGTCGCGGAACTCGAGCTCCACATCGACGCGCCCGGGCCGGCTCACGTGATGGCCCTGCAGTCCGCAGAATGCGGCGCGCTCGCCTTGGCGGGCGAGCAGCCGATAGTGATCGAGATAAGCGCCCAACAGCCCGTGGGCGTTGCCGCTCACCGGGTCCTCCGGGATTCCGAGCGCCGGGCAGAACATGCGCGACTCGGTGAGGCAGTCGGAAGCCTGCGGCGCGAGCGTGAAGACGAAGTACCCGGCCGCGCCGATCTGCGCGGAGAGCGTCGTCAGGCGCGCCAGGTCCGGCTTCAGCTGCTTCAGCTGCTCGTAGCCGCGCACGCCCACCATCAGGCGCGTGCCGCCGGCGCCCACGATGCGCAGCGGGCAGCGCGAATCCAGATCGTCCGAGGCGAGCGCGAGCGAGTCGAGCACGGCGAGCCGCTCACGCTCGTTGAGCTCGCGGCCGAGCGGTGGGCAGCGCTGGCGCACGGCGATGCGCCGCTCCGCGCCCGCGCCGCGAATCTCGATCTCCACGACGCCGGCGCGCGATCGCTGCCGCCGGCGCCCTTCGGTGCCGCGCTCGCGCGAGAGCACGTAATGCGCGGCGACCGTCGCGTGACCGACGAAGCCGACCTCGGTGCGCGGGGTGAAGAAGCGTGCGCGCACGTCGTGATCCGGGCCGTCGGGCGCCAGCATGAATGCGGTGTCGGCGTTGTTGAGCTCGCGCGCGATGGCGAGCATCTCGGCATCCTCGAGACCGTCGGCGTTGAGCACGACTCCGGCCGGATTGCCGGTGAAAGGCCGCGTGGTGAAGGCGTCGACCTGGTGGATCTCGATCTTGCGCGTCATCGCAGTACGTTCATGAGCCGCGGCGCCGCCCGATTCTAACCCTATACTGACCGGGCCGGCAGAAGGTGTATTGTATGGACATCGCAGTGGAAATCAGCCTCTATCCGCTCGCCGAGAGCTTCATTCCGCCGATCAAGGCGTTTCTCGGGCGGCTGCAGGGCGATGCGCGGCTCAAGGTCGTCACGAGCAGCCTGAGCACGCAGATCGTCGGCAAATACGAGGACGTCTTCGGCGCGCTCGAGCGCGAGATGCGCACGAGCTTCGCAGAGCTCGACAAGGCGGTGTTCATCCTCAAGGTCTTCGGGCCGCTCGCCGCGCCGGGAGCCTGACGCGCAAGCTCGCGCTGGCGCTTGCAGCGGGAGACCGGCAGACTAGCCGCTTTTACCCTGGGTGCGGAGCGAGTGCATGCCGTTGCTGCGAGTCGTCGATCGGGATGGGAGAGAGCACGAGGTCGAGGCGAAGTCGGGTCTCAAAGTCATGGAGACGCTGCGCGAGCTCGACTACGGCGTGGCCGCGATCTGCGGCGGGATGTGCTCGTGCGCGACCTGCCACGTCTACGTGGATCCCGAGTGGATCGAGCGGCTCCCTGCGGCCATGTCGGACGAGCGCGAGCTCTTGGCGGAGCTCGCGCACCACGAGCGCAACTCGCGCCTTTCCTGCCAGATCGAGTTCGGCGATGCGCTCGCGGGACTGAAGGTGACGATCGCTCCGGACGAGTGAGGAGCGGGACCTGGCGCGTGGCGGCCGGACCGCTCGCGTGGGGGTGATATGCGCTGGCTCGTGATCGTGTTCGTCGTCGCGGCGCTCGCTCTCATCGCGCGCGTCGTCTTCAAGCTGCGCAGGATCCGCGCAAGCGCGGGGGATGACTGGGATGCGCGGCAGATCGCGCAGCTGCGCGCGCGCGGCTCCGATCCCTTTAAGCCCCACCAGGTCGACTTCTTCTTCGGCCTGCCGAGCGAGTCGGCCTGCGAGGGGGTGCGCCGGGCGCTCGAGTCCGAGGGCTTCAGCGTCGATGCACGCCCGCTACCCGAAAGCGCCGACCAGCGCTTCAGCCTGCACGCATCGAAGCCCCTGCGGCTCTCGGTGCCCGATATGAAGGAGCTGAGCCAGCGCTTCTCCGAGCTCGCGCAAGCGAACGGCGGGCGCTACGACGGCTGGGCCGCCGCGATCGTGCCGCAGAGCCACGGCAGTGCCGCGTAAGGGCTGAGCGAGGCTCAGCGACGCTCGGTCTGCCGGCGCACGGCCTCCGCCGCCGCCGCGATCGCCTCGGCATTTCCGAGGTAGCGGCGCGCTCGCGGCTTCAAGTCCGTGTCGAGCTCGTACAGGAGCGGTGCACCCGTTGGAATGTTGAGCTCGACGACTTGGGACTCGCTCAACCCATCGAGCATCTTGACGAGCGCACGCAAGCTGTTGCCGTGCGCTACGACGAGCACGTTGCGGTCCTGGGCGAGCGCCGGGCAGATGCGCTCGCGCCAGCAGGGCAGCACCCGCTCGAGCGTGTCCTTCAGAGACTCGGAGCACGGCAGCTCCGCAGGGTCCACCGCTGCGTAGCGCGGATCGAAGCGCGGATGCCGCTCATCCTCCCGCGACAGCGACGGCGGCGGCACATCGTAGCTGCGGCGCCAGATCTTCACCTGCGCCTCCCCATGGCGCTCGACCGTCTGCGCCTTGTTGAGCCCCTGCAGTGCGCCGTAGTGGCGCTCGTTCAAACGCCAGGAGCGCTCGACGGGAATCCACATGCGGTCCATTTCGTCGAGCATGATCCACAGCGTGCGGATCGCCCGCTTGAGCACGGAGGTGAAGGCAACGTCGGCGTTGATGCCCGCGGAGAGGAGCTCGCGCCCGGCGGCGCGCGCCTCGTTGCGGCCGGCATCCGAGAGATCCACGTCCGTCCAGCCCGTGAAGAGATTCTCCACGTTCCAGATGCTCTCACCGTGGCGCACCAGTACCAGTTTCCCGCTCATGAGCGAGATTGTCCCTCAGGCGGCGAGTTTGCGCACCGTTTCCAGAGCGACCGAGAGCGTCGCGAAGTCCGCCGGTCCGCCCGCGCGCATCTCCGAGAGCATGCGCTGCCAGTGATCGAGCTCCTTGCCCGCGGCGCTCATCCACGCGGTGACGCGCCCGCCGGCCGCACCCGCTCGCCACCCCGCGAGCGCGCGTGCGGCGATCTGCCGCTGTGCGAGGTACACCCCGAGCCGCAGCTCCGTGCGTGCGACGGCCTGCCATGCGCCCTCGACCGGCAGCCGCTCGACCTGCTCGCGCAGCCAATCGAGCCCGACGCGCTCGCCCAACTCGAAGTACACCCGAGCGGTGTCGGCGACCGGCGCGCGCCGCAGAGCGGCGAGCTCCACGAGATCGAGCGCGGAGTTGAGCGCATCGAGACTCGCGATGCGCCCCGCGAGCTCGGCGGGCACGCCGGACTCCACGTGACGCCGTCGCAAGGCCTCATGGCGCTCGCGGGAGGCGCCCGTGAGGCTCGAGGCGATGTGGGCCTTCAGCTCGCGAACGCCGCCGCGGAATTCGGCGACGGCCTGGTCGATCTTGAGCTCACCGCGCCGCTGCGCGAGGAGCCAGTACGTCATGAGCCGCAGCAGGCGGCTGGTCTCGTACATCATGGCGTATTGCGTGGTCGCCGGTACGCGATTGTCGAGCGTCTCGATCTCCGCCCAGAGCTTGCGCATCTCGACGATTTCGCGCGCCGCGGTGTACGCGCGCGCGATTTTCGCGGGCGCGGCGCCGGTGTCCTCCTCCGCGCGCAGCACGAAGGCCGGGCCCATGCGATTGACGAGACTGTTCGCCGTGGCGGTGACGATGATCTCGCGACGCAGCCGGTGACGGCGGATGGCGGGCGCGAAGCGGCGCCGCAGCACCGCGGGAAAGTAGCGCTCGAGCTCGTTCGAGAGGTACGGGTCCTCCGGCACGTCGGAGGCGAGCAGGTGATGGCTCAGCCAGATCTTGCTGTAGGAGAGCACCACGCTCAGCTCCGGGCGCGTGAGACCCAGTCGGCGCTTGGAGCGCTCGGTGAGCTGCTCGTCGTCGGGCAGGAACTCGAGCGCGCGCGCCAGATCCCCCGAGCGCTCGAGCAGCCGGATGAGATGCTGGTACTCGGGCAGGCGCTCAGCCGAGTGCAGCTCGAGCGTGCTCAACGCCTGGCTCTGCAGGTAGTTGTTGCGCAGAACGAGTTCGGCCACATCGTCGGTCATCGCGCCGAGCAGCCGCCTGCGCTCGGATTCGCGCAGCTTCCCGGACTCGACCAGCGGGTTCAGCAGGATCTTGAAATTCACCTCGACGTCGGAGGTGTTGACGCCCGCGGAGTTGTCGATGAAATCCGTATTGAGCCGGCCGCCGCGCAGCGCGTACTCGATGCGGCCGCGCTGGGACAGTCCGAGGTTACCACCCTCGCCCACGACCTTGGCGCCGAGCTCGCTCCCGTTCACGCGGACGGCGTCATTCGCGCGGTCGCCGATCTCGAGATTCGATTCGCCGGCCGCCTTGACGTACGTGCCGATGCCGCCGTTCCACAGAAGATCGACCGGCATGCGCAGGATCGCGCGCACGATCTCGTGCGGTGCGGCCGAGGTCGACGGCAGGCCGAGCATGCTCTGCGCCTCCGATGCGAGCGCGATCGCCTTCGCCGAGCGCTGGTAGACACCGCCGCCGCGCGAGATCCGGCGCCGGTCGTAATCCTCCCACGAGGAGCGCGGCAGCGCCGCGAGCCGCGCGCGCTCGGCGAAGGAGAGCGCCGCATTGGGCGCCGGGTCGAGAAAGATGTGCTGATGATTGAAGGCCGCGCGCAGCTTGATCTTGCGCGAGAGCAGCATGCCGTTGCCGAAGACATCGCCCGACATGTCGCCGATGCCGGTGACGGTGAACTCGCAGCGCTGGATGTCGAGGCCGATCTCGCGGAAGTGGCGCTTGACGCATTCCCAGGCGCCGCGCGCGGTGATTCCCATCCTCTTGTGGTCGTAGCCCGCCGATCCGCCCGAGGCGAACGCATCGCCCAGCCAGTATCCGTATTCCTGTGCGATGCCGTTCGCGATGTCGGAGAAGGCGGCGGTGCCCTTGTCGGCCGCGACGACGAGATAGGGATCGTCGCCGTCGCGCCGCACGGTACGCACCGGAGCTGCGATCCTGCCGCCGGCGATGTTGTCGGTGAGGTCGAGGAGCGCGCGCATGAAAGTGCGGTAGCACTCGACGACCTCGCGCTGCAGCTCGCCGCCGGCTGCGCTCGGCGGGCGCTTGACGACGAAACCGCCCTTGGCGCCCATCGGCACGATCACCGCGTTCTTCACGTTCTGGGCTTTCATGAGGCCCAGAATCTCGGTGCGGAAATCCTCGCGGCGGTCGGACCAGCGGATGCCGCCGCGGGCGACGTAGGCCATGCGCATGTGCACGGCCTCGACTCGTGGGCTGTAGACGAAGATCTCGAACTTCGGCCGCGGCAGCGGCAGATCGGGCAGGCGCTGCGGATCGAGCTTGAGGGCGAGGTAGGGCTTCGCGCGCCCGGCGGCATCCTGCTGGTAGTAATTGGTACGCAGCGTCGCACCGACGACCTGAAGGTATGCGCGCAGGATCCGGTCCTCATCCAGGCTCTTCACCGCATCGAGAGCGCGGCGGATGGAGGCCGCGAGGCGCTCGACGCCGCGGCGCGCACGCTGCGGCGCCTGCGGATCGAGCGCGAGCGCGAAGAGACGGAACAGGTTGCGCGCGATGCCGGGATTGCCGCCGAGCGTGCGCTCCATGTAGCGCTGACTGAAGGCGACTCCGGTTTGCAGCAGGTAGCGACAGACGGCGCGCAGCACCGTGATCTCGCGCGCCGCGAGCCCGCAGGCGAGCAACAGCCGATTGAATCCGTCGTCCTCCACCTCCCCGCGCCAGACGGCCGCGAATGCTTCGCGAAAGTCGCGATCGATGCGCTCCAGATCGAGGCGCATGCCGTCGCGGTGCTCGAGCTCGAAGTCCTGGATCCAGAGAGCCCCGGCGTCCGCCCAGGAGAGCTCGTAGGGCCGCTCGGCGATCACGCGCAGGCCGAAGTTCTCCATCATCGGCATGATGTCGGAGATCGGCACCGGATCGCCGTGCTTGACGATCTTCAGGTGCATGCGCTCGGGACGCTGCCCGGCCGGACGGTGCAGCCGCAGGCGCAACTCCTGCGGTGCGCGCTCGAGGGACTCGAGCTCGGCGATGTCGGCGAGCGCCTCGCTCGGTGCGACCTCGTCGGTGTACGCGGCCGGAAAGACCCCGGCGAAGCGCCGCGCCACCTCGAGCGCCGCCGCCTCGTCCGTCCGCTCGGCAAGCTCGTCGCGGAGCCGATCGGCCCAGGTTCGCGCCGCAGCGCCGATGCGGCGCTCGATGCGCGCGATGTCGACGCTCGCGCGCGCGGTCGGGTCGGTGCGCACGACGATGTTGAGCCGCGCGAGCGTCGATTCGGACAGCTGCACCTGAGATTCGACGTTCACACCGCGGAGCTCCTCGCGCAGCAGCGCTTCGATGCGCGCGCGCACCGCGGTGTTGTAGCGGTCGCGCGGCACGTAGACCAAGCAGGAGTAGAACCGCTCGAAGGTGTCCCGCCGCACGAACAGCCGCACGAGATCGCGCTCGTAGAGATTCACCGTGCCGCGTACGATGTGCACGAGATCCGGCACGCTTGCCTGAAAGAGCTCATCGCGCGGGAAGGTCTCGAGCACGTGCACGACCGCCTTGGCGTCGTGACTGTCGGCCGCGAGCCCGAAGCGCCTGACGACCTGGGCGACCTTGCGCTTGAGCACGGGTATCTCGTGCGGACTGCGCTGATAGACCGAGGAGGTCCACAGGCCGAGGAAGCGGCGCTCACCACTCACCGCTCCGGAGGGCGCGAAGGTCTTTACCCCGATGTAGTCGAGATAGGTCCCGCGATGAACGGTCGAGACGGAGTTCGCCTTGGTGATGGTGAGCAGCGTGCGCTCACGCGCCCGCTCGCGCACCGTGCCCGCGAGCGCCACGGGCTTGGCCGGCGGCAGGCCGGGCCGCGGCGCGCGCAGGATGCCGAGCCCCGAGCCGGCGACCGGCACCGTCAGATCGCGCGTCCGGCCGCGGCGCAGGCGATAGTCGCGGTAGCCCAAGAAGGTGAAGTGGTTGTCGGCCATCCACTCGAGAATCTCGCGCGCATCGCGCACCTCCGAGCGCGGCGCGCGGGAGGCGCCGCTGCGCAGCTCCGCCGCGAGCGCGAGCGCCCGCGCGCGCATCGGCCGCCAGTCGGCGACCGCCACGCGCACATCGGCGAGCGTCGCGTGCAAGCGCCGCTCGAGCGCGAGCAGTCGCGCGGCATCGAGCTGGCGGTCGATCTCGATCAACTGCCAGGACTCCCAGCGCCGGCCGCCTTCCTGCGGCCTGTGCACCGCCGTGAGCGCACCCTTCGCGTCGCGCTCGACTGCGAGCACGGGATGGACGATGAGATGGATACCGATCGATTCGCGCCCGAAGATGATTCCGAGTGAGTCGACCAGGAACGGCATGTCGTCGGTGACGATGAGCACGAGCGTGTGCGGGGAGTCGAAGCCGACGGTCGCGCGCGTGGGCGAGAACACGCGCACGAGCGGCCGGCGGCGCGAACGATGGCTCCCGAAGCGCAGGTGATCGAGGGCCGCCGCCGCGAGATAGCGCGTGTCGCGCGCGGCGAGATCTTCCTCGGCGACACCGCGGAAGTAGCAGCGCAGGAAGGCTTCCTCGAGCGGGGTTGGCCGCCGTCCCCGCGCGAGCGCCCGCGCGGCTCGCACGATCTGCTCGATCAGTTGCAGACGCTTCGCTGGAACTTCGCCGAGCATCGTTGGTTCCCCTTCGCTGCGTGCGCGAAAATACCACGTTGTGCGCAGCCGCTCCCGCTCGTTCACGGGCGGTGTTCGCGTGCGAGATACTCCGTGCTCTGCATTTCCGTGAGACGGCTCGCCGTGCGCTCGAACTCGCGCACGAGCCGCTCGCCGCGGTAGAGCTCCCCCGGCGGTGCGGCGGCAGAGACGATGAGATTCACGTTGCGGTCGTAGAGCTCATCGATGAGCGCGATGAAGCGGCGCGCCTCGTCCTCGTGCGTGGGATCGAGGACGGGCACGTTGGCGACGATCACCGAGGCGAATTCCCGTGCGATCTCGATGTAATCGTCCGCGCTGCGCGCACCCGCACAGAGCGCGGCGAACTCGAACCACACCGCGCCCGCACCGCGACGCACTACCGGAACGAGCCGGCCCTCGATCTCGATCGAGCCGGCAGCCGCATCCTGCTGCGGGACGAGCTCGGCGAACAGGGCGGCAAGTCGCAGCTGCGCCTGCGCCGAGCCGGTGAGCAGGTAGGTGCCCGCCTGCGTGAGCTGGCGCAGGCGATAGTCCGTTCGCCCGGCCACGGGAAGCACTCGCGTGTGGCGCTCGAGGAGCTCGATCGCAGGCAGGAAGCGCTCGCGCTGCAGACCGTCCCGGTAGAGCTCGCGCGGGTGCACGTTGGAGGTGGCAACCAGTGTGACGCCGTGGCGCACGAGCCCGCTCAGCAGGCCCGCGAGGATCATGGCGTCTCCGATGTCCGCCACCGCGAACTCATCGAAGCACAGCACCTGGGCCTCCTCGGCGATGCCGCGGGCGATGTGCTCGAGCGGGGCGCGCACGCTCGCGAGCGCGCGCAGACCCGTGTGCACATCGTGCATGAAGCGATGGAAATGCCTGCGCCGAGCCTGCCCCGGCACGAGACTCTCGCAGAAGAGGTCCATGAGCCAGGTCTTGCCCCGGCCGACCGGGCCCCACAGGTACACGCCGCGATGGAGCGTCGCGCCGCCCCGCAGGCGATCGAGCCAGCGCGGCACCGCGATCCGCGCGCCGCTCGCGAGGCGCCGGCGCAGATCCTCGAGCGCATCCACCGCGGCGAGCTGAGCGGTATCGGAGCGGAACCCACGCTCGGCGAGCCGCTCGGCGTAAAGGCGGTGCAGTTCCGCCCCGGTGGTCGAGCCGTCCACTCACAGCATCCGATAGTTGGGACCCGATCCGCCCTCCGGCGTCGTCCAGTTGATGATCTCGTAGGGGTCCTTGATGTCGCACGCTTTGCAGTGGACGCAGTTCGCCGCGTTGATCTGCAGACGCTTGCGGCCGGACTCCTCGACGATCTCGTACACGGCGGCCGGACAGAATCGCTGGCAGGGGTTGCCGAACTCCTTCGCGCAGCGATCGATGCAGATGCTCGGGTCGAGCACTTTCAGGTGTGGTGGCTGACTCTCCTCGTGCGTGGTCGCGGCGAAGTAGACCGAGGCGAGCCGGTCGCGCGGTGGCAGCGTGCGATCGAGGAAGCCGCGCTGGGGCGAGGTGTACTCCGCGAGCGTCTCGAGCCGCGCGGAGTCCGGCGTGCGGCTCTTCAGCGTCCAGGGCGTGCGCCCGCGCGTAACGACCTCCAGTGCCGAGTTGGCGAGCCCCACCCACAGCCCGTATTTGAATCCGGGCTTCACGTTGCGCACCGCGTAGAGCTCGCGTCCGCCGGGGGAGGCCCGCCAGAGCCGGTCGAACCCCTCCGGCGCACCGGTCGCTGCGAGGTGCTCGGCCGCGAGCATCCCGCAGCGGATCGCCTGGTGCACGCCCTTGATCTTCGGTACGTTCACACCGCCCGCGGAGTCGCCGATCAGCAGGGCCCCCGGCATCTCGAGGCGTGGGATCGACTGCCAGCCGCCCGCCGCGATCGTGCGCGCACCGCTCGCCAGGATCTCCCCGCCTTCGAGCAGCGGCTTGACGCGCGGGTGGTGCTTGAACTGCTGGAAGGCTTCGAACGGCGAGAGGCGCGGGTCGATGTAGTCGAGTCCGACGACGAACCCGACGTACACCCGATCCTGGTCGAGGTGATAGATGAAGCTCCCCCCGTACGTGCGCGCATCGAGCGGCCAGCCGAGGGTGTGCTCGATGAGACCCGGCTCTACGCGTCCCGGGGGCAGCTGCCAGAGCTCCTTCAAGCCGAGTCCGTAGGTCTGCGGGCAGGCGCGGGCATCGAGCCCGAAACGGCGGATCAGCTGCTTCGCGAGGCTGCCGCGCGCTCCCTCGGCGATGACGGTGGTCGCCGCGTGAATGTCCGCGCCCGGCGCATAGCTCGGCCCGGGACTGCCGTCGCGCGCGAGCCCCATGTCCCCCAAGCGCACGCCGCGCACCGAGCCGTCGCTCCGATAGAGCACATCGGCGGCGGGGAATCCCGGGAAGACATCGGCGCCGAGCGCTTCGGCCTTCTGCGCGAGCCACGCAGCGAGCAGCCCGAGCGAGATCACGAAGTTGCCCGAGTTGTGCAGGTGCGGAGGAAGCGGAAGATTGAAGCCGCCGGTGCGCGTGAGCAGGCGCAGCTCATCGCGCCGCGCCGGCACGCAGATCGCCGGGGGCGTCTGTCGCCATTCCGGCGCGAGCGCATCGAGCGGTCCGGGCTCGATCACGGCGCCGGAGAGCGCGTGCGCGCCCACCGCCGCCGCCTTCTCGAGCACGCACACGCGCAGCGCGCCGTTGAGCTCGCGCAGGCGAATTGCGCATGCGAGCCCCGCGGGTCCCGCGCCCACGATCGCCACGTCGTACTCCATCACGTCGCGCGTGACGGCGCTCATCGGCGTCTCCGGCGCACGTAGCGGCTGGCTCGCGACATCCTCACCGCGACATTCTACATGCGAAAGATGCCGTAACGCTCCGCCGCCGGCGCAGGGCCGCGGAGCGCGAGGTGCAGCGCGAGGGCGAGCACGCGGCGCGAATCGAGCGGATCGATCACCCCGTCGTCCCAGAGCCGCGCGGTGGCGTAGTACGGATGACCCTGCGTCTCGTAACGTGCGCGCGTCTCGCTCGCCAAGCGCTCGAGATCGGCGGCGGAGGATTGCGCTCCGCGGCCGCGCGCGCCCTCGCGCCGCACCGTCGCGAGCACCTGCGCTGCCTGCTCTCCTCCCATCACCGAGATCCGCGCATTCGGCCACATCCACAGAAAGCGCGCGCCGTAGGCGCGGCCGCACATCGCGTAATTTCCGGCACCGAAGGACCCGCCGATGATGAGCGTGAGCTTGGGGACCGTCGCGCACGCAACGGCCGTCACCATCTTGGCGCCGTCCTTGGCGATGCCGGCGTGCTCGTAGCGCTGCCCGACCATGAAGCCGGTGATGTTCTGCAGGAACACGAGCGGCAGCCGCCGCCGGCACGCGAGCTGCACGAAGTGCGCACCCTTCAGGGCCGATTCGGAGAACAGAATGCCGTTGTTCGCGACGATCGCGACCGGGCAGCCCGCGATGTGCGCGAACCCGCACACGAGCGTCGCGCCGTACTCCGCCTTGAATTCGTGGAACTCGGACTCGTCGATCAGGCGGCCGATGATCTCGCGCACGTCGTAGGGCTGGCGCGGGTCCTCGGGGACGATCCCGTAGATCTCGCGCGGATCGAGCTCGGGCTCGCGCGGCGCGGCGCAGGCGAGCCAGGGCTCGCGCGGCGCGGCGAGGCTCGCGAAGGTGGAGCGCGCGATGGCGAGCGCATGCCGGTCGTCGTGGGCGAGATGGTCGGCGACGCCGGAGATGCGCGCGTGCACGTGGCCGCCACCCAAGGACTCCGCGTCGACCTCCTCGCCGGTGGCGGCCTTCACGAGCGGGGGCCCGCCCAAGAAGATGGTGCCTTGATTGCGCACGATGATCGTCTCATCGGACATCGCCGGCACATACGCGCCGCCTGCGGTGCAGCTGCCCATCACGACTGCGATCTGGGCAATGCCACGCGCCGAGAGCTGCGCTTGGTTGAAGAAGATGCGCCCGAAGTGCTCCTTGTCCGGGAACACCTCGTCCTGAAGCGGCAGGAACGCACCGCCCGAGTCGACCAAGTACACGCACGGGAGCGCCTGCTCGAGCGCGATCTCCTGGGCGCGCAGATGCTTCTTCACCGTGAGAGGGAAGTAAGTGCCGCCCTTGACGGTGGCGTCGTTCGCGATGACGAGCGCCTCGCGGCCGTGGATGCGACCGATGCCGGTGATGAGGCCCGCCGCGGGCGCCTCGCCTCCATAGAGCCCGTGCGCGGCGAGCGGGGAGAGCTCGAGGAAGGGCGCGCCGGGATCGAGCAGCGTCTCGATGCGCTCGCGCGGCAGGAGCTTGCCGCGCTCCGTGTGCCTGCGGCGCGCCTGCTCGTCTCCGCCGCGGCTCACGCGCTCGATCTGCGCGTGCAGATCTGCGGCGAGCGCGCTCATGCGCGCGGCGTTGGCCCGAAACGTCTCGCTCGAGGATTGGGCGCTGGAGCGGATGCGCGCCACGATCAGGGAATCTCGACTGCCAGAGCGACGGCCTCGCCGCCGCCGATACAGAGCGCCGCCACCCCGCGCTCGAGACCGCGGTGGCGCAGGGCATGCACGAGCGTGACCAGAATCCGTGCGCCGGTCGCTCCGATCGGATGCCCGAGCGCGCAGGCACCGCCGTTCACGTTGACTCGCGCGTGATCGAGGTCGAGGTCACGCTCTGCGGCCAGCGTGACGACCGCGAAGGCCTCGTTGATCTCGTACAGATCGACATCGCGCGCGGCCCAGCCGACTCGCGCGAGGGTCTTGGCGATCGCCGCGGAGGGCGCGGTGGTGAAGCGGGCCGGCTCCTGGGCGTGGCTCGCATAGCCGCGGATGCGCGCGAGCGCGGTGAGGCCGCGGCGCTGGGCGAGGCTTTCGCGCATGAGAATGAGCGCCGCGGCGCCATCGGAGATCGATGAGGAGCTCGCCGCGGTGACCGTGCCGTCCGCGGCGAATGCCGGGCGCAGCGCGGGAATCTTGCTCACGTCGCACGTGCGCGGGGTCTCATCGGCATCGACCACGAAGGCGGTCTTGCGAGCCGTCACGGTGACCGGGACCGTTTCGGCGGCGAACGCGCCGCTTGCGAGCGCCGCGAGCGCGCGCGCGACCGATTCGGTGGCGAACGCATCCTGCGCCGCGCGCGTGAATCCCCGCTCCCGCGCCGTCGCCTCCGCGAAAGAGCCCATGAGCTCACCGTCGAACGGGCTCTGCAGCCCGTCGAAGAACATGTGATCGAGCACCTCACCGTGGCCCATGCGATAGCCGCTGCGTGCCTTCGGCAGGAGGTAAGGAGCGTTGCTCATCGACTCGAGCCCGCCCGCGAGCGCGCAGTCGATCGCACCGGCGCGAATCTGGTCGGCCGCGATCATCACCGCTTTGAGTCCCGAGCCGCACATCTTGTTGACGGTGGTCGCCGGAACCTGGACCGGCACGCCGGCGCCGAGCGCTGCCTGGCGCGCCGGGGCTTGCCCGAGGCCGGCCGACAGGACGCAACCCATGACGACCTCCTCGAGCTCCTCGGGTGCGAGCCCCGATGCATCGAGCGCCGCGCGCGCCGCGGCGGCACCGAGCCGTGGGCCCGCGAGGGGCGCGAGCGCCCCCTGAAACGCGCCGATCGGCGTACGCTTGGCGGCGACGATGACGATGCTGTCTTCGGACATGCTGCTCCTTTAGCTCGCGAGCGCTCTTTCGAACAGCTCGACGAAGCGATCCGCGACCTCCGCGGCGGTGAGCTCGGCGCCGGTCCGATACCAGTGACCGATCCCGTTGAGCGCGCCGGCGAGCGCGAACGCCGCCATCTTCGCATCGCAGCTGCGGATCGAGCCGTCGGCGCAGCCCGCGCGAATGATGCCGCGGATGCCCTGATCGATCTCGGACTTCATGCTGCGCAGCTGCTGCGCCACCGGCGCGGAGACATCGTGATCCTCCACGCGGACCATGCACCAGCCGAAGTCGGACGCCATCACCTCGGCATAGCGGCGCACGAGCGCCGCGAGCTTCTCGCGGCCGCTGCCGCGCGAGGCTGCGAGCTCGCCGAGCACCGCCGTGATCCGCCCTGCGCCGAGGCTGAAGCACTCGAAGATGATCTGTTCCTTGCTCGCGAGATAGTAGTAGATCGTAGGCTTGGTTACGTTCAGGAACGCGGCGATATCGTCGAGCGTGGTGTTGTGGATGCCGCGTTCCCGGAACGCGCGCGCGGCGGCGGCGAGCACCGCATCGCGCTTGGCCTGTCGCTCGCGTCCGCGCTCGTGGCGCGGACGCCAGGGCGACCCGCCCGCTGCGCCGCCGCCCGCCTCGCGCCCGCGTCGTGGAGCCCGCACGCTCATCGCACGCCCCTTCTGGCCCTGCCGCGTGGGATGCGTTGACCCCCGCGGACGGCACGCCTAGACTTACCAGTATCTATCTTACCATAGAGTAACTTACGGTTGCGCGAGAGGCACCGATGAGCGTCGAGGCGGTCAACGCCCGCGCCGAGCCGACCCGCGGCGCCGCGGCACGGACGGCGGCTGCGCGGGCGCTGCGCTTCGTGACCGCAGCGTCGCTCTTCGACGGGCACGACGCGGCAATCAACATGATCCGCCGGCTCCTGCAGGCGCATGGCGCGGAGGTGATCCACCTCGGTCACAACCGCGCCGTGGCGGAGATCGTCACCGCAGCGATCCAGGAGGACGCCGACGCCATTGCCGTGAGCTCCTACCAAGGCGGTCACAACGAGTACTTCCGCTACATGGTGGATACGCTCCGCGACTGCGGCTGCGCGCACATCCGCGTGATCGTGGGCGGCGGCGGGACGATCGCACCCGAGGAGATCGAGGCCCTCGAGGGCTACGGTGTCGAGAAGATCTACACGCCCGAGGACGGTCGGCGGCTCGGGCTCGATGGCATGGTGACGGACGTGCTTGCGCGCGTGCGCGCGGTAGCGAAGCCGCGCTACCAGCCCGGACCGCTCAGCCCGCGCGACCCCGCACGCATCGCGCGGGCCATCTCGCTCCTCGAAGGGGCCGGTGCCGACGATTGCGCGGCGCGCGCGCTGCGCGAGGAGCTCGCGCGCTCGGCGCGCACCGCACCCGTGCTCGGCGTGACCGGGACCGGCGGGGCGGGTAAATCGAGCCTGCTCGATGAGCTGCTGCTGCGCTTCGTGCACGCGTTTCCGCAACGCGAGATCGCGGTGGTCGCGATGGATCCGACGCGGCGCCGCAGCGGCGGTGCGCTCTTGGGCGACCGCATCCGCCTGAACAGTCTCGCCTCCGGGTCGATCTTCATGCGCTCGCTCGCGACCCGACGCCGGCATCTCTCGACCGCCGCGGTGCTCGAGGAGGTGATCGGCCTCTACAAGGCCGCGGGCTTCGATCTCATCATCGTCGAGACGGCCGGCACCGGGCAGTCCGACAGCGAAATCGTCGATCGCGTGGACCTGTCGGCGTATGTGATGACGGCGGAGTACGGGGCCGCGAGCCAGCTCGAGAAGATCGAGATGCTCGATTTCGCCGACTGGGTCGTGCTCAACAAGAGCGAGAAACGCGGTGCCGATGACGCCCTGCGCGACGTGCGCAAGCAGTGGCGGCGCAACCATCCCGAGCGCGCGGCGCTCGCGGATGAGAGCCTGCCGGTATTCGCGACGGTTGCCAGCCGCTTCAACGACCCGGGCGTGAACCGGCTCTTCGCCGCGATCGGACGGGCGCTTACGGCGGCGCGCAGCGGAGCGGCCGCGTGGGAGGTCGTGGAAACCGGCCCAGCCGAGCCAGGCGCACGCGAGCCGCTCGTGCCCGCTGCGCGCAGCCGCTACCTCGCGGAGATCGCCGCGGATGCGCGCTGCGACCAGCGGGAGACGGAGCATCAAGCGCGGGCGGCGAGCCGCGCCGGCGCACTTTACGAAGCGCTGCGCGCGCTCGGGGATACACCGCTCCCGCCGCCGCTCAGCCCCTACCCCGATGAAGCGCTGGTTGCGGATGCGGGGGATGAGACACGGCGCGCGCTGCGCGCGGAGTACAACGAGAGCCTCGCCCGAGTCGGCGCCGAGTCCTTGGCCGAGCTCGCGGCATGGCCGCAACGCGCACGCGCCGCGAGCGCACCGACCTACTCGTATCGCGTTCGCGGGCGCGAGGTGAAGGGAGAGAACTACACGGAGAGTCTGGCCCACCTGAAGGTGCCGAAGCTCGCCGTGCCGCGCCTCACCGACTGGGGCGAGACGCTGCGATTCCTGCGGACCGAGAACCTACCCGGGAGTTATCCGTATACCGCGGGGGTGTATCCCTACCGGCGCGAGGAGGAGGAGCCCATCCGCATGTTCGCGGGCGAAGGTGCTCCCGAGCGCACCAACCGGCGCTTTCATTACCTCGCCAGCGGTCGCGGCGCAGTGCGACTGTCGACCGCATTCGACTCGACGACGCTCTACGGCGAGGATCCGGACACGCGCCCGGATGTCTACGGCCGCACGGGAAACTCCGGGGTGTCCGTCGCCACGCTCGATGACATGAAGAAGCTCTACTCGGGCTTCGATCTCGCGCTCGCCTCGACCTCGGTGTCCATGACGATCAACGGTCCGGCGCCGATGATTCTCGCGATGTTCATGAACACCGCGATCGATCAGGCGGTCGAGCGCCACCTGAGAGCCGAGGGTCGCTGGGAGGCGGCGCGGCGCGCGCTCGAGTCGTTCCATGGCGAGCTCGCAGCGGGCGGGCTGGCCGCACCGGCCTATTTCGGTGCGCTGCCCGCGGGCCACGACGGCAGCGGCCTCGCTCTGCTCGGCGCGAGCGGGGATCGGCTCCTCGCCCCCGAGGTCTACGAGCGGATCAAGGCCGAGACGCTCCACAGCGTGCGCGGAACGGTGCAGGCGGATATCCTCAAGGAGGATCAGGCGCAGAACACCTGCATCTTCTCCACCGAGTTCGCCCTGCGAATGATGGGCGATGTGCAGCAGTACTTCATCGAGCGGCGCGTCCGCAATTTCTACTCTGTCTCCATCTCCGGCTATCACATCGCCGAGGCCGGCGCGAACCCGATCACGCAGCTCGCCTTCACGCTCGCGAACGGCTTCACTCTTCTCGAGTACTACCTCGCGCGGGGCATGAGGGTCGATGAGTTCGCGCCCAATCTGTCGTTCTTCTTCTCGAACGGAATGGATCCCGAGTACGCGGTCATCGGGCGCGTGGCGCGGCGCATCTGGGCGCGCGCTCTGCGCCGCCGCTACCGCGCGGCCCCGCGCAGCCAGATGCTCAAGTACCACGTGCAGACCTCGGGGCGTAGCCTGCACGCACGCGAGATCGCATTCAACGACGTGCGCACGACTCTGCAGGCACTCCTCGCGCTCATGGACAACTGCAACAGTCTCCACACCAACGCCTACGACGAGGCGCTCACGACGCCGACCGAGGAGAGCGTGCGCCGCGCCGTCGCCATCCAGCTCATCATCAATCGGGAACTCGGTCTGATGAGAACGCAGAATCCGTGGCAGGGGTCGTATGCGATCGATGAGCTCACGCGAGCGGTCGAGGAGGCGGTGCTCGCGGAGTTCGACGCGCTCTCCGAGCGCGGCGGAGTGCTCGGTGCGATGGAGACGATGTACCAGCGCGGCCGGATCCAGGAGGAGTCGCTCGAGTACGAGCGCCGCAAGCACGACGGGAGCCTTCCGATCGTGGGCGTCAACACGTTTCTCTCCGAGCGCGGGGCGGCCGCGGAGCTCGCCCAGGCGCGACTGATCCGCTCGACCGAGGAGGAGAAGCAGGCCCAGGTCGCCGCGGTGCGGGCGTTTCAGCGCCGCCACGCCGAGCACGCACCGGCCGCGCTCGAGCGCCTGCAGCGGGTCGCCGCGAGCGGCGCGAACGTCTTCGCGGAGCTCATGGAGACGGTGAAGACCTGCTCGCTCGGGCAGATCACCCACGCGCTCTACGCGGTCGGCGGACAGTACCGGCGGAACATGTAGGCGGGCGCTGCGCGGGTTCTCCCCCGTGCACGGCGCTCGCGCTCGCGCCTCAGGCGGCAGCCAGGTCCGGCTCGTGCAGGTGGCTCAGGATGGCGCCGCGGGCCCGCGCGCGCAGCTCCTCGGCGGCCGCGGTGGCGTCCGAGCTCGAGGCGGCGAGCGGGGCGAGCAGCTCGACGCTCACCGAGGTAGGCTGTGGCAGGTAGCTGCCGGGCGGAAACGCCGCCCGCGTGCCGCGTACCACCACCGGAACCACCGGACAGCGCGCGCGCACCGCCGTGAGGAACGCGCCCGCATGGAACTTGAGCAGTCCCGGCTGCGCCGAGAACGTCCCCTCGGGGAAGAAGACCAAGGAGTGGCCGTTCTCGGCGTTGCGCAGCACGCGCCTCGCATCCGCCGCGCCTCGGTTGCGATTGAACCGCTCCACGAAGTGCGCTCCGATGCGGCGCAGGAGCGATCCGGCGAGCGGCACCCGCGCCATCTCGCGCTTGATGATGAAGCTGAACCGCGGCGGGAGCGCCGCGCTGAACACCACGCCGTCGAGGTAGCTCGCGTGATTCGCAACCAGCACGCATTGGCCGGCTGGGAGACGCTCGAGGCCGCTCACCGTGAGCGGCATGCCCGCGAGCCGCAGGAACGCGCGCGCGACGGTGCGCACCGCGGCCCGGCGGCGCTCGAGTCCCGGCATCACGACCACCACGGCGAGAGCGGCGAGGCCGAGGAGACCGAAGAGGAGATACGCATAGAGCGCGTAGGCGAATCGGATGAGGGCGCGCATCGGTCGGGACATTCTGCCAGCAAGCGGTGGTCGAGCGTGCGAACGGTACCGCGCCTCGCGCCGAAGGGCACGCGGCGGATAAAGAGTGAACTGGTTCTCTTTATGTCATGAGAGAGCGCGAGATGTGAAGATGGTCACTCCGGGTGCGCGCGAGCCCTCTCCATACTGGTCGTGTACGCCTACGGCCCGATCGCGCACCGACTCATGCGCAGTCGCGGCGGCGTGCACAGGTTTCGCAAGGTGAGGCCGACTTTGTCCAAGCACGCTGCAGTCGCCGCAACTCCCGCGCCCGATCCGTCCGATCCGGCGGTGTCGCGGTTTCTCGACGCCGTGTGGATGGAGCGCGGACTTTCCTCCAACACGCTCGCGGCCTACCGTGCCGATCTCACCGCGCTCTCGCGCTGGCTCACGGGGCGCGGCGTTGCCATGGCGCGCACCACGCGCGCCGATCTGCAGGACTTCATCGCCTGGCGCGTGCAGGCGGGCGCGCGCCCGCGCTCGACAGCGCGTCAGCTGTCGAGCTTCCGGCGCTTCTTCCGCTATCTCGTGCGCGAGAACGTGATTCGCGAGGATCCCACCGCGGACATTGCGATGCCGAAGATCGGCCGCTCGCTGCCGAAGTCGCTCACCGAGGAGGAGGTCGAGTCATTGCTCGGCGCTCCGCAGGTGAGCGATCCGTTGGGCAACCGCGACCGCACGATGCTCGAGGTGCTCTACGCGACCGGGCTCAGAGTCTCGGAGCTGGTGAACCTGAGGCACACGCAGGTCAACCTGAATCAGGGTGTCATCCGCATCCTCGGCAAAGGCAGCCGCGAGCGGCTCATTCCGCTCGGCGAGGAGGCGATGCGCTGGATCAGGGAGTTCTCGGGCGGGTCGCGGAGCGAGATCCTGCTCGAGCGGCAGTCGGAGTACGTCTTCCCGACGCGGCGCGGAGACCGCATGACGCGCCAGGCGTTCTGGCACATCATCAAGCGCTACGCGCGCAAGGCGGGCGTCGACAAGGAGCTCTCGCCGCACACGCTGCGCCATGCTTTCGCCACCCACCTGTTGAATCACGGCGCCGACTTGCGTGTGGTGCAGATGCTGCTCGGTCACAGCGATCTTTCCACCACGCAGATCTATACGCACGTAGCGCGCGAGCGCATGAAGGAACTGCATTCCCAGCATCATCCTCGCGGATGAGCGGAGGAATCTGTTAGACTTGCCGTGCAAGCCGCGGCGGCCGAACCTTTCGGCTAGCGACCGGTCGAAACGGCTCAGGCGTTCCCATCGAGAACGGCATCCAAGCCATGAAAGCGCCTCTTTTTCTCCTCGCGACACTCGGTCTCGCCTCCGCGGCGCTCCTCGCCGCGCAGCCCGATGCCAAGCCCGACCCACGCGTGACGATCGCAGCCAAGATTCCGGGCACGCGGCCCGAAGACGTGCGCGCGACGCCGATCCCGGGAATCTACGAGGTGATGCGTGGCACCGATGCCGCTTATGTCTCGGCCGACGGCAAGTACGCGATCGCCGGAGATCTCTACGACCTGCACTCGAACGTCGATCTGACCGATAACCAGCGCCGCGAGATGCGCCTGCAGATGCTCGCGCAGATTCCCGAGTCGCGGATGGTCATCTTCGGCCCGCGGGATGCGCGCCATACCGTCACGGTGTTCACCGACGTGGACTGCCCGTACTGTCGCAAGCTCCACAGCCAGATCGCCGAGTACAACCGCCTCGGAATTCGCGTACGGTACCTCTTCTATCCGCGCACGGGCCCGAACACCGCATCCTGGACCAAGGCGGAGGAGGTGTGGTGCTCGGCCGACCGCAAGGATGCGCTCACCCGCGCCAAGCGCGGCGAGACGCTCAATGTGAAGCTCTGCCCCAATACGCCCGTCGCGCGCGATTACGAGCTCGGCCAGGAATTCGACCTGCAGGGAACACCCGCGATCGTGCTCGGTAACGGCGACATGCTGCCCGGGTACGTCTCGCCCGCGGAGCTCGCGCAGGAGCTGCGCACCGTCGATCGCTAGCGGCGCGTCGCGGTCTCGAGCGCATGACGCTCAGGTCTCGAGCAGCTCGCGCTTGCCGGGTTTGCCTTCCCACTCCTTGGCATCGGGCGGTGCTTCCTTCTTCTCGGTGATCACCGGCCATTTCTTGGCGAGGTCGGCATTGAGCCCTTTGAAAGACTCCTGACCGCTCGGCAGCTCCTCCTCGGAGAAGATCGCTTCCACCGGGCATTCGGGCTCACAGAGCGTGCAGTCGATGCATTCGTCGGGGTCGATGACCAGGAAGTTCGGTCCTTCGTGGAAGCAGTCGACCGGACAGACTTCCACGCAATCCATGTACTTGCACTTGATGCAGTTTTCTGTGACGACAAAGGTCATGACATTCCCCGGGAAAAGCGTTCCTCCGCCGGACACGGGCGCCGCGGCCAGCACGCCATTGTGCCATGCCCGCACGCTCGCGCGCGACGGCGCTGCTCAAGGCGGAAGGATCCGCCGCTCGAGCGCGGCGAAGTGGTGAGACTCGTGTCCGGCGGCGCGGTCGTCGAGGTAGCGGCGCAACGCAAACTCCGTGCTCGGGAAGGCGATCTCGGTCCACGGGATGTCCGCGGGATCGACGAGCGCAACCTCGAGGCTCTCGGACCCGGCCCCGAAGTCCGCCCGCGGGAGTCGTGCCCGGAAGAAAACGTGCACTTGATGGGCGTGCAGCACGTGCACGATCGCGAGGAGCGAGCCGATCTCCACGCGCGCGAGCGCCTCTTCTTCCGACTCCCGTGCGGCCGCCTGCTGCAGCGTCTCGCCGTTCTCCATGAACCCGGCGGGCACCGTCCAGTAGCCGCGCCGCGGCTCGATCGCGCGCCTGCAGAGCAGAATGCGTCCCCCGAGCTCCGGTACGCAGCCGACCACGAGCCGCGGATTCTCGTAGTGCACGGCGCCGCAGGCGCTGCACACGTGACGCGGGCGGTTGTCGCCGGGCGGGGTCTCGAGCGTCACCCGAGCGCCGCAGGAGGGACAGAATCTCATGGGGGCATTGGATCAGGTTCGCCGCGCGCAAGTCCAGCGAGCGGGCGCGCGGCGCGGCCGCCGAAAGGAGGTAAGCTCCGCGCGAGTGCCCGCTTGAGCTCAATCCCCCGGCCTCGAGGAGAGCGACGATGACCTTCGATCTTCAGGAAATCTCACGACGGATCCGTGCGCTCGGCACGGAGATCTCACCCCAGGCGATCGAGGGCACCGCGGCGATCTACGCGCCGTTCCACGAGCGCGAGCCCTACCGCGCCGTGATCGTGAGTCGCGACGAACGCTACGGACCGAACGAGCGGCATCGTCTCGATGTCTTTGAGCCTGCGGCGGCGGGCGCGGGTGGCGCGCCGGCACGGCCGGTGCTGCTGTTCGTGCACGGCGGCGGGTTCATCGGCGGTGATAAGCGCATGCCGGGCTCGCCCTACAACGACAACGTCGCGCTCTGGGCGGTCCGCCACGGGCTGATCGGGGTCAACATGACTTATCGGCTCGCGCCTCAGTTTCCCTGGCCCGCGGGCGCGGAGGATGTGGCCGCCGCGCTCGCCTGGGTGCGGCAGGGGATCGCTCGGCACGGCGGTGATGCGCGGCGTGTCTTCGTCATGGGCACCTCCGCCGGGGCGGTGCACGTCGCCTCCTACGTGGCGCATCGGCAGTTCCATCCGCAGGCGGGCCCGGAGATCGCCGGCGCCGTCCTGCTCTCGGGGATGTACGACCTCGCGCCCCTGCCACGCAATCCGCTGCACAGCGCCTACTACGGTGAAGACGAGGCGCGCTACCGCAGCGCCTCGACGCTCCAAGGTCTCGTGGATTCTTCCGTCCCGCTCACCTTCGTGCTCACCGAGATGGACCCGCCGGACTTCCAGCGCCAGGCTCTCGGCCTGATCGAGGCGTGGATGAGGCGGCACGGACGCTGGCCGAGCCTCTTTCACATGCTCGGACACAACCATCTGAGCTCGACGATGCATCTGAACAGCCCCGACGCCGCGCTCGGGGAGCGCATCCTCGACCTCATTGACCGCGCGCCGCCGACTTGAGCCCGCGCGCGAGCGGCGCCGCAACGCGCACCAGATCGCGGCCCTCGTGCTTGGCCTCGTAAAGCGCCGTGTCGGCGCGCGCGATCAGATCGTCCAGGGTCCACACACCCGCGCCGCTCGTCGCCAAGCCCGCACTCAGCGTCACGCGCAGCGCCGCGCACGCCTCGGGAAGCACGATCCGCGCGGCAAGCTCGCGCAACCGCTCGACACCGGCAAGCGCGGTATCGAGCGTGGTATCGCGCATCACGAGCAGGAACTCCTCGCCGCCCCAGCGACCGAGAATGTCGCTCGCGCGCAGCGCCTCGCGACCCGCGCGACCGAACTCCTTGAGGACGTAGTCACCGGCCGCGTGGCCGGCCCGATCGTTGATCGCCTTGAAGCGGTCGAGGTCGATCAGCGCCACCGTAAGCGGGCTCTGCGTGTCGCGTGCGGACTCGAGCGCCGCCGCGGCGAGCTCGGCGGTGCGGCGACGGTTCGGCAGGCCGGTGAGACTGTCCTGCTCGGCTAGGCGCACGAGCTCCCGGCGATAGCGCAGGTTCGTGACCAGCGAATAGCTGAGGAGCGCGATGATCACCGCGCCCGCGCTGCCGGCGATCGCGATCGAGCGGATCTCCGCTCGCTCGTGCGCCGCCCGCTCGCGCGCGTCCGCGAGCTCGCGCTGGAGCGCGGCATTGCGCTCGAGCTCGTGGTCCGTCTCGAACCGCGCGCGCAGCGCCGCCGCCTGCTCGCGCCGCTCGGCGTCGTTCGCCGCGACGTAGCGGCGCACGTACTCATCGAGGTCGGCGTAGGCCGGACGATACCGGCGCAGCGCCGCGTTGATGCGCGCCCTGAGCTCATAGGCGGCCGGCAGCTCGCGCGGCGGCATCTCCTCGCCGCCGTGGACGAGTACCGCATCGAGCTTCTCGAGGGCGCGGCGCGCATGGCCCGCGGCGAGATCGATACGCGCGAGGTCGGCGAGCGTCTCGTCGACCACGTCGACGGCGCCGGCCGCGCGGAAGGTGCCAAGGGCGCTTTCACAGCGGGTGCGTGCGCCGTCGAGCGCACCGAGCTCGATCAGGTCACGGCAGACCGCCTCATCGGCGAATGCGATCCCGAGCCGATCCGCCACTTGAACGCTGAGTGCGCGCGCAGCAGCGTACTCCCGGATCGCCTCCGGGTAACGGCGCATCGCGCTGAAGATACGACCGCGCAGAAATCTCGCCACGGACAGCGCCAGGGTCGCGTTGCGAGCGCTGTACCAGCGCACGACCTCCCCGTTGAGCTCGAGCGCCTCGGAGAAATCCCCTACGCTGCGCAGCACGGCCGAAAGCGCCGCGGCGGCGAGTACGCGCTGCGCGGCGCGATCGGGTTCGCGGGCGGCGCGATATACGCGCAGGAGCGTCGGGATCGCAAGATCGGAGTGCGCCTGAAAATTCTCCAGACGCCCGAGCACGATCGACAGACAGAGCTCGGTTGCGGAGCCGGGCGGCTGCCCCTGTCGCGCCGTCGCAATCATCGTGAGCGCGCTGTCGATCGCCGCGGCGCCGTAGACGTTCTGTGCGTAGGTGGCAAGGAGCGCGAGGTGTACCGGGTCGCTCGCAGCCGGGGCGAGCGCGAGCCCCGCGCGCGCCGCCGCGCGCGCCTCGACATCGCGCTCGAGGATGCCGAACGCCTCGGCCTCGAGCGCCTCGAGCGTTGCGGTGCGCTCGGCATCGGCGTGCGCAGCGCGGCGCTCGCTCGCGAGCCGCGTGTCGATCTCGGCGAGCGCCTGCGTGGCGTTGCGCTCGATGAGCGGCTCGAGCGCGCGCGCATCCGCCCCGGGAAGCACGATGCAGCCGGCCGCGGCAGGTCTCGCAAGGAGGAGGATGAGCGCGAGCGCGGCACCCCTTCGGAGGGTTCTGGCGCGCAGGGTCGGTCCTTCGTCCATCCGCGACGGGCTACGCATGAGCGGAAAACTACGGGATCGCAGCCCCCGGCACGCGCGCCGAGGTCACGGTTTGCGGTACGGGAGGCCGCGCGGTGCGGGGCGCAGGCCGCACGCAGACGGCGCGCATCACACTGTGCGCGGGTAGGGTGGCGGAGGATGAGAGGAGTGCGACATAGCTCGCAGACGGGCGGCTGAGGCCGCTCGGGACGCGAGCGCAGGTGAGCCGCCGGTCGCTCGAGTGGTGCCCGAGGTCGGAGTCGAACCGACACGCCTTTGAGGGCGGCGGATTTTGAGTCCGCTGCGTCTACCAATTCCGCCACTCGGGCATCGGCCGGAAAGTATAGAGATCGATGCGCTCAGGCGCGACCTTTTGGCGGGCCGGCGCATCATAGAGTCAATGTGACGAAGCTTGCCCACATCGAGGTGCCGGAAGGCTTGATCGCGAGCGCGCGCGACGGCGCCGAGGCGGCCCGTGAGCGGCTCTATGTCGCGCTCTCCCCGGCGATCTTCGCGCTCATCCGGCGTCTGGTCGGCCGGCGGGCCGTGGCGGAGGACCTATTCCAAGAGACCATGATGGCGCTCTACGAACATCTCGGTGACTACCGGGGCGAGGGACCGTTCGGCGCCTGGGTCCGGCAG
>Ga0335072_10003088_pt1 | contig 25296 bp, 20 predicted proteins | sample Lox_Sample_21_FD_206725 | JGI IMG/M metagenome (GOLD analysis project Ga0335072, IMG submission 206725) | Soil microbial communities from Loxahatchee National Wildlife Refuge, Florida, United States - Lox_Sample_2.1 | ecosystem: Environmental > Terrestrial > Soil > Wetlands | place: USA...
GCGTTGGCGAAGGGACGCACGGTGGTGCGGGGGGCAGCGGAACTGCGCGTCAAAGAATCGGATCGCATCGCCACCATGGCCGCGGGCCTGCGCGCGCTTGGCGTTCGCATCGAGGAGACGCCGGACGGCGCGATCATCGATGGCGGCGTGATCGCGGGCGGTACGGTGGAAAGCCATGGCGATCATCGCATTGCGATGAGCTTCGCGGTGGCGGGATTGGTAGCGCGGGGGGGCGTGACGATTCGTGATTGCGCCAATGTCGCAACGTCATTCCCAGGGTTTATGGAACTGGCCAACGGTTGCGGGTTTGCGTTGAGCTAATCTCTCGCGCAGAGTCACCTCCTTCGCCATTCCAGCCTTCACCAGGATGGCGATACGGCAAGGCCATCGATCTGCTCGACGACACACATGCCAACCATCCCCCACTTCATCGTTGCCATTCCCGCCCGCTACGGCTCCACGCGCCTGCCGGGCAAACCCCTGCGCATGATCGGCGGCGTGCCGATGATCGTGCGCGTCGCCAAGCGCGCCTTGCAGGCCGGTGCCACGCAAGTTGTTGTGGCGACTGATGATGAGCGCATTGTGGATGTGCTGGCAGAGCGGGGCGTGGATGTCTGCATGACCCACAGCGACCATGCCTCCGGCAGTGATCGCCTCGCCGAATGCGCGGCGGTTTATGGCTGGCCGCCGGACACCATCGTGGTGAACCTGCAGGGCGACGAGCCCTTTGCGCCCGCGGCCGGCATTCGCGAAGTGGCGCATGCGCTTGCCGAAGACAATGCCCCGATGGCGACGCTCGCCACGCCGATCGTGGATGCGCACGAGCTGTTCGACCCGAATGTGGTGAAACTGGTCTGCTCATCGCAAGGCCGCGCCATGTACTTCAGCCGCGCACCGCTACCGTGGGCGCGGGATGCGTTTGCGTTAGATCGCGACCAGCTGCCGGAAGCAGTGCCGTTTCTGCGGCATATCGGCATCTATGCCTATCGTGCGGGTTTCCTGCAGCAGTACGCCGGCCTGGCACGCACGCCGTTGGAGCAGGCCGAGTCGCTGGAGCAGTTGCGGGTGCTGGAACATGGCTACCCCATTGCCGTTCGTCTTACGCCCGAACCGTTCCCGCCGGGGATCGACACGGAAGCGGATTTGCAGCGGGCCGAAGCTTGGCTGGGTACGTGAGGACTATCGGGCGTTTGCAAGCACCTCTTCGACCCACTCATTGATGCTCTTGCGATGCACGGCCGCCCTGGTGGCGACATGGGCGTGAACATCCGGCGAAATGCGCAGCATGAGATTGCCGGAATACGACCGCTCCGGCTTGCGGCCCGTTGCCTTGCAGTCAACCAAGTAGTGCTCGATGGCGGCATGGAAGTCTTTCGTCAGTTCACTCACGGACTTGCCATGAAAGCTGATGTTGTCTTTGATGCCTAGCACTCGCCCCACAAAGATATTGTCGCTTTCATCGAAGTCGATGCGTGCGGTATAGCCCTTGTAAGTCATGCTGTTCATGGGTGGATGCCTTTCTCGATCAGCCATTTCCGCAATTCTTCCACCTGGTACTTTTTTGCCTCTTTTCCTGGGTGCGGGCGGTGCAGATAGATGCGTGAGCCGGCTAGCTCAAAGACGACCCGCGATCCGTTCCCTTCTCGAATGTCTCCACCTAGGGCCACTATCAATGCTTCGACTTCGGCGAAAATGACGCTGCCGAGGGTAGGAGTGGCATAGATGGATTCCAGCGTCCTGCGGTGTTTGGCCTTCATGGCAGTATTGATAGCGTATTTTGCTATCATGTTATGAAATCCATCGTTAACCTTCAAGGTATGCAAGCGTGACTGTTGCGTCCGTTTTGTTTGTCTGCCTCGGCAACATCTGCCGCTCACCACTAGTCGAAGCGGTTGCCCGCAAACACCTCGCAGAAGCCGGGCTAGGCATTGAAGTGGCATCCTGCGGCACCGGTGGCTGGCATGCGGGCGAACAGGCTGATCCACGCATGCGCGCCGCCGCGGCAAACGCCGGTTACGACCTGGAACCGCATCGCGCTCGCCAACTGCGCGCCGACGATGCCGAGCGCCATGACCTGCTGCTGGCGATGGACAGCAACAACCTGCGCGACATGCGGCGCGTCTTCGGCGGCAAGGTGCACGAGCGGCTAGCCTTGTTCCTGGACTGGGCCGGTGCCGCGCCGCCGCGGGATTTTCCCGATCCCTACTACGAGGAACTCACCGCCTTCGCGCAATCGGTGGCCTTGGCCGAGCGCGGTGTGCAAGGCCTGATCCAGCGCCTGCGTAGGGGCTGAACTTGCTGCGCCCAGGCATTGAAAACCTGGCAATCGGGCTAAAATCCTGCCCATGCAGCCCGCTTCCTCCCAGGCCTTCGACGGCAAGGCCTTTGTCAGCACGCTCACCACCTCGCCCGGCGTCTATCGTTACTTCGACGAGGACGGCGAACTGCTGTACGTGGGCAAGGCCAGCAGCCTCAAGAAGCGGGTGGGCAGCTACTTCCTGAAGCCACGCATGGAGCCGCGTATCGCGGCGATGGTGTCGCAGATCGCCCGTTGCGAAATCACCGTCACCCGCACCGAGGCCGAGGCGCTGCTGCTGGAATCCCAGCTGATCAAGGCACTGAAGCCGCGCTACAACATCCTGCTGCGCGACGACAAAAGCTATCCGTACATCTATCTCTCCGGGGGCGAGGACTACCCGCGCCTGGCCTTCCACCGTGGTGCGCGCAATCAGCCGGGACGCTACTTCGGTCCGTTCCCCAGCGCCTTCGCCGTGCGCGAAAGCCTCAACCTGATGCAAAAGCTTTTCAAAGTGCGTCAATGCGAGGACAGCTATTTCCGCAATCGTTCGCGGCCCTGCCTGCAATACCAGATCGGCCGCTGCACCGGCCCCTGCGTAGGCTTGATCAACACCGAGGATTACCGCAACGATGTGCGCCATGCCGAGATGTTCCTGGAAGGCCGCGGCAGCGCGGTGATCGACGAGCTGGTCGCCGCGATGGAGCAGGCCAGCACTGCGTTGAATTTCGAACGCGCCGCCGCCCTGCGCGACCAGATCGCCACCTTGCGCAAGCTGCACGCGCAGAACCACGTGCAAGGCGCGACGGCGGACATGGACGTGATCGCCTGCCGCATCGAATCGGGCATCGCGTGCGTGAGCGTGTTGTTTTTCCGCAACGGCATCAGCCTGGGCACGCGCGATTTCTATCCACGCCTGCCGCTGGATGCCGAACCCGCCGACGTGCTGGCGCAGTTCATCGCGCAGTACTACCTGGATCGGCCGGTACCGCGCGAGATCATCCTCGGCGAAGCGATCGAAGACGAACAACTGCTCAGCGAAGTGCTCACGCAGCAATGCGGCCACGCGGTGGAAATCAAGACGCGCGTGCGCGGCGATCGTGCGCAATTCCTGCAGATGGCCGAACGCAACGCGCAGGCCTCGCTCACCTCGCGCATCGCCAGCCGCCAGACCCTGGGCGCGCGCTTCGATGATCTGCAGAACGTGCTCGGCCTGGACGAACCGCCCAAGCGCATCGAATGCTTCGACATCAGCCACACGCGCGGCGAGGCCACGGTGGCGTCATGCGTCGTGTTCGGGCCGGAAGGTGCGGAGAAATCGCACTATCGCCGCTTCAACATCGCCGGCATCACGCCCGGCGACGACTATGCCGCCATGCATCAGGCGCTCACCCGTCGTTTCCGCAAGGTGGCGGAAGGCGAGGGCATCCGGCCCGACATACTGCTGATCGACGGCGGCACGGGGCAGGTGGCGCAAGCGCTGGACGTATTGCGCGAGCTGGGCATCACCGGCATCGAAGTGGTTGGCGTGGCCAAGGGCCCGGGCCGGCGCGCAGGCGAGGAAACGCTGGTATTGGCCGGCTCCAACCGCGAGATTCACCCTGGGCCGACATCGCCTGCGCTGCACTTGGTGGCGGCGGTGCGCGACGAAGCACATCGCTTCGCCATCAGTGGGCATCGCAAGCGCCGGGAAAAGGCACGCGAGCGTAGCGTGCTGGAGGACGTGCAAGGCGTCGGCGCACGCCGCCGTACCGCATTGCTGAAGGCATTCGGTGGTTTGGCCGGCGTGGAAGCGGCCGGTGTCGAGGAACTGATGCAAGTGAAGGGCATCGACCGCAGCTTGGCCGAGCGTATCTATGACGCACTCCATGCCTGATCACGCGCGTTCATGAGACACTGCACCCCTATTGGAAGGAGCCCATGCGCATCAATCTACCGACCTGGCTGACGCTGTTCCGCGTAGCGCTGCTGCCGGTGATGGTGCTGGTGTTCTACTTGCCGTTTCGCGGCCACAACATCACCGCTGCCATCGTGTTCGCCCTGGCGGCCGTCACCGATTGGCTCGATGGCTATCTGGCCCGCCGCATGGGCTTGACCTCCAAGTTCGGCGCCTTCCTGGACCCGGTTGCGGACAAGCTGATGGTGGCCGTGACGCTGTTCCTGCTGGTGGCATCGCACCGCGGCGACTGGTCGGGCATCGTCATGGCGGTGACCTCGGCCATCATCGTGGGCCGCGAGATCAGCATTTCCGCCCTTCGCGAATGGATGGCCGAGGTCGGCATGCGCGCCACGGTGCGCGTGGCGTTCATCGGCAAGCTGAAGACCGTGATGCAAATGGTGGCCCTGATCGTGCTGATCCTGCAGCACGAAAAGGAGGCCGAAGCCTTGCGCCTGTATCACATCGGTGAGGGCCTGCTGGTGCTGGCCGGCGTGCTCACCATCTGGTCGGGCCTGCACTACCTGCGCGCCGCCTGGCCGGCGCTGCACGAAGACGCCATGGCCGCGGCCCGGTCCGCACCGGACCAGGACAAGAACGCTTGACGGTTTCGTTTCAGTCGCTAAAATGCGCGGCTCCAATGCGGGAATAGCTCAGTTGGTAGAGCACGACCTTGCCAAGGTCGGGGTCGCGAGTTCGAGTCTCGTTTCCCGCTCCAAATATCGATTCGCGGATATCCGCGGATGCTTGAAAAAAGGGGCGCAAGCCCCTTTTTTCGTGCCCGCAACCATGGGTGATGAAGCCGCGCGCAACGCGTATATCGTTCGATGGAGAGGGCTTCCTCGCAGTCAGGTGTGCGTCGAGGACGACGATTCTCACCACGCCATATGCGTGAGCAGCGTCTGCGTGTTCAAGCGTTGATAGCGAAGCGTCCACCTCGTCGCCGGCATGAACGGCTCGGCCAGCCGCTCGACCACTTCCACCTCGATATCGCCGTTGTCGGTGTCGAAGCGCAGCACGCGCACGGCATGGAAGTCGAACAGCCGTCCGACAGTGGCGAAACTGGCCTTGAAGAAACTCTCTTTGGCCGAGAACACCGCGGTAAGCACCACCGGCCACCCCTGAACGAGGGCGGCCTCGGTCAATCGTTTCCTTTCATCGTCGTCCACCACGGTGGTGCGTAGCGCGTGCAGGGTGGCCGGGCTCACTACGTGTTCCAGATCGATGCCAATGCCACGCAACTGCGACGATGGCAGGGCAATCGCCACGGCCAGGTTGCCGGTATGGGAAATGCTGCCCAGATAACCCCGCGGCCATACCGGCTGGCGCGCCGATCCTATCGCCAACTCGGCATCCGGCGCGCCGCAGGCCGCAAGCGCCGCACGCGCCGCCAGGCGGCCGGCCAGGAATTCCGCCTGCCGTTTGCGCACGCTGCGCGCAATGGATGCCGGACAGGCGATGCCATGCTGGGCGAAGGCGGCATCATCGTGGGCCGCCACATCGAAGGGCAGCGCAAAAGCAGGCGGCAGCTGCACCTGGCGATGATCCAGGAGGATGCGATACAACGGCAGGGCGGCGTCTGGAGACCAGGTCATGCGCGGGACCGGTGCTGCGACAGGTCATCAAGATAGAGGGCGGGAGTAGTCACGAGCACAGTCTTCCTGGGCGCGGAAACACATGCAAGGCAAGCCGTGCGCTGACTGGGGCAATACGCGGTTGCTCAAGCAAAATTCAATCCGTTCAACTTACCGGGAATCGCCGGATGAAGATGCCCAGCCGTGTTCATCAGGGCCGGCACGGGCTATTCACATTGGACCTGATTCTGCTATAGTTATCCGCTCCGACGCGGGAATAGCTCAGTTGGTAGAGCACGACCTTGCCAAGGTCGGGGTCGCGAGTTCGAGTCTCGTTTCCCGCTCCAGATTCAAGCAAAACCTCGGTGAGCCGGGGTTTTGTTTTTTCAAGCGAAGCCCGACCTGCTAAGGTTGCGGTCTAGCGCAATGGCCAGGTGGCAGAGTGGTCATGCAGCGGCCTGCAAAGCCGTGTACGCCGGTTCGATTCCGACCCTGGCCTCCATTGCGAATGAAGAATGAAAGCGCCCTTGTGGCGCTTTTTTTCTGCTGCGCTGGCGGTACTAAATCCTTGGCTCTGTTCCGGGCTACTGCCGAATCGCCACCGCATCGTGATATGCAGCATCCATGCTTAAGTGGATGCGGCTTAACGATGAGCACGAGTTGCGAATGACTTGGAAAAACTGCGACGCCGAAGGATGCGCGCCCAGAACCAGAGTTCGCACGCGGCGCCTGCAACGAAGAGAGCCCAGCCCCCGCCAGTCATGCCGACGCTATAAGAAACGAGTGCAGCAATCAGCACGGTGATGGTGAAAAGCTGATGTTTCATATCGCCTCCGAAAGTCTGACGGCTTGAGATACGCCTGGATGAAGCGGACATCATCAACGCGCAGTGGCCGGGATGTTACGACTCGATGGACGTCCGACGCCGCGCAGCAGCAACCAAAAACCGATGACGATTTCATAGATGCCTGCGGGCGTATCGAAATTATCGCCCATGGGATTATCAGGCCAGACGATGGCGGCGATCGTGCCCGCCAGCATCACCACATAGGCCAGCAAGCCGAATCCTGCCAGTAGCCAGGGTATATAGCGGGATTTGAAAAACAGCCAGCTGAAAACAATGCAGCCCAGCGATAGAAAGATCAGGCCGATGTTGTAGCCGGCATCGTGCGTGTCATTGAAAAGCCAGACGAGACTTTGCAGTTGCTGACTTGAAAACACTGTGGCGTATCGTGCATCGGTCAGCAATTGCAGCATGGTGAAGCTGTTGAGCGTAATCACGCCGAGCACCGCTGCTTCCGCCACTCGCCAGAATGCCGCAAGCAAGGCCAGATGCCTGCCGACCGGCCGAAGCAGTACGTACAACGCGACTGCCATGGCGATGTCGCCGGTAAAGGCCGCCAGATCGCTCACCATGCCTATGCGGAACAGCAGTAGATGGTCGACGATTTGCGCGGCTGTTTTCGCCGGATCGTTATCCACGATCATGCTGCCGCGGCCGTTGAATTCGCCGAACACGCCGCATGCCATCAGCAGCAAATAGAGAAAACCCGCGACCCTTGCGGCGGTGCGCTGGGATTGGTCGATCACGGTGCTTGCCATGACACTTCCCCGCATGTCGCCGGTGGCGCGATCTTGACGGGAGGAGGCTAGCATTTGGGTATGCGGCAACGAGTGCCAAAGGTCATCGCATGTCTCTGCGTCGACCTGAGTATGTTGATGCGATGTTGATTGGGCGGTGTCGAATCCTGCCGCTACTTTTGGGATGGCAATGTTGGGATTCGCTTGCGCTCATCGCCAACCTGCGTGATCTCGGCCGGGAGAGCTTGCCACGATTCAAATGGATGCCAACACGGAGTAGACAGTCAAGAAACTGTGAAAGCATTGCCGCCCTTATCGGGCCGCTGAATTATGCGCCGGGCAAGCAAAAGAATTCTTCAACCTATCCACGATCCGCCTGCTACATTTCGACTCCCGGTAGGCGAACTACCATTCACCCAGGGGAAGCCCATGTCCCATCGTCAAGGAAGTTTTGTCCGTAAAGCAGCATTCGCCGGCCTGACTGCTCTTTGCGTAACCTCAACGGCTTTTGCCCAGACCGCCGCACCGGCGACTGGGCTTGGTCAATCCTGGCCGAACGCTGCAGACGTAAGCGCCAGTCCGAACTGGCACGTGTACGTGTTTATGTTGAATGGCATCCAGTACATCCAGGTCAACGATTTGAACGGCACCGTGCATGCGGCGGTGGGTACCGCCAATGGCACCTCGATCGTGTTGCCGGTGGGTGTCGATGCGCAGAACGTTTCGACGCCTGCGCAGAGCTCGACGACGTCAGCGTCGCCCAGTACAACTTCGGGTGCTGCGCAGACGGTTTATCAGGACAGCGCCACCACGGTGACTGCGACGCCGCAAAGCAACGGGACGACAAAGTTCACCATTCAAACGGCTTGCACAGGTATGTCATGCAGCGGCGGTGGTGGGCAGTGAGGTTATTTCACCCATAGCCGCACGGGGGGAGCAAGGCGAGGCATCTCTCTTTGCTCCTCGTGGGCGGCGGCATCATGCAGTAGTGCGGTCAATTGCAGCCGGTTTGCCGGCATGCGTACATGCAGCAAGCCGTCGAAGATGCGTACTTGGTCGCGCATTTCTGGGATATCCAGCATGCTTGCGCCGAGCTTGGCAGCCAGCCGCTTGCGTTCATCGGAGTGATACACCGCGCTGGCGACGCCGGTTTCCTCCAGCACACCTTCCGCGCGAAGTACTACCCAGCGCCTTCCGTTGGTTTCCCCGCCGCGCAGTATCAGGTTGACTCGAGTGCAGGCTAGCCTGGAGGTCACATAGACCACCGCTTCGCACGCCGTGCGGTAGGTGGCGGTGAGAATCGAAGGGGCAAGACGGCTGAATCCGCGTCCGCTAATTTCGCAACGATAGGCAATGCCGGCCTCGTCGAGCGCGCGCGCGACCGTTTCATTGAGCGCCGCCGGCAAGCCGCGCTCGCGCCACGCCACCGGGTGCATGCTTTCGGCAAGACGGTAGACCTGGCTCTGCGTGTTCAGCGCCTGCTTGTAGAAAGCATGGCTTTCGATGTTCGGCACGATCCTGCGCATCTGCTCCAGCAAACGGCTGTTGGTGATGTGCAGGGTGCCCGCCAGATACTCCAGCGCCTGGGAGGTTTGCCGCATGCGCTGTTCGCTAAGCTGCAGACTTTGCCTTGCGACGCGCTGCACGTTCAGCACGGTAAGCCGCTCTTCCTCTTCTTTCTCGAGCTGGACACTGATGCGTGCGCCAAGCGCAAACAAGCACGTGACCGTGATGGTCAGAAACAGCATGGTCGAATAGAGTTCGGCAGAGGGGGCATCTTCAGGCGGGATCGCGATCGAAATGCACGCGATCACCAACGGTGCGCTCACCGCAACTGCCCGCCAGCCGTGTTTCAGCGTCAGCCACGCCATCGGCAGGACCATGGAAACGGTTGCCGCAAGGCGGGTTTGTTCGTCGCCGGTCTGCTGTAGCCAACCGAGCAAGCCAACAGCTGGAACCAGCAACGCGACGGCATCAAGCGTCAAACGGCTGGCCAAGGTTTTATTTATTTGTTCGCGCAAATGGCCCGGCCGGTAATCGAGCCACGCCATCACTACCCCTGGCACCACGGAAACGATGGCAAGGTACGGACCAAAGAAAAAGTCATAGAGCCATGACAGTATGGCAAGCGGGTTTTTCACCGTGTTCAAGAAGCAGGCAGCCGTCCAGCTATAGGCCATGGTGCCTAGCGAGACAAGCAGGATGCAAGTGAGCAGAGCCTTGATGTCCACCACATGTTCCGATCTGGATGGAAGCGGCGGAAATTTACTGCGGCACCACCATACGATGGGCATGGCGACAGTAAAGGGTGGAATGCAACGGAAGGCGATCCACGCCGTACCCAGGTTCGTGCAAGGAAGCACTTCGTACGCGTTGGATACCGCTTCGCCAATGTACAGCGCAGGCCAATACCGATAAGGGATCAAAAGGAGGCAGGCCAAGCGGATGCCGGCATGCAGGGGCCAGTGCGCAGTAGAAACTGGATTTACTGCGAAATAAAGAAGCCCGTAGCCGACCGCAACCCCCACCTGCAGTAGCCAGTCGTTAGTCCACCAGCGCTTCCCCATGCGTTTTCCCCTGCAAAAATGAATTCACAAGCGTGTTGGCGTCGTCCCGCTATTTCTCGCCAGATTAGCTTAAGAATAAAACAATGCGGGCCGTGAAGTTTGCGTGAGTCTTGGTGAGGATCAGGCAGCCGTACGTCACATTTATGCAGCAAACTCCGTCTTGGGCACAATTTTTGCCGATGCCGATGCCGGCATTCGGCCAGATGGATTCATATCGGCAGTGACGCGAGGATCTTGACAATCCAAAGAATGGGCTAAGCAAAGGCAAAGTGTGAGCTAAGCCAAGCCCGGTAGCTTGTGTCCTGGAGACAAGATCCAAGAGGGAGATTTGCAGGTGCAGTTGCTTCGCAAGGATTTACCGCTTGATCATCGCCCCCTCCGCGCACTGCGGCTGGGCCTGGTGGCATGCGTGGTGGGCCTGGCCGCCTGCGCCACCTACTCGCCCTTGCCGCTGGGTACTGGGCAGGGGGCCAAGACGGTGTCGCAGCTTTCGGCCGATACCTCGACCATGCCGCTGCCGGCGCTGCGTTCCCACCGGTTCGATCCCTCCCATGGCATGGACGTGACCGATGTGGCGATCCTGGCGGTGGCCAACAGTCCGGACCTGAAGCAGATGCGCGACCAACTGGGAATCGCACGCGCCCAGGCCTTCCAGGCCGGATTGCTGCCGGACCCTCAAGTCAACATCAACCAGGAATACCTGACGCACCCGATTCCGGGCTACCGCACTTCCTCCGTCTTCGGCATCAGCGAGGACATCGCCAGCCTGCTGTTGCGCTCCACCCGCAAGGCCGCGGCGAACGCGCAAGCCGACCAGGTCAACCTGGACCTGCTCTGGGCGGAGTGGCAGACCATTGCCCAGGCACGCCAGTTGTTCAACCAGGTGGCGTCTTTGCGCGAGCAGCAGCAGCGGCTTGCCGCAGAGCAGGCCGCGCTGGCGCCGGTGGATGGCTATGTGCGCAAGGCGCTGCAGCAAGGGAACCTCACCTACGATGCCGCCAGCGCCGGCTTGAACGCCTATGCCGATGTCACCCAGCGGCTGTCCTATTGCACCGTGCAACTGCACCAGGCGGAGCGCGATATGCGCCTGCTGCTTGGACTGGCGCCGGATGCACCACTGGATTTGATCGGGGAACCGTTCCAGGCCTCGCCTACACCCGGGCAAGTGGAAACCGCGCTGGCCGACCTGCCGCGGCGGCGGCCGGACCTGCTGGCCCTGCAGGCCGGTTACAAGTCGCAGGAGGCGACCTTGCGCGGCGCGATCCGCGCACAATTTCCCGCGCTGACGTTCGGTCCGGACCGCCAGAGCGACAACTCCGGCGTGCCTTCGTGGGGCATCAACATCGGTGTGACCTTGCCGTTGTTCGATCGCAATCGCGGCAACATCGCCATCGAAAAAGCGACGCGGCAGCAGCTGAAGGATGACTACGAAAGCCGTGTGCTGGCCACGCACAACGACATCCGCCAGCTGATGCTCGACCAGGACACGCTCGCCAGGCAGCGCGAGCAATCGCAGGCGCAGGCCCAGCGCCTGGATCAAGCAAGCCAATCCGCTGAAAGCGCCTGGCACAAAGGCCTGCTCGACTGGCCGACGTATCTGTCCATTCGCGCCAATGCACTCAGCGCCGACATGGATGCCATTGCCGCACGCGACCAGCAATCGCAGCAAGCCATTGCACTGGAAGCCTTGCTCGGCAGCACCGATCTTCAACCGTCCACAGCGTCCACCTCAAGACTATGAATCGACTTGCCTTTACGCGTGCCGCGCTGGCGGCACTGATGCTGGCTGCACTGGCCGCTTGCGGCAAAGGCGGCGCTGCCGACGATGGTGATGCTCCGGACGTGAAAGGCTCCGTGCTGATCACGACCACGGCGCCGGTCAGCCAGCCCTTCCACGACACCGTCCAGGTGTGGGGTGTCGCCGCGGGCGATCCGCATCGCGCCAGCACCATCAGCCTGGGCCATGGCGGCCTGGTGACGGCGTTGGCCGTCGCGGCCGGACAATCCGTGCAGCGCGGGCAGGCGTTGTTGCGCATCGCGCCCGATCCGGTGGCGCGCAACGCCTTCTTGCAGGCGCAGAGCGCGCTGGATCTGGCCAGCGGCGAACTCAAGCGCACCGAACAGATGGCCGCGCAGCACCTGGCCACGCAATCGCAGCTCGCTGGCGCGCGTAAAGCGCTGGATGATGCCAAGACCAATCTGGATGCGCAGCGCGCACTCGGTGGCGGCACGGCCGAAGAAACCATCAGCGCGCCGGCCGATGGCGTAGTGACGGCGCTCAACGTGAACCTCGGCGATCGCTTCCAGGCGGGCGCGGCACTGCTCAGCTTTGCGCCCGCACAGGCCTTGGTCGCGCGCCTTGGTGCACAACCGGAAGATGGCGCCCGCCTCAAGGCGGGTATGCCGGTCGATGTGCAAGGTGCCTACGGCGCTAGCGGCGTCCTGCACGGCCGTCTCGATGTGGTCGGTCACGCGGTCGACGCGCAAACGCACTTGCTGCCCTTGCAAGTGAGCTTGCCGCCGGACGCCGGCAACGTGCTGGTGGCCGGTTCGGCCGTACAGGCGAGCATCGACACCACCAGCTATACCGCTTGGGCGCTGCCGCGCGATGCGGTGCTGCAGGACGACAAGGGCGCTTATGTGTTCATCGCCGATCACGACCACGCCAAGCGCATCGATGTCAGCTTGAAGCATCCGGCCGGCGCTACCGTCGGCGTGCAAGGTCCGCTGGACGCCACGATGCGTGTCATCACTAGCGGTAACTACGAACTCAACGATGGGGATGCCGTGCGCGAGCACGATGAGCCAGCGGATCAGCAGGAATCCGCCAAGTGAACAACATTGCCTGGATCCAGCGACATTGGCGCTCGCTGCTCTTCCTCGTTGTAATTCTTACGATCGGCGGTGTTGCCAGTGCCGTCTTCATGCCGGTGGCCTTGTTTCCGAACGTGCAGTTCCCGCGCATCATGCTCTCGCTCGATGCGGGCGATCGCCCCGCCGACCAGATGGCGGTCGCGGTAACCACGCCGATCGAGACGGCATTGCGCCGGGTGCCCGGCGTGCGCAACATCCGCTCGACCACCAGCCGCGGCAGCGCGGACGTGTCAATCACGTTCGACTGGGGCACCGACATGAGCCGCGCGTTCGGCGATATCAGCGCCGCGGCCAGCCAGGTACTGCCTGAACTACCGGCCGGTACGCAGCTCATTACGCGGCGCATGGACCCCAGTTCCTACCCTATGCTGGGCTACAGCCTGCGCTCGCACACGCTATCGCCGAGCGCCTTGTACGACTTGGCGCAATACCAGCTGCGCCCTTTGCTTAGCGGCATTCCTGGCGTGGCGCGCGTGGAAGTGCAGGGTGGCGAGATCGCGGAATTCCATGCCGACGTCGATCCGAACCGGCTGCGCGCGCAGGACCTCAGCCTGGTCGACGTGGCCAATGCCGTCAGCCGCTCGGCCACCATCGAAGCGATGGGGCACGTTTCCGATCACTACAAGCTGTACCTGCTGCTGGCGCAGAACCAGCCACGCACCGTGGATGCGCTGCGCCAGATCGTGGTGCGGGCCGGTAGCCACGGCATCGTGCGCCTGGGTGACATCGCCGATGTCACGCTCAGCCACGTACCGCAATGGATACGCGTAACGGCCGATGGCCAGGATGCGGTGCTGTTCCAGATCATGCAGCAGCCGGACGGCAACAGCGTGCAGATTGCGCGTGACGTGAAGCAGCGCTTGCAGGACTACGCGCCGCACATGCCCGCCGGCGTCAAGATCGCCAACTGGTACGACCAGTCGCAACTGGTGACCGGGGCGGCGGGCAGCGTGCGCGATGCCATCCTGATCGGCATCGTGCTGGCGGGCCTGGTGCTGTTCCTGTTCCTGCGCAATACGCGCGTGATCTTCGTTGCCATGCTGGTGGTGCCGGGCGTGCTGGCCATCACCGTGCTGCTGCTGCGCGTGTTGGGGATGAGCTTCAACATGATGACGCTCGGCGGCATGGCGGCGGCGGTCGGCCTGATCATCGACGACGTGATCGTGATGCAGGAACACATCATGCGCCGGCTGCATGGCGTAACCGGCCATATTAAGAAACACATCGGACGCGCTGCCTGGGAGTTCACGCGGCCGTTGACCGGTTCCAGCATGGCGACGGTGGTGATCTTTCTGCCGCTGGCGTTTCTCACCGGCGTGACTGGCGCCTTCTTCAAGGCCTTGTCGCTCACCATGGCCAGCGCGCTGGTGATCTCCTACCTGCTGACCTGGATCGTAGTGCCGCTGCTGTCGGAGCGTCTGTTGGACCAGCGGCACATCACCCACCATGAGGGTGGCGCACTGTCGCAACGGCTCAAGCACGGCTACGAAAACCTGCTGCAGCGCTGGCTGAAGCGACCGATCTGGATCCTGCTATTCGTGCTGCCGCTGCTCGGTATCGGCGCGCTGGCCTTCAGCCGGGTGGGTACCGGTTTCATGCCGGCGATGGATGAGGGCGGCTTTACCTTCGACTACATTTCCAAGCCGGGTACGTCGCTGGAGGAAACCGGGCGCCTGCTCAACCAGGTCGAAACGATCATCCGCGCCAATCCATACGTGGATACCTATTCACGCCGCACCGGTTTGCAGCTTGGCGATGCGCTGACCGAAGCCAACACCGGCGATATCTTCATTCGCCTGAAAAACGGCTCGCGCCCTTCTACCGAAGAGGTGATGAACGACATCCGCCAGGAAGTGGAAGAAAAAGTGCCGGGCCTGGATGTGGATGTCTCGCAGCTGATGGAAGACATGATCGGCGACCTGGTCGCGGTACCAGAGCCGATCGAGATCCAGCTCTACAGCGACAACCCCGCCGAGCTCAACGATACCGCGCAACGCGTGGCCGATGCGCTGGGCAAGATCAACGGCGTCAACGGCGTGCTCAACGGCATCAATCCGGCGGGCGATGCGCTGGTCATGACGGTGGATCCGGCCAAGGCGGCGTTGCAGGGGCTCGACCCGGCGGCCGTCAAGGAGCAGGTCGCTGCCGCCGTGGATGGCGTCGTGGCCACCCAGCTCCCGACAGGCAGCAAGATGGTCGGCGTGCGCGTGCGCTTGCCGATGGCTTCCTACAAGCGTCTGGAGCAGGTGGAGGCGTTACCCATTCGCGCGGCGGACGGCCATCTGCTGCCGTTGTCGCAGGTGGCGACGGTGCAGATCGTCCAGGGGCAACCGGAAATCACCCGCAACGATTTGAAGCGCATGGTGGCCGTCACCGGTCGCATCAGTGGGCGCAGCATGGGCTCGGTCATCAACGACGTGAAAGCGATGCTTGCCAAGCCCGGCCTGTTGCCCAAGGGCATGTACTACGAACTCGGCGGTCTGTATCAGCAGCAACAGCAGGCCTTCCGTGGCCTGACAGTGGTGTTGCTTGCCGCCATCGCGCTGGTGTTTACGCTGCTGCTGTTCCTGTACGAAAGCTTCCGCGCCGCCTTGGTGATCATGCTGATGCCCTTGCTGGCGATCGGCGCCGTGTTCACCGGCTTGTGGCTCACCGGCATCGAACTCAACATTTCCGCGATGATGGGCATGACGATGATCGTAGGCATCGTGACGGAAGTGGCGATCTTCTATTTCTCCGAACTGGAAACCGTCGCCCACGACATGCCGTTGCACGAAGCCTTGCAGGAAGCCGCCCGGCATCGCATGCGCCCGATCCTGATGTCGACCATCGCGGCCATTCTCACGCTGTTGCCGCTTGCCTTGGCCTTGGGCACAGGTTCCCAGATGCAGCAGCCGCTGGCGGTGGCGATCATCGCCGGCATGACGGTGCAGGTGCCGCTGGTGCTGCTGGTGATGCCGGTGTTGTATGCGGTGTTGATGCGTGGGCAGAAGAAAGCGCCGGCTGAGCATTCCGGGCTGGAAGGATAGCCGTAGCTCTCCGTGCATTATCTATTTCGTCGCCCGGGCGAATGCCGGGGTCCAGTGACTTGAAGGGTGTCTGGATCAGCGATCGAACGTTGCTGGGTTTCGCTTCAACGTCGTCCCAGCGGCTATGTCATGCACTCGGCACTTCCGTCACCGCCGCCTTCATCGACCGCTTCAACAGCCACGCCAGAATCGGCGGCGTCACCATCGCCGTGAGCAGTGACATCGCCACGATGATCGCGTACATCTGATCGCTGAATACCCCGGCGGCAAGTCCGAGGCTGGCGATCACCACGCCCACCTCGCCACGCGGCACCATGCCGAAGCCGACGATGGTGGCGCTCATGCGGCCCAGCGACAGCGCACCCAGAAAGCCGCCCAGCAACTTCGAGATGATCGCAATTAGCGTGACAACGCTCAATGCGATCAGCGCGTCGGCGCTGGCAAGCTGGTGCAGGTTGATCTTGCTGCCGGTCAGCACGAAGAAGAACGGGGTCAGCAGCGCAAGCAACGGCTGGATCTGTTGTTCCAGCGTATGCTGTTGACGCGTTTCGGAAGCGATCATGCCGGCTAGGAACGCTCCAATGATGGCGGCCAGGCCGAACAGTGTGGAGACGTAGGCAAGCCCTAGGCACAAGGCCAATACGATCAGCAGTGGCGAATAAGTGCTATGCGGCTTTTCCAGCCAGGTGGAATTCCAGCGCATCACGCGCGTGCCGCCCCAGCCGATCACCGCGATAAAGCCGATTGCACCGCCCAGCACCATCGATAGATGCGCCGGATCGAAGCCTTGGCCGCCCTGCAGCGACACCACCACGCCAAGCAGCAGCATGGCGAGGATGTCGTCGATCACCGCGGCGCCCAGGATCACTTTGCTTTCCAGGCGCTGCAGCACACCCAGCTCCTGCAGCACGCGCGCAGTGATGCCGGCCGAGGTGGCCACGAAGGCGGCCGCGACGAACAACGACTTGCCCCAATCGAAGCCGCTGGCATGCGCCCAGAATCCGCCCATGCCGAACGGCAGCAGCACGCCGAGTACGCCGACCAGGAAGGCCGCTTTGCCGACTTTCTTCAGGTCTTCCAGCCGCGTTTCCAGGCCTACGGCGAATAGCAGCAGCACCACACCGATTTCGGCCAATACATCCAACGGCGTACCGGGTGCTATCTGCTCGGACGTGATCCATCCCATGACCGATGGACCGATCACGCAGCCTGCGGCGATTTCACCTACCACGCCCGGCAGCTTCAGGCGCTGCGCGATCTCCGAACCGATCTGCGCGGCGACGAAGACGATGAAAAGCGCGAAAAGAATTTCGTTGGCGTGATGCATGGTCGGCATCCTTCGATCATGAGCAGCCCTGCATGCTACCGGCTCAAGCGGTAGAAGACACGCGATGGCTTGTAGGCGGCGTCTTGTCCAGCCGGGCAAAGACGCGACTTGCGACGGCAGTGATCACCGCCAACACCAATACCGTCCAGCGGAACGCCGCCACATACGCCGCACTATCCTGGCCGTGCAACAGCGTCTGCATCAGGATGGTGGCCAGCGCGATGCCAAAGCTCATCGACAGATATTGCGTGGTGGATGCCATCGACGAGGCCATCGACGCGTGCTTCACGTCCAGATCGGTGTAGATCAGCGTGTTCATAACGGTGTACTGCATGCCCATGAAGCCGCCATAGACGAACACCAGCAGGGTGATCAGCGCGATCGGCGTATGCGGCCCGAGCAGGGCGAACATCGCCAGCAAGGCCGCCACGATCAGCGTATTGCCGAACAACAGGCGCCGGTATCCCAGCCGAACCAGGGTGCGGTTGACCAGCCACTTGCAGCAGATCGAGCCTAGCGCCTGCGGCACCATCATCAGCCCTGCCGCCATGGGCGACCAGCCGCAGCCGACCTGCAGGAACAGCACGATCAGCAGGAACATGCCGCTGACGCCCAGCCGAGTCAGCAGATTGCCCGACAGCGCCACCCGCACGCTGCGTACGCGCAGCAGGGTCAGGTCTGCCACCGGGTGCGCCGCGCGGTGGCTGTGCCAGACATAGGTTGCGCCAAACGCGATGGCGAGTACCACCAGGAGACCCATCTGGCCCCAGCGCACGGTTTCGTCCGCGGCGAATTCCGATGCCGCCAACAACAGGGCCGACGAGGCGGCGAACAGCAGGAAACCGAACAAATCGAAGCGATGAGCCGTCTCCAGCCGGTACTCGGGCATTTCGCGGTAGTTGAGCCACACCCCTACAATGCCTACCGGTACATTGATCAGAAAGATCAGGCGCCAGTTGGCGTATTCCACCAGCGCGCCGCCCAGCAGAGGGCCCAATACCGAACCGAGCAGGCCGAAGGTGGAAACCGTGCTCATCACTTGCACGAAATCGCGCTTGTCGATGGTGCGCACCAGGATGTAGCGGCCGACCGGCATCAGCGCAGCCCCGCCGATGCCCTGCAGCACGCGTGCCATCACCAGCTCCTGCAAAGTCTGCGAAAGGCCGCACAGCAGCGAGCCGAGTGCGAACACGCTGATGGCGGCGCCAAAGAGGCGGCGTGTGCCGAAACGGTCGCATAGCCAGGGCGTGGCGGGAATCAGAATGGCCAGGGTAAGCACGTAGCTGGTCAGCGCGCTGCGCATGTTCAGCGGTGTCTCGTGCAAGGCCGTGGCAACCGCCGGCACCGCCGTATTGACGATGGTGGAGTCCAGCGATTGCATGAAGAACGATGCCGCCACCAGCCAGATCAGGCCGCTGTAGCGTTCGCGTGAAGGAAGGGCTGCAAGGTCATCCGCCGTGGCTGCGGTAGCTGAAGAGGCGGCGGAGGGAGAAGGCATGGACGTTATGATACCTGCTATGGCAGCTATTAAGATTAAGGGAGGCTGTGCAAACAGGGGACGGAGCCAAACGCAGCATGGCCGCACGCCGAGCATTGTCGATGCATGCTTCCCCGTCCGCGTTCCCGATGGCCACGCGGACACAAGGAATGACACCACAAATCGTTACACTTCACACATGAGCAAACCGTCAGCATCCCCCCTGCCTGCCGCACGCGCCGAAGAGCTGCGCAAGCAGATCGAGCATGCCAATTATCGTTACTACGTGCTGGACGATCCGGACATTACCGACGCCGAATACGACCGCCTGCTGCGCGAACTGGAGGCGCTGGAGGCGGAATATCCGCAACTGGCTAGGCCCGACTCGCCGACCCGGCGTGTCGGCGCGCGTGTGCAAGGCGGTTTCGCCGAAGTGCGGCATGCCTTGCCGATGCTGTCGTTGAACAATGCCTTCGAGCAGGAGGGCGGCAACGATCGCGAGCGCTATCGTGAAGTGGCCGAGTTCGAACGCCGTATCGAGCAGACGCTGGGGCGCAGCCAGCCGGTATTTTCGGTGGAACCGAAACTGGATGGCCTGGCGATCAGCCTGCGCTATGAAGACGGTGAGTTCGTGCAGGGCGCCACGCGTGGCGACGGTGAAACCGGTGAAGACGTAACCGCCAACCTGCGCACCGTGCGCGCCATTCCGCTGCGCCTGCGTGGCAAGGACTGGCCGCGCGTGCTGGAAGTGCGTGGCGAAGTGATCATGCTGCATAAGGATTTCGAGGCCTTCAACGCTTATGCGCGCGCGCATGGCGAACGCCCGCTCGCCAATCCGCGCAACGGCGCAGCCGGTTCGCTGCGGCAGCTCGATCCGGCCGTCACGGCCAAGCGCAAGCTGAGCTTCTTTGCGTATGGCGTAGGTATCGTCGAGGGCGCCGAGCTGCCGCCTACGCATTCCAAAACCTTGCAGAAGCTGCGCGACTGGGGGTTTCCGGTCTCGCCGGAAGCGAGCACGGCCATGGGCTTCGATGGCCTGCTCACCTATTTCAGGCACGTCGGCGCCCGGCGCGACCAACTGCCTTATGACATCGATGGCGTGGTGTACAAGCTGGACGATTACGCGGGGCAGCGCGACATGGGTTTCGTGTCACGCGCGCCGCGCTGGGCGCTAGCGCACAAGTTTCCCGCGCAAGAGCAGAGTACGACAGTGGAGGCGATCGAGATCCAGATCGGCCGCACTGGCGCCGCCACGCCGGTGGCGCGCCTCACGCCCGTGCAGGTGGCCGGCGTCACGGTGACCAATGCCACGCTGCACAACGCCGACCAGGTGGCGCGGTTGGACGTGCGTGTGGGTGACACGGTGATCGTGCGCCGGGCCGGCGACGTGATTCCGGAAGTGGTGCGCGTCATGCCCGACCGCCGTCCGCCGCACACGCATCCCTGGCAGATGCCAGCGCATTGCCCGGTATGCGGCTCGGCACTGGTGCGCGAAGAAGGGGCGGCGGCATGGCGTTGCTCGGGCGGATTGGTCTGCGCCGCGCAGCGCAAGGAAGCCTTGATCCATTTCGCTTCCCGGCGCGCGATGGATATTGAAGGCATCGGCGAGCGCTTCGTCGATGCGCTGGTGGATTTCGGCTACGTGCACACGCCGGCCGATCTGTACAAGCTCACGCTGGAAGACTTCCTGGAGATGAAGCGCCGCGCAGATGAGCGCGAGGGCACCACGCCGGAAACCGTCAAGGCCGGCAAGATCGCCACCAAGTGGGCCGAAAACCTGATCGAGGCGATCGAAGCCAGCAAGCGCACCACCTTGACGCGTTTTCTCTATGCGCTGGGCATCGTGCATATCGGCGAGAGCACGGCCAAGACACTGGCCAGCTGGCTGGGACGGCTCGAATGGGTGCGCAGCATGCCGGCAGCGATCTTGCGTGAGCTGCCCGATATCGGTGCGGAAGTGGCCGGTTCCATCGAAGCGTTCTTCAAGCAGAAGGGCAATCGCCAGGTCGTCGATGCGCTGCTGAAAGCCGGTGTCACGCTGGGCGATGAAACGGAGCCGTCGCCACGCCTGCAACAAAAACTCGACCTGGCGGTATTGCTGGAAGATGCCGGCGTCAACGGTATCGGTCATCGCAATGCCGCCTTGCTGGCGTCGCATTTTCCGTCGGTGGCCAAATTGCACAGCAGCGGCATGACGCACTGGATCACGGCAGGTTTGTCGCAAGCTGCCGCGGCGAACCTCAATGAATACCTTTCCGATCACCACCGCCTGGCCGCCCTGCAGGAGGCGGAAGCCGCCATGCACCGCTTGCTGGGTGCCATCCCCAAGCATGCCAAGGTGGAAGCTCTGCCATTGACGGGCCAGACTGTCGTGCTTACCGGTACGCTATCGAACATGGGGCGCGACGAAGCCAAGGAAAAGCTGGAAGCGCTGGGCGCGAAAGTGGCTGGCAGCGTGTCCAAGAAAACCAACTTCGTGGTGGCGGGCGATGCCGCTGGGTCCAAGCTCGACAAGGCAGAGGAGCTGGGCGTGGCGGTGTGGGATGAAACGCAGTTGCTGGCGCTGTTCAAGCAGCACGGGGTTTGATCGCGATGGACGCTACCATCCATGACATCGCATCGTTTCGCCAGCGGCTGCAGGGGCGCGCGAAGCTGTACGCCATGATCCGCACGTTCTTTTCCGATCGCGGCGTACTGGAAGTGGAAACGCCGATCCTGTCGGCCGCGGGTAATACCGATCCGAACATTGAAAGTTTCCATGCGCCGTTTTACGGCCACGTCGATGCCGGCTCGCGCGAGCGCTGGCTGCGCACCTCGCCGGAATATCCCTTGAAGCGCCTGCTCGCCGATGGTGTCGGCGACTGTTATGAGCTTGGCCGCGTGTTCCGCAATGGCGAAGCAGGGGAGCGTCACAATCCCGAGTTCACCATGCTGGAGTGGTACCGCGTCGGCTGGACGCATCGGCAATTGATGGAGGAAACCATCGCGCTGGTGGAGGCTGCGCTCACCCTGGTGGGGCACCGGTGCGAAGTGCTGATCGAAGGTTATCGGCAGCTTTTCCTGGACGAGCTGGGGCTGGACCCGCTGCATGCCGATATCGACGACCTGCGTGCGCCGCTGGCCCCGTACAACATCAACCCCGATGGCCTCACCCGCGACGACTGGCTGGATCTATTGATCACGCACAAGTTGCAGCCCGCGTTTCCACGCGACCGCATCACCGTGATCCACGATTATCCCGCCAGCCAGAGCGCACTGGCGCGTATCCGGCCCGGCGATCCGCCGCTGGCCGAGCGGTTCGAGCTTTACCTGGGGCCGTACGAACTGGCCAACGGTTATCACGAACTCAACGACGCGGCCGAGCAGCGCGCGCGGTTCGAGCGTGACAACGCGCGCCGCCGTGAACGCGGCCTGCGCGAGATGCCGATCGACGAGCAACTGCTGGCGGTGCTGGGACGCATGCCCGATTGCGCCGGAGTGGCGATGGGCATCGAGCGTTTGCTGATGTGCATGGCCGGCACGGACCGGATCGCCGATGTGCTCGCGTTCCCGTTTTCCAAAGCGTAACCCCGCAGGCTGGGATGCCATCCCAGCCTACGCTTGCCATTGAAGCAACAGCTTTCCGATGTGTGCGCTGCTTTCCATCAGCGCATGCGCACGCGAGGCCTCGCTGGCCGGGAACACGGCATGGATCACGGGACGTAGCCGTTTTTCGGCAAACAGCGGCCAGACGCGTTCGTACAGTTTTTCCGCAATGGCCGACTTGAACGCCACCGAGCGCGCACGAAGCGTGGAGCCGGTGATGTGCAGACGCCTGCGCATCAACATGCCGACATCGATGGTGGCTTGCATGCCGCCGAGCGTGGCAATGATCACCAGCCGGCCATCATCGGCCAGGGCATCCAGTTCGCGCGGCAAGTAGTCGCCGGCAACCATGTCGAGCACCACATCGGCGCCACGACCATCGGTCCATGCTTTCACGCGCTCGACGAAGTCCTCATTGCGATAGTTGATGGCGCGTGCGCCGAGCGTCTCGCAAGCGCGGCATTTTTCGTCACTGCCCGCGGTGGCGAAAACCGGATGGCCCAGGGCGTGTGCAAGCTGGATCGCGGTGACGCCGATACCGCTGGAGCCGCCTTGTACCAACAGGCTTTCTTTCGCACCGTCCTCGCGCTGCCCAAGCCGGCCGCGATCGAACACATTGCTCCACACGGTGAAGTAGTTTTCCGGAAGCGAGGCGGCCTCCAGCACATCCATGCCCTCGGGCACCGGCAAGCACTGGCCCAGTGGGGCCACCGCGTAGGGCGCATAGCCGCCGCCGGCGAGCAAGGCGCATACCTTGTCGCCGCGCTTGAGCCCGAAGGGATTGCTGCCGCTGAAATCGCCATCCACCACTTCGCCGGCCACTTCCAGCCCAGGCAGGTCGGAAGCGCCAGGTGGCGGCGCATAGTGTCCTTGCCGCTGGAACACATCCGGCCGATTCACGCCCGATGCGGCGACCTTGATCAACACCTCGCCGGCGCCCGGCTGCGGTATGGGGCGCTCGGCGAGCTGGAGTACTTCCGGGCCGCCAAAGTGCGGAATCTCGATGGCTTGCATGGACGTCATCAATGATGCCTACGGGCTTGTATCAACCAGTACAAGTTCTGCATCTTCCAGGGCTTTCACTTCCAGCGCAGTCTCGTCGCGAATAGCAACGCCATCGCGTGCATCGACGCGGATGCCGTTCACCTCGACCGCACCTTTGGCCGGCACAAGGTAGGCGTAGCGGTGTTGGTCCAACGTGTAGCGCGCCGTTTCACCCGCTTTCAGCGTGGCACCGAGTACACGCGCGTTGGTGCGCAGGGGCAGCGCGTCTGCATCGTCTTCCATGCCGCTGGCCAAGGCCACGAACCGTCCGGAGCGCTCGCCGGCAGGGAACGGCTTGGTGCCCCACGATGGCGCGCGGCCGTGTTCGTCCGGAATGATCCAGATCTGGAAGATGCGCGTGGTGTCCGCTTCCAGGTTGTATTCGCTGTGCGTGATGCCGCTGCCCGCGCTCATCACCTGCACGTCGCCGGCAACGGTGCGCCCCTCGTTACCCAGGTTGTCACGGTGGGTGATCGCGCCCTCGCGCACATAGGTGATGATTTCCATGTCCGCATGCGGATGCGGCGGAAAACCGGTTTGCGCAGCGATGCTGTCGTCGTTCCACACGCGCAGCGCGCCCCAGCCCATGCGCTTGCCATCGTGGTAGCTGGCGAACGAAAAGTGATGCTTGGCCTTGAGCCAGCCGTGATCGGCACCGCCAAGGCTGTTGAAAGGACGACGTTCGATCATGGAACACCTCGCTGGTTTTCGAATGCCGCGAAACATAAGGCCGGTCGTCGCGCAGGGGAATGATCGTGAGGGAAACAGTGTGTCGCCTTGCACGCAAGTTCTAGCGGTGCCGATGCCCGCTCATTTCATGCCCCACATCGGGCGCGAAGGCGCGGTGCCAGCGGGTTGAGCTGAGCGAGATCAAGGTGACGGCCAGGAATGCCACGGAGAAGTCCAGGCGGCTCGGTTCGCTGTTGTGGCTGGCGGCCATGGCCAACTTGAGGATCAGCGCACCGCAGCACACGCCCACCGACAGCATCAGCTGCTGCAGGGTGGAATAGAAGCTGTTGGCCGCACTCATGCGATCGGTCGGCACCGCTTCGTAGGCGATGGTGTTGTAGGCCGTGAACTGCACCGACATGATCACGCCACAGCACACCAGCAAGCCGAACATCAGCCAGAACGGCCAGTCGGCCCGAAACAGCGCGCAGACGGCGTAGCTCATGCCGGCCAGCACACCGTTGTAGACCATCACGCGGCGAAAGCCGATCCAGCGCAGCAGGCGGGTGGTGAGGGCGCGGGCGAGCAGCGCGCCGACGGAAATCGCCAGGATCAATTGGCCGCTGCGCAGGGCAGAGAAACCCAGCCCGATCTGCAGCAACAACGGCAGCAGGAAGGGTTGCGCGCCCTGGGTGATGCGCATGAGTGCCCCGGAAATCACCGACAGCCGGAACGAATCGATGCGCAGCAGGGTGAGATCCACCGCCGGATGCTCGCGGCGCCTGGCGTGCCGAACATAAGCCAGGCAGGCGGCTGTGCCGATGGCTACCAGCACCACGCCATTGCGCGCACGGGTGTTCTCGCCAAACAGCTCCAGGCCAAACAGCAGACACCCCAAACCGACGCTGCAAAGCGCAAAACCCAGCCAGTCGAACGGGGCCGGGCGGGTCGCGCAGTGCACCTCCGGCACGTAGCGCCGCACCAGTCCGTAGCCCAGCACGCCGATCGGCACATTGATGTAGAAGATCCAGCGCCAGTCGAAGTACTGGACAATGAAGCCCCCAAGCGGCGGCCCGGCCATGGTGCCGAGCACGGCGGGAATCAGCGTCCACATCATCGACGACACCAGGTGCTTGCGCTCCACCGTGCGCAGGATCACCAGCCGTCCCACCGGCGCCATCATCGCGCCGCCCATGCCTTGCACCAGCCGCGCGGCCACCATCATGGGCAGGCTGCGGGTGAGCGAACACAGGATCGAGCCGACAATGAACACCAGCATGGCGCTGTTGAACACGCGCTTGGCACCGAAGCGGTCGGCGATGGCGCCGCTCACCGGA
>Ga0335072_10003089_pt1 | contig 25284 bp, 22 predicted proteins | sample Lox_Sample_21_FD_206725 | JGI IMG/M metagenome (GOLD analysis project Ga0335072, IMG submission 206725) | Soil microbial communities from Loxahatchee National Wildlife Refuge, Florida, United States - Lox_Sample_2.1 | ecosystem: Environmental > Terrestrial > Soil > Wetlands | place: USA...
CATCGCGGGTGCGCGGTAGTCCTGGTGCAGTCGGTCCTCCGTGGCCGCGAGCAGCGCGTCTGGACGGGCGGTGAGCGCGGCCACGAGGAGCGCCGCGCGGCCCGCGTTGCGCGCGGCGTCCGCGTGGGGCACGTGCGCGGGCAGCAGCTCGCGGGCGACCTCGGTGCTCACCGGCGTGGGCGCGATGATCGCGACCGGCGTCAGGTCCGGCAGCGGGTCCAGCCGGATCGCCCGCGCGGTCCCGGCCGCGAGCCACGCGATCGTCAGGCCTCCGTACAGGCAGGGCGCGACGTTGTCCGGGTGTCCTTCAAGCTCATTGGCCAGTGGCAGCGCCGCGTCCGGGCTCGTCTCGGCTCCGGCCAGTGCCCGCGCGGCGAGCACGCCCGCGACGATCGCCGCCGCCGATGAGCCAAGGCCGCGCCCGTGCGGTATGCGGTTGACGCAGCGTACCGCGAGCCCGGGCTGCTCGCAGGCCAGGTCATCGAGGGCGGCCCGGATGGCCCGCACCACCAGGTGCTTCTCGCCTCGGTCGGCCACCTCTTCCGCGCACTCTCCGACGACATCGAGGGACAGCCCGGCGGGGACGACCCGCGCCTCGACCTCGTCATACAAGCCAAGCGCGAGTCCCAGCGCGTCAAATCCCGGTCCCAGGTTGGCGCTCGTGGCAGGAACCCGTATCCGGACGGCGAAGTCAGGCCATCTCATGAAAGCCCAAGCGCGGCGGCGGCACTGCCGGCGTCGGCCGGCACCGTGATCGGAGCGGGTGCGCCCGACAGGGCCCAGTCCGGATCCTTCAGGCCGTTACCCGTGATCGTGCAGACGACGCGGCAGCCGGCGGGTATCTGCCCGGCGGCGGACGCCTTGAGCAGCCCGGCGACGCTGGCCGAGGAGCCAAGCTCGCCGAACACCGCCTCATCCCTGGCCAGGATCCGGTAGGCGGCGAGGATCTCCCGGTCGGTCACGGAGTCGATCAGCCCCGCTGACTCGTCGCGGGCCGCCTCGGCCAGTGTCCACGAGGCCGGATTCCCGATCCTGATCGCCGTCGCGATCGTCTGCGGCTGCTTGACGGGTGCGCCGGTCACGATGGGGGCCGCGCCACTGGCCTGGAAGCCGAACATCCGCGGGCGCCGACGAGATACCCCGGCCTCGTAGTACTCCTTGTAGCCCATCCAGTAGGCGGTGATGTTCCCGGCGTTGCCGACGGGAAGGCAGTGGATGTCCGGTGCGTCGCCGAGCGAGTCCACGATCTCGAAGGCCGCGGTCTTCTGTCCCTGCAGCCGGTCCGGGTTCACCGAGTTGACCAGGGCCACCGGGTAGTCCACTGCCAGCTTGCGTGCCAGCTCCAGGCAGTCGTCGAAGGAGCCGTCCACCTGCAGCAGCCTGGCCCCGTGCACGAGCGCCTGAGCCATCTTGCCGATCGCGATCTTGCCTTGCGGCACGAGAACGGCGCAGGTCAGCCCGGCACGGGCGGCGTAGGCGGCCGCGCTGGCCGAAGTGTTACCGGTGGACGCGCAGATCACGGCCTTGGCCCCGGCCGCCGCCGCGACGGTGATCGCGGCGGTCATGCCCCGGTCCTTGAACGACCCGGTCGGGTTGAGCCCCTCCACCTTCAGGTACACGTCGCAGCCGGTCCGGGCGGACAGCACCGGGGCGGGCAGCAGCGGGGTGCCGCCTTCCTGCAGCGTGACTGGCATCATCCCGGCCAGCGTCGGCAGCCGGTCCCGGTACTCGGTGATGACCCCGCGCCAGGGCGCCCGCGCGGTGCTAACAGAGGCAACGGTCATGACGGGTCTTCCTCCCCTTCCACCCGCATCACGCTGGCCACCGCCCGCACTATGGGCAGCGCCGTCAAGTCAGAGATCGTGGCGGCTAGCGCGGCGTCACGCGCTTCATGCGTCACGATGACGAGCTGGGCCTCGTCGCCCCGGCTAGCCTGGCGGACGGCCTGGATGGAGACGTCGTGCCGGGCGAATGCCTCGGCGACGGGGGCGAGCACGCCGGGGCGATCGTCCACATCAAGTGAGACGTGGTACCTGGTCAGGGTATCGCCCATCGGCAGGACCGGTAGCTCGGCATAGGTCGAAAGGTCCGGACTGCGAGTTCCCGCCAGCCGGTTGCGTGCCACCGCCACCAGGTCGCCAAGCACCGCGCTCGCGGTGGGGGTGCCGCCGGCGCCCGCGCCGTAGAACATGAGCCGCCCGGCCGACGCGGCCTCGACGAAGACCGCGTTGTAGGCGCCGCCCACGGAGGCCAGCGGGTGCGTCCTCGGGATCATCGCCGGATGCACGCGGACGGCCACACCCGAGCCCGAGCGCTCGCAGATCGCCAGCAGCTTGACGGTCCGGCCAAGCAGCCGGGCCGACGCGATGTCGGCCGCCGTCACCTCGGTGATGCCCTCACGGTGCACGTCGGCGGCCGTGACCCGGGTGTGGAAGGCGAGCCCGGCCAGGATCGTCGCCTTGGCGGCCGCGTCGAACCCCTCGACGTCGGCGGTCGGGTCGGCCTCGGCGTACCCGAGGGCCTGCGCCTCCTCCAGCGCATCAGCGAAGTCCGCGCCGGTCGTGTCCATCTTGTCGAGGATGAAGTTGGTCGTCCCGTTGACGATGCCGAGCACCCGGTGCACCGTATCCCCGGCCAGCGACTCGCGCAGCGGCCGCAGCAGCGGGATGGCCCCGGCCACGGACGCCTCGTAGTACAGGTCGGCGCCGTGCTCGCGGGACGCGGCGTGGATCTCCTCGCCTTGCTCGGCCAGCAGGGCCTTGTTCGCCGTGACCACGGACTTGCCGGTCTTCATCGCGGCCAGCAGCAGCGCCCGGGCCGGCTCGATGCCGCCGATGACCTCGATAACGATGTCGATGTCCGGCCGGGTCACCAGGCTCATCGCGTCGGTGGTCAAGAGCGAGGGATCGATCCCCGGCCTCGGGTGCGACAGCCGCCGCACCGCGATCCCGGCCAGTTGCAGTGGTACCCCCACGCGGACCGACAGGTCGCTGGCCTGCTCCGTGAGGAGCCTTGCCACCTGGGACCCCACAACGCCACAACCGAGCAGTGCGACCTTCAAGGCTTTCCCCTCGCTCACAACATCGCCACTCATCCGACGTCCAGCCGCAGCAGGTCATCCAGGGTCTCGCGGCGGACGATCTCCGTCGCGACCCCATCTCGTACCGCCACCACGCCCGGCCGGGTGAGATGGTTGTAGTTCGATGCCATCGACCGGCAGTACGCTCCGGTCGCGGCCACTGCGAGCAGGTCACCCGGCGCGAGGTCCGACGGCAGGTAGCAGTCCCTGACCACGATATCGCCGCTCTCGCAGTGGCGTCCCACCACGCGCGACAGCATCGGCGGTGCGTCGGAGGACCGGGACGCGAGCACGCAGGTATACGAGGCGTCATACAGCGCGGTACGGATGTTGTCGCTCATCCCGCCATCCACGCTGACGTACGTGCGCAGTCCGTCCACGTCCTTGATCGTGCCGACCTCGTACAGCGTCACGGTAGAAGGCCCGACGATGGCCCGCCCCGGCTCGATCGTCAGCCGCGGCATGGGCAGCCCGGCGGTGGAGGCCTGGAAGGCGACGATCGACCGCAGCGACGCCGTGAGCGACTTCACGTCCGGCGGGTCGTCGTCGGGGGTGTAGGCGATGCCGAAGCCGCCGCCGAGGTCGAGTTCCTCAACGAAGACCCCATGCTCGGCGTGGATCCGCGCCGCCAGGTCGATCACGCGCCGCGCAGCGACCTCGAACCCGGCGGTATCGAAGATCTGTGAGCCAATGTGCGAGTGCAGCCCCGCGAACGTCAGGGACGGCATGGCGAGCACCCGGCGGACCGCCTCATCGGCGGCCCCGCTGGCGAGCGAGAACCCGAATTTCTGGTCGTCGTGCGCCGTGGCCATGAACTCGTGAGTATGCGCCTCGACCCCGGTTGTCACCCGGACGAGGACCCGGACCCGCGTCCCGGCATCGGTCGCGTAGAACGCCAGCCGCGCGATCTCCTCGAAGGAGTCCACGACCACGTGCCCGACCCCGGCCGCCACCGCCCGCCTGAGCTCGGATGGCAGCTTGTTATTGCCGTGCAGCGTGACCATCGCGGGGTCAACCCCGGCCGTCAGCGCCACCTCGAGCTCGCCGCCGGTGCACACGTCCACGCCAAGTCCCTCGGAGTGGACCCAGCGCAGGACCGCCCGCGAGCAGAACGCCTTGGCGGCGTAGAAGACGCCGCCCTCCTGGCCGAACGCTTCCAGGTACTCGCGCGCTCGGCCCCGGATGTCTTCCTCGTCGGTCACGAAGACGGGCGTGCCAAACTCGCCGGCCAGGTCGCGTACGTCGGCCCCGCCGAGCATGAGCACTCCGTCATGGCGCGCGGCGCTGGACGGCCAGATCCTGGCCTCAAGCGCGTTCAGGTCGGCCGGCGGCGCCGGCGGATGCTCCGCTGGCAGGACCTCCGCGTGGCGGGGCCCAGCCGGGTGGGCGACACGACTCACTTGCTAACCCCAATTCAGTTCAGTGTTCCCCGCGTGTCACAGGCGTTCAGGCGCGGCAACCCCGAGCAGGCCCAGCCCAGCGGCAAGGGCGGTTCGCGCTGCCTGCGCCGTAGCCTGGATCAGGGCAAGTCTTTCACCATCGGCAGGCCGGAGATGAGGCAAGGCCGCTATCGTCACATTGGCCAGTTCCTCCAGGTACCGGGCGAACTCGTCCGGCCGGCCACGGCGCGCGGTCACCGCGACCCGTTCCGGGAGCCAGGACAGCGCGTCAAGCAGCGCCAGGACCGCCGGGTCAGCGGGCAGGCACGGCATGGCGGCTTCCCCCGGCTCGGCAAGGGCAGCCGCCCATCGCACCCCTGACACGGCGCGGGCGTGCGCGTACCTCACAGCATAGGCGGGATTGTCCAGCGAATGCCGCGCGACGCTGGCCGCCGCTACCCGCACCGGCTTGGAGGGAATGGCCCGGGCCAGCGCGAACCGCACGGCGTCCGCTCCCGCGAAGGCCATGGCCTCCCCGGCCGGCCCGCGCTCGCCTCCGGCGGTGCCGGCTGCCGTGGCGGCCGCTTCTGCGATGGCCACGGTCCCGGCGGCGGTCACGGTCGCACCGGCGGCGGCGGCCAGCGTGGCGGTCAGCTCGGCGGCGAGCGCGGCCCGTGCCTCCTCCCAGGTCGCGGCGGTCTCCAGGTCCGCGGGCGGGGCCGCGGCCACGGTGACGCCGCGCAGCACGTCGCTGCTGACGCAGCCCGCCGCGGCGGCCGTGATCGCAGTCGCGACGCTGGCCAGGGCCTCCGGAGTGACGGTCACGGTGAGGTAGCCATCGCCAGTGACCACGGCCCGTTCTGTCCAAGGCTCGGCGCGCAGGCGCACGGCGAGCGACCCCGCGATATCCGGAGCTGACCGCGGGCCGCCGTGCCCGGCCGTGGCGGCGAGACCGAGCGCGATACTCGAGGCATACGTCCCCGGCGGCCCGCCCGGCCGCAGCTTCGGGTCCAGGCTGGCGTCCCACCCGGCGCCCCACCCGGCCTCCGCGACAGCCCTCGCGATCACACGACGTAGGTCGAGCACAATCATGTGCGCTCGCCGATCCGGACTCGCCTTCCCATCGCCGGGCACTGACGACGAAGGCTGTTGATTGTGCCCCACTTTGCGGCACAATCAACAGCGATCCCGTGTTGCCACTCGGCCTGGTCCCAGCCCATGAGACGACGGGCGGATCAGAACGAGGGCGCCGGCGGTGCCCCCGCGAGCTCGCGGACCACCCTGATCATCTCGCCGGGGTCAAATGGCTTGGTCAGGTAGGCATCCGCGCCGACGCTCGCGCCCCTGGCGATGTCGTCCTCCTGAGCGCGGGCGGTGATCAACACGACCTTAATGTGGGAGGTCTCGGGGGTCTTGCGCAGCTGGACGGCGGTCTCCCAGCCGTCAAGTCTCGGCATCATGATGTCCAGCGTGATGACGTCAGGGCCGATCGCCAGGACCTTGTCCAGGCAGTCCTGCCCGTCGACCGCGGTCGCGACGTCGAACCCCTCCAGGGTCAGATTCACCGCGATGAGCTGCCGGATCACCTCGTCGTCGTCTACTACAAGCACCCGTCCAAGACCTTGCGTCACGGGCGAGAGAGTATCGCGTTTGAGTCCAGCGTGGGTAGCGGGCAGATCCGGGTCCGTCCCACCCACGCCCCGAGACTGGTAGCCTCATCCAAGGCAAGTCCGAAGGGCAAGCCCCCATAGCTCAGGGGATAGAGCACTGGCCTCCGGAGCCAGGTGCGAAGGTTCGAATCCTTCTGGGGGCACATCTTATGCCCGCGACCTGCGGAAAATAGCTTGAAGGGGTTTCCGATCGCCTCTGCCGATGCCCCTTCCTGCCGGGGTACCGATGCCGTGAGGAATCCCGTATCCGCGGGGATCACGCTAGGACAGCTGACCGGCCCGGTTCGAGGTCATGTCGGCAAGCACCAAGCCAGCTAGCCAGCCCTCCCCGGCACCGTGGCAGTCTCCAGACACAGCCACGACCGCGAGCGCCTCGGCTCATGCAGAGAGCTCGGACTGCCAGGCGGTGTAGTCGGTATCGCCCGCAGGCATGCCTGGAACTGGCGTCGTCATGCCGTAACCGGGCGGGATGCCTCGATTACTGGTGACCATGCCGTCCGGACGGCCCTTGGGAGCACCAGGTCATCCCACAGGTCAGCGAGCAGCGCGCCATCGACGTAGGCAAGGATGTCCGCAGGCCGTCCCTCCTGCAGCACGACCTCATAGACCCGCGCACGGTCCGCGCGCAGCCTCATGTTGAAAACCCGGCCCGGGGCCGACCAGTTCAAGTGCACCGGAAGGGCGACCGCCGCCAGGGCACTGTTCGCGTCGAGCCGCGGCAGCCGGTCCGGCACCCAGACCGGCCTGCCGCGCACGAGGTGCCGGGTGAACGACACCTGCGGCTCGGCCGCCAGCTCCCACCCTGCTTCAGCCAACAGCCGGGCGAAGGTCGCCACTGTAGGCGACTTCCGGCCATGTTCATACGCCGAAAGCGTGGGTCGCGACGTTCCTGCCCGGCGCGCCAGCTCCTCCTGCGTTAGTCCAGCCCTCCCACGGACCTGCTCCAGTAGCGTCCCAGGCTCCATCTACACCTCTCCGGGTATCCTACCAGATACCGTATCTGATCGAATACATACTAGCAAGACCGTGGCGGTCACCCGCCATCCTTCGCGCGTTCCCGGCACCCTCTGCGCCGATTCCCCTCTCGATGGTGATCCAGCCCTGGGCGACGGCCTCATCGAGATAGCCCACCAGTGAGGCCAGCCGATCATGCCCGGCAATCCGCCCGTCGTCCTCAACGACCGGAGCCGCACCATGCCCCGGCCGCATGCACTCCGAGGGACCCGAGTACAGCCAGACCCTGACCGGCAACACGGACGCGGCCAGCGACACTCCCGGCGGGGCAGGGCGGGACCACGACCCCGTCAGGCTCGGCGGCTACATAGTGCGCAGCCCCGGTGGGGGCAGGCCCCTGGTCATGGAATTCGAGGCCCGCATCGCTACCGGGAAGGCCGGTGAGAGGCTCGCTCTGGAGCAGGCAGCGGCCATCCGCGAGGTCCTCGCCTGGATCGCCAGCAAACGGGAACCCGGAGACGACACCCACGACCGGACAGGCCTCTGACTCACTGGCATCCCAGCCCACAGGCGGCACTAACCACGAAACTGCCAGCTACCACCAGGCGCCCCACCGCAGCCCGCGACGACGATGGTTTGCGTGTATCCCCGCTGGGGGCACTTCCTATAGTGCCTGATCTGCTTGTTCTTGGGTCCTTTCTGCTCAGGCCTCCGCTGTGCGGCCAAGCATCCCGCATTTCAGGATTCGCTTTCGCGGGCGAGCACTGCGCTGTCGGCAACACGGTCGACGGCGGTGTGCATCGTGTCAGCGAGCGGGCCGCGGTAATTCTCGGCGAACAGCTTGGAGGTCAGCTCGCCGCGGGAGCGCACGCCGGTCTTCTCGAAGATGGCCTTGAGGTGACCGCGAACGGTGTGGCGCGAGAGGAAGAGAGCCGAGGCGACCTCCTCGGTGCCCACTCCCCGGCCGACGGTGGCGGCACGACTGGCTGACGGCCACTCTCTAGCGCCCCAGCCCCCAGGCGCCACACAGAGTCACTGCCCGTTACATTGTGTACGGGCGGATGGGCGCTGATGTCACCGGGGAGGCGGCAGCGACGAATGGCGGGCGAGGCCGACGACAGGCAGGCGCGTCTGCGTGCTGAGCTTCCTGGCGCGCTGCGCGACGGGCAGGTGGTCGGCTATTTCCAGCCGGAAGTCGAGTTGTCAAGCGGCAGGCTGGTAGCCGCCGAGCTGCTGGCCCGGTGGGAGCATTCCGCCCTCGGCACCCTTGCGCCCGCCGTGTTCCTCCCGCTCGTCGAGGAGCTTGGGCTGATGGGCGAGCTCACCCGGCTGATGTTGCGGCAGGCGCTGCGCCAGCACCGGGCGTGGGCCGCCGCCGACTTCGTCGTGCCCATCTCGGTCAATGTCGGCCCGGAGTGCGTGGCCGATCCCGGCTTCCCCGCCACCGTGGCCCAGCTCCTGCGGGAGGAGCAGGTGCCGGGCCAGATGCTGACGCTTGAGGTGAGCGAGGAAACGGGCACGAGCAGTGCGAGCACCCGGTTCTTCGCGCAACTGGCCGCGCTCGACGTCCGGGTATCACTCGACGACTTCGGCACGGGCTTCGCCTCGCTTGAGAGCCTCGGCGGCTGGCCCATTGACGAGCTGAAGCTGGACCGGTCGATCGTGCGGCCGATGGTCAGCAACGCCACCTTCCGCACGATTGTCAGCACCACGATCAACCTCGCGCACCAGCTCGGCGCCAAGGTCGTGGGCGAGGGGATCGAGTCTGAGGTCATCGGCTCCGAGCTGCGCGCCCTCGGCTGCGACATCGGCCAGGGGTTCTACCTGGGCCGGCCCATGCCAGCCGAGACATTCGCTGGGTGGATGAGTGATCCGGCCCGGCTCGTGGTCCGCCGGTCGGCGTCCGGCTACCCCGGCCCGGCGGTCGAGGAGCCAGCCCGGGGCGGGGCGAGAGGGATCGCTGGCCGGGTGGCTCGCGCGGTCGCCAGCACCGTCGCGGCGGTAGGGAACCGCACGCTAGCGGCGACGGCGGCGATGCTAGCGATCTACGGGTTGTGGCAGGTGTTCCGGTGGGGCGGGCGAGCGAATCAGGCGCTGATCGGTGACCTGGCGTTCATTCCCGTCATCGGGGTTGGCGTGGTGCTGGCCCGGCAGGTGTCGCGACGCGGCGACCTCGGGCCGCGGACCTGCCGGGCCTGGCGGCTGCTTTCTTGTGCGCTCGCCCTCTACCTGCTCGGCAACCTGCTGCAGCTGGTCTACGAGGTGGTGCTGCACCGGAGGCCTTACCCGGCCTGGCCCGACGCGGCGTACCTGAGCTTCTACGTGGTCGCGTTCTGCGGGCTGATCTCCTTCCCGCCGCTGCGCCGGTCGGGGCCTGAACGATGGCGACTGCTGCTTGACATGGGAACCGTGTTCGTCGGCGGGGTGGTCCTCGTCTGGTACCTGGCCCTCGGCCCGGATGTCGCGTCGGGAGCCCGCTTCAGCCTGCTCGACCTGGTGAACTACGCCTATCCCCTCGGAGACCTGCTGGTGCTGGCGGGGAGCGTGGCGGTGCTGTGGCGCGGCGTACCCGAGTCAAGCGTGGCGGCCCTGCGGATCATCGCGGTGGGCATGCTCATCTTCGTCGCGGCCGATCTCACCTACGACCACATCCTGACGCACTCGAGCTACCTGGGCGGAGACCCGGTCGACACGTTGTGGATCGTGGCGCTGACGATGTTCTACCTGGCCGCCGCCTGCCAGCTGCGCAGCAAGCCGACCGGGGCGATCGCGGCGCTGACCCGGCCGTCGCCGGGGCGGCCGTCGTCCCTGCCCTACCTGGCGATCGTGGGCAGCTACCTGCTGCTGGCCATCGTCGCCTTTCATACGGTCAGGTTCGACCCGCTCGGAGGCATCCTGCTCGGCGCCCTGCTGCTGACGTTCTTGGTCAGCACGCGTCAGTACATGGCCCTGCTCGACTTCGGCCGGCTCGCGCGCCGCTACCAGCAGATGGCCGCGATCGACGGCATGACTGGCCTGTATAACCGGAGCCACTTCATGGAAACCGCCGAAGCCGCCTTCGCTCATGGCCAGCACCTTGGCCAGCCTTTCGCCGCGCTCATGCTCGACGTGGACAACTTCAAGCAGATCAACGACACCCACGGCCACGCCGTGGGCGACCAGGTGCTCGCGGAGTTCGCGGAGGCCTGCCGCGAGCACCTGCGGCCCGACGACACCGTGGGCCGGTACGGCGGCGATGAGTTCGCCATCATGGTGGCCGGGATAACGAGCCGGCGTGCGAGCCAGATCGCGGAGCAACTGGTCCGGCCCCCGACCCACGTTCTCGGCCGCGACGGTAAGCCCCTGGCCTACACCGTCAGCATCGGGATCGCGGAATGCCAGGCCGACGGGGACCTGTCCACGCTCCTGTCACGCGCTGACGTGGCCATGTACGAGGCCAAGAAGGCTGGCGGCGGTGGCTGGCAGATCTTCCGCGGCGCGGCGAGCCCCCAATTGAATTAGAAACTTTCAGAAATCGAAACTTTCGAGTCCGAGGCCCAGGCTAATTCGCGGAATTCGAAAGAAAAGCAGCTTGAATGTTTCGGCCGCTCTTTCTAGCGTGTTGATCACTGGAGGCCACGAAACGGCGCCAGGCGCGCAGCCCGTAACAGAAAGCCCGGCTTCCGCATGCCCAAAAACAGGTCTCACAAGGAACACGCCCATGCTAAGCAAGAAGAGAAAGCTCACCGCACTGGCGGCCGCGGCAACGGTCGTGGCCGCGATGACCGCCGCCGCGGCGCAGGCGCGGCCCGCCCTCGCCGCCAGCTCGGCCACCATCAACGGTGGCACCACCTACCAGACGATCACCGGCTTCGGGGCCTCTGAGGGCTTCGGCGAGGCCGCCACGGTCATGGACGCGTCATCCTCGGTCCAGCAGCAGGCGCTGGGCGACTTGTACAGCTCAAGCAGCGGTGCCGGCCTTGACATCCTGCGCAACGAGATCAGCGCGGACTCCGGTGGCACGATCGAGCCGAACGCCCCGTCGAGCCCGACCGCGACGCCGTCCTATGCCTCGCTGGCGAGCATTAACTCCGATCAGGGGCAACTGTGGTTCGCACAGCAGATCAAGGCGGACTACGGCGTCACCAACGTGTTCGCCGACGCCTGGAGCGCCCCGGCCTTCATGAAGACCAACGACGCCACCGACAACGGCGGCGCGGTGTGCGGCGTCTCCGGCGCCACCTGCTCAAGCGGCAGCTGGGTGCAGGCCTACGCGAACTACCTCAAGCAGTACGCCGCCGACTACGCGGCCGCGGGCGACCCGCTGACCTACATAGGCCCGGAGAACGAGGCCAACCTGTCGACCAGCTATGACAGCATGCAGCTGAGCCCCGCGCAGACCGTGAACGTGCTGGACGTGCTCGGCCCGACGATGGCCTCGTCCGGCCTGTCCACCCAGGTCGAGTGCTGCGCCACCGAGGGCTGGGACTACGCGCAGCAGTACGCGGCCGCGATCGAGGGGGACTCCACCGCGAGCGCGGACACGGCCGTCTTCACCAGCCACGGCTACACCGAGGCGCCGACCACGCCCCTGTCGGGCTGGACCAAGCCGGCCTGGGAGACCGAGTGGTCCACGTTCGAGAGCTGGGACCCGGCCTGGGACGACGGCTCCGACGCCTCCGGCCTCACCTGGGCGCAGCACATCTTCAACGGCCTGGACGAGGCCAACCTGAACGCGTTCCTTTACTGGTGGGGATCGACGACCCCGTCGGAAAACGGGGACAACGAGGGCCTCATCGAGATCAACGGCTCCACCGTGATCCCCTCCGGACGGCTGTGGGCATTCGGGAACTTCAGCCGCTACGTCCGGCCCGGTGCCGTCAGGATCGGCGCGACCACCTCGGACGGCAACCTCACCCTTGACGCCTTCAAGAACACCAACGGCACGATCACCGTGGTCGCGCTGGAGACGGGGACCAGTTCCGACCCGGTGACGTTCTCGCTGGCAGGCACGGGCGTCGCGAACGGCGCCACGGTGACGCCATACCTCACCAACTCCTCAAGCGACGTGGCCGCCCAGGCGACAACCACCGTGGCCGGCGGGTCGTTCAGCTACACGATGCCCGCCCGCTCCCTGGTCACCTTCCAGATCCCCGCTTCGGGCGGGGGCGGAACCGGCAACACCGTGACCGTGACCAACCCGGGCAGCCAGACAGGGACCGTGGGCACGGCGGCCAGCCTGCAGGCGAAGGCCAGCGATTCCGCCAGCGGCCAGACGCTCAGCTACGCCGCCTCCGGCCTGCCGGCGGGCCTGTCGATCAACTCCGCCACTGGCCTGATCTCTGGCACGCCGACCACGGCGGGGACTTCGTCGGTGACGGTCACCGCCACCGACGGGACTGGCGCCTCTGGGTCCGCCACCTTCACCTGGACGATCAGCTCAAGTGGCGGCGGAGGTGGTGCTGCCTGCACGGTCAGCTACACGACGACAAGCCAGTGGACCGGCGGCTTCACGGCGTCCGTCACGATCACCGCGGGCTCGGCGGCGATCAACGGCTGGACGCTGAAGTTCACGTTCCCCGGCAATCAGCAGATCACCAACGCGTGGAACGGCGTTGAGAGCCAGAGTGGTGAGAACGTGACGATCGCCAACGAGAGCTACAACGCGAGCATCGCGGCGGGCGGCTCGACGTCGCTTGGCTTCCAGGGCACCTGGAGCACCAGCGACGCGGTGCCCACGGCCTTCACCGTCAACGGCACCGCCTGCGGCACCTGACCGTCAGGCGAGACGGCGGGCGCGGCCTGGTCAGCTGACCGGGCCGCGCCTGCGGAAGCCAAGGAAGCTACGCCCCGTCTCGCGCCGGGAGCGGGCCGCGAGGCTCGGGTCCCATTCGGCCCGCAGGCCATTCTCCGCGGCCCACCGCTGGGCCAGCGGTAGCTGCAGCAGGTACATCATCGCCTGGTACTTTTCCCAGCCGGTGCGCTCGGCGTTGCTCTCGCCACGGGCCGCGGCCAGCAGGCCGCCGATCACCGGTGGCGGCGCCGTGGAAGCCCACTCGGCGATCTCCCGCGCGACCCGAGGCCGGTCCAGGTCGGGAAGGACAATGACAGAGAAGATCCGGGCTAGCTCGTCGGCGTGCAGCTGGCGGTCGCCTGGCCTTGAGGCGTCGGTGCACCAGCGGGCCTCGAAGAGCATCCGCCGCGCGTCCACGCGATTGCCTAGGTCGGACTCGGCGCTGAGCGTCAGAACGTCCTGCAGCAGCAGCTTGAACTCGGAGCTGTCCTCGGTTCCGATCAGCTGCGTGAGCAGCTCGGGGGCGGAGCGGGCCAGGCCCGGCTCAAACAGCCGCGGCGGCAGCGGCCCCGGTTCCTCCGCGGTCCGGTCCCGCAGCGGCAGCGGTGGCGGCGTCCCCTCGCGAGGCAGCGGGCCAAGCGCTCCAGCGGAGGCCGCTGACCGCGAGCCCGGCTGCGACGGCTGGGACGGCTCGGCCAGCCCGGCCTCGGCAGCCACGTCAAGCTCGGCAGCCACGTCAAGCTCAGCGGGGCCCGCGGCCTGATCCGGCTGGGCCGGCGCGGCGGGCATTGCCGTGCGGGCCCACTTGGCGTGCAGCCGGTCGTATACCGCCGCCAGCCGGGCCTGGAGCGGCTGCTCAACGCCGCACTCGGCGATGAGCCGCTCCACCGCTTCCCCGCCGCCCTCGGCGTACTCGGCAACGAGCCAGTCCGCCAGCCAGGCCTGCGGGCTGCCCTCGAGCGCCCCGGGGTCGCCGGGAACGGCCCTGGCCTCCTTGCGTGCCCCGGAGGCCGGTCCTGGCGGGACGGCGGCGTCCGCGCGAAAGACGATGTCGGCCACTGCCGATGGGTCGCCTGCGCCCGCCGGTACCTCGAAGGTGGAAAACGACCAGCCCCGGCGGACCGTACCGAGCAACGGCCGGGCGATGCGCCACAGCCCCCACAGCAGCCGGGGCTGCGGCCCGTCGCCGGGCAGGCGCGACAGCGCGTCCTCGGGCAGGCCGATGGCAAGCGGGGCGCCCGGGTTGGCGATGGCGGCCGCGATGACCTGTGCCAGCCCGTCGCCCGCGGCGGTCTCCCTGACCTCTCGGTCGAGCCATTCCACCGCGCCGGTGGCCAGTTCCGTGAGCTCGGCCGCGCCGACCGTGGGCAGCTCGGTTCCCGCCGCCACCTGGCCCGGTCGCTCCCCGGCCAGAGCGGGCAGTCCCATCCGGCACAGCGCGATGGCCACCTCGGGGGTCAGCAGGCTGGTATTGCCGACGAGGACGCGGGAGACGTGCGGACGCCCGTCCCCGCCGGCCTGCTGGCGAGAGCGCCAGGCGAGGGCGGCGACGGCACCGTTCGGCGGAAGGACCTGATAGCAGACGCTCTGCGCGGGGGCATCGACGCGCGGATGGCGTACCCATGCCCGCATCCGGATGTCCCAGCCCCGGGTCGATTCCGGCGACATCGAGCTCGCCACCGGAAACAAGTCCTTGACCGGGTGCCACCGGTACTCAACCTGGTGGATTTCCCGCGCCTCCGACAACTGTCACCCCTTACAGACGTCGTGCTCAAAACCGTACCGTGACCACCAGCGGGGGGCCGTGCGACGCGCCGGCGGCCACCGCCGCAATCCGCCGCCGCGGCCGGCTGGCCGACGTGGCAGTATGACGGCATGCCGCAACCAGGAATTCCGCTAGCTAAGCTCGGCTTCTTGACGATCGGCCTGTTCGATGGCGACGATCCCGGCCCCGGGCATCGCAGCACGCTGGAGATCATCGAGCTGGGCGAGCGGCTGGGCTTCGACAGTGCCTGGGTGCGCCACCGGCACCTGCAGTACGGCATCTCATCGCCGACCGCCATCTTGGCGGCGGCCTCGCAGCGCACGAGCCGGATCGAGCTTGGCACCGCGGTCATCCCCCTGGGCTGGGAGAATCCGCTGCGGCTTGCCGAGGACCTGGCGACGGTAGACATCTTGTCCGGCGGACGGCTCAATCCTGGCGTAAGCGTCGGGCCGCCGATGAACTATGACACCGTCGGGAAGGCGCTCTACCCGGACACAGGCGAGGCGGAGGATTTCAGCTACCACCGCGTCACCCGGCTGCTGGCTCACGTGGCCGGCGAGCCGGCCGCCAGCTTCAGCGGGACCATCGGCTTTGAGGAGTTCTCTGACAAGGTGCAGCCGCACTCCCCCGGGCTGCGGCAGCGGCTCTGGTACGGCGGCGCCAGCCTGGCCTCGGCGCGCTGGGCCGGCGCGCACGCCATGAACTTCCTCACCTCGAGCGTGGTCCGTGCGGAGGAGTCGCAGGAAGGCTTCGCCGCGGTGCAGAGGTCCCATATCGAGGCGTTCCGTGCCGCCCACCCGGAAGGAGCCAGCGCCCGGGTATCTCAGGGCCTCGTCGTCATCCCGACCGACAGCGCCACGGCCGAGCAGAAGGCCAGGTATGAGGCGTACGTGGCGGCCCGCACACCGCGCACGGCCAGCCCGGTCGGCCCAGCCCGGATGATGTTCGCCCGCGACCTGCTCGGCACGTCACAGGAGATCGCCGAGATGCTTTACGCCCATGCGGGATTCCAGCAGGTGACCGAGGTCGCCTTCGCCCTGCCCTTCACCTTCTCGCGCGAGGATTACGCGCAGATCCTCGGCGACATAGCGGGCAGCCTTGGCCCGGCCCTGGGCTGGAGCCCCAGGCGGACATTACGTACGATTGTTGACATGCTGCAAGCACGTGGGACCCACACACCGCGCTGGCAGCCGATGCTCCGGATCGCGGCCATCCTCGTGCTTCCTGTGTTCATCGCGCTGAAGCTGACCGGGACCGTCGACTGGTCCTGGTGGTGGGTCATGGCGCCGTGGTGGATCCTCGCGCTGCTGGCGATCGCGATCGCCGCCGGCCTGGCGATCGCCTTCACGCTGATCAAGTGGGCGGTGCTAGCCCGCGCGTGGGTGCGCTTCCGCCGCCTGCCTGAGTTCACGCTGGTCAACCCGACGGTGGTGTCCAGGATCGAGGCCGAGCGCCCCAGCCGCGAAGCGGACGCCTAGGGCCTTACGACTGGGCGAAGGAGCGTCCGGCCTGCTGGGCAGCGGCGAACGCGGCTTCCCTCACGTCGGCGGCCAGCTCCGCGAGGTCATCGAGGGCGGGGTCGACGCCGGCCAGGGTGAGCTCGCGCTCGACCACCGTGAGCTGCGCGCCCCAGACGTCGGAGATGATGCGCCGCAGGTAGTCCGGGCCGTGTTCCCAGCCGGTGCCGCCCCTGACGACGACGAGCACGACCGGCTTGCCCTCAAGCAGCGCTTCCTCTGACGACTTCGCGCCCGCGATGACCAGGTCGAGCCAGGTCTTGACGTGCGCGGGGACGCCCCCGTTGTACAGCGGGACGGTGAGCAGCACCGCGTCCGCCTCGCGCAGCTCGGCGGCCAGGTCGGAGACCAGCTCGATCGTCAGGTGCTGCGCCCGGCTGCGCTTGCCCTCGGGGGTCCAGGTAGCGCGCAGCGCCTTGGTCCAGGCAGTGGACTGGAACGGGTCGGCCCCGACGTCGCGGCGGACAACGCGCTCCCCCGGGTGCGCGGCCAGCCACTCGCTCTCGACGATGTCGCCGAGGGAACGGCTGGCCGAGCCGTCAGGATTGATGCTGGCGTCCAGGCGGAACAAGGTCACGAAGGTTACCTCACGGTGTTGGGGATGCGTAACGTGACGGGAATCAGCCTCTGAGGCGATTTCCCGACCACACAGGATAACGTGCCCCAGTTGGCGGGCTCGGACCGGACGCCCCCAGCCCAGCTCGTCACCCGCTGACGCTGGGGCCGGCCTTCGTCACCGTGACCCGTAGCAGGACCCGCTGGTCGCGCTCCATCGCGGCGCGGTAGTCGTCCCAGTCCGGGTGCTCTCCCGAGATCCGGCGGTAGTACTCCACCAGCGGCTCCATCGCCTCGGGCAGCTCCACGATCTCGGCCTGGCCCTCGAGCTGCGCCCACTGGCCGAAGAACCCGTCAGGCAGTACGCACAGCCAGACCCGGGCATCCCGGCGGATGTTGCGCACCTTGTAGGCCGTCTGCCGGGTGCTGATCAGCACGCGCCCATCCTCGTCCACCCCCACCGTGACCGGCGAGAGCTGCGGGGTCCCGTCCGCCTTCAGCGTGCCGAGGACCGCGTGATGCTGTGAAGTGATGAACTCAAGTGCCGCCGCAACGTTCATGGCCCCATCATGTCATTCCCGACGGTGAAGCCGTCGGGGATGAGGATGTCGGTGCGCGCCACGTCCTGGACGCGGCCGCGACCGAGAGCGAGCAGCGTTGAGTCGAGGCCGGCCCGCAGGATCTCGAAGACGTTGTGGACACCGTTCGGGCCATCCGCGGCCAGGCCCCACAGCACGGGGCGGCCGATCATGACGGCCTTCGCGCCGAGGGCGAGCGCCGCCACCACGTCACCGCCGCGGCGGATCCCGCCGTCGAGCAGTACCTCGGCCGAGCTCCCCACGGCCGCCGCGACCGCGGGCAGGGCACGGATCGAGGCCGGCGTGCGATCAAGGTTGTTGCCGCCGTGGTTGGAGACCGCCACCGCCGTGGCGCCCGCGTCCACCGCCCGCCGCGCGTCGTCGGGCCGCATGATCCCCTTGATACAGAACGGTCCCTCCCACTGTCCCCGAAGCCAGCCGATGTCCTCCCAGGTCGGCGGTGGGACTGCCTGCCAGTCCCGGTAGGCGGCGAAGAAGCCGGGGGCGGGCCCGCCGCCGGTCGCCATGTTAGGCACGGTGAGGTCGGGCAGGCCCCGGCGCTGGCCGGCACCGCGCCGCAGCCAGCGGGCCAGGTACCGCGGCCGGGCCAGGCCTTGCGGAGCATGCCGCACGAGCGCGGCCAGGTCCACGCGCTCGGGGATCGACGGGCTGCCCCAGTCCCGCCCGCCGGGGAACGACCAGTCGAGGGTCACAATAAGCGCTCGTGCGCCGGCCTGGCGTGCCCGTTCTATCCGGGAAAAGAGTGTCTTGCGCTCGGCCGACCAGTGGACCTGGAAGAACAGGCTCGGGTTGTAGCCGATGACGCTGGCGGCGGGCAGGCTGGCGAACTCGCTCAGCCCCATCGCGGTGCCCGCGCGGGCGGTGCCGATCGCGATCCCCGCCTCCCCCAGCGGGTGTACCGCCTGCACGCCCACCGGGGAGGCGATGACCGGCAGGGACAGGTCAGTGCCCAGCACGGTCGTGCGCAGGTCGCGGCGGGCGGGCAGGCCGGCGACGCGAGGCGGCGCGAACCGGAGCTCGGCGAACGCGCGGGTGTTGTCCTCGGCCGTGATCCCGGCCTCCGAGCCGGCCTCGATCGCCAGGTAGACCGAGCGGGGCAGCCGCTTGCGCGCCCGCCGCCGCGCCTCGGCGACGGACTCGAACCAGTGCCGCGAGCTGGCCACTAGGCAGGCCGGAACTGGTAGCCGACGCGATACTCGGTGACGAGGCAGCCCCCGTACCTGGGGCCCAGCTTGTGCCGCAGCCGACTGACGTGAACGTCGACCGTCCGGCTGTCGGCGAACAAGTCCCGCTGCCAGACGCGGGCCGCCAGCTCGGCCCGGCTGAACACCGTGGCCGGATGGGCGGTGAGGAAGGCAAGCAGCTCGAACTCCTGGAAGGTCAGCGAGACCTCCTCACCGTCCACCCATACCTGTCGCTGCTCATGGTCGAGCAGCAGCCCGGCCACCGTCACGCGGGCCTCGTCGCTGCCAGCGCCGATGTCAGGGTCCTGGCGGGGCAGGGTCTCGTTGCTCACCGGGTACCCGACGATCGCGAGCGAGGTCGCCGTCCCGGGGATCGGGACGATGGCGAGCAGCGTCCCGTTCGCGGCAGGCTCGGCTACCGCCTCCGGCCCCGGGAGCAATCGCGTTCCGATCTGCACGCGCTCAGCCTCCTCAGTCAAGCCCCCGCTATAGTCCACAAGCCGACATCAGCAATACACAAGCCCCCATCCCCATAGTCCATTAAATCGGTAGATTTTGTCAAGAACTAAGCGTGGCGGCGCCAGGACAGGTGGAATCGCACGCCGTCAGGCTAGCGGACGGGTGCACCCCAGGCGTTGCCGAAATCGGGAAGCCCCGCACCATACCAGTACTCGATCAGCCGCCGGGCGATCGAGGACGTCGGGGCGAGGGTTACCTCGCGCGCCTCGAGCGCGGCGAGCAACTCGGCCCGGGTGAACCAGCGTGCCTCGCCGATCTCCTCCTCGTCGACCCGGATGACCTGCCCGCCGCCCGCCACGGCCCGGAAGCCGAGCATCAGGCTGCGTGGCATCGGCCAGGGCTGGCTGCCCAGGTAGTCGACCTGTGCCACCCGGATGGCGGCCTCCTCGAAGACCTCGCGGGCCACGGCGTGCTCGCAGGACTCGCCCGGCTCGACGAACCCGGCGAGGACGGACAGGCGCCCGGCGGGCCAGCTGGCGTTCCTGGCCAGCAGCAGCCGGTCCTCCGGATCGATGACCAGCATGATCACCGCCGGGTCCAGTCGCGGGAAGTGCTCGGTGCCATCGACCGGGCAGGTCGTCAGGTGGCCGGCGGCGTGCGGCACGGTCGGCGCGCCGCAGCGCGGGCAGTGCGAGTGCGTGTCGTGCCAGTTGGCCAGCGCGACCGCGTGCGTCAGCAGGCCTGCGTCGCGGGCGCCGAGGTCAGCGCCCACCTGCCGCAACTGCAGGGCCTTGACGTCGCCGACCGGATCGGCCGCCCCCAGGTCCCCGCTCACGCCAAAGTAGGCGACATCGTCAGAATCGACCCCGAGCAGGAACCGCGTGCCCTCGGGGGCATCGGCGGAAGAGACGAAGACCAGACGGTAATGGCCGCCGGTGAAGTCGACAAGCGCCCGGGAATCGCTCACGACGAGGACGCGGGTCCTGGGGCTGGCCCAGGCCTGCTCCACCCACTGCGCGTCGGCCCGCCGCTCCACCGCCCTGTCCACCGTGGCGCGGGACAGGGCCAGCTCGCCCAGCGGGCCTTCCGCTTCGTCGCCATTCGCGTCGGCGGTGCTGGCGACGGGCCCGCTCACCAGGGGGTTAATGCCCGAGCCTGTCAACGGAGATCCGCGCCGACGGCCGCGAATCCTTCCCACAGGTACGCCGCCGTCTCGGCGCCGCGCAGCAGCCTGGATAGATCCACGTACTCATTGGGTGCGTGGATGCAGTCGGCGTCCAGCCCGACCGCGACGAACACGAGCGGGGCGTCGAGGATGTCGGCCAGGTCGGCCTCGGGGCCGCTGCCGCCTTCCTTGGTGAACAGCACCGCGGTGCCGAACGCGCGCTCCATCGCCGCCCGGGCCGCCTGGACTCCCTTCGAGTCCATGGGCGACCGGCAGGCCCTGACTCCGTGGCCGAGCCGCACTGTGGCGGTGATGCCGTCCGGCGTGCTTGCCCGCACGTAGCTCTCGAGGGCCGCGAGGACGGCCTCGGGCGTCTGGTTGGCGACCAGGCGGAACGACAGCTTGGCGTGCGCGGCCTTCGGGATGATGGTCTTGCCGCCGGGGCCGGTGTGGCCACCCCAGATCCCGTTGACCTCGGCGGTCGGCCGTGCCCAGATGCGCTCCAGGGTGCTGAAGCCCGCCTCGCCCGCCGTCGCCTGGCTGTCACCCGCGTCCCGCAGCCAGCTCTCCTCGTCGAAGGGCAGCTTGGCCAGCAACTCGCGTTCCTGCTCGCTGAGCGGGACGACATCGTCGTAGAAGCCGGGCAGGGTGACGCGCCCGTCGCTGTCGTGCAAAGAGGCGAGGAGGCTGGCGAGGGCGTGCACCGGATTGGGGACGCCGCCGCCGAACGACCCGGAGTGCAGGTCACGCGACGGTCCGGTCAGCGTGATCTCGGCGTCGGCCAGGCCCCGCATGCCCGTGCAGATCGACGGGACGTCGGCCGCCCACATCGTCGTGTCGCTGATGACGATGACGTCACAGCCGAGGACGTCCCGCTTGCTCCGCAGCAACTCGGCGAAGTACGGCGATCCCGACTCCTCTTCCCCCTCGATCAGCAGCGTGATGGCGACCGGGGGCGCGCTGGCGCCGCTGGCCGCGAGGACGGCGCTGACGCCCAGGGCATGAAAGAGCACCTGCCCCTTGTCGTCGGAGGCACCCCGGCCGAAAATCTTTCCAGCCGCCTCGGTCGGCTGGAACGGCTCGTGGTCCCAGCCGTCAAGCAGCTGCGCGGGCTGAACGTCATGGTGCCCGTAGATCAGGACGCGAGGAGCATCGTCGCTGGCGGCAGGCCAGTGCGCGTAGACGGCGGGGAGCCCCTGAGTCTCCCAGATCTCGGCGACGGGAAACCCGGCCGCCTTCAGGTAGTCAACGAGCCACTGGGCCGACCGGCGCACGTCACCGTGGTGTGCCGGGTCGGCCGAGACCGAGGGGATGGCCAGCCATTCGCGCAGCGCGCGGGAGAAATCCACCGCGTGCGCCTCCACATACTCCCGAACGTCCATGGGCTAAACCTACCGTTAGCCGGAGGACCGGAGCCGCCCGCCGCTGGTCCAGCCCGTCCCTATTGCCCCTTGACCTGCTCGAACGAGTCGCCCTTGCCGTACAGGCCGACGGCGGGGATGGAGACAGAACGGCCCGGGCGGGCGGTCACCCAGCCGATCCTGATGGGGTCCTCGCCCGCGCTCTTGAGTGCGTCGAGGGCGGCCTGCTGATCGGACTTGCCGACCACGACGCAAAAGCCGATGCCCATGTTGAACGTCGCGTACATCGTGGCCGCGTCGATCTGGCCCTTCTCGGCGATGAGGCCGAAGACCTCCTGCGGGACGGGCAGGGCGTCGAGCTCGTAGGAGACGTCGGCCGCGAGCCTGGCGATGTTCAGCAGCCCGCCGCCCGAGATGTGCGCCATGCCGTGCGGGGTGATCCCGGCGGCCCACAGCGCCTCGGCCGCCTTCACGTAGACCCGGGTTGGCTGGAGCAGCGCGTCGGCCAGCCGACGCCCGGTACCAGGAACCAGGTCGTTCAGTGACATGCCGCCCTTCGTGAACAGGGCGTGCCGGGCCAGCGAGTACCCGTTGCTGTGCAGCCCAGAGCTGGGCAGCCCGATGATCACGTCGCTGGGCCTGACCGACGAGCCGTCCACCGGCGTCCGGTAGGCAGGCTGGCTGCCGAGCAGCTTGCCCGCTCCGGGACTGAGCTCCTGCGGCGGGGCCTGGGTGGGTGCCCCCTGCGGCGCCTCGAGCGGCGGCAGGGCGCCGATGGCCGTGCCGACCAGGTCGAGCATGGGGCCGCCGCCCGTCGCGTCGGCCAGCATCGCGCCGATCTGCGCTATCTCGCCACCGGGGATGGCGATCCCGGCCAGCTCGGCACCGAGGAACAGGCCCCGCGCGACCTCGTCGAGCACGCCCTCGTCGATCCGGTCGGTGGCGACGTAGTCAAGCAGCGCCACCGGGACCGCACCGACGCAGATCAGGTCGTTGACATTGTTGGCGACGCAGTCGACGCCCACCGGCTCCCAGCGGTTCGCCTCCCGGGCGAGCAGGATCTTGGTGCCGACGCCGTCGGTCGTGACCGCCAGCGGCGGGCCCGGCGGCAGGTGCATGATCGTTGAGAAGTAGCCGCTGGACAGCCCGGTGATCGAGGTCACCATCGAGGACCTGACCTGGGTGCGGGCCAGCCATGGGCGCATCACCCTGGAGAATGCGTTCTGCTCGCGCTCCTCATCCACCCCGGCCTGGGCATAGGCGGAAAGTGTGCTGTGCTCCGTGTCCGGCATAGTCCTCGGCTTCCTCGTCGGCCCCGTGTCGGCGAACGCAAGATTAACTCATCATGTCCGCCCCTCCTGGTACCGGGCGTGCCCTGAGCAGCACGGGCGCAACCGGGCGAGGTAGGCCAGCGGTGGCCCGAGGCGGCCGGACAGCTGTAGGCCGGCGTGGTCGGCGTACCTGAGCAAGTCGGTGAATGGCACGTAATGGCGGTCAAAGAACTCGCCCACCACTAGCCGTCCCGATGGCGCAAGGACGCGGTGCAGCTCGCCCAGGACCGCTCCGGGGTCGGGGATCTCCCCCAGAACGGTGACCAGGTAAGCGGCGTCGAAGCCGCCGTCGGGAAATGGCAGCTCGCGCGCGTCGGCCCGGGTGGGAACGATGGGGGCGCTGCCCGGCTCGGTGGCGCGGCGCATGACGTGGCTGAGCATTTCGTCCTGGATGTCGACAATGTCGAGCCGGCCGTGGTCCCCGAGCTCGCGAGCGACGTGCAGCGCCTGCAGCCCGGTTCCCGGCCCGATCTCCAAGATCCGCTCCCCCGGCTGGGGATCGAGCATCGCGTCCAGGTGCCTGCTGGTCAGGAACGGCAACGGCAGGTCAAGGAGCCGACGCTGGGAGTAAGGGTAGGGGGCGCGATCGGTGTGCCACCAGGCGGCCGCCCCGGCGGCCAGGGCGACGGCGGACGCACCGGCGACGGCAACGGCCCGGCGGCTCACCGCGCCACCTCGTCCCGGCCCCTGGTGTCGCCGACGTCCCGGCCCCTGGTGTCGCCGGCCGCGGGCGCGGTGCACCAGATGGCGGCCGCGAGCGCCAGGCATCCGGCCGCCTCGGCCACCTCAATGCCCATGTCGGCCAGGGCCATCACCAGCGGCCCGCCTGCGGGTGCCGTGCAGACGTCGAACCACGCGTCCGCGAACAAGAGGGTGGCGGTTGAGACGGCCGGGAACGCCAGGCGCCGGTCACGCCGGACGGCGAGCCACGCGGTCGCCGCGAGGCCAGCCGCCATCGCGACGTCGAGCCCGGTCCAGGCCAGCGGCCAGTGTCGCGCGCTGACGCTGGCCGGGAGGGTGGCGGCCAGGTAGGCCGCCCACGGGAACAGGACGCAGGACGAGACCGCGAGCAGCCGGACGAGCCAGCGAAAACCCGGCCGGGCGGGTGTGATGGGCAACATCGGGGGTTTCTCCCATTCGGACATGCGCTCACCGTACGGTATTGCAGAATGCCTTTGCAAATGAATTCTGCAAAGAGGTTCTGCGGTAGGCTCGGGTCATGGCCAGCACGCCAGGACGCCAGCCCCAGCCCAGCACCAGTGCCCAGCGCACGGAGCTGTACAAGACGCTCACCAACCCGCTCAGGTGGCGCATCCTTGAGTACATCGGGCAGCACCGCGAGGCGAACTCCACCAGTGTCGCAAGGGCGCTGGGCGAGTCCACCGGCACGACCAGCTACCACCTGCGCAAGCTGGCGGAACAGCACCTCATCGAGGAGATACCCGAGCGGTCGGGAGGGCGCGAGCGATGGTGGCGGCTGCTGCCGTTCAGCCACGTGCCGGCTGGGCCCAGTGAGCGAACACCGGAGGAGGAAGCCGCCCTGGCCGAATGGAACAGCCAGCGGCTCATCGCCGACTTCGGTCTTTACCTGCGGGCCATCGAGGAGTACGAGGGCCCGGACGGCTGGGTCCAGGCCCAGCGCACCCGGACGTACATGACCCGGGAGGAGCTGCTCGCGTTCTACTCGGAGTACCTCGGCCTGCTCGACAAGTACGGCCACGCCGAGGAGTCCGCGCCCGCCGGTGCCCGCCTGATGGCCACCAGGTTCCTGGCGCTACCGCAGGCGCAGTCCCAGGCCGAGCCGCCGCCGACCTAGCCAGTACGCCGGACATCGCCGAAGCCTCGGCCTGCGGGCCCGGGACCGATGGGAACTGACGTTGCGGGCCGGCGCCGTGCGATGATCGTAGCGTGCGTGATGCCGGTAGACCGGATCTGGTGGCCGGGCCTGAGCCGAGAGGGATTGTGTCCCGGATCGCGCTGGTGGAGCGGCTGCAAGAGGCGGCGCGGGTCACGATAGTGTCGGCGCCGCCTGGCAGCGGGAAGACGGTGCTGCTGCGGTCGTGGATTAGCCAGGCGGACCTCGCGGGGCAGGCGGCATGGGTGACGGCGGGCCGACATGACCACGATCCGCAGCGGTTCTGGCTGTTGGTGCTGGAGGCGCTGCGGGGGACGGCGGCCGGATCAGGGCTGGTGCGGCCGGTGTCGGCGGCACCTGGCCTGGACGGGTGGCTGCTGGTGGAGCGGCTGCTGAACGATCTGGCGCCGCTGGCGGGGCTGACCTGGCTGGTGGTCGATGACGTGCACGAACTGGGCCCGGATGTGCTGCCGCAGCTGGAGCTGATGGTGCTGCGCGCGCCGCCGCGGCTGCGGTTCGTGCTGGCCACCCGGCATGACGTGCGGCTGGGGCTGCATCGGCTGCGGCTGGAGGGCGGCCTGACCGAGATCCGCCAGGCGGACCTGCGGTTTACCGTGGCGGAGGCGCGGGAGCTATTC
>Ga0335072_10003090_pt1 | contig 25281 bp, 21 predicted proteins | sample Lox_Sample_21_FD_206725 | JGI IMG/M metagenome (GOLD analysis project Ga0335072, IMG submission 206725) | Soil microbial communities from Loxahatchee National Wildlife Refuge, Florida, United States - Lox_Sample_2.1 | ecosystem: Environmental > Terrestrial > Soil > Wetlands | place: USA...
GCCTCGTCCGCGCGCGCCCGGCGCGACGAAGAAGCGCGAGACGACGGCGAGCCGCTCGGCCGGCACCGGCACGGCACCACGCCACTCAGGACGCGCACGAGCCTCGTCGGTGCCGAACAGCGCAATGTGGCCGTCGATCCCCCCGGAGCCCTCGCTGACCCACGCGCCCAGACCAAAGCGTCCGGTCAACCAGCGAGGCGGGTCCTGCGGCCAGCGGAACGGATAGCGGTCGCTCAGATGCACCGCGCGCAGGAGCTTGAGGCATGGATCGAGATCCTCGGACCGGCGAGGCCGAATCATCCTTGATGAAAGCTGCCCGCCTGGCAGCCCCTTGACACGCCCCCGGGCTAGCGGCCCTTTGACACGAACAGCTCGACCTTGCTGCCCGCGGGGAGCCCGCGGCCGGCGCGAGGGGTCGTGCTCATGACCCGGCCGCGGCGCACGCGGTGCGACGTCAGATGCTTGATCTTGCCGACCTTGCAGTGGGCGTGGCGCACCGCCTTCTCAGCGGCGGCCAGCTTCATCCCCTTGGTCCGCGGGACCTTGCAGCGGACCGGGGCCGGCGGTGCCGGAGGCGGGTTGTAGACGATCGGCACCTGCGCCTGCGCGGTGGCACCCGCGGCGTCGGTGGCGACCGCCGTGATCGTGTTGGTGCCCGGGCTGAGCGGGACCTGCGCCGTCCACGCCCCGTTCGGCGCGACCGAAACCCGCTGGCCGCCGACGACGAGCGACGTGATCCCGGAGCCGGCGCTCGTGATCCCGGACAGAGTCGCGGTGGCGGTCGACACGGTCGTCCCGCCGGCGGGCGTCCCGATCACGACCGATGGTGGCTGGAAGCGGTCCTGCGCCGCGAGCGCCAGCGCGGTGACGTCCGCGACCGTGTAGCCCACCGAATAGACGTAGCTCAGGGTCGTGCTCCCGCCGGCGGGGACCACGACGACGTTGTGCTGCTCGAAGTCGTCGTCGGCCGTGAACGAAAACTCGGAGGGCGCGTCGGCGAACGTGAGTGCGCCCACGGCCTCGCTGGGATCGCCGTCCGGAGCGGAGACGTTCGTGTGGACCAGGACCGAGCCCGGGGCGGAGCTCGGGCCCGGCAGAGTGCTCCCCGCGGCGTACGGCGAGAACCCCGACTGACCTGGGAACTCGTAGCCCGGCTCGCCGTCCGGCGGAGTCGTGACCACGCCGATGGCGTTGTCGTAGAGGAGGTCGAGCGCGTGGGCCTTCCCATCCATCGAGGTCCAGGTGTCGTTCATCGTGACCACCCGGCCGCCGTCGCTGGTGGTGATGTCCCGCTCCAGCTGCACGCCCGAGTCGACGAAGCTCGGACACGTCGCCGCCGTGGGCTTCTCCTGGTTGGGACCGTCGCATTCGACGAACGGCTCGGTCGCCTGCGACGTGATCAGACCGGTGGTGGGATCCCAACCGATACCGTCCTTTAGCCCTTGGGGGAAGCCGGGGAGATTCTGGCTGAGGGGGGTCCCCGTGGTGAACAGGCTCTGCGCGGCGGCGGGGTCGTAGGCGTCGCGGCCGTCGACCTGAACCTCCGATCGGCCGCCGAACGCCCCGAGATCGTCGCTCAGCAGCGACCCTGTGCAATCGATCGCGAAGTTCCCGACATCGTAAGCGGGGTCGATCGGCGCCGCCTCGGGTCCACCGCACGCGTTCTTGTAAGGGGTCGGAAGGCTCTGGAACGGCGTCCCGGCCGCGGACCACACCGCGTAACCGGTGAACGTCACGTCGTTGACGTAGTAGTTGAACGGCGCGCTCGCGTTCGGTCCACCGGAGATCGCCAACGGGCGGGCCGCCTCGGACACGGCCACCTGCTGCGCAGCGAAGTTGTCGAGCTCCGGACCGGACTCGCTGAACGCGGGGATCGCGCGAAGCCGGCACGCGTGCCCGGCGATCGGCTTCAGCGGCACCGCGCCGGTGGTGAACGACAGCACCCCGTGCTGGAGAGTGACGGCGAAGGGACCCGCGAGCTTGGCGACCGAAGGCGCGGCGCCGTAGTAGCAGACCACGTCGACCTCATCGCCGACGTTGGCCCCGGGGGCGATGCCCGAAACGGTCACGGTGGTCGCGTCCGGTGGGTTGTCGAGCGAGATCAGATAGGGGTTGTTGGAGGTCGCCGGGCTGTCGGTCGTCCAGGTGGTGATCTGCGTGCTGGTGACCGTCGCCCGAGCGGCCGCCGGCGCGACCGCTAGCGCAACGAGTGCGGTGACAATGGCGGCGATCCGTAGCCTGGGCATGACAAAGGGACCCCTGCCTCCCATTGTTCCCGTTCCGGAACGTCTCGGAACGTCTGCGCGACGGTGCTTTCAGAACGTCGGCTGGTACTCGCCGAACACGTCCTTCATCGCCCCGCACACCTCACCCAACGTGCACCGGTCCTTGAGGGCCTGCCGCAGGGTAGGGAGGAGGTTATTGGTCGTATCGGCAGCGCCACTCACTTCCTTTAGGCGTTTCTCGACCAATTCCGGATCGCGCGCCGATTTGAACGCCTGAAGGCGCTCGACCTGCTCGCGCTCGGATTCGGGATCGACGCGGAGGATGTCCGGCACCTCGGGCTCGCCCTCGTCGACGAACTTGTTGACGCCGACGACGACGTCCTGTCCGATCCGGTAGCGCTCGTGGTAACCGAACGCGGACTCCTCGATCTCGTTCTTGATGAAGTCGATCGCGTTGATCGAGCCGCCGAGCCCGTCGACCTTGTCGATCAACTCGTTCGCCCGCGTCTCGATCTCGTCGGTCAGCGCCTCGACGAAATACGAGCCGGCAAACGGATCCACACTGTCGGCGGCGCCGGATTCGTAGCCGAGGATCTGCTGCGTCCGGAGCGCGATCTTGGCGGCGCGCTCGGTCGGCAGCGCGAGCGCCTCGTCGAACCCGTTGGTGTGGAGCGATTGGGTGCCGCCGCACACCGCCGCGAACCCCTGCAAAGCCACGCGGACGATGTTGTTCTCCGGCTGCTGGGCGGTGAGCGTGACGCCGCCGGTCTGGGTGTGGAAGCGCAGACGCCACGAGCGCTCGTCCTTGGCGTCGAACCGCTCGCGCATGATCTTCGCCCACATGCGGCGGGCGGCACGGAACTTCGCAACCTCCTGGAACACGTTGTTGTGGCCGTTGAAGAAGAACGCCAGCCGCGGCGCGAACTCGTCGACCGCGAGGCCGGCGTCGAGCGCAGCCTGCACATAGGCGATCCCGTTGCTCAGCGTGAACGCGACCTCCTGCACCGCCGAGCAGCCCTTCTCGCGGAAGTGGTAGCCGCTGATCGAGATCGTGTTCCACCGGGGGATCCGCTCCCGGCAGTACGAGAACAGGTCGGTCGTGAGCCGAATCGCACCCTTCGGCGGGTAGATGAAGTTCCCGCGCGCTATGTACTCCTTGAGGATGTCGTTCTGGGTCGTGCCGCGAAGCTTCTCGGCGGGGACCCCCTGCTCCTCACCGACCAGCTCATACAACAACAGCAGCACCGCCGCCGGCGCGTTGATCGTCATCGACGTCGACACCTGGTCGAGCGGGATCTGATCGAACGCGGTGCGCATGTCGTCGATCGAGTCGATCGCGACACCGGTACGTCCCACCTCACCGAGACACCGGGGATCGTCGGAATCGAGTCCAAGCTGGGTCGGCAGGTCGAACGCCATCGACAGCCCGGTCGACCCGTGCGCGAGCAGGTATCGATAGCGCTCGTTGGACTCCTTCGCGCTCGCGTAGCCGGCGTACTGGCGCATCGTCCACAGCTGCCGCCGGTACATGTCGGGGTGGATGCCCCGGGTGTACGGGTACTCCCCGGGCTCGCCGAGTCGCTCGGGCAGGTCCGCGGGGAGGTCCTGGTCGGCGTACAGGCCCTTGATCTCGATCCCGGAGTCCGTGAACCGCCGCGGGTCATCGGGGCCGACGATCGGGGCAATCGTGCGGTGCTCGTCGGTGGTGGCCATGCCCGCGAGGTTACCCTTTGGGCCCGTGCAAGTTCGCATCAAACTGTTCGCCGGACTGCGTGAGCGTGCCGGCTCAGGCGAGGTCGAACTCGACCTGCCCGACGGCGCGATCGTGGCCGACGCGCTCGACCGGATGCGCGAGTTGACCGACGGGGTGCCGGTGGTCATGGCCGTGAACCAGGAGTACGCCGACCCCGGAGCGCCTTTGCACAGCGGCGACGAGGTCGCGTTGATCCCGCCGATATCGGGTGGCGCAGTCGGCGCCTCACACGCGCGGCTGACCACGGCGCCGCTCGCGCTCGACCCGCTCGTCGAGCGCGTCCGCGACCCCCGCGCCGGCGCGGTCGTGACGTTCCTCGGCGTGACCCGGGAGGTGGCCGAGCTCGAATACGAGGCTTACGCGGAGATGGCCGAGCGCCAGATGACCGAGATCGTGACCAGCGCGATCGAGCGCCACGGACTGTGCGCCGCCGCGGTCGAGCACCGCGTCGGCTCGGTGCCGCTGTCCGAGGCGTCGGTGGCGATCGCGGTGTCGGCTCCGCACCGCGCCGAGGCGTTCGCCGGAGCTCGCGAGATTATCGACGAGATCAAGGCCAAGGTCCCGATCTGGAAGAAGGAAGAGGGCGAATGGGTGCGCGGAGTGACACCGGATCCGCAACCCTGAGATCGCTGCCGGCCGTGCACGAGCTGGCGGGCGCGCTCGAGGCGCCCCGTGCACTCGCGGTCGCCGCGGCCCGGCGCGCGATCGCCGAGGAGCGTGCGGCGATCGTCGCGGGCGCGACGGCGACCGCCGACCTGCTGCCGCGGGCGCGCGAGCTGCTCACCGAGATCGAGCGCGGGTCGCTGCGCCGCGTCATCAATGCGACCGGGGTGATCCTCCACACGAACCTCGGGAGAGCGCCGCTGCCGGCCGCTGCGCGCGAGGCGGTGGCGCGGGCCGCCGAGGGGTACTCGAACCTCGAGCTCGACCTCGAGAGCGGCGAGCGCGGGAGCCGCCACGCGCACGTCGAGGGGCTGCTGTGCGAGCTGACCGGGGCCGAGGCGGCGATCGTCGTCAACAACGGCGCGGGCGCGGTGCTGCTGGCGGCGGCCGCGCTCGCCGGCCCCGGACGCGGGATCGTCGTCGCCCGGGGGCAGCTCGTCGAGATCGGCGGCGGCTTCCGGATCCCCGAGGTGATCGTGCAGTCGGGCGCGCGGCTGGTGGAGGTGGGGACGACTAATCGGACACGTTTGAGCGACTACGCCCGCGCGCTCGAGGCCCACGACGACATCGACGCGATCATGCGCGTGCACCAGTCGAACTTCAGGACCGTGGGGTTCGTCGAGGACGTGCCGATCGAGGCGCTGTGCGAGCTCGGGGTGGCGGTGATCGACGACGTTGGATCGGGCTGGCTGGCTAGCCAGCCAGGCTTGATCCTGGGGGATGAAGAGGCCGCGGTCGGGGACGAGCCGCCGATCAGCCGCTCGGTGGCCGCCGGCACGGCGCTGACCTGCTGCTCGGGCGACAAGCTCCTCGGCGGACCGCAGGCGGGGCTGATCGTCGGCCGGCGCGACGCGGTGGCGGCGGCGCGGCGGCATCCCCTGGCGCGGGCGCTGAGGATCGACAAGCTGTCGCTCGCCGCCCTCGAGGCCACGCTGCGCCTGTACCGCGATCCGGAACGTGCGGCCGCGGAGATCCCGGTGCTGGCGATGCTGGCGGCCGGCGAGGACACGCTGGGCGGGCGCGCGGCCCGGCTGGCGGCGGCGATCGGCGAGCGCGCGTCGGTGACCCGCGCCGCCGGCAAGACCGGCGGTGGCGCGCTGCCGCTGCTCGAGCTAGAGGGGCCCGTGGTGGCGCTCGACGCCGATCCCGAGCCGCTGACGCGGGCGCTTCGCCAGGCCGATCCGCCCGTGATCGCCCGGATCCACGACGGGCGTGTGCTGCTCGATCCACGCACGCTGACCGACGACGACGTCGAGCCGCTCGCCGGCGCGGTGCGCAGCGCGCTGTCGGGCGAATGAGCTCGCCGCTGACGCTGGGCACGGCGGGTCACATCGATCACGGCAAGACCGCGCTGATCCGGGCGCTGACCGGCGTCGACACCGACCGGCTGCCGGAGGAGCGCGCTCGGGGAATCTCGATCGAGCTCGGCTACGCCAGCCTGGCGCTGCCGTCCGGCCGGCGTCTGTCGGTCGTCGACGTCCCCGGCCACGAGCGGTTCGTGCGAACGATGGTTGCCGGCGCCACCGGGATCGACCTGTTCCTGATGACGATCGCGGCCGACGACGGGGTGATGCCGCAGACGCGCGAGCACGCCGCCGTGCTCGAGGCGCTCGGAGTCCGCGCCGGCGTGGTGGCCATCACCAAGACCGACCTCGCCGACCCCGAGGTGGCTCTGATCGAGGCATCCGAGCTGCTCCCCGGGAGCGAGGTCGTCCCGGTCTCGGCGCGCGCGAACACAGGGCTCGACGACCTCCGCGCCGCGCTCGACCGGGCCTCCATCGCGGTGGCCTCGCGCGCCGAAACGACCGACTCGCCGGCGCGGCTGCACGTCGATCGCGTGTTCACGATCCGGGGTGCCGGTACGGTCGTCACGGGAACCCTGTGGTCAGGTGCCATCGGCCGCGGCGACGAGCTCGAGATCCTCCCGCAAGGCGTCCGGGTTCGCGTGCGCGGCGTGCAGGTCCACGATCAGCCGCTCGACCGGGCGCCGGCGGGTCAGCGCGTGGCCGTGAACCTCGCGGGCACCGCGGTCGACGAGATCGAGCGCGGCGACGTGCTCGTCTCGGGCGACGGCGGGGTGCGGCCCACCTACCGGATCGACGCCGAGCTCGAGTTCAGCGGCCGCGAGCCCGAGCACGGCGAGCGCGTTCAGATCCACCACGGCACGCGCGAGGCGGCCGCCCGCCTGGCCTGGCTCGGGGGCCGCTTCTGGCAGGTCCGCCTCGAGCAGCCGATCGTCCCCGCCGCCGGCGACCGGCTCGTGGTACGGCAGGTGGCGCCGCCGGACACCCTGGGCGGGGGCCGGGTGCTCGACCCGCAGCCGCGGCGCCACGGCCCGGGCCGCGACGTCCTCGCGCGGCTCGAGCGGCTCGCCCGCGGCGAAGAAGCGCCGGAACCGACCGGACGGGCTCGCCCGGTCCCACGGACGCCGAGCGAAGCGAGGCCCCAAAAACCCCTGCCCGCCTCCGCGCAAGCCCTCGAGCAGCGACTCCGCGAGGCCGGCATCGAGCCGCCGCTCGACTCAGAGCTCGACGCCGCCGACCTGGTCGCACTGAGAGACGCGGGCAAAGCGGTCCGCGTGACCAAGAACCTGCACTACCACGTCGATGCGCTCACCGACATCCGGACGCGGCTCATCGCGCTCGCCCAACAGGGCGGCGGTGTGGTCACGCTCGCGCAGCTACGCGACGAGCTCGGCACCTCGCGCAAGTTCGCCCAGGCGCTGCTCGAGCACTTCGACTCCGAGAAGGTGACGATCCGCCGGGGCGACGAGCACGTGCTGCGCCGGAGCGCGGCTGGCTAGAGCGCGCCTCCGGCGGCGGTCGGCGCGGTCGGGTCGGACGCCTCGGTCTGCGAGCGCTCGCGCGCCAGGTACTCCTCGATCAGCATCGGCGAGTCGGCCGAACGCTGCACCACCGACAGCAGCGATGACATCGTCGAGACCTCCTCGACCTGCTCCTTCAGGAACCACTGGGTGAACTGCTCTGAGAGGTAGTCGTTCTCCGCGCGGGCGACGCCCATCAACTCGCCGATCTGGTCGCTGACCCGGCGCTCCTGCTCGAGCGCCAGCGCGACCGGCGCGACGATGTCGCTGAACCCGGTCTCGGGCGCGGCCACGCCGGGAACCGTCACCGGCGCGTCGGCGTCGAGCAGGTACTCGACCATCATCATCGCGTGATTGCGCTCCTCGACCGCCTGGGCGTAGAAGAACGCCGCCAGCCGGGGGAGCGTCTCGGAGTCGTAGTAGACGGCGTTCGCGATGTACTGCTGCGACGCCGCGAACTCGTAGGCGATCTGATGGTTCAGGCGCTCGACGAACCGCGCTGCGGCCATCTTTCCTCCTCTCGTGGTGGACGCATCATCGTAATGACCGGTACGCACCGGATCGAAGTAGTGCGTAGATTGGCGGGATGCCGACCAGCCTAGTTACGGGAGGGGCGGGCTTCCTCGGGTCACATCTGTGCGAGGAGTTGCTCCGCCGCGGCCATCGCGTGATCTGCATCGACAACCTCGAAACCGGGTCGCTCAACAACATCGAGCACATCCGCGACGACGCGTTCGTCCACCGGAATGTCGACATCATCGAGCCGTACTTCGTCGAGGAGCCGATCGACTTCGTCTACCACCTGGCTTCGCCGGCGTCGCCGATCGACTATCTGCGCCTGCCGCTGGCGACGCTCAAGGTCGGCTCGTATGGCACGCATCACACGCTCGGGCTCGCGAAGGTCCACCGGGCGCGGTTCCTGATCGCCTCGACCAGCGAGGTGTACGGCGACCCGCAGGTGCACCCCCAGCCCGAGAGTTACTGGGGGCACGTCAACCCGATCGGCCCTCGCGGGGTCTACGACGAGGCCAAGCGCTACGCCGAGGCCCTGACGATGGCGTACCACCGCCAGCAGGGCGTCGACACCGCGATCGTGCGCATCTTCAACACCTATGGCCCTCGAATGAGACCGCATGACGGCCGGGCGATCCCGACGTTCCTGCGCCAGGCGCTCCAGGACCGGCCGATCACGGTGTTCGGCGACGGCTCGCAGACGCGTTCGTTCTGTTACGTCGAGGACGAGATCCGGGGCTTGATCGCACTCGCCGAATCGGGGTACCACCAGCCGGTCAACATCGGCAACCCGGACGAGTTCACGCTGCTCGAGCTGGCGAAGACCGTGATCGACGTGACCGGCTCGAAGTCGGAGATCGTGTACGAGGCGCTCCCGACCGACGACCCGCAGGTGCGTCAGCCCGACATCACGCTCGCGCGCCAGATCCTCGACTGGGAGCCGAAGATCAAGCTCCGCGAGGGACTCGAGCGAACGATCGAGAAGGCGGGTAGGGAAGCGCTCGTCGGCGCTACATAACGCCGGCGCAGGGACGCAGGAATGCTTGCCGGGTACACCGCTACTTCCCGGTCAAGCTACCGTTATAGCCACCGCGGGGGTCGATGAACGGTGCGAGTCGCAACGTGACGGTCGAGCAAAAAGAGGTTCCGAACATCCACTCTGGCAGCGGTCCGGGTTCCGCGGCGCCGATGCCTCTGCCCGAGCGCGACATCAGACGCAAGCGCCCGCCGTTCCTCTCGTTCGTGTTGCGGTGGGAGACGCTGCGCAAGGTCGCACGGGTCGCGTCGCTGCTCGTGCTCGATTTCATCGGAGTGGTCGGCGCGCTGTTCACGGCGCTGATGCTCAAGCTGGCCGTCCACGACCAGCTGAGCGCGTCGGTCGCGTGGCAGGACATCAAGCACTGGATCCCGTTCGCGTACCTGGTGACCGTGCTGGCGTTCGCCCGCGTCGACCTGTACGCCGATCGCACGCGCCGGCCCGGGCTGGCGCGGATCGCGACCGCCCTGTTCCAGGCGACCGTGATTGCGCTCGTGTTCGCACTCGCCGACGGCCAGCACTTCTCGAGCTACTTCATCTTCTACGGCACGCTGATCTTCGCGACGATCTACATCGCCGCGCTTCGCGAGCTGCATCTGCGCGCGAGCGGCTGGCTGCTCGACCAGGCGGGCTACGCGCGTCGCGCGGTCCTGGTCGGCTCCGGGAAGCACATCGACGAGGTCGCGCGGGCGCTGGCCGACCGGTCGCGCACGCGGGTCGACATCATCGGCTACATCTCGCTGACCCCCCGCCCGCGCAACGGTCTGCGGTCGCTGGGCGCGCTGCCGGATCTGCCGAGCGTGCTCGAGCTCGAGGCCGTGCAGGAGGTGATCATCGCCGATCCGGACTTCCCCCAGGACAAGGCGGTGGAGCTCGTCGACATGTGCCATCAGCGCGGCGTGACCGTCCAGGTGGCGCCGTCGACGATGGAGATCCTGATCGACCGGGCGGAGTTCGCCCCGGGCCACACGGTGCCGCTGTTCACGCTCCGCCCGCCGGTGTTCGAGGGCGTCGACTTCGCGGTCAAGCGCACCTTCGACCTGGTGGTGTCGATCATCGGACTCGTCCTGCTCTCGCCGGTGTTCCTCGCGATCGCGGCGGCGATCAAGCTGTCCTCGCGCGGTCCGGTGATCTATCGCTCGGTGCGCCCGGGGATGGCCGGCAAACCGTTCTACTGCTTCAAGTTCCGGACGATGCGCCAGCACGCCGAGCAGATCCAGGACGAGCTCGAGCCGTTCAACGAGTCCTCCGGCGCGCTGTTCAAGATTCGCGACGATCCGCGCCTGACCCCTGTCGGGCGTCTGCTGCGCCGCTTCTCGCTCGACGAGCTGCCGCAGCTCGTCAACGTCGTGAAGGGCGAGATGTCGCTCGTCGGACCGCGGCCGCTGCCGATGCGCGACTTCGACCGGCTCGAGGAGTGGCACAAGAAGCGCTACCTCGTGCTGCCCGGGATCACCGGGCTGTGGCAGGTGTCGGGCCGGGCCGAGCTCGACTTCGACGACCTCGTGCGGCTCGACTTCCTGTATCTCGAGCGCTGGTCGATCATGCTCGACCTCTCGATCCTGCTGAAGACGATCCCCGCGGTGCTGAGCCGCCGAGGAGCATTCTGAGCTGGCTGCACGCAGCCGCTCATCGAGCCTTGGCTGGCCCACGCGGGTAGGCTGTCGCCGCAGCGATGCCCCCGACCGACCGATTCGTCATCTCGTTTGCCGCCGAGCCGCCGCAGGAGCCGCTGCCCTACGGGCGGTGGGGCGACACGCTCGCCGGCCACTTCCGGGGCGCGGTCCGGGAGATCGACACCGAGGGCGAGGACATCGGCGAGATCGACACCGAGATCTCGTGGTTCCCGGACCGGACGTACGGCGGGCGCACGTACATCCCCGCGGTGGCGCGGACGAGCGGCGGCTATGAGCTGTTCGGGTTCGTCTCGTTCACCGAGGGCGAGCAGGGCCCGGCCGACTTCACGGCGTCGGTCGACTTCACCGCCGAGGTGGCCGAGTCGAACCCGGATTGGAAGCTCGACCTCAACGACGAGGTGATCGGGAGCTGGCGCGGCGAGCAGGGCAATACGGCCGAGATCACGCTCGTCTGGGGCGTGCCGCTGGTTCCCGGCGGCGCCACGGTGACCGCCGAGTTGGCGGACATCGCGGTCGATCAGGCGGCGGTGACCGAGGACCGTTTCACGCTGATCGCGCCCGACAACTACCGCTCGGATTTCCTCGAGATCAAGCTGTGGAGCAAGAGCGGCGACGAGATCGCCCGCGAGTCGCTCTACGTCGACGACGACGAGGGCTGACCCGAGACCTCGCCGCGCGAGTTGCCGGCGGCGGCGCCGGCGAGCGCGGCGGGCAGCCGTAGCCGTACCTCGCTCTCGGTCAGCGGGAAGTGGCAGGCGGCCTCGCTGGTGGTGCCCTTGAGCCCGAGCAGCGGCTCGTCCTGCCCGCATAACTCCTGCGCCTTGGGGCACCGGGTGTGGAAGCGGCAGGCCTGCGGCGGGTTCGCCGGGCTCGGGACGTCGCCGGTGAGGAGCTCGCGCTTGCGCCGGCGCTCGCCGGTCGGGTTCGGGACCGGAACCGCCGCGAGCAGCGCGCCGGTGTACGGATGGCGCGGGAACGAGTACAGGACGTCGCTGGGCGCGATCTCGACGATCTTGCCGAGGTACATCACCGCCACCCGGTCGCACATGTGGCGCACGACGGACAGGTCGTGGGCGATGAAGATCAGCGTCAGCCCCATCTCGCGCTGGAGGCCGCGGAGCAGGTTCAGCACCTGCGCCTGGATCGAGACGTCGAGCGCGGACACCGGCTCGTCGGCGACGAGCAGCTTGGGCTCGAGCGCGATCGCGCGGGCGACCCCGATGCGCTGGCGCTGACCGCCCGAGAACTCGTGCGGGTAGCGGTTGTAGTGCTCGGGGTTCAGGCCGACGCGGTCCATGAGCTCCTGCACGCGCTTGCGGCGCTCCCCGGAGCCCTTCAGGAGCCCGTGGATCGCGAACGGCTCGGCGATGATCGAGCCGACCGTCTTGCGTGGGTTGAGCGACGAGTACGGATCCTGGAAGACCATTTGCATCTCGCGATGAAGCCCCTTGAGGTTGTCCTTCTTGTGGGCTCCGATGTCCTCGCCCTCGAACAGGATCGAGCCCGAGGTGCGGTCGAGCAGCCGCACGAGCAGCCGGGCGGTCGTGCTCTTGCCGCAACCGGTCTCGCCGACGATCCCGAGCGTCTCGCCGCGCTTGACGTCGAACGAGATGCCGTCGACGGCCTTGACGGCGCCGATCTGGCGCTGGAACACGATCCCGCGCGTGATCGGGAAGTGCTTGACGAGGTCCTTGACCTCGAGCAGGGTGCCGTTGCTCGTGCTCACGCCGGGTCCTCCTCGGACGTTCGCGGGGCGGCGTGCGCGCGCACCGGGTGGTCCTCCTCGACGACGAGGTGGCGGAGCGTCGCGGACGTCTCGCCGGACGCGAGTCCGCGCCAGATGCGGTTGCGCAACTCGGGATTCAGCAGACAGGCCACGGCATGGCCCTCGTCGCCCGGCACCGGCTCCAGCCTGGGATCGACCTTCCGGTGCGCGTCGCGCACGTACGGGCAGCGCGGATGGAAGTGACAGCCCGACGGACGCTTGATCAGACTCGGCGGGCGGCCGGAGATCGGCACGAGCTCCTCGTCGCGAGGGGTGTCGAGCCGGGGGATCGACTTGAGCAAGCCCCAGGTGTACGGATGCTGGGGCGCGCCGAAGATCGCCCGCGTCGGCGCTCGCTCGACGATCCGCCCGGCGTACATGACCGCGATCTCGTCGGTGATCTCGGCGACCACCCCGAGGTCGTGGGTGATGACGATGATCGCCATCCCCAGGCGCGACTGGAGGTCGTCGAGGAGGGCGAGAATCTGCGCCTGCACGGTGACGTCGAGCGCGGTCGTCGGCTCGTCCGCGATCAGCAGCTTCGGCTCGTTGGCGAGCGCCATCGCGATCATCACGCGCTGGCGCATACCGCCCGAGAACTCGTGCGGGAACTGGTCGACGCGGCGCCTGGGGTCGGGGATGCCGACCAGGTCGAGCAACTCGACGGCCCGGTCGCGGGCAGCGGACTTCGACACGTCGCGATGGGTGTGGATCGCCTCGGTCAGCTGTGACCCGACCTTGTAGAACGGATGCAGCGAGGACAGCGGGTCCTGGAAGATCATCGCGATCTCGTTGCCACGGATCTTTCGGAGCTCGTCGTCGGGGAGCGTCACGAGGTCACGGCCGTCGAACATGATCCGACCCTCGATCTCCGCCCCCTGGTTGCGCGTGAGCCCGAGCATCGTCAACGACGACACGCTCTTCCCCGAGCCCGACTCGCCGACGATCCCCACCGTATGGCCGGTGTCGACCGAATACGAGATGCCGTCCACCGCGTGGACGATCCCGTCCTCGGTCGAGAACCTGACGCGCAGGTCCTCGACCTGCAGCAGGGGCTCGCTCACGAGTAGCGCACCCTCGGATCGAGATATGCGTACGCGATGTCGACCACGAGGTTGAAGAAGACGATGAAGAAGGCTCCGAACAGCGTGATCCCCTGGATCGTAGTCAGGTCGGACACGCTGATGGCGTTATACAGTAGCCGCCCTACGCCGGGGATGTTGAAGACGGTCTCGGTGAGGATCGCGTTGCCGGCGAGCAGCGTGCCCACGTCGAGACCGATCAGGGTGACGATCGGGGTGATCGCGCTGCGCACTCCGTGGCGCATGATCACAGTCCGCTCGGGCAGGCCCTTGGCGCGCGCGGTGCGGATGTAGTCCTCCGACATCGTGTCGATCATGCTCGCCCGCATGTACCGGGCGTAAATCGCCGAGGTCGCGGCCGCCAGCACCAGCCACGGCAGGATCATCGCCTCGAACCTCGAGACGAAGTCGCTCGAGGCTGCGTACGAGCCCTGACCGGGGAGGATCGGAAAGCGGCCGATGTCGTCGGCGAACAGGTACAGGCTGACCAGTCCGAGCCAGAACACCGGGGCCGAGATCAACGCCAGCGACGTCGTCATGCTCGTCCGGTCGATGAGCGACCGGCGCCGGACCGCCGAGATGATCCCGATGCTGAGCCCGATCCCGAGCCAGATGATCACCGCGCCGGTGACCAGCCAGATGGTCGCGGGCAGACGGGAGAAGATCAGCTGACGAACTGGGACGTTGTACTGATAGCTGTAACCGAAGTTGAAATGGAAGAACACCTGCTTCATGTAGTTCAGGTACTGGTGCCAGATCGGCAGGTCCAGACCGAGCGAATGCCGGATCTGGGCGATCTGCGCCGGCCCGGCGTTACGCCCTGCCCGCAGGACCGCCGGGTCCGCCGAGGGCAGGATGTAGAAGATCAGGAAGACGACGGCACTCACGATGAAGAGCATCGCGATGCCCCAGAGAACGCGTCTGACGATGTAGCGGAACATGGATTAGCTGTGCACTGGTCAAACGGAGTGGACTCGCCGCCGGAGAACCGGCGGCGAGTCCTTCCTCTACTGGTTCAAAGAACCCTCCGTACTCACCTCTACTTGAGCGAAGTGAACGCCAGGTCGGTGAGCCCGTTGAACTCGTTGATCACCGGGAGGACGTTCTTCGAGGAGACATTCGTCTCGTAGTCCCAATCCCACGGGATCGCGGCCGCGAGACCGGTGATCATGTCGTCGATCTTGCCGTACGCCGCGGCGCGCGCGGTCGGATCGGTGATCAGCTTCGCCGAAGCCAGCGCGGCATTGATCGTCGGGTTGTTCAGCTGCGGCCAGTTCGAGTTGTTCGTCGGGCTGCCCGTGATGGTCGCACCGTTGAACGGCACGTCGATCATCGCCTGGCCGTCGTTGAAGTCCTTCACCCACCCGACGTTCGGGCAGATGTTCGGCTCGTTGGCAACGACCGAGCAGAACTTCGTGTACATCGTCGCGTGTTCCACCGGATGCAACTGGACGTTGAATCCGAGCGCGGTCAGCTGACCCTTCAGCACCTGGGCGGTGTTACTGCCCGGAGGCGTGTTGTCACTGACCATCGTGACCGTGCAGTTACCCGTGCACTTACCGCTCGAATAGCCGGCCTTCTTCATGTACGACTCGGCCAGCGCCAGATCCCCGGTGGGGTGCTGGATGAAGTCGTACTGAGCTCCGGTCGGACCGGCCGCACCGCCCGCCTGCTGGAACCCTGGGATTCCCGGCGGGATGTAGTGCGTCGCGATGATGCCGCTCAGCGGGCCGCCGCGCGTGTCGAGCAGCGCGACGCGGTCGGTGGCCGCGGTGACCGCCTTCCGGATGTTGATGTTGTTGAACGGCGGCTTGGCGTTGTTCAGAGCCACGAACCGGTTCCCGCCCGACGGCGTCAGCGTCAGCTGCTTCGGATACTGGGTCGCCGCGAGCTTCAGCGCCTCACCGGTGGCGTCGAAGTCGAAGTTGACCATGCTCTGACCGGTCAGGATCTTGCTGACCGCGGAGTTCTCATCCGCGAAGCCTTCCTGGACGATGATCTTGTCCACGTAGGCGGCGCGGAAGTCCTCACCGGGAGTCCAGTTCGGGTTGCGCAGCAGCACGATCTGCTTGCCCGGCGAGTAGTTCGAGATGTAGTACGGCCCGACGTCGATCTGATGCTGGCCGTACGTCGAGGACGGCGTCTGCGAGTCGTACTTCGCCGCGTAGCCCTGGGGCACCGGCGAAGACAGCGGCAGCGACAGCGCGTCGATCACGCCGATCGACGACGGCTTGCTCAGGTTGAACACGATCGTCGACGAGTTCGGGGTCGTGATCCCGCTCCAGTTCGGCACGACCTTCGGGTCCTTCTTGACCGCCGCCTGAGCCGCCGCCAGCCCATCGACGTCGGCGAAGTACAGCGTCACGAACCCGTTCGGAACGCCTGGCAACAAGCCGCGCTCGATCGCGTACTTGACGTCCTGTGAGACCACCGGCTTGTTCCAGCCGGCGCCCCCGCCCGTCGGCGGGCTGTACTTGATGCCGGTCTTGATGTGGAACGTGATCGTCTTACCGCCATTCGAGACCACCGGCTGACCGGAGGCCAGCAGCGGCACGGGCGCGGCGGTGTCGTTGGGCGGCCAGCCCATCAAGGGCGAGTCCGCCGCCAGGTCGATCATGTAGGTCGGCTGGTAGTACGCGGCGCCGGGGTCGATGTAGTCCACATCGCCGTTGGCGATCACGGTCAGCGTCCCGCCCTTCTTGGCGGTCGCCGGGGCGGTCACCACCGGCGGAAACTTTGCCTGCTCGTTACTGACCGCGGCGCTCTCGCCGGCGGACGTGGTCGTCCCCCCGCTGCTCGCCGCGCTAGAGGTCGACTTGCTGCTCGAGCCGCAACCCGCGACTCCGAGCGACGCCATCGCCAGGAGCCCGGGGACAAGCACCCCGAGCAATCTGGACCTGGATCGCATATTCCTTCCTTTCGTTAGACAACGTACCTTCATGTGCAGACCCTCCCCGGGTCAACGACTTCTGGCCCGCGGGTTCAGCGCGTCCGTGAACGCATCGCCGACGAAGTTGAAGGCGAGTGCGGTGAACAGAAGCGCCAGTCCCGGGAACAGCATGTACCACCACTGGCTGGCGATATTGGGCGCGGCATCCGAGATCATCTGGCCCCAGCTCGGCGTCGGCGGCTGAACCCCGACGCCGAGGAACGAGAGCGCGGCCTCGAACAGGATCGCGGTCGGCAGGAACGTCGACGCGAACACGACGATCGGCGCGGTGAGGTTGGGCAGCAGCTCCTTGATGATGATCCTGAAGTTCGACGCGCCGAGAGACCGGGATGCGTCGACGAACTCCTTCTCGCGCAGCGACAGAACCTGGCCGCGGATGATCCGGGCCGGATAGGTCCAGCTGGTGATCGCGATCACCGCGATCACGACCGGGACTCCCGGCTTCACCAGCCCGCCGAGGCACCCGTTCCCGAACGAGCACGCCGAGGCCAGGCCGATCGCCAGCAGCAGGTACGGGATCGCGAGGAAGGCATCGACGGTCCGCGAAACGAGCGTGTCGACCCAGCCGCGGTAGTAGCCGGCGATTAGACCGAGCAGAACCCCGACGACGGTGGTGATCGCCGTCGACACGAACGCCACGACCAGCGAGATGCGAGCGCCGTAGACGACGCGACTGAATACGTCGCGACCGATCTGATCGACCCCGAAGATGTGAGCGGAGCTCGGTCCGGTCGGGTCGCCGAAGATGTCGAGCGCGTTCGGGTCGGTCGAGTCCGGGCCGGGTGCGCCGACCAGCTTGCACACGAGCGGCGCGAAGATCGCGACCAGGATCAGCACGATCAGGAAGATCAGGCCGGCGAGCGCGAACTTGTCGTCGCGGAACCGCCGAAAAAACAGCTCCCACGGCGAGCGCGCTTCGATGTCGTCCGAGACGAGATCGACCGCGCCTACCTCGGTCTCTTCGAGTGCTAAGTCAGGTATGCCGACGCTCATGAGCTACCGCTTGCGCAGATTCGCGCTGGCGCGGAAGGCCTCCTCCACAAATCGAGGGATACCACATATAGGAGGCGCTTGTCATTAAAGATTAACCGGAGGTAAACGTATCGCCCGCCGGTTGGCAACTGTCCGGACAGATATACGAGCGATCCGCGCCGATACGCTCTCCCGGCGAGGGCCCTCGTAGCTCAATGGATAGAGCACGCGCCTCCTAAGCGCGGGATGCAGGTTCGATTCCTGCCGGGGGCATCAGGTTCGCGTCGGGCCGCCGGGTCCATGGGCGAGCGCCCCCGGGGGGCATCAGGTCCTCGTCAGAGCGCGGTTTGGGTAAGGAGTTGCTCACCGCGCCCCGTGCTACCGTCCGGCCACTCTGTGGCCGAGAGCACGCTAGACGCACCCACGATCCCGGCGCCGGCTACCGCGGATCAACAGCTCCCGCGCGAGCCCGCTCCCTGGACGCTGCGCGCATACGTGTCCGAGCACCCCGGGATCGCGACCGGCGCCGTGCTGTTGGTGGTCTCGGCGCTGCTCGTGCTGTGGGCGCGGACCCGACCCAGCTACGACGCCTACGGCTGGATGGTGTGGGGCTACCAGACCCTGCATCTGTCGCTTGACCTCGGCGGGGCCCCGTCGTGGAAGCCGGTGCCGTTCCTGTTCACGGTCCCGTTCGCGCTGTTCGGGCATTACCAGCTGTGGCTGTGGATGCTCACCGCATGCGCGGTGGCGCTGGCCGGGCCGGTGTTCGCCGCTCGAATCGCGTTCCGGTTGTGCGGCGGCAGCCGTCGTGGTGAGGGTTCGGCGGACGCGATCCGGGGGCTCCAGCGCTTCGCCCCGTACGCCGGCGCGTTCGTGGCCGGAGCGGCGGTGCTGGGGATAGAGGATTACTTCCACTACATCCTGAGCTCGCAATCGGACCCGATGCTCGTCACGTTCCTGCTGGCCGCGCTCGACATGGGGCTGATCGGCCGCTACCGCTGGGCGCTCGTGTTCGCGGTGCTCACCGGACTGGGCCGGCCCGAGGTGTGGCCGTTTCTGGGGCTGTTCATGCTCTGGTGCTGGTTCAAGGTGCCGGGCATGCGCTGGATGGTGATCGCCGGCGTCGTCCTGATCGGGTTCATGTGGTTCGGGATCCCGACCATCACCAACGGGCGGCCCGACGTCGCGGGGCAGCTGGCCAAGGGGTCGCCTCGCGAGCTCAAGAGCAACCAATTGGTCGGGACGATCAAGCGCTTCCACGAGATGCAATACCTGCCGGTTTGGATCGCCGCGGCGATCGCGTTCGTGCTCGCGCTGGTCCGGCGCGACAAGATCGTGCTCGCGCTGGGCGTGGGCGTCGTGGCGTGGTTGATCGTCGAGATCGCGTTCGCCTACCACGGCTGGCCGGCCCTGCCGCGCTACATGTTCGAGGCCGCGGGGGTGGTGGCCGTGCTGGCGGGCGTCGCCGTCGGCTGGCTGCTGGGAGACCTGCCCCGGATCGTGCGCGGGGCGCCGGCGTGGGCGGGCGCGATCCTCGCCGCGGTGCTGGTCGTGGCGATGATCCCCGGCGCCCGGAATCGCCTCCGAACCGAGCACGCCGACCTCGTCCATGAGCACGCCCGCACCCACGAGATCTCGCTGCTGGCCAGCGTGACCAACGCAATCGGCGGCTCGCATCACGTGATCGACTGCGGCCAGCCGGTGACCGACGTCGGATACGTGAGCTCGCTGGCGTGGCTCTACCACCTCGACGTGGGCTCGGTCGGCGGCCTCCAGCAGCACGTCGAGGGCGCCGAGCTCGCGAACCCGGCGATCCCCAAGGTGCTGTTCAAGCCCCTGAACTCGGGCGGCTGGAACGTCGAGCCCTGGCACACCCAGGCCCCGAACGTCGCGCGCTGCGCCGGGCTCCACGTCACCTACACCAGCAGCGGCCAGCTGATCCGCCGTTAGCGTGGCCACGACCGAGCAACGGCCGACCCCGGCCCCGGCCGCGGCCGGGGCGGACGGCGCAGCCACGCCGCTCGGCGGGCGGACATCGCTCCTGATCGTGATCGGGAGTGCGGCGGGGCTGCTCGTGGTGTCGCTGCTGATCCTCCTTTGGGCGAAGACCCGGCCCGGGTTCGATCCGTACGGATGGCTCGTGTGGGGCCGGCAGACCGTCGCCGGCAACCTCAATACGAACGCAGCGCCATCGTGGAAGCCGCTGCCGTATCTGTTCACCGCGCCCTACGGGCTGTTCGGGCACTACCAGTTATGGCTGTGGATGGTCACGTCGCTCGCGATCTCGCTCGCCGGCGCGGTGTTCGCCGCCCGGATCGCGTTCCGGCTGACGGACGCGGACCCGGACCACCGCTACGCGGCGTACTTGGCGGCGGCGTTCGCGGCCGCGGCGTACTACGGGATCAGCACCTACTGGCACTACATGCTGAGCGCTCAGTCCGACCCGATGATCGTGACGCTGGTCCTGGCCGCGATCGACTGCCACCTGTGCCGGCGCTACCGGTGGGCGTTCGTGCTCGGCGCGCTGGCTGCGCTCGGCCGGCCCGAGGTGTGGCTGTTCCTCGGCGTGTACTCGATCTGGGCGTGGCTGCGCGTGCCGTCGATGCGGTGGCTGATCGTGGGCGGCCTCGTCGCCGTGGTCCTGCTGTGGTTCGGGATCCCGGCACTGACCTCGCGCAGCCCGTTCGTGGCCGCGTCGAACGCGCTCGGATCCGGGCGCCGGCTCCGCAGCGACCGCGTGTTCGGGACGATCGGCCGCTTCCTCGATCTGAACACGGCCGTGCTCGAGGTGGTCGCGCTCGTGTCGGTGGGGATCGCAGTCTGGCGGCGCGACCGCGTGACGCTCGCGCTGGCCGCGGGCGTCTGCGCCTGGGTGATCGTCGAGATCGCGTTCGCGCTCCACGGCTGGCCGGGGCTCGGCCGGTACATGTACGAGCCCGCCGGGGTGCTGGTGGCGATCGCGGGAGTCGGCGTCGGACGGCTGCTGATCGACCCACCGCGAATCTCGCGCGTCGCCGGCTGGGCCGGGATCGCGCTCGTCGCCGTGTTTGTGCTCGCGTTGGTGCCACCGGCGCTGTCCCGGGCGCGAAACGAGCACCACGACATCGTCGCCCAGCGCACGCGCACGGCCCAGATCGGCAAGCTCACGACGACGATCTCGCAGCTCGGCGGCGCCTCGCGCTTCAAGCCCTGCGGCGAGCCGCTGACCCGCCTCGAGTACCAGACGATTCTGGCCTGGAACCTGCACGTGAACGTCGCCACGGTCGGCTACAAGTACGGGCCGGCGGTGGCGAGCCACCGGCCGATCGTGCTGTTCACGCCACTACCGCAGGGAGGGTGGCTGGTTCAAGCGCTGCACCAGCGATCGCCTGCGTGTACGTCGCTGCCCCACTGACGGGCTGCGGGTCAGCCGCGGTCGGGACGGTCCGGGTAGACCTCGTCGATCGTCGTGAGCGCCACGAACGGGGCGCCGGCCGCCTCCTCGATCGCGGCGGCGCCACCGGCGAGCCGGTCGCAGATCGCGAGCACGCCGCACACCGCGTGGCCCTCGTCGCGCAGCGCCTCGAGGGCGCGCAGCGTCGACCCGCCGGTGGTGACGACGTCCTCGACCAGCATGCAGCGCTCGCCTGAGCCGAGCAATGGCCCCTCGATCCGGCGCGAGAGCCCGTGGGACTTGGTCTCCTTGCGGACGAAGAACGCCTTGACGTCGGCGCCACCGGCGAGCGCGGCGCACGCGATCGGGTCGGCGCCCATCGTCATCCCCCCGACCGCGGTCGCGTCCCAGGCCCTGGCCTGCTCGGCGACGAGCTCGGACAGCGCGCGGAACCCGGCGGGGCGCAAGATCGCGCGCTTGGCGTCGACCAGATACTGGGCGGTCTGACCGCTCGTCAGCACCACCTCGCCGATCACCAGCGCGTGGTCGCGGAGCTCCGAGAGCAGGCGCTCGCGCGCGGTCGTCTGTGCGTCGAGACTCATCGGCGGACGCTCATGCTAATGGCGCCCGGCGTCGAAACGGCCACCGTGATCTCCCGCGCCATCAGATGGGCCTCACTCGCGTGCTGCGCGCTGGTCGTGATGTCGTTCGCGATGTTCGCGCGCGACCAGATGGCCGGCGCGTCCGAGCATCAGCAGACCGAACTGGTCGCGGGGGCGAACCCGAGCACCGCGCCCGTGGCGATCACCCATCGCCACTCGCAACCCCGCCGGTTCATCGACGGCGCGGCCAAGGCGCTCATGTCGCCGTTCTCGGCGGTCGTCAAGTCGGACAACGCGTGGGTCGACCACGGGTTGCCGGCGGTGTTCGCGCTACTCGTGTACGGAGTCGGGCTGGGGTATCTGGCCCGGTTCGCGAGCGTCCACTAGTAGTACGTATCAGTAGTACGTATCGACCCAGTCGCCGATCGCGAGCCAGTTGAAGACCGAGATCGCGTCGACGATCGGCAGGCGCATGCAGCCGTGGCTGGCGGGATAGTCGGGCGCCGGGTTGTACCCGTGGATCGCGTAGCCGCTGATGAAGAAGTTCGAGAAGTACATCCCGTCCGGCAGGTAGCCGGGCACCCTCGAGTAGACCCGGAAGTTGCCGAGGATCGTCGGCGTCGACGGCTTGCCGGAGCTGATCGGGTAGATCGCGACGACGTGCGAGCCGTCGACGAGCGCGAGCAGCTGCAGTGACAGATTGCCCTCGGCGTGCCTGCCGTTGCCGGGGAAGCGCACCGGGAACTGGCCGTAGCCGTCGAGCAGGAAGCTGATCGTGCGGCTGTCCAGCGTCTGGGACGTGCCCCAGTGCATGAGGCGGTGGTAGGCGTCGAGCGCGAGCCCGGTGCCCGTGTCGTAGACGCCGGTCTGCGGGATGTAGAAGTGGAGCGCGGCGAGACGCTGCTGGAGCAGCGCCACGAACGCGCCGCGCGAGCCGAACGAGACGTTCTCGTCGAGCGCAGCGAAGCTGCGGCGGGCGAGCAAGCCGGCCAGCGCGGCGTTACGGGTGTGCCCGATCTGAACGGTCACCCTCCCGGCCTTCGGGCTCGACAGCGATTCCGTGAACTGGCCGTTGCGCCCGCCCGGCGCGGGCTGGATGCGCAGGTGGTCGGTCTTGAACACCTTGCCGTTGACCGAGTCCTGCACGAGCACCCACTGCCCGGCGACGTATGGCTTCACGACGCCGTGGACGTGAACGGTCCGTCCGGGCACCGTGACCAGTTGACGGTCGACCAGGAACCCGTCGGGGACGGTCAGCGTCACCTTGGCGAATACGGGGCCGCTGGCGGCCGGCGTGGTGGCGGGCGGCGTCGTGCTCGTGGTCGAGGACGGCGTCGCGCCGGAGGTCGAGGACGGCGTGCCGGCGGCGGCGGGGGCCGCGGACACCGCTGCGACCGTCGCGAACGCGGCGACGGTGGCAGTTACGCGGCCAGCAATTACCCCCAGCATGGTCGCCGGAAGTAAATCATGCGGACGAGTTACGCAATCTGGATTGCAGCGCGGCGGCGGTGCCCCGCGGTCCGGCAGCCCGATTTTGCACCTGGAGATGGGCGGGCGTGAGCCGGTGGCGGACGCGCGGCCTCACGCCTAACACGACAACCGTCGCGGGCGCCGGCGACAGTGCCGAGTTACGCGCGATAGTCACGCATAACACGGCACGGCTGGTTGCCGGCGCGTCCACTGACGCGCCAAGCACGTTCGGACCGCGCGACCCGCATTCCGCGCCGGCGGCCACATGCAAAACCCGCCAATCGGGCTTGGATCGGTTGACTGTGGCCTATGTCGCATGCCCCACATGCGTGAGACGCCACGGCTCCGCTCCGGCGCGCCGAATGGCGGGAAATGCATGTGACCTTGGGGGCGCCGGCTCAGGTTGCCGGCGCCGGCGAGCGGCTCGCGAGCGGCAGCGTTATCGCCGCGATCACGGCCAGCGAGCCCGCGATCAGGCCGACGATCTCGCCACCGTTCCAGTGCAGTTCGTTGTAGCCGAGCGCGATCGAGTTGTTGACCGAGTGGAGCGCCATGCAGGGGTACAGCGAGCGGGTCTTCCAGCGGACGATGCAGAGCACGAAGCCGAGGAAGCCGAGCGGGATCAGGTACTGCGAGGAGGCCGAGCCCGTGTGTGCGATCCCGAACAGGATCCCGGTCTCGACCGCGGCGACCCACGTCCCGATGTTGCGGCCGGCGACCTTGAGGTGCCAGCGGCGCAGGGCGCCGAAGATGAAGCCGCGGAAGAAGAACTCCTCGCAGATCGGCGCGACCACGCAGACGAAGACGGCGGCGCCGACGAGCGCCGCGGTGCTCGTGCTGATCCCCAGATCCGTGGGCAGCTTGTCGGTGCCGTGGAGCTTGACGATCGCCTGGTAGATCGCGGTCACGATGAAATAGCCGAGGCCGGCGATCAGGAAGGCGCCGACCCCGACCGACAACGCGATCCGGCGGTAGCCGAAGTCCGACGGCTTCGGCCGGCGCCCGTTCGCCGACGCGAAGTACAGCGCGGTGGCCACGAACCCGAGGTCGAACACCGCGTCGCTGATCAGGCTGATCGCGGGAGTGGTGCTGGTCGAGCCGGCGGCCGCGCCGATGCCGGCGACGACGACGCTCCCGAGCACGCCGACCACGAGTCCGACGACGATCGCGGCCGGCGCCGTCCACACCGGCCACGGCGGCTCGTCCGAGGTATCCGGGACCCGCGGGGGCGCCGGGGCCGGCACCGGCTCCGGTTGGGGGGGACTCACCTGCGGCGGAGGGACGCTCGGCATGCTCAGATCAGCTTACGAGGCTACGACAGCACGGACCCGGCCCGCGCGAGAGGCTACGGCAGGGCGAGCCCCGCGAGTTCGGCCAGGCTCGAGATCGTCCGCACCCCGGTGAGCGCCGGTCCTCCGTCACGCCGCACGAGCACGGGCTCGATGCCGGCGGCCCGCGCGCCGGCGACGTCTTCCTCGAGGCTGTCGCCGACGTGAATCGCCTCCCCCGGAGCCGCCCCGGCGAGCGCCAGGGCCTGCTCGAAGATCGCCGGCGCCGGCTTGCGCGCACCGGCGCCCGCGGAGGTGAGGATCCCGTCGAGCAGCGGCTCGAGCTCGAGCGCGCGCAACACGCCGTGCAGCGACACGTCCCAGTTGCTGACGACGACCAGCCGCCGGCCGCGGGCGCGGGCGGCGGCGAGCGCGGGGCGAACATCCGGGAACGCCGTGAACCGGAGCGACGCGAGCAGCGCGTCGACGAGCGGATCGAGCTCGAGCTTCAGACCGGCAGCCGGTAGCTCGGCCCGCAGCACCCCGACGCACCGGCGCCGTAGCGCGGCGAGACCGGCCTGATCGCGGCCTTCGTCGAGATGGGCCCGGTAATACGCGATCTCGGCCCCGATCGCGCGCGCCGCGTCGCTCTCGGTCACGTCGAGTCCGAACCGGCGCGCCAGCTCGATCCGGAGCCGGGGCGCCGGCGGCTCGAGCGCGACGAGCGTGCCCAGTGCGTCGAGCAGAATCGCCGTCGGTGGATTCGGGGTGGCGTGCATGTGCAGGACCCTCTACTGCAAGGCCGAAAAAGCCTGGCAGCTACACTGGGTTTCCCGTTTTCGGTGCCGAGTCTGCCTGCCTGCGCACCGGCAACGCCCGCTCGGGAGCTTGCCACGATGAGCCGACGCGAACGACAGCGCCGCCGCCGGAACAACCACGGCCACCCCGTCGGGCGGGTCGTCGTGATCGTCACCGTGCTGTCGGTTGCCGCCGTCGCGATCGCGGCGCTGCTCGCGGTCGGGTGGGTGGTGGCGACCGCCGACTCGGCGCCGAACCTGAGCCAGCTGACCCCGAAGCACACGAACTCTCCCACCGAGATCTTCGCGTCCGACGGGACGCCGCTCGGCTACATCCACACGAACACGGTG
>Ga0335072_10003091_pt1 | contig 25280 bp, 17 predicted proteins | sample Lox_Sample_21_FD_206725 | JGI IMG/M metagenome (GOLD analysis project Ga0335072, IMG submission 206725) | Soil microbial communities from Loxahatchee National Wildlife Refuge, Florida, United States - Lox_Sample_2.1 | ecosystem: Environmental > Terrestrial > Soil > Wetlands | place: USA...
CGGCAAAGTGAGCCGCCTGCCCTTCGCCGACGGTGCGTTCGATCTGGTGTGTGCCTTCGACATCATCGAGCACGTCGACGATGACGATCAGGCGCTGTCAGAAGTGTCGCGCACCGTGAAGCCGGACGGAACCCTCCTGACTTCGGTGCCGTTACACCCCGCGATGTGGACCCCGTTCGACGACTTCGTGGGCCACAAGCGACGCTATGATCCGCCGGAGCTGCTCGCAAAACTGGCGCGTCACCAACTGACGGTGGAGCGCAGCGCGGTATACGGAATGCAGCCGCGCTCCTCCCGCTTGGTCGACTTCGGCATGCAGTGGCTGATGCGCGATCCCGAGCGGGCCATGTGGTGGTACAACCGGGTCATCATGCAGGTGGGGTTGCTGCTGCAGAAGAGACTCCGGCTGCAGTCCGGAATGATCGCGACGGACGGAGTCGATGAGGTTCTGCTGGTCTGCCGCAAGCAGGGCGGGCGGTGACTCTATTTCTCCCAGTGTAGCTGGCCGAATCGGCGCGGATCGAAGATCGCCGGGTCGAGCTTGGGATTCACCTCGATATCGGCATAGCGTTCGCTGAAGGCATATCTGCCGTCGACGTAGAGGTCGACACCGGCCGCGACCCATCCCGGCGACACCTTTCGATAGTCGGTGAAGCGCGTATCGTCCGTCTTGGACGGGTCCTGCTGATCGGGCTCGATCAGACGCACGAACAGCAGGCTCTTCCTGTCGATCCAGAATTGCTTCGTTTTCAGGTCGCCGGCGTCGGCACCCACCACGTAGACCGGCGCGCCCTTCCACGTATCCTGGTGGAGTTTGGTCAGGTCGAAGCCCTGGCCGGCCGCCTCTTCGATCGTGCGCCGGGCGGGCTGCCGATACACATCGAAGCCCAGGACCATCAGCATGTGAATGAACGGACGCGAAGTGGTGACTTTGCCCGCTCTGAAGCGGGTCAGCGTACCGTCGGCGATCAGAGCGCCGTTGCCCTGGCCCGGCTCTCCCATGTCGATGCGTAGATCCCCGGGCAGCAGGGCGGCTTCGTACCAGATTTCGCTCTTGCTGGTGCCGTCAGGATTGTGGGTGGTGCTGGTCTGCCGGAACGTGAGGGTCCGATACCAATCGTGCCGATAACGGTCGTGCATCGCGCGCAGCACGTCCTTGCCGTTGGCAATTCCGGCGGGCGCCGCCGGCACGGCCGGCGCCGCCGACAGCAGCAGAAGTGACAGACCTACCGCGCCATGGAATCCGAGTGCCATAGTCCCGTCCCAACGCCAGGATGGAGATGGAATGGATTCTACGCTTTTCACCGGCCGGGAACCGGAGTAGGCTTCGTGGGCTCGGGACTTACCCTGCCATAGAACTCGAATCAATGGAGGCGGGCAGTCGCGGGCGCAGAGCTGTCGATAACAAACTGATGATTTGGGGGGCTCCGTCCAATGAATATCCAAAAGATCGTCGGAATCATCGGTCTTCTGATCGCCATCGTGGCCGCATTCGTCAGGATTCCGTACGCAATGGAGCTGATGGCCATTGCCGGCGTCATCGTCGCTTTCAACATCGCGGCCGAGGACAACGTGCGGGTGATCGTGTCAGCCATCGCGCTGCCGGTCGTTGCGGGACTCTTCAACGGGTTGCCTTCCGTAGGTCCCTACGTGACGGCGATCCTGACCGGCATCGGCTACGTGGTCGGCGGCGCTGCGCTGCTGATCATCCTGCGCAATGTCGTCAGGAGAGTGACGAACTGATCGCTTCGACGGCGGGCAGCGGGCTGTAGCCGCCCGCTGCCGGCCGTCACGTCCCGGATGCATGCGGATTCCGTCACAGCGTGGAGCGGCGCTGCGAGAGATCTTTTCTGTCATGCACCCCGGGAAGCAGATCGGTGCCCAGGCCGGGGCCTGCCATCGGCCGGATGAAGCCGTCGACGACCTCCGGCACGACGGTCACGAGCTCGCGGTAATACCCGGTATAGAAGGCGCGGACGGTCTCCTGTATCAGCGTGTTCGGCTGGCTGAAAGCGGCGTGAACGGCGGCCGCGAAGCTGACCGGCCCGATGCAGTCATGGGGCGCGAACGGCCGATGATAGGTCGCGGCCATGCTGGCGATCTTGCGGCCCTCCGTCAGCCCGCCGGTCCATGAAAGATCCACCATGGCGACGTGGGTCGCGTCGCGGTCGAAATACTCCTTGTAAGCCCAGCGCGTGCCCAGCGTCTCGCTCGCGCATACCCACACCCGGGTGGAGCGTGCGTACTCCGCCAGGGCCTGCGGGGAGTTCATGGCGATCGGATCCTCGAACCACAGCGGCTTGTAGCCCTCCAGCTCGCGCGCGATCCGCAGCGCGGTGGGCAGATTCCACAGACTGTGGAACTCCACCATGATGTCCATGCGATCGCCCACGCGCCGCCGTATCTTCTCGAATGGCTCCAGACCGGCGCGCAGCTGCTCACTCGTGATGTAGCGGCCGCCCGTCTCGCGGGCCGCGGTGTCGAAGGGCCAGATCTTCATGGCGGTGATGCCGCTCTCGAGCAGGCTTTCCGCAAGCGCGTCGGCGCGGTGAGTGAAGGCGTCCAGATCCTCATAGGGGCCGTCGCTGTGGTTCGCGGTCCAGTTGGCCAGTGTCCTGAAATCACCGGCGCGCACATATCGGTATCCCGCGCAGGTGTTGTAGACGCGCAGGCGATCGAAGCAGCGCCCGCCGAGCAGCTGATGGACCGGCTGGTTGCAGTACTTCCCGAACAGATCCCAGAGGGCGAGGTCGAGGGCCGATGCCGCGCGGTACTCCACCCCTGTGGACGCCTGCGCCATCGGCAGCGCGGTCATCGAGGCATTGAGGTACTCGATGCGCAACGGATCCTGACCGAGGAGACGGGGGGCGAGCGTCTCGTGAATGTGCGCCTCGACGGCCTGCGCGCCGTAGAAGGTCTCACCGATGCCCGTATGACCCTCGTCCGTGTGGATCCGGGTCCAGAGCAGATTGGGGAATTCGCCCAGCCGCAGGGTCTCGAGCGCGGTGATCTTCAAGACGGCACTCCTGGGCGAAAGCCCGGTTGTTTACGCCCGCACCGGGGCAGGCTAGCATGTCTTGAAATATGAGATGGTGATTCCGTACCGTGGGAGAGGTCATGAACTCGGGCTGCGACTACATCATCGTCGGCGGCGGTTCCGCAGGTTGCGTCGCGGCGTGGCGTCTGATCTCGGAGACCGGCGCACGAGTGGTGCTGCTGGAGGTCGGTGGCGATTACCGCGGGCCGTATCTGAAGCTCAGTCCGGGTTTCTCCCGACTCGTCCCGAAGGGGATTCACTGCACGCTGCATCGGACGGTTCCTCAGACAAACCTCGACAACAGAGTCCTGGAGATTGCGACCGGCCGCGTCCTTGGCGGCGGCAGCAGTGTCAATGCGCAGGTTTACATGCGCGGCTGCCGCGCCGACTACGATCAGTGGGGCACGACCGCCGGCAGCGACTCATGGTCATGGAACGCGCTGCTGCCGCATTTCCGCCGCCTCGAAGGGAATCAACGGCTGGCCGGCGAGCTCCACGGCTGCGAAGGTCCGCTGCAGGTGGCGGATCCCGGCTTCACCTGCGGGTACAGCCAACTGTACGTCAAGGCCGCCCAGTCTCTGGGGCTGCCGTTCACCGCGGACTTCAATATCGGATCGCCGACGGGTACCGGGTACCTGCAGTTCACCGCCAGGGGCGGCCGCCGCTGCAGTGCCGTGGACGCCTTCCTGAGCCGGGTGCGAACCGATTCGCGGCTGCGCGTCATCACGGGCGCGCAGGTCGACAGGATCGTGCTCGAACGGCAACGGGCAGTCGCCGTCGAGTTTCTGCACCGGGGACAACGGCACACCCTCCGATGCGATGCCGAGGTGTTGCTCGCGGCCGGTGCATTCGGCTCGCCGAAGCTGCTGATGCTTTCCGGCATCGGCCCGGCGGAGCACCTTCGCTCGCTGCAGATCCCGGTACGGGCCGATCTGCCGGGCGTCGGCCGCAACCTGCAGGACCACTGCGGCTCGCCGCTGGTGCTGCGGGGCGACGGGCGCGGACACGGCTACTTCCGCCAGGACCGGGGCTGGCGGCTGGCCTGGAATCTCCTCGAATATGGGATGTTCCGCCGCGGCCGGCTGACGAGCGTGGGCGGCGAAGCCACGTCGTTCCACGTCGTGGCGCCGTCTTCGGGACCGGCCACGGTGCAGATCTACTGCGTACCCACTCTCGGTTACGCCAATACCGGGGCCGATGCCGTGCCGGCGGCCGACGGAATCAAGCTCCATGTAACTCTGTTGCGTCCGCGCTCGCACGGCTCGGTCATGCTGCGCTCCGCAGACCCTGCCGACCCGCCACTGGTCGATCCCAACTATCTCGGCGACGGCGTGGATCTGCAACATCTGCTGGGAGGCATGCGGGTTGCGCGCGAGATCGCCGCCGCATCACCGCTCCGGCAAACGCTCTCGGGAGAGTTGCTGCCGGGCGCCGGGAGCCGGACCGATGCCGAGCTCGCCGCTTACATCCGAAGAACGGCGCGGACCGATTGGCATCCGGTGGGAACCTGCCGCATGGGGCGCAGCGACGACCCGATGAGCGTGGTCGATCCTTCTCTGCGCGTCCTTGGTGTCGAGGGCTTACGGGTCATCGACGCGTCCGCGATGCCGAATATCGTGAGTGCAAACACCAATGCGCCGACCATGGCGTTGGCGGACCGCGCCATGAGCCTGCTGCTGTCGGGTGCCGGAGAGGTAAACCACGATATGGAATCTACGTCCTTGCAGATGGGATAGAGCAGCGTAGAATAGCCTGGAGGGCACATGAGCTCAGCAGACGATATCGCGGAGTCCGCAGGCGCCGGGTGGCAACCCGACGTGCCCATTACCGTTCCTCCGCCGCTGCTCTGGCCGCCGCGTCCCATGAAGGTGCTGGCGTACCTGTTCGGCTTCCCGGGCCTGTATTTTCCATGGCTCACCCTCTACGCGCTCATTGCGCTGGGTTTGTGGCTGCTGCTGCAAGTAATGCACGCCGACTTCAGGCACATCCTCGCCGGATGGCCGCTGGTGCTGCTCGCCTGCAACGAGCTGATCGCGATCGCCTTTTATGGTCTGTGGCACCGCCGGCTGTACTCGAGCCGCGTGCAGGGTACGGCGTTCAAATACAACGTGAATTGGCCGAGGGAGCGTGACGACAGATTCCTGTTTGCCCAACAGACCCGCTCCAACGTGTTCTGGACCCTGGTATCCGGGGTCCCCGTGGCCACCCTGTACATGATCCTCACTCTGTGGGCCCAGGCGACGGGCATCGCGCCGGTGACCACCTGGCACGGCGCGCCCGTGTACTGCACGCTGCTGCTGCTCCTGCTGGTGTTCTTTCACGCCGTGCATTTCTACGTTTTTCATCGCCTGCTGCACGTCGAGCCGCTCTACCGGACCGTTCACTATCTTCATCACGAGAACATCAATCCCGGTCCCTGGTCCGGGCTCTCGATGCACCCGGTCGAGCACCTGCTGTACTTCTCGGGGGCATTGCTGCTGTGGCTCATTCCCGCCACCCCGTTGCACGTGCTGTATTTCGTCATCCTGGTCGCCCTTGCGCCGGCGGAGGGTCACAGCGGTTTCGGCAGGATGGTGGTGGGCCGGAAGCACCTCACGACCGACGGCTACTATCACTATCTGCATCACAAGTTTTTCCGCGTCAATTTTGGCGATCCGCTGCTGATCCCGCTCGACAGGCTGTTCGGTACGTTTCACGACGGCACCCGAAGAGTACGCGGGACCCAGGGCGGCAGGGGGTCTCCGTGAGCAAGTCAGTGCCGCGCGCAATGGGTCGAAACGGCTTGGATCTGTCGGGCAAGCACGCCCTGATCACCGGCGGAGGCGCCGGCCTCGGGCGGTGCATGACCGAGGCTCTGGCCGAGGCCGGCGCGCGGGTGACGATCTGCGGGCGAAGAGAGGAGCCCCTGAAGAAGGTGTGCGCGGCGATCACTGCCGCGGGCGGCGACGCGCGCTATGTGGTTGCCGATGTCACCGACGAGTCCGACCGCCAGCGGCTGCGTGCCGAGACGACCGACGTCGACATACTGGTCAACAATGCGGCTCTGGGAGAGCGCAAGCCGTGGCTGACGGTTACGCTGGAGGAATGGCGGGCGATCCTGACGCTGAATCTCGAGGCGCCGTTCAGGCTGTCGCAGCTGTTCGCGCCGCCGATGCTCGCCCGAAAGTGGGGACGCCTCATCAACGTATCGTCGATTTACGGACTGATAGCGGGCGACCCGGCGCTGTACGGCGAGTGGGGCGTGGACCTGGCCTCATACGTCGCCAGCAAGCACGGTCTGATCGGCCTCACGAAGCACCTGGCGGTGATGCTCGGGAACTCGGGGATCACGGTCAACGCCTTGTGTCCGGGGATGTTTCCCAATACGGAAGCCAATGCCTCCAATGCGGGTGGGCTGGTGGCCGGCCTGGAGGCGCGCACGCCCGTGAAACGGGTGGGGAACGACGACGACCTGCGCGCGGCGATCGTCTATCTCGCATCGCCCGGGGCTTCGTTCTATACGGGGCAGTGCCTCGTCGTGGACGGCGGCTGGACCGTCTGGTGAGGCCTCACGTCCGGGCTTTCCACTGCGCGTCGTCGAAGGGATAGAGCGGCCGGGTGACCCGCCGCAGGACCAGCCGACGCATGTTGGGGCAGGTGGGGCCGGGCGTATCGCCGTTGAGGATGCGGCGGGCGTGAGGCGCGAAGGCCACCCGAAAATGCGACGGCGATTTGACGAACACCAATGCAGCCTCCTCGAGGCGCAGGCCGAACGCAGTGTAAATTCCTGTGTCCCACTCCATCGCGGGTAGAGAGCGGATGGCGAGGCGGATGTCGCCGATCGACACGACTGCAGTCAACCCCAGCTCTATGCGCGTCCCTTGCGCGCCCGCGCCGAGCATTACGAACGATCCGTCGCCGAGCGTGTGCACGCGGCAGGTGATGCGCAGGGGCTTGCCGTCGTTGCGTGACACCTTGTGGCCGACATCCAGGGTCAGCGTTGCGCCGACGCCGGCCTCGGCGCATGCCGCCGCGGCTTCCGGATCGCAGAGCGTCAGATAGCTCAGGCGGCCGGCCCGGTCACTGCCGGCCGCCAGCAGGGCCCGCAGGACGCCCGCGTTATCGGCGGCGGAGCCGCCGCTCGGGGCGTCACCCGAGTCGGCAACGACCGTCGTGCCTTCGCTTTTGAGTCCCGTCTCGATGGCTTCCTGCAGGCCGACCAGCTCGGGGTCGAACTCCCGGCGACGCTCCCACACCAGTCCGGCGAGCCGGTCGGCGGCCCGTTGTGCGGCCCCGGCATCGCCGTCCGCGCAGACGAGGACCGCAAATCCGAGATCGGGAATGTCGAGCCAGGGTTGCACCGGAAAAAACGAGGCGTGCAGGATCTCGCCCGCCGCCTCCATCTGCCGCGCCACCGGCAGGATGCTCCGCAGAGGCTCGTCCACCGTGCGCGCCCTGGTCGGACTGACGATGAGCGGCAGCTTGGTGAGCGCCATGCGAGGCAGGATCCTGCCGCGCAGCGTCGCCAGCATCGTCTCCGCGACGCGCGCTCCCGTCTCATACATGTCGATGTGCGGGTACTCGCGGTAACCGATGTAGAACACGTTGGGCTTGAGCATGCGCGGCGTGATGTGTCCGTGCAGATCGAGCGAGACGCCGATGGGAGTGCCCGGCGGCAGCACGCGCATCACGCGCTCGATGATCTCCGACTCCGCGTCCGGCTCGTCCTCGACGCACATGGCGCCGTGCAGGGCGAGCAGTACGGCATCCAGCCGTCCGGCGGCCTCGAGGCGGGACTCGATGTCGCTCATGATTTCGTTGAACGCTCCCCGGGTCACCGGGCCGCCGGCGAACGCGGCGGTGGCCAGCAGCGGCACCAGTTCCACGTCCGCGGCCTTCAGTGTGTCGATGAATCCGGGAACCTCGATCCGGGAGTCACCGAAGCCGGCGAGCAGCTCATCACCCTGCCACCAGAACACCGAACGGAAGGTTTCGACGGTGCATGGTTGCGGAGAGAAAGTGTTGCTCTCCTGGGAGAACTGACCTACGGCGATTCGCATGGAATTAGCCTCTCAAGGGGCAGAATCTCTGGTCGAGCCATTCGCCGGGCACCAGGCGGGCCTGGCTGGCCAGCTCCTCCTCCGTCCGATCCTCGGGCGAGAGATCCGGCGCGAAGCCGTCTCGCGGCATGAATCCCAGGACCTCGCGGGTGTGGGCCAGATCCCAGCGCATGCCCGGATTATTCGAGACCAGGTTGAGGATTGCGAACGGCACCCCGTTCACCAGGATTGCCGCCCGCACGCCATCGACGAAGTCGCGGTTCGACAGCCACATCTGCTGGCCCCAGAGGCCCAGGCCCATGCCGGCGCGCGGCACGTTCCCGCCGGGTTGGATGTTGCCGATCCGCAGGGCAATGAAGGAGATGCCGGTTTCGGCCGAGAACGCGCGCCCCGCTTCTTCGCAGAAGAGCTTGCTGACCGCATAGGGATTGAGGGGCGCCGGCGGCATTTCGGTCGTGATGGGCGTGTCCCGGAACCTGTAACCCGCCATCACCTGGTTGGTGCTCGCGAAGACCACACGGCGGACCCCGTGACGGCGCGCGGCGCGCAGCACGTTGCAGGTCGCCGCGATATTGCCGCGCCGGACCTTCGCCCAGGAGGCGGTCGGCCGAGGCTCGCCGGCGAAGTGCAGTATGGTATCCGCGCTCGCGAGCTGCTGCGTCCAGCGGTCTTCATAGACGCTCAGATCCGCGGACATGGCGTCCTCGCCGCCCTGCAGATCGATGCCGCGCAGGGTGAATTCGCTGCGTAGACCGGCCATCAGCTTGCCACCGAGATTGCCGCTCGTCCCGGTGACCACGACGATCATTTCGTGAGATCCGCCAAGGCGCGTCGCACCGCGTCGAGCGTCGCCTCGATGTCGGTTTCGGTGTGCTCGGTCGACAGAAACCACGTGCCGCGGCCCGTGGGCCGGACGTGGCACTCGAGGAGGGCCAGCAAAAAGGCGCTCAGGCGCTTGGGGTCGGCGCGCATGTAGCTTGCATAGTCATCGATGGGGTGATCCGCGAAGCACGTATGGAAGGCCGTGGGCAGACCGCTGACCTGCAGGTTCACGCCCTGCTGCCGTGCCGCTTCCGCGATTCCGTCCATCAGCGCCCGGCCGCGCGCGTTCATCCGCTCATAGACCGCGCCCCCGGACGCGGACAGCACTTCGAGAGCCGCCATCGCTGCAGACATGCTGGTGACGTTGGCGTTGTATGTACCCGAGTGATTGACCCGTCCCGATGCGAAGAGCTCCATGATGTCGGCCCGGCCGGCGAGGGCGGAAACCGGGAAGCCGGCTCCGAGCGCCTTGGCGTAGATCGACAGATCCGGGATGACGCCATAGAGCTCCTGCGCACCGCCGAGCGCCACCCGGAATCCGGTGATCACTTCGTCGAAGATCAATACCGCGCCGTGCGCCGTGGCCAGCTCGCGCAGGTGCTGCAGATAGCCCTCCTTGGGCAGGATGCCGCCGGTATTGAGCATCACCGGCTCGGTGATGATGCCCGCGATTCTCTCGGCGTTGGCGCTCACGTAGCTCTCGATGGCGTCGAAGTCGTTCCAGGGGAGGACGGCGACATCCACCGAGGCGTACGGGGATTGACCCACCGACTGCAGATGGCGCGGCCGCGGAATCGCGGCTCCATCGGGCTCCGCAGGTCCGCTGACATTGATCAGTATGTTGTCGAACCACCCGTGGTAATGCCCCTCGAACTTGATGATCTCGGAGCGGCCGGTGTGCGCGCGTGCGACGCGCATCGCCGCCTGCACCATCTCCGAGCCGCTCAAGCCGAATCTCACCAGCTCCGCCGACCGGACACAGCGGCCCAATGACTCGGCGAGCTGCAGCTCCTGCGCCTGCTGTCCCGCGAACAGCTGGCCGAGGCTCAACGTGCGCGCGACCTCATCGACCACCGCCCGGGGCGCGTGACCGAGGATGTTGGGGCCCATGCCGAGCGCATAGTCGAGGTAGACGTTGCCGTCGATGTCGGTGAGGTGCGCGCCCTTGCCGCTGGCGAAGCAGATGGGCGGCACGGCTCGCAGCCGCACATTGCTGTTCACACCCCCCGCGATGCGTGCCCTGGCCAGTTCGTGATAGTGCTGAGACCGCGAAGTGTTCAGTGCGCCCAGCCCCTGCTCTTTACGTGTCGACACGCTGGATCCCCCTATTTTTGACCGCTGAGGTAGCCGCGGCTATCCCGCCTGATAGATAAAATTATCTCACAAGCTGGAACAATGCAAACGCACCTCCGTGGCGCGGGACGCACGGACTTTGGCCGGGTAAAACCGTGGCTTTCATCCCACAGTTGCGCTCCCGCGTTCTCCCCGCTACCATGACACGAAACGGTGGTCTCACGTAGTGAAACGCCACACCGACCTGCAGACGAGTCCGGGGGAATACATGAAAAGCACCTATCGCCGGATCCTACGATCGCCTTGCTCCGTCCTGTTGATGGCCGCGTCGCTCGCCGGTCCGCTGTGGGCTGCCGATTCGACATCGAGCACCACGTCGGGCTCGATGCCGAGCTCGGCGTCGGCTGCGGCCTCGGGCGCAACTTCGGACGCGACTTCGAGTGCGGTCCAGAGTACGGGAGACGCAACGGCGAGCTCGGATTCGAGCACGTCGACATCGAGCGGCAATCTGACGCTCAACCAGGTCGTCGTCACTGCGCAGCGGCGCAGCGAGAATATCTACAACGTGCCGATCAGCATGGCCGCCTACAGCAACTCGGACCTGCAGCGGCGGAACATCACGAGCCTCGACAACATCGCCGCGCAGACGCCGGGCATCAACTACCGCGAGTTCGGGGCCACGAGCTTCATAGCCATCGACGGTATTACACAGGACGCGGGCGGCAGCGTCGCGGGCATCGGCCCGAACACTGTCGCGATCTACATCAATGACGTGCCCCTGCAGACACGTTACGAGACCGCCGCGGTGTCGAGCGCCAATCCGCTGGTCTTCGACATCGATCACATCGAGGTGTTGCGCGGGCCTCAAGGGACCCTGTTCGGTTCGAGCGCCGAGGGCGGTGCAATACGGTTGATCACGCCGACGCCGTCGCTGACCCAGTATTCCGGCTATGCCACCGGCGGACTCTCGGACATCCTCGGCGGCGGCGGCCAGGGCTCCCAGGTGGGCGCCGCATTCGGTGGGCCGATAGTGCCGGGCACGCTGGGGTTCAGGGTCAGCGCCTGGACACAGCACACTCCCGGTTACGTCAATAACGAGAGCGCGATATTCGGCGGCGTCGATCAGTCGAACGTGAACAGCTCCAATTCATATGTGCTTCAGGGCGCGATGCTGTGGCAGCCCTCGAACGTGTTTTCCGCGCTGTTCCGCATCTACTACCAGAAGCTCGACCAGAACAGCCTGGGCCTCTTCCAGCCGCCGACGTCGATGAATACGATCGGTGCGGGAGATCCGAGCAACGGCGACTTCGTGTCCACACGGGCGCTGCTGCAGCCGAGCTCGGATGACATCACTGCGCCGTCGCTCACGTTGAATTTCGACTTCGGCTGGAGCCAGCTGAAGATCCTGTCGAGCTACCTGACCCGATACAGCCCGCGGGATTACGACTACACGGCGGTGCTGCCCCCGGCGTTTGGCTTCCCGATCCCCACCTCGATGGACTACGCGGAGCCGACGGTCGTCGGTACCGGGCAGAACAACTACACCCAGGAGATCCGGCTGCAGTCCCCGGACAAGGGCCAGGACTTCACCTGGATCGTGGGCGCGTACTACGCCAATCTCCGCCAGCACGACTGGGAGACCGTCTCCGCACCGGGATTTCCCGCGGAAGTCCTGCAGTATACCGGCGAGACCATCGAGCAGTACCTGGGACAGAATCTGATCAATGGCGATGGATCGACGAATGATACTTACATCTCCGATCAGCTGATGAAAGACGAGGACAAAGCGGTCTACGGGCACGTCCAATACAAGTTCCTGCAGCACTTCGCGGTGCTAGCCGGCGTACGCCACGAGACCGACACGGACAGCCTCTACACCGTCGCCAACGGACCGCTTGCAGGCGGTCCCAGCCATGCCTCCGCACCGTCGAGCGGCAGTGCCACGGTGCCGCAATTCGGCGTAAATTGGACGCCGAATGACAGCAGCCTGGTGTACGCCTCCGCGGGCGAGGGCTTCCGGGCGGGCGGCGGTAACGTGCCCATCACTTTGAACTCGGCCGGTTGCCAGGACGAGCTGGCGAAGCTCGGCAAGCCGACCGGTTACAATGGCGACAAGCTGTGGAGCTACACCCTGGGCGACAAGAGCCGGCTGCAGGACGGGCGGCTGCTGATCGACGGCAGCATCTACCACATCAACTGGGACAACATCATCAGCGCGATCCAGCTGCCGTTGTGCGCCACTCACATTGCGTACAATCTCGGCGACGCCAAGAGCGACGGATTCGACGTGTCGATCAACATGCTGCCGACGCCGAACTGGCGCATCGGCGTGTCGCTGGGCTACACGAATGCGCGTTACACCAGCACGACCGAGATCTTCGGCGGCGTCGTGTCGCGGGCCGGTGATGCGATATCGGACATTTCGCCCTGGAACGTCATGGCGTCGGTGCAGTACCAGAACCAGCTGACGGCGAACATGGACTGGTACCTGTACGTCCAGAACCAGTACAACAGCAAGAACAACCGCGTGACGCCGGCAGAGGATGCGAGCACGGAGTCCTACGACTCGGGCATCGTCACCAATCCGGCGTACGATGTGGTGCTGACGCGGGTGGGCCTGCTGTTCCCCAGCGGCCTCGACGCCGCCTTCTACGTCGACAACCTGCTGAACGAGCATCCGCTGCTGAACTGGGACCGCGAGCTGATCGATATCACCTCGGGAGCCTATACGATCCAGCCGCGGACGATCGGGGCGGAATTCACCTACCACTTCGAGTGAGCACGACGCCCAAACGTGACAACAGGTGAAAGAGCGGCGCAGGCGCCGGCCGAATCATCGACTTCCAAGCGCAGCTATAACCTCTGGTACGTGGCGGGGGTGGCGTTCGTCGCCTCCGCCGGCGGGTTCCTCTTCGGCTACGATCTGGTGATCATCGCCGGCGCGCTGCCGTTCCTGGCCCGCGAGTTCGCGCTGTCGCCGGCGCTCTCCGGCTGGGCGACCAGCAGCGCCATCCTGGGCGCCATTCTCGGGCCCCTGGCCGGGCTCTGGTTCGCCGATGCGATCGGCCGCCGCCGCACGATGATGTTGTCGGCGGCTACGTTCGCCGCCTCCACGGTCGGATGCGCGACCGCGGCGACCATCGGGCAGTTCGTGATCTACCGTCTGATCGGCGGGATGGGCGTCGGGCTGGCGATGATCTCCTGCCCGATCTACATCGCCGAGCTTTCGCCGGCGAAGCTGCGGGGTGTGCTGGTGAACGTCAACCAGCTCGTCGGCGTGGTTGGGATCAACCTGGCGGTGCTGGTGAGCTATTGGATCGCCGAGTATGACGGCGGCTGGCGGCTGATGTTCGGATCGCAGGGGGTGCCGGTCGCGTTCCTGATTCTGGGCCTCCTGATCGTGCCGGAGAGCCCGCGCTGGCTGGCGGCCAAGGGCCACACGGCGCGCGCGCTCGCCGTGCTCGAGCGCATCAACGGCCGCGAGCGCGCGCAGCAGGAGCTGGGGGAGATCCAACGGGACGTCAACGAGAGCCTGTCCGGGGTGGCGGAGGTTTTCCGGCCGTATTGCCGCAAGCCCCTGCAGCTCGCCGTCATTCTCATGGTGTTCTCGCAGGTGAACGGCGTGAACATGATGCTGCTGTACGCGCCCACGATCCTGAACGCGGCCGGCATCTCGTTCGGGTCCAATTCGGTCCTCTCCGCGTTGCCGATCTACGCCGTGATCTTCATCGCGACGCTGGTGTCGTTCCCGTTGATCCATCGCTACAGCCGGCGTGGCATTCTGATTGCCAGCACGCTCGGCATGGCGGCGAGCCATCTGCTGATGTGCGCGCTGCTCGCCCTGCACGCGCCACCGATTTCCGTCGTCATTCCGATGATGCTCGGCGCCGGCAGCTTCACCTTCGGGTTGGCGCCGCTCAGCTGGATCATCGTCTCGGAGATCTTTCCCAACCGGGTGCGCGGGGCCGCCCTGGCCATCGTTTGCGTGTTCCTGTTCGGCTCCTCGTTCCTGACCGCACAGGTTTTCCCGATGGCGATGGACTGGCTGCGTCAGAGGACCGGCACACCGGCGGCCATGTACGTGGTGTTCGCCTTCATCTGCGCGTCGTGCGCGCTTTTCGTGTGGCGCATGCTGCCGGAGACGAAAGGACTGACGCTGGACGAGATGGGATCGTTCTGGAGACGGGAAGTCGCGGCCCGAGGCGGCAGCTGACCTCAGGTATAGGCCTTGACCGGCGGCATCGAGGACTCGGTCAGCGTGGAGATGGCCTGGCGGATTTCGCGCGCCGCATCGATCGTCTTCGACATGGGGAAGCGTGAGGTGATGCCGCTCACGCTGATGGCGTACTTGGCCCAAGGCGTGGGCATCGCCAGGGCAACGCATCGCCCCTCGACGTCATTTTCCTGGTCGTCGAGCGCAAATCCATGCCGGCGTGTCAGCTCCAGATGCTTCATGAAGGCCGGGACCTGGGTGATGGTGTTGGCGGTGCGGCGGGGAAGGCCGGTCCGCTGCAACATGGCGAGCAACTGGGCTTCCGGAAGGGCCGCCGCGATCGCCTTGCCGAGAGCGGTGGAATGCACCATGTCACGGTCGCCGATGCGGGCGGCCAGCCGGACCGTCCTCGGGCTCTCGACGATGTCCAGGTAGACGATGTTGTCGCCGGACAGCGTTCCGAGATTCACGGTCTCATCGAAGCGGTCGCGCAGGCTTTCAAGATAAGGGCGGGCGCGCAGCACGAGCTGCTGGCTTTCATTGCTCGCGAGAGTCACGAAGCTGGCGCCGAGCCGATAGGTGCCGGCGCGTGCATCGCGCTCGAGAAACTGCTCCTGGACCAGGACTTCGAGGTACCGGTGCACGGAGCTCTTCGGCATCCGGGTCGCCGCCACCAGCTGCTGCAGCGATGCGCCGCCGCTCGAGGCGCCGGCGACCTCCCTCAGGACCATGCAGGTCCGGCGAATGGCACGCGTGCCGGTGACGGATTGCGGGTTGTCGCTGCCGGCCTGGGGACTCCGCGGCTTTTTCGCCATCTATGCCATCCGCCATTGAGAGGTCTGCATGCGACCGCAAACTGTACCGGAAGTCGCGCCCCCGCGGTAGCCGTACAATTCAGGCTCGCAGCAAAAAAGCAGGAGATTGCGTTGACGACCGCCATGGTTTCGCTGGAGCGGCCTTATGAGAAGGTCATTTTCGACATGGACGGCACGTTGGTGGATTCCCGGGCCGCGGTGGAGCGTGTGTGGCGGACGTGGGCGCTCGGGCGCGGCCTCTCTCCCGAGGAAATCATCGGGATTTCTCATGGGCGGCGCACTCAGGAGATCATTCAACTGTTCGCGCCCGAGGGAACGGACGCCGATCGCGAGGCCATTGCATTCGAGACGCAGGAGGCCAACGACACCGGGGACATTCGCGCGGTCCCCGGCGCGTTGGAGCTTCTTCGTTGGATCCCCGACCAGGACTGGGCGGTCGTGACATCCGCCGGCCGGGAGTTGGCATTGCGCCGGCTGGCGGCGGCGGGGCTCCCTCTGCCGAGGCTGCTCGTTTCGGCGGAGGACGTCGCCAAGGGCAAGCCGCATCCGCAGGGCTATCTGATGGCGGTCGACCGCATGGGCGCGCACGCCGGCGACTGCCTGGTGTTCGAGGATGCCCACGCCGGCATCCTGGCCGCGCAGGCTGCCGGGTGCGACGTCGTGGCCATCACGGGTGCGCGCGCGCATGATTTCGAGGTGAGCTGCCCTGCGGCCGCGGATTTTCACGGCATTTCGTTCTCGTTGAAGGCGAAGGCGCAGACTCGACGATGGCAGGGACGAGGTCCCTGAGCATGCAAGGCGCTCCGCGTCCCGCCGGTCAGTGGCAATTCTGGATCGACCGGGGCGGGACGTTCACCGACATCGTCGCGCGCGCGCCGGACGGAGGGCTGCGGACACACAAGCTGCTGTCCGATAACCCGGAGCGTTATCGTGACGCCGCCGTGCAGGGCATCCGCGATCTTCTGGGGCTCGCGCCGGATGATGCGATCCCGCCCGAGGCCATTTCGGCGGTGAAGATGGGCACGACGGTGGCGACCAACGCGCTGCTGGAGCGCAAAGGTGAGCGTACGCTGCTCCTGATCACGAAGGGATTTCGCGACGCTCTGCGCATCGGATACCAGAACAGGCCGCGGCTCTTCGAGCGGCACATCCGTCTGCCCGAGATGCTCTACGAGCAGGTCATCGAGGTCGACGAGCGCTTCGGCGCCAACGGTGAGGAGCTCGCAGCGCTCGATACCGAGAGCGTGCGGCCCGGTCTCGAGGCGGCACTTGCGCTCGGCATCCGCTCGGTCGCCATCGTTTTCATGCACGCCTACCGCTATGCGGCTCACGAGGCACAGGTCGCCGGTCTCGCCCGCCGCCTCGGCTTCACCCAGGTATCGGTCTCGCACGAGGTGAGCCCGGTGATGAAGCTCGTCGGCCGGGGCGATACCACGGTGGTCGATGCCTATCTGTCGCCGATTCTGCGGCGCTACGTCGATCGCGTCGCCGCAAGCCTCGGTCCGCCCTCGGCCCGGCCGCGGCTGCAGTTCATGCAGTCGAACGGAGGCCTGACGGACGCTGCGCGCTTCAAGGGCCGCGACAGCATCCTGTCTGGACCTGCGGGCGGCGTAGTGGGGATGGTGCGCACTGCCGCCATGGGCGGATTCCACGAAGTCATCGGATTCGACATGGGGGGCACGTCGACGGACGTTTCGCATTACGCGGGAGACTACGAGCGTGCCTTCGAGACCACCGTCGCAGGCGTGCGCATGCGGGCGCCGATGATGCAGATCCATACGGTTGCGGCGGGCGGCGGCTCGATCCTGACGTTCGATGGCTCGCGGTTCCGAGTGGGGCCCGAGTCGGCCGGCGCGGTGCCCGGCCCTGCCTGCTACCGGCGCGGCGGCCCGCTCACCGTGACCGACTGCAACCTCATGCTCGGCAGGATCCATCCGGACTTCTTTCCCAAAGTGTTCGGGCCGCAAGGCAATCAGCCGCTCGATGTTGCCGCGACACGCGCGGGGTTTACGGCGCTCGCAGCTGCTGTCTCGGCGGCCAATGGAGAAACTGCCTCGCCCGAATCGGTGGCGGCGGGCTTTCTGCGCATCGCCGTCGACAACATGGCCAACGCCATCAAGAAGATCTCCGTCCAGCGCGGCTACGACATCACCCGCTATGTGCTGGCGTGCTTTGGGGGGGCCGGCGGACAGCACGCCTGCGCGGTGGCTGATGCGCTCGGCATGAAAGCCATTTTCATTCACCCCTTCGCCGGCGTGCTGTCGGCCTACGGCATGGGGCTCGCCGATCAGCGCGACATCCGCGAGCGCGCCGTCGAGCGCCCCCTCACGGCGCCGGTGCTCGCCGGGCTCGCCGGTGATTTCGACAGGATCGCAGCGGAGATGACGCTGGCGATGCATGCGCAGGGAATCGCCCGGGAGCGCATCGAGGTACTGCGCAAGGTGCATCTGCGCTATGAAGGAACGGACACGGCCCTGGTGGTGCCATTCGGCCCGCTCGCCGAAGTGGTCGCAGGCTTCGAGGCCGCACACCGGAAGCAATACGGATTCCTGGCCACGCGCAAGGCCTACGTCGTCGAGGCCATCTCCGTCGAAGTCGTCGGTCTTGCGGACGATGTCGTGGATCCTCTGCTCGAGGCGCCGTCGCGGCCGCCGGCGCCCGTTCATTCTGCGACATCGGAGATGTACTGCCCCGATGGGGTCGTGCGGACGCCGCTCCATGAGCGGACGCGCCTGCTGCCCGGACACCGCATCGAAGGCCCCGCGATCATCGTCGATGCTAACGCGACGACCGTCATCGAGCGCGGCTGGCGTGCCGAGATCACTCCGCGGGGTCACCTGGTGCTGCGGCGGTATCAGGCCATCGAATACCGGTCGGCGATCGGCACGAGCGCCGACCCCGTCATGCTGGAAATCTTCAACAATCTCTTCATGTCGATCGCGGAGCAGATGGGGGCGGTGCTGGAGAAGACGAGCTCCTCGGTCAACATCAAGGAGCGACTGGATTTCTCGTGCGCGCTGTTCGACTCCGCCGGCCGGTTGGTCGCGAACGCGCCGCACATGCCGGTACATCTGGGATCCATGGGCGAGAGCGTGCGCGCCATCATGCGCGACGGCAATCGTGCCAGCCCGGGCGATGTGTACGTCCTCAATGCGCCTTATAACGGCGGTACGCACTTGCCGGACCTGACCGTCGTGACCCCTGTATTCGACGCCGGTCAGGGGGAAATCCTCTTCTGGGTCGCCTCGCGCGGCCATCACGCCGACATCGGTGGCCTCACGCCCGGCTCCATGCCGCCCAACAGCACCACCGTGGAGGAAGAGGGTGTGCTGATCGATCGATTCCTGCTGGTCGAGCGCGGCCGCTTTCGCGAGCAGGAGCTCCTGCAGCTGCTCTCGGGCGGCCGCTACCCGTCGCGCAACCCGGCGCAGAATGTCGCCGACCTCAAGGCGCAGATCGCGGCCAACGAGCGCGGCCTGCAGGAGATCCGGCGGATGGTCGCGCACTTCGGGCTCGATGTCGTCCGAGCCTACATGCAGCACGTGCAGGACAACGCGGAGGAGAGCGTGCGCCGCGTGCTGGACAGGCTCGAGGATGGCGAGTTCCGCTACGAGATGGACGAGGGCTGTGCGATTGCCGTACGAATCGCAGTGGACCGTGCGGCGCGCACTGCCGCCATCGACTTCACCGGTACGTCGCCCCAGCAGCCGAACAACTTCAACGCTCCGCTCGCGGTCTGCCGCGCCGCGGTGCTGTACGTGTTCCGGACGCTCGTCGACGAGGAGATTCCGATGAACGAGGGCTGCATGCGGCCGCTCGAGCTCATCGTGCCGGAGGGCAGCATGTTGAATCCGCGCTATCCGGCCGCGGTCGTCGCCGGTAATGTCGAGACTTCGCAGTGCGTCACCGACTGCCTCTATGGCGCGCTCGGGGTGCTCGCCGCATCGCAGGGGACGATGAACAACTTCACCTTCGGGAACGCGCGCTACCAGTATTACGAGACCATCGCCGGGGGCGCCGGCGCGGGCCCTGACTTCGACGGCACCGACGCGGTGCATACCCACATGACGAACTCGCGGCTCACCGATCCGGAGGTGCTCGAGTGGCGGTTCCCGGTCGTGCTCGAGGAGTTCGCGATCCGGCGCGGCTCCGGCGGCCGGGGGCGGCACCGCGGCGGCGACGGTATCGTGCGCAGGGTCCGCTTCCGCGAAGCAATGAGCGCCGCCATCCTGTCGAACCACCGCCGGATCGCGCCTTTTGGGCTCGCCGGCGGAGGCAGCGGCATGCTGGGGCGCAATTGGGTCGAGCGCGCGGCAGGTGGACGCGTCGACCTGACGGGTACCGCCACTGCCGACATGCTGCCGGGCGACCTGTTCGCGATCGAGACCCCCGGCGGGGGCGGCTACGGGGCGGCCCAGCCTGCGGACTGACCGGCCTCAGCGCGAGTCGGCGGGCTTGCCTTGCAAGGTCCGCCAGCTCTTTTCCGCTTCCGTCAGATAGGTTTGCGGCGCATCGAGGAAGTAAACGAGCGAGGTGGCCGAGGCGAAGCAATACAGCTTGTGAGTATCCGGGTCGGTCCAGTTGATCGAGCAATCGGCGGGAATCCGCTTTCCCGCGACCAGCCCGATCGGATCGTCGTTGTCGAACGCGCCTTTCATCTTCACCGGCGGCACGACCGCTTTCCAGATACCGCCGCCAGGACGGATCCCTTGTCCGTATGCGGACAGGGCTGGCAGCAAACACGCGAGGACCAGAGAGAGCGTCACTCGTGCGGGAGTTTCAGGCTGCCAGCGCATGCTTTCCTTGTAACGCGTTACCGAACCGGCTTCAAGCGGGGCCGCGGCGCGCGTCGAGAGAGTCCAGCTCCCGCCGGATCAGATTGGCTTCGGCAATGGAATTCGCCAGGGCGATGGCGCGGTTCAGGGCCTCCCGCGCCTCAGCGGGCCGGTTCAGGTCCTCGAGCAGCGCTCCGCGCAACGCATGGAAGTAGAAGTAGCCCTCCAGCTGGGCGTGCAGCGGGTCGATCATTGCGAGCGCGGCCGCCGCGCCGCGCAGTTTCCACACCGCCACCGCGCGATTCAGCGTGATCACCGGTGAGGGCTGCAGAGTCTCGAGGATCTGATAGAGCGAGTCGATCTGTTTCCACGCCGTGTCCTGCGGCCGCGCGGCGCTCGCATGGAGAACGGCAACGGCCGCCTCGAGTTGGTACGGGCCCGGGCTTCTGTAGGCGGCGGCTCGTTCCAACAGCAGCCGCCCTTCTTCGATGAGCGCGCGATTCCAGCGGCCGCGATCCTGCTGATCGAGCAGCACGATCTCCCCATTGGCGTCGAAGCGTGCATCTGCGCGGGACTGCTGCAGCAGCATCAAAGCCAGAAGTCCGAAGACTTCCGGATCGGTTGGGAACAGGCTCAAGAGCAGTCTGCCCAGGCGAATGGCTTCATCCGCAAGCGTCCTGCGCGCCGCGGCCGTATCCGGAGTGCTGCCGTACCCCTCGTTGAAGATGAGATAGATCATCGTCGAGACTGCGGCGAGCCGCGCGCGGCGCTCCTCAACCCCGGGGGTGGCGAATTCGACCGCCAGGTCAGCGATTGCGCGCTTGGCGCGGGTGATGCGTTGCTCCATTGCGACGGCAGACACCAGGAAGGCTTTCGCGATCTGCTCGACAGTGAGCCCGGACACGATGCGAAGCGCGAGGGCGATCTGCTGTGTCGCGGGCAGGGTGGGGTGGCCGCACACGAACAGGAGCCGCAGGACATCGTCGCGATAGCGACTCTCATCGAGGCGTTCCGGAGTCAGGTCCTCGCGGGCGTCCAGGAGGGAGTCATCGGCAGGCAACGGGTCACTGGAGCGGTCACGGCGTTTGGCGTCCAGGACTGCGTTGCGCCCGACCGTGATGAGCCACGCCGTGGGGTCCCGGGGTGGACCTTTCCGTGGCCAGGTCTGCAGAGCCCGAAGGCATGCTTCCTGGAAAGCCTCCTCGGCGGTATCCAGATCACGGAAGCGGCGCAGAAGCGCTGCAATGGCCTTCGGCCGGGCCGCCAGAAGCGCCAGATCGATGTGAGCCGGGTCGTGCATCTGCCTCAAGGACGCTGAGCTACCTCGCAATCCGACCGGATGCTATATTTTTTTTCGCCCGTAATCGAAAAGGTGGGGGTTGGCGATGACTTCATGGGTTCGGACGATACGCGCATGCAGGTGGGGACGCGCTGTACTTGCCGCTGCGGCACTCTTCTTCATGGGTGGCGCGCAGGCGCAGGTCGACCCGCAGCTCTTTCAGGGAATGCAGTGGCGCAATATCGGCCCATTCATTGCGGGAAAGGTGGATTCGGTGTCGGGAGCCGGGGGCCAGCCCGCGATTGCGTACATGGGCACCGACAACGGGGGTGTCTGGAAGACCGTGAATGCGGGCACCACCTGGTTCCCGGTCACCGATGCAGTGCAGCTCATCCGGGGCATCACATCGCTTGCGGTGGCGCAGTCGCAACCGTCGATCGTCTATGCCGGCACCGGCAGCGTGTTTGGTTCCCACTACGGCAGCGGCGTCTGGAAATCCACCGACGCCGGAACGCACTGGCAGAATGCCGGGCTGAAGGATACGGGGGATATAGCGTGGCTGTTGGTGGACCCGCGCAACCCGGACCTGGTGCTGGCGGCCACGCGCGGCATCGATCATCGTAAAGGGGGAGCCCGCGGGGTGTTCCGCAGCACCGACGGTGGACACACCTGGAACCTGGTGTTGAATACGCGGGCCGAGTCCGGTGCAACCTACCTGTCCTGGGCGAGTGATGATCCGAGCGTCGTTTTCGCTACGGTGGAGCAAACCTACGTCGCTCCGGGGGCGTCGCCCCGGCCCCGGCATCCGCGGCCGACGAGCCTCTACAAATCCACCGACGAAGGGCGGACCTGGATGGAGCTGAAGGGCCGCAACCAGCCCAAGATGATCGGTGAGACTGCGGTCGCGGATGGCACTCATTCCCGTAGCGTGTATCTGTTGAACGACGACGGCCTTTACCGGTCGGACGACGGCGGCGCCAGCTGGTCGTTGGCCACCAAGACGATCTATACGTCGAGCAAGCAGGTCCTGGTGGATCCGCACGATCCGGATGTCGTCTATACGATGGGCACCTGTGTCTATCGATCGACGGATGGAGGTCACACACTGGTCGCGTTCAAGGGAGCGCCCGGGGGCGACGACCCGAATCAGTGGTGGATCGATCCCGCCGACCCGGGCCACATCGTGTACGGCGGCGATCAGGGCGGTGCGGTCAGTCTGGACGCGGGTCGGAGCTGGAGCTCGTGGTACAACCAGAAAACTGCCGAGGTCTACAGGATCGGTACCGACAACCGGTATCCCTATTGGATATACGGCAGCAAGCAGGACAGCGGCACGTTCGCCATCGCCAGCATGGGCCTGGTCGGAGAGGTCACCGACCTCGACTGGTTTCCGCTGCCTGGCTGGGAATCGGGTTCGGTGACGGTCGACCCTGTCCACCCGGACGTCATATTCACGAACGGGCCCTGGGGCTTTCTGCAGAAGGTGAATCGTAAGACATGGGGTGCGCAGAGCGTCGATTTCGGCGTGGGCGCCATCAGCGCGGTCAGCGATACGGATTACCGTCGGGCGGTTTCTGCGCCGATCGTGTTTTCGCCACAGGATCCGAGCTCGCTCTACTACGGCACGCAGAACGTGTGGGAGAGCCAGGACGGCGGTGACCACTGGCAAAAGATCAGTCCGGACCTCACTGCCCATCCGGGAAAGCCGCCGCTGCCCAATCCGAAAGGAGTCCATCATGGCGATGCATTGGAGTCGTTGTCGGTATCAGGCGCCCAGGCCGGGGTCATATGGACGGGAAGCAACAATGGCGTCGCCTATGTGACGGAGGATGGCGGCAAGCACTGGCGGGACGTCACTCCGCCGGGCACCTCGATACATGCCGTACTCAACGTTCAGGCGTCGCACTTCAGGTCATCGGAGGCTTACCTCGCCGTGCGTGACGACGCAATCGGCGATTCTTCGCCGCACATCTACCGCACGCGTGATTTCGGCAAATCGTGGCAGAGCATCATCACCGGGCTGCCGGTGGATCAGCCGACAGGCAGCTTCGTGCGGGTGGTGCGGGAAGACGTTCACGAGTCAGGTTTGCTGTTCGCGGGTACGGAAACGTCCGTCTACGTGTCGTTCGACGACGGGGACCACTGGCAGCCGCTGCGGTTGAACCTGCCGACGACTTCGTTTTATGACCTGGAAATCCATGACGGCGATCTGATTGCCGCAACCTACGGTCGGGGGATTTGGATCCTGGACGACCTATCGCCGCTCGAGCAACTGAGCGCGGGCCCCGCGGGTTGGCAGGCGCACTTGTTCCGCCCCCAAGCGGCCATCCGCGTCGAGGCGAACATCAATCAGGACACACCCTTTCCGCCCGAGGTTCCGCACGGAAGGAACCCGCCTCAGGGCGTCGTGATCGACTACTACCTGAAACAGCCGGCGCAGAAGGTGCAGCTGCAGATATTCGACGGCAGGGGGAACCTGGTGCGCTCGTATTCGAGCGCGCCGGCGAAGCCGCTCGATCAACCTCTCCCGCCCACGCCTGCATTCTGGGCGCAGCCGCCGCGGCCGTTGCCGACGGCGGCGGGCGAGCACCGCGTGAGTTGGAACCTGCGCTTCCCAACGCCGCCTGCTCTATTCTTCGATCAATCCATGGCGGCGGTTCCGGAGGAAACGCCCTTCGTGCCGGAAGGGCCGCTGGCGCTTCCTGGCAACTACATGGTGAAGCTGACCGTGGATGGCGCCTCGTACGTTCAGCCGGTGCTGCTGAAGCAGGATCCCCGGCTCGACGGCTCGGACGCTGCGGTGGATGGCATGCGGCGGCAATTGGCTCTTTCGCAGGCGATCGGCCGGCTCATCACGGCCAGCCGGAGCGCCTACGAGCAGGGGACCGAGCTTGCCAGGAAACTGACATCGAAACCGCTGCGCAAGCAAGTTGCCAAACTGACGGGTGCCGCCAAGGACGCGTCCATCGGCCTCTCGGGCGGGTCCTATGCCGTGCCCCCCGTCAAGGGTGTCACCCCTTTCAGCAGGATCAACGGACAGGCGTGCGCTCTGCTGGAGATGGTCGAAGCCACCACCGATCAGGCACCGGTGCCCTCGCTGTACCGGACCTACTCGGATCTATCGCGGGACTTCAACGCCACTCTTGCCGCCTGGCAGGCATTGCAGGCGAAAGTTGCCTCAGGAAAGACATCGAGACCGGACTGATCGTCTCAGTCAGGAATCGGGGCTTGCATTCTCTGCGCGCCGCTGGCGGTTACTCCGATGGACGCGAGGATGATCAGTCCGATCGCGATCCATTGGGACGGCGATAGCTTCTCATCCAGGAACATCAGGCCCGTCAGAGCTCCGATTGCGGGCTCGATGCTCATGAGGACGCCGAAGGTCCGTGTCGGAAGACGAGTCAGCGCCACCATGTCCAGCAGATAGGGCAGGGCGGTGGACAGGACGGCGACCGCGATTCCGGGCAACAGGATCGACGTCGAGAAGAAAGTCGGCGGGGCGCTCAGGAAGCCCACCGGCAATACCAGGACGGCCGAGATCGCACTGCCGATCGCCACGGTTTGGGCTCCGTGAGAGATCCCGGCCTTCTGTCCGGAGATGATGTACACGGCCCAGCAGGCGCCGGCGCCCAGAGCGTATAGGGCGCCGACCGGATCGATGCCGCGATGGAGGTGTAAGACCGGCAGGAGGAGTACGAGACCCGCTACGGCGAGCAGCACCCAGAGGAAATCGGTGAGGCGGCGGGAGAACAGAATTGCAACCGCCAGGGGTCCGGTGAACTCCAGCGCAACTGCGATGCCCAGAGGCAGTCGGCTGAGCGCCTGGTAAAAGCACATGTTCATGATGCCGAGCGCGACTCCATAGACGGCGATCGGCAATCGGGTGCCCGCGGGAATGCGGACGCGCCAAGGCCGCAGGGCGGCACAGAGGATCAACGTCCCGAACCCGATCCGCAGCGCCACGGTTCCCAGAGGGCCGGCAACCGGAAACATCGTTTTGGCGATCG
>Ga0335072_10003092_pt1 | contig 25272 bp, 21 predicted proteins | sample Lox_Sample_21_FD_206725 | JGI IMG/M metagenome (GOLD analysis project Ga0335072, IMG submission 206725) | Soil microbial communities from Loxahatchee National Wildlife Refuge, Florida, United States - Lox_Sample_2.1 | ecosystem: Environmental > Terrestrial > Soil > Wetlands | place: USA...
CCAGTGCTAAGTGTTTGAACTCCCACAAGTCTGATCCGCCACAAGGCCGATCGCGCCGGGCGAATGCCTGGAGATGAAGTGGTCGGGGCGAGTGGATTTGAACCACCGACCTTTTAGTCCCGAACCAGAGTGTCGAAAAATCCAAAGCCTTGTGGGTGTCGCACTAACGAGCGCCGCCACCTCAAGAATCCTGCCTCAGTTGGTCCACGTTGGTCCACAAACCCATAGTCGCTTACTGCGATACTCCTTATGGGTGGCGTTCGTCTCGGCGCACCGGCTTCGAAGGAAATGCCCCGAAACAATGGCTACCGACTACTCGGCTGCTTCTTGATTTGTTTCACGGCATGATCGAAGAAGGCAATCGTATTGTTGAACTTGCTCTCGGTGCCCCAAGGGACCTGGTGCTGCGCGAGAAATTCAAGCAGCTTTTCCTTCGGCTCAGTCTCCTTCTGGCAAGGCGAAATACTCTCGACGAAGAAAACCTTGGGCCAGTTCACGACCTTCGTGCGAACCACGGCCCCTCCCTTTAGTGGCACGTCGTAGTCGAGCATTATGTGGGCCTTGGTTCTAGCTTTGTGTTCAAGCCAACGTTGAATCACTAGCGTTGAGCGCGGTGTGGCATGTGCCCCGACCCACTGCGCTTTGTCATACCACGAGGCAGCATCTGTGACGGCTGGCCCCATGACGGTATTCGTTTCATCATTCGCATAAAAAGCGCCTATCGCAATTGACCCACGAAAAAGAATCCGATTCGCAAGGGAATCTACAAGAAACTTTCGCATGATAGTGAAAAAATCCGATATTTGTTCTAGCCGGGCCTCTTGCTGTCCGGTGCGGAGCACGACGAGAATGGTGTCATTAAAGGTGAATGTCGTGATCATGTCAGAGCCAATTTCACCGAAAACATCGAGAGCCTTCTCGTTGAGCAGTTGAAGTACGAGTCGTCGAGAATCGATGAATCGCTTGATTTCCGCATCGCCGTAGCTCGCGGCACCAAGAGCATCCAAGATTGCTACGATTCCATGCACGCGGTCTGCGGGTGTTCTCATGAGAGATGTCCCTCTGGTAAGGCACGGCCATTGTAACTTGGGCGTCGTTGAAAATCGCTCATAAGACCAAAAGAACTCCGCACGGCGATCCTTCTTGTTTGTCGTTCCGCCAACTTCGCCTAATTATCTGAACGTTTTCGTTTAACAGACGAATACTATATGAGTAATTTTGCTTCTCCGGAAGCGAGTCTCATGGCTGATGTACATTTCAGCGGCAAGACTCTGGACGATGTGATCCACAGTGTGATCGATGAGATCACAAAGCGGGGGAATCGGATCCATCCCAGGAAGGGTTCGGCGGACGAGATCACCGGCGTTTTGCTGGAAATTTCGAACCCGCTGGCCCGGCTCAGTCGGACTGAAACCAGAGGTAGAATTTTCAGCGCGCTTGGCGAACTGTGTTGGTACCTGGCAGGAAGTAAGAAAGTTGACTTCATATCGTATTACATAGCTAACTATCGGAAACTGGCCGAAGACGGGGAGATCTTCGGAGGGTACGGTCCGCGTCTGCTAAACTGGAGGGGCATCAATCAAATTTCTAAAGTCATTGAAATTCTTACGACGAATCCGGATTCGCGAAAGGCTGTCATCCAGCTATTCGACGCTACTGATCTCTCCATCGAGCATAAGGACGTTCCCTGTACCTGTACCCTCCAATGCATCCTTCGACAAGGAAAACTCCACTTGCTTGTCAACATGAGGTCGAACGACGTTCACTGGGGGTTACCCCACGATGTATTTTGCTTCACAATGCTTCAGGAGATCGTCGCCCGGTCGATTTCAGCCGAACTCGGCGTTTACAAGCATGCCGTTGGGAGCCTGCATCTGTACACTAAGGATTCCGGTGCCGCCAAGCGGTTCCTAAAAGAGGGCTGGCAACGAACCGCGTCAGTGATGCCGTCGATGCCAGTCGGCAACCCGTGGCCCTCGATTGCCCTACTACTTGAGGCCGAATCAGCGATTCGAAATAAGGGTACGTTTGACGAGGCCAAACTGGATACTGTCGATGCTTACTGGGCCGATCTCGTCCGTTTACTCCAGATGTTTGCGGCCAAAAAGGATCGGAACGCCGACGCAATGAAAACGGTTCGCGAAAGAATGTCGTCAGATGTTTATTCGCCTTTTATCGACCGAGCAATTCGACAGGTCAAAACATTGAATCCGTTGGAGTCATCCCACGGCTGAGGAGACGAGCACCCTCTATGCACACGGCGCTAACCACTTTAATCGACAGGCTCGCTAGTCCCGTTCTGTCTGGGACGGACGTCATTCATTGGGGCGCGCCAGTTCCGTCGTTTGGTGACCTATCGCGCGCGAGTGTAGCGACCGTGGGGCTCAACCCTAGTAATCGCGAGTTTGTGGATGACAGGGGAGATGAACTTCTTGGGCCGCATCGGCGATTTCACACATTGAACTCCTTGGGCCTCCGGTCATGGCTGGACGCGGACGCTCGCCACCTGCGCCTCATCTTGGATTCATGCCGCACTTATTTTCTTGGGAACCCTTACGATAGGTGGTTCAAAAGGCTGGATCGCCTGATTTCAGGTGTTGGAGCCTCTTACTACTCTGCATCAAGCCCTGCCTGCCACCTGGACCTGATCCCATATGCGACCACACGCAAATGGACCGAGCTGACGTTCCGCCAGCGCTCGTCGCTCCTAGCAGCTACCGCCGATAGCCTCGCGCTTCTTCTCAGAGATTCCTCGATCCGACTCCTAATCTTGAACGGAAGGTCCGTTGTGGAACAATTTGGAGAGGTGACTGGTGTCCAGCTCGAACGTCACGAAATGCACGAGTGGACCCTTCGCCGCCGTAGGAAGCCCGATGTCGCGGGATTCGGCTACTGCGCGTCCGTGACCGCTCTCGGCGGAGTGGAACTGTCTAACAGACTGCTTGTTCTAGGATATAACCACAATATTCAAAGCAGCTTCGGCGTAACCAGGCGTGCGGTTGAGGCGATTCGCGACTGGGTAACTCAAGCAGCGACAGCGACTGAGATAATCCGTGAGACCACGCGATCGCGAACTTGCCCAACGAATTGATGCCGAACTGACCGCTTTTGATCGAACAGTCCGGCCGCTGCCGGGAGTGCGCGACGTTGCATGCCGCGAAGCCTTTCGGGAGCAGCTGCTTGAAAGCATCCACCGGATCAGATTCGTTCAAATTGTACGTAACCGTGACTTATCGGACCGTCGCGCCGACCCGAATGATGCACTGTTTGATCCACTGAAGGCCGCAATAGTCCAGCAGCGCCGAGGAAACATCGAAGAGGCATTCTGGCTGGTCTTTTTGTTTGTGCATTTCGGAAAACACGCTCGCGGCGGCTGGCGGTACGCGCGCGAAATATACGGACGGCTTGGCGAAGGCGGGGCCTGGGACTGGACCAGCACAAGCCACAATCCCGCCCACTTTCGCGACTGGTTGCATGCCCATCAAAACGACTTGAAGCGTCCAGGGGCAGGTTTCGGGAATCACCGCAAGCGCGAAAGCCTCGATGCTCGCGCCGCGATCGGCACAGGTGCCGTAGTTGAAAGCTATGTCCGGTGGGTGAACCCGCCAAGGTCCCACCAGCAGCTCGTCGCGGAGGCTGCGGCACGCAATAGCGATGACCCGAAGGCCGCGTTCGATGATCTTTATCGCTCCATGGATGAAGTGGTGAGGTTTGGCAGACTTGCGCGTTTCGACCACCTTACAATGCTCGGCAAGCTGGAGCTCGCTCCCATCACTCCCGGATCGCCTTACCTAGAAGGTTCGAGCGGACCTCTCAAGGGAGCACGGCTTCTGTTTGGTCGCGAAGAAGCGGCGGCCACACTCGATTCCTGGTTGGAGGGGTTAGGCGAACGACTCGGCGTCGGAATGCAGGTCCTAGAGGACGCACTATGTAATTGGCAGAAGAGCCCAGAGTTGTTTGTACCCTTCCGCGGCTAACTCTGTCCCCACTGGTAGCGTCTTTTCAGCCCGTTAAAATGGTTAGGTTTGATCCTTCCGTAGTACTGAAGCTGCCCCACGATAATTCCGGGCGAAACGCCCATCCGGCGCGCGAATCTGACTAAATCATACTTATTCTGACGTAGGCGTAGCAGCTCGGGGCGGTGCTGACGCGGAATCAGAATCCCAGCAGCGAACTCGTTAGCTTCGCTTTCCGCCAACGAATTCTCAGCCTCAAGCCCCTCGATGAAAACGTCCTGATGGCCGTGGAGCAATAGATGACCCGCTTCGTGGAAGAAGCTGAACCAGAACTGGTCATCTGAGAGATAACGGAAACTGAGTAATAACAGGGCCTTTTTTTCAGCCATGAAGCGAGTTGCTCCGCTGGCGGCGCATCCGCTTGGCGAGCGCACAATCGCGACGGCCACACCCATTTCCGCGCACGTCTTCTGTAGCGTCGGCACGAAATGCTTTGGATCCTTCTCGCGGGTTAGCGACCGGATAGAGGCCAGAGCAGCCTCAAAACCCTGCGCGTTCCATGGTGCGCACCTCCTCTCTTCAGCCTCTATTTCCCCTTGCCGGAGCCACGCAGCCACGGCCGCTGGCCGCGATTCGAAGGAAGGCGACTTCTTGAACAGAAACTTCTGTTCGAGCGGAGCGTACACCCGGTGCCAAACAGCGACGTTCGGCACGTCGAAGAACTTCAGGCAAGCAGCGAGTTCTTCGGACCGCTTAGGAGCGCCTTTGAGCCAGCCGAACCTCACCATGTCAGCAAGCGGCAGCTCCTTTACCCATGCGTTTGTGGCCTCCCCAGGTTCCGCAATCTGTTGGCGGTATTGAAAATCGCGTGCCATCCAAAACTCAATGGAGCCGCCGAGCACTTCTTCGAGTCGCCTAGCTAGGCCGATTGTGATCGCCAAGCGGCCGCGCAGGAGGTCCATAGCCTCAGCCCTTGTCTTGCCAATGCGCTCCGCAAACTCTTCGACGCTGATATTGCGCTCGCGAAGAACATCGGCAATCGTTTCGCCTGGCGCCGACGCCCAATCAGGACAGAAGGCTTTTGCACTAGACATTGTCGCCCTCGATTCTAAGAATTCTGACCCTCCTCACCTTAGTCCAATCCAAATCTCCGTCTGCAGTTGCTGGATTGTCCGGATGATTGGCTGCGAAGACAATTCGATGGCCCTCGCACAAGTCGATCACCATTGTTTGCCCATCTTGGCCCAGCCGCGGTCGACCTGCCAAGATGTCCTTCGGCGACTTGGCCGCATCCAGGTCGGCGAGCCGGCGTTTGAGTGTCTCAGCAACTCTCTCGCCTAGCTTGCGCTTTGCTTCGGCCTCATTCTCACATATGTCGCGAAGCTCTTGAGATTCAAAGGCAAGTTCCAAGGAGATTCTGCCTCCCATTCCACTGCCGCCGAAGCGTATACCCTGGTTATGTTGGAAGAGAGCATTTTACTCCAGCAGAACCTCCCGGCCCACTGGGACAGTATATGGGCGAATAGAAAGCGAATACAATGGCTTGCGTGAGCTAAAGTTTTTCGGGAGAGAAAGGAGCAAATCACATGCTGATGTCACGCAGCCAAGCACAGGCAACGCCGCCTGACGTCCTGGAGGCACTGCGCCCTTATTTGATAAGAGGCTGAATTAGCTCGGAAGCACGATGGATGAGGTCAATTACTCCACCGACTGCTGCCACTTTTTCGATGCCGGACCACAGGGCCTGAATGATCGATTTTTGTGGCTCCGGCTTTTGCAGCTGCGCTCCAAGACTGTCTATGTCTGCTACAACGTCGAGCTTCTGGTTGTCATTCAATTGCGTCTCACTCAGAACAGCCTGCTTCATTTCTGAGAGAACTCGGGAGAGATCGGCAAAAGTGGTGTTCACTACGTTACCGTCGCCCACCACGGTCACTCCCCGGATATTCGTGATGTTGATGTGTGGGGTTAGAGCAGATCGCTGATAGGTTGAGGCTGCTTCGAGCCGATCGATCCCCGTGTCGGAAATTTTGTACGTGATGCGCTCCGCGCTCTGGGTGGTGCCCCGCGCTGTCGTGAATTTGCGCTGTTCCACGACTTCTCGAACCCACCCCTTCTGGACAAGGTAGTCCAGATTCCCCGCGATGTCTTGCTGTTTGTACCCAAGCGGTTTCAGGGCTCTGGCAAGCTCGCTCACGAGAATAGACGCGCTTCGCGGGCTCCGGGCCTTCTTATGCACGGCGTGGAGGTGCCGCAGGATCGCGTCCCTAATGATGTCGCTTGGGTTGGGCATAAATTAATGTCTACGCTAGCAGGTGCGTGAGCTCAGTCAAGATATGTGCAGCTTTGTTCTCGGCAGTTTTCCATGTGGCTGTGCGCCTCGCTCATGCCCGCGGACAGTCAATGCGGAAGTAGGTCATGCCTCTAATTGGAATGCCCTCTTTCTCGTACCTGCCAAAGGACCAGCAATCCTCCCGGTCCATCACAACTTGCCAGACCAGAAGCCCGAAGAACAACGCGGCGGCAGACGGGTCCTCGCCGCAAGCCTCATAAATTGGCTGGAACACTGTTCCCGTCCAATCTGACCCAGGAATCCAGCTTGAGGTGTCTACTTCCCTAGCATCGAATCGCGCATGGAGTTCGTCGTGTATCCGTTGATAGGCTTGGGGATCAACTTGGTCCAGGGCAGTGCGCCAGTGCCGGTACTCCACAGTATGGGGCACACTCTCGATTCGCTTGAGATCAGGAACGGAGTAGAGCATGGCTGCACCTCGAAGCAATTAGTTCCCGACAGGATTACTTCACGCCTTCAACGGCTGTGGCCATTTCAAGGAAACGGCAGAAGGCATTTGCCAACTGCATTTGGCGGGGACTGTGACAATCTGGCTCGAATAAACGCGGGTTACCAACAACAATCACGTTGGACATCCCCCGTGACGTTGCCACGTTCAGCCGGTTCAGGCTGTAGAGAAATTCCATGCCTCGTGGAGCGTCCTCGGGTGAGGAAGTTGTCAGCGAATAGATGATTACCGGAGCTTCTTGGCCCTGAAACTTGTCAACTGTCCCAACCTGAGCCCCTTGCGGTAGCCGGGTCAAAAGATCGAAGACCTGTGCGTTGTACGGAGCAACAATCAAAATGTCTGTCAACTCAATAGGGCGACTGTTGCCCGTGCTCCGAAACCATACGACTCCACGCTGCACTAAGCTGTCAACAATCTTGGCAACTACTTCTACTTCCTCGGCAGACGAATTTCGATTGCCCTCGTGCGCTACCGGGACAAACCACAAACCGGCACCAGACAACCACGGATGACCTTCGATGACACGATAGCGCGTAAACTCTCTCGCTCCCAGTCGCCCGTCATAAAACAGTTCCGAAGTGAACTCGCAAATCCTTGGGTGCATTCGCCACGTCTCCGGCAGCAATAATCCCGTCGTTTCAGGAATCGTCTTTAGCTCCCCAAGCAGGTGCTGCAGCGCTGATTTTTCTGCGCCTGGAGGATGGCTGCCCTTTAGCGGTCTTTCGAGCTGCTGCGGATCGCCAATTAGCACCAGATTCTTCGCGGCCTGCGAAACGGCAATCACATCGGCTAAAGCCATCTGGCCCGCCTCATCGATAAACAAAACATCGACAGCCTCGAACATTTGTGGTTCCGTCCAAAGCCACGACGTTCCACCCACTACATTGGCCCGGCCCGAACGAAGTGCCTGCAGCGCTTCGTTATTGTCTGTGGCGATTGCGATTTCAGACGTTGATTCTTGTTCGTCCGAACGCTGCATGCAGCTCACTCCTGCAATTTTGTCCCCTTCAGCCGCTGACACCACCTCATCTAACAATTTTCGGATCACTTTGTGGCTCAACGCCGTGATGCCGATCTTCCTACCCCCTTTGACCAAAGCGCAGATCATCCTGGCACCGGTAAACGTCTTGCCCGCGCCAGGAGGCCCTTGAATCGGAAAAACCGATCTATCCAAGGCCGCAACCACACGGCAGGCAGTCTCAACCGTTTGTTCGCCAAGCCTAGCCAGAACGTCGCCAGCACTAAGCCGGGGTGGCCTCCGCAGCAGAAGATCGCGCGCGGCTCTGTGCGAGCCCGGAGCATCGATGCCGTTTGCCCGTACCCATTGGCCGATTCGCAACAGAGCATTAGCGTGCTTGTCGGTGTTGAATGGCCGATCCCACATGTAGACACTACGCGGGTGAAAATCGGCCGTCTTCTTAGTCTTTTTGATGTCGATTGTTCGCTTGACCGCATCGATTGCAACAACCGAGCCAATCTTCTGGCCACGATGGTATAAGTCGGCTCCCGCGCGTACTTCTGTCTCTTGCTTCTCAAATTCGTAACAATCGATGGGGATTTGCCGTTCGATTCCTACCCGCTTCACGAATCGCAAGCCTGACAAACCGACACGCTCATCCAGCAGTTCGTCATCATCCAAATCGGCCAGCCGGAAACCCTCCCACCATGTAGCCTTGTTCTCCCGCCTGTGCCAGTCCAAGAGCTGAGCAAGCATCCATTGTCCAGCTTGATCGGCTGAACGTTCCTCAGCGTTCGCCGAAATGCCTTCCAGAAGTTGGCTGACAACTGCTGCCACGAGCTTTTGCCGCTCGTCTAGCTCCTCGGACGGCGCGCCGTCCCCAATCGCGGGTCTGGGAATGGTCGTTCCGCTTTCCTCAAGTTTCCGGCGCTCGTCTTCGAGCCAGTCCCGGAGCGAAGCTGCAGATCGACAATCATCGTCGTTATATCCTTGGACGGTCGCTCTCAGGCTCTCCGGCAGTTCGTCCTCACCTCCGAGTTCCAGCCAATGCTCGATTTGCGTCATCGCCGTTCGTGATTCTGCGAGTGGCGTGTTTCGAGCAAATGAATGGAAGGCCTCCAAAGCCTTTAAGGAATACTCTTCGACGCTTGCGCGAACTGCCTGTTTGAAAATCGTGTGTAAGTCCACGAACAAACCTGCGCGCAGCATTCTGTCAATCTCGTCCTCCCTCGATGCATGTCTTCCCATCAAGGATTTGAACGCGCTGGGTTCGTAAGCCCCGAAGTGGTAAACATGCATCGCGGGATGTTCTTTCCACCGCTGCATAATTTCATCCACGATCCACTCGAACGCCTGCTTTTCCTCGGCCGGTGTGAGACTCCACCTGGACTGGTAAACGAGCTGGCCGTTTTGATCCTCACAAACAAAGCCAAACAAGTATTGAAGCCCGCCCTCGCTGGCAAACGGATCGGACTCCAAGTCAACAAAAACATCGAGTCGCGAGGGTACCGGTAACTTGCAGAATCCTTTCGCCTCGTCAACAGGCAGCAACTCATGAACTGGCCTTTCCTGATCTCGCCCTTCGACCTGAACTCGCGCCTGCTCCCTCACCCGTTCGTAGGCTTCTTTCGAGCCATGCGCTGGTTTCTGCCGAAGCGGAATTGGGAACTCAGCCAGTTTCGTCATGGTTCGCGTGTCCCAACGGTCCAACTGATTCCGCTGCAGCCGCGTAATTCCGGCCACCAGCGACAAATGATCGTCTTTTCTCCACGTCGCATCACATTCGGCGAACCACCGGCACACAGCGCAGTGCGTGCACGGTTCGGGATACGTGGCGGCACCTTGCCCGTCATCGCAGAATTTTTCCAACCAAGCTTTGACGTATCTGTAGTACGCCGCATATTCAGCGCAGCGGTAGGCCTCGGCCTCAAAACTGCTCCCCGGCGGAACAACGTACATAAACTCCGGCTCGCGTCCCTGGACTTCCCCGAGAAGGGCCGAGTAGAGGGCCAGTTGCAGAATCGTGGTGACCTTTGTCTCGCACGCGAGCTTGCAATCGTAAACTTCGTAGGACCAATCCCCAAACCGACTCGGCTTCGGCACCTTCCGAAGCACGTCGGGATGCCCAAACCATCTGCCAACGCCGAGCGTGCCCTGTGCTATAACTTCACCCCCTTCTTCCATACACCTGCGTGTTTCGAGGAGTGACTCCTGCTCGTCTTTAATTGAACGGAGGTCAACGACTGCAAAGCCTTGGCCGCGCAAGAAATCCAGGTGAGCAGCCTCATGCCGCAAGCCCAATTCCTGAATAACAAAGAGGTCGGGTGCCCTCCACTCCGGCGCGCCTCGCTGGCCACGCGCCACGCTCAAATCGAGTGAGGTGAGATGGCGACACGCCAAGTGGTTACTGAGGTCGGTCGCCGATATGCGAATTCCTAGTTCCGTGCATTTCATGGGCAACTGCTCCCTGGCATTGCTTTCTAGATTGAACGCACCCGACTCAGGTCTTGTGGTCGTTCAGCCGGCTTTTCCGGTAAGAACCGATGAGCCTCGCCGCCGCAGTACGCCACCGCAATTCGACACGTGGTCGCCTGCTTTGATCATCGATGAATGGCCGGGATCCAGTCTTCCTCCGCGAGGAACCTAGCTCTTCCGTTCCGCATCTTCATTGTGCGATCGGCCCTCATAGGACCGTGCAGGGTCAAATGTCAATGTAGGTACTTAATGAGCGATAACTAATGCCAATGTATAAGAACCACTTCATCTGGATAGTGCTTTTTTCAAATCTTTCAGGACCTTTTCTGTTTCCTCCAGCTTGCGCAAGACATGCGTATCTCCTTTCCGAGTAATGGGTTCTGTCAGAGGTTCTGTTTAGCCAGAAACCCGATATCGAGGAGGCGATCTTCTTTCGCAAGCCAGTTGGCACCTTCCGCGAGCAACAGCATAGGCGCCAGACGGGTAGCGAGCGCTGAGCCTTGGACGGCAGGACGGACCAACGCTGGCGGCATCCGACCGAGTGTCGCCAAAACCCAGTCATGGTTTGGCTCGGTGATTAGGACACGCACTACGGTCTCATTGGCAATGAGCCGTAAGGCCTCGGAGGCCGCGGGTGCTCGCCGGGGATCGCCTGCGACGAGTTCGTGCCAGAGGGCTCGAACGACGGGTTCAGGAGTGTCTGACCCAAACGCAACGATAGCGTGAAGTGCAACGCCCTCGTCTGGGTCTGCAATGAAGGGGACCAATTCCTGGTACGCTTTCAAACCCATCTTACCGAGTCCCCACACTGCAGCTTGACGGACTTCGTCTCCATGAAAATGCGGGTCTCCGGCAACTCTCACCAACTCGGTCTGAGCGAAGGGACTCGCGAGTTCAGTAAGTATTAGGACGGCCTCCATGCGAAGGTCTTTTCGGCCCTGGCCCCACAGAGTCTCTCCGATTCGCTCTTGGGCGAGTCTCGATCCCAGGATTGCCGCAGATCCCGCAGCTTCCAATGCCACGCGCTCTTCGCGTTCCCGCGCCAGAAGTCCCTCGAGCGGGGCAACTGCGCGATCACGCAGGTCAGGTCGATGAGGAAGTGCCTTCACTGCTGCATACCGGTCGACGGCGTCGGGCGCGCGAAGTGCTCCCAAGGGATCATAAGCTTGTCGCAAGAACGCGGATAGATCGGCCCTCTCCACAGGAGAACCAGCCAGAATGGACGACCCCGCTTTGAATCGGTCACCGGGTTCCACATAGATATGCTTACCGTTCAGCGTATAAGTCTGTCGGCGTGACGTGTTTTCGCCCGTGGTCATCTCGACAATCAATTTCTCTGCGGTAACCGACCGAACGATGCCGTCAGAAGATGGAATGATTGCAGGCCAGGTCCGGTCGCGTTCTGCGCCTTCCGATGCGGACTTCGGAGGACCGAGTTTCGAGTCGGGTATGGAGTCTCGTAAGGATCGGACAGTAAAAAACACCGGTTCGTCCGCTGGCTTCTGATTTCCTTCCTCGTCTTCGTGAATGGCAATAAAGGCAGCTAAGTCTTCGTCCCGGAGACCAGCATCCCATGTTCGCTCTGGATTGTTTGGGGCATCGCTCATCCTTATCTTGAGCTCGGACTTCGCGCGTACCTCCAGACGTAGCCCTGTACGGACACAAAGGACATCGGGCAGGCGGAGACGCTTCACTTTTGTCGCCCAAATCTTGTTAGAGCCGCAGTAGCGTTCGAGTTCGATCGGCTCGAACCCAGCGGAACGAAGATGCTTGATGGTCTGCTGGACGCCCATAGCTCCCATGCTTAGAAAGCGAAGGAAACTAGTGTCGGCCTTGAATCCCATCAAGCACCATCCCTTGGTGCGGGAAGGTTCAAGAGATCGCCGGGAGGAACCTTCAGCGCCTCTGCGATGGCGAAAATGTTCTCAATGGAGACATTTCGTTCACCGCGCTCGATGGAACTGATGTAGGTTCTGTGGAGTTTGGCGCGGTAGGCGAGTTCTTCTTGGGACAGTCCGGCCTGTGTACGAAGGCGTCTTATATTGTGGCCAACAATCTCTTTCGGATTGCGTCGCACACTTCCGCCGTGATTTTATGCTTGCATCCCAGCCTAAGAGGGTGTAAACGATAAGTCTACAGACTTAACGTCTACCATCTGCAAGCGTCGGTAGAGCATCGGGAGAGAGCGGTTGAAAATCGACATCAGCCAATTGCCGGAGACGCTTACTGCACCTCGAACCGACCCCATCTACAACTGTCATGGCTATCTCACAAAAGTCCCGATAGCCGCAATTGAGCCTTTTATCAGTACATTCACGGATGCTGGCGAAACGGTTGCAGATTTGTTTGCCGGCTCCGGTATGGTAGGCCTTGCGGCGCTTCGACTAGGTCGCAACGCGAGGCTCAGCGATATTTCGGTTCTCGGTCGCCATATCGCGAACGGTTACGCGAAGAGAGTACGGCCGCAAGCGTTTAGATCGGTGGCCGACTCTGTTATCGCAAGAGCCCGCGCAGCAATCGGGGATTTGTACAACACATGGCGGCCGAACGAAGAAGCCTGCGTGGAGATGGTTCGCACGATCTGGTCGTTCACGTATTTTTGTCCGTCATGCGGTTTCCACCTCGTTTACTTCCTGCATCTATCGCGAGGCGGAGCGCAGCCGAAGAATTGTCCCGAGTGCTCGGCGGTGTTTGTGCGTCGCCGATGGCGACGCGGACCTGACGTGCCTATCGAGGTCGTGTCTCGCAGCAAAGACGGTCGGCTCACCGAACAACAGGTAACGGACTTCGACCGAAACATAATCGAGAAAGCGGCGACAGATCCTCGTCAGAAGGTGGTCCCATCACTGGAAATTGACGAAGATCGTGAGATGTTCAGTCGTTCAGGTCTCGGAAAAGCAGGATTGGTGAAGACCAGCGACTTTTTCAGTTCGCGGAATGCGATTGCGCTTCTGGAATTGTGGCGTGCCATTAATAGCCTCGAACCCGAGGACCTGCGGGAAAAATTGCGGTTCGTGTTTACTGCAATTCTGCCGCGAGCGTCTCGCCGCTATCAGTGGAGCGCGCAGCGGCCTCTAAACGCGCAGAATCAGACGTATTACATTGCTCCGGTTTACTATGAATGGAACGTATTTGAATTGTTTGAGCGCAAGGTGGCGGCGACGCTACGGTCAGACGAAGCGCTTTTCCAAGATTCCCCCTTGTTTGCAGGAACGGAAACGGCGGATATCAAGTATTTTTTGGCTTCTGCCGATTGTGTTTCCCATCTCTCTGACGAATCAATCGATTATGTTTTTACCGATCCACCGTTCGGAAGCAATATTTTTTATAGCGATATGAGTCTCTTCCACGAGGCATGGCTTGGTGAGGTAACCGAGCACATGTCGGAAGCTGTGGTCCACACGACTGGGAAGCGGAAGATGGGAGCGGAAGACCGTTATGGAGCTCTCCTCAGTCGTGCGTTTGCGGAGGCTTTTCGCATTCTGAAGCCGGGGCGGTATATGTCAATTGTGTTCGGCAACAGTAGTGGCCGCATTTGGGGCTTGGTCCAACGCGCTATTCGAAATGCTGGTTTTAAGAGAATACCTGTTCACGTTGCTATCCTCGACAAAGGGCAGCGATCGGTGAAAGGTCTTAACTCCGGGTCGGAGAGCGTCGTAACCGTGGACCTTATATTGACAGTGCAAAAGCCGATGAAGGGCGACAAAGTGGCGGACACTCACGAGCTTCGAAATGGTGATACGCAACGCCTTATCGCGGAAGCGGTTAAGGAGATGTCGCACAACCATTCGCATACCGCAAGCCACCTCTACGCTCGAATTCTTCGTAAAGCTATCCAGCACCATTACGTTCTCGATGATCTTCATCTAACGGATGTGCTTCTCGCCTTGCGGAATGCAGGCTACACCACTGATCGTAAAACCGGGGCGCTCGTGGCCGAGAACGTGAGAAGAATCGCTACGGCGTGAGAAAGAAGAGCCTGTTTGGCAACAAGTCCGAGTGATTCTCGCTTGTCCGTTGTCCTTGTTGTCATTTTGACCCAGGGGTGCTGTGGTCGTTGGCGTTGGGCATCTCGCGAAAAATTTCTGCAGCTCGCCGTCTAACTTGGTCGATAAGCTCGCTAGTCACGGATGGCGAAGGTTCAAATTCGCGTTCTGGCTGAATACCAAGCTCCGACAATCGTTCGAAAACCGGTTTCATTGCGCGGTCAGGATCGCGGAAGAACTGGCTCCCGCGAATTCGCACAAACCTCCAGCCGACTCGCTCAAGGACGGCTTGTCGTGCCATGTCGTCCGCAACATTCTCAATGGAATGGAAGCGATCACCGTCGCATTCGACCGCAAGCCGCCCACGACTACTTTCCACTACCAGGTCGATTCTGTAATGACCCACAACCCACTGAGGCTTGACTTGGAATCCGGCAGCGAGCAGCCTCTTCAAGACGAGTCGTTCGAACTCCGATTCGGTTCGCTTCTCTTTGGCTAGTTCTTCCTTAAGCAGTGCGCCCGGATTTTCCGCATGTTCTACCAATCGCCTCCTGAGATCGCCCGGCTGCAAGTCACGGCGAGCGTCAAGCGAGTGAACGACCCATAATTGGTCCTTGGCGCGGCTGGCGGCTACGTTGAACCGCTGTCGATAAAGATCTTCTTGCCGCATTCGTAGCGGCCCGTCCTCGGGCGAATCAACCATGGAAATAAAGACTACGTCTCGCTCATCCCCTTGAAATTGGGCTGCAGTCCCGCACAGAAACTTTGCGGCCGCGAGTTGGTGAGCAGGCGAGATTTCTCGCACCAACCTTTCGATTTCGATGGCTTGTTCTTCACCAAGAAGTGAGACGGCGCCGAACGTCTTCCCCGTATACTCCTGTTGTTCCATTGCTGCCTGGACCAGCGCGGCAATGCTTCGTGCTTCCTCGATGTTGGTCTTGGCCAGATTTCGAACACCGGAAACGCAGTACGAAATGACGGAAGGAACAAGAAGAGTTGTCGTGGGATCCCGAAGAGGCTTAATCTCGCCGCGATAACTGAGTGCATTGCTAAACGAGATGATCTCTGGGACGCAGCGGAAATGTTCGAGAAGTCTAATCAGCCCGCCGAACGACTGGCGCGCCAAATCGTAAAGAGACAGTTTGCCATCGTAAAGCTTGTTATTCGGAATGCCGACGAGATGCTGCGCGATCAGGTGTTCAACTGTTGCGATCTCCTGGCCAACCGCAAGGGGGCTTACCTGCTCGTGGTCGCCGACGACCACAGCCCGTTCAGCGAGGTAAAGGGGCAGCAAACCCATCACGTCACATTGGCTCGCTTCGTCCACGATGACAACGTCGAAGCGCGTCGTTCGCGGGTCGAAAGTCTCCGCAACACGGGCGAGGGGCATGATCCAGACGGGTACAGCATTTCGCGCTTTCGCTAAAGTCCGTCTTGCCTCGGCGCGGAGTCCAGGTACTCTCTGACCAGTACCACGTCCAATTCTGCGATTGATGTCCTTCCAACCTTGAAGGGCTTGACGCTCTGCCAACCCTACGCGTTTGCATTGAGCAGACCATGACCGAACTTCAATCAGCCGAGCTGTGATTCCTTGTATTTGGGAATTGACCTGATGAATGCTGTCTTGAATGTCTCGCATTGAGACGCTTGCTCTGCGATCAAGCTCCTGTACGAACTGCCGCCACCTCCAGGCTGAATATGCTGATCCCGGCGGTTTGGCAGTGCCGTGTGGGGCGTCTCTGTTCTCAATCGCAGTAGCCCAAGCGGGCGCGACGGCCCTTACGCGCTGTATTAATTTCTGGCGTCGCTGGAAGATCGGAGTAAGGTCGTGAAGATCGGCCAACCGGCGGTAAGCGAGATCATAGGCCTCGTAATCCTTCTTGCTCACAGCCCCTCGTAAATCAAGAACTGCAGTTGCGGGAAGCAGCGTTACATCTTGGGAGAAAAGTGCGCGGTTCCATCCCCTAAACTTGCGATCCAGGTTTTTCAGTTCAAGTACATTAATCCTCGCACTCACGATTGCGGGCAGTGGGCCGATAACCGCATTCACGAGCCGCCTTAACTCCATGTGGTCGCCGGGCTGCACCTCTTGCGAATTGATGAACTCGGGCCACTTGAAGCCAGCACTCTGAAGTGATTGCGTAAGAGGTTCTAGAACGTGCGAATGCCAGTCGAGCAGAGCGCGTATCGTAGGAATGAGAAGAGCGGCCCCTGTCTCCGGTTTCTCGCCAAACTCATCCCAAGCGGAGCCCTGTCGCCGCGCTATCTGATTCGTCCACCTTATACCCAGCGCGGATCGGGTTGATTGCAAAGCAGTGAACGTCTCCAGAGCGGAGAAGTGTGCAACGGTTTCCGGCTCATTGTCATTGACTCGCGCGGCTTTGATGAACCTCCGCCACGCCGGTTTAGTCATAAGTCGGAAGGAAGTTAGCTTCCGACCTGATTCCAGGAAATTGCGAATTTCCTTCGCAAAAGCACCGGCAATGTCAGGGGAGAGGTCGCCACCAAGACTGCATCGGTAATCCAGAAACAAACTCGCAGAAGTTTGCGATTCTAGACAAAGTCGCTCAAGCCTACCTGTCAGCTCCTCCCAAGGCGCAACTGCCTCCGCACGCCCTGTTAAGCCGACGCCAAGAGCGTCGAGTTTCCATTCAGGAGCATTTCTCAATAACTCCACGGACTTACGAATTGTTTCTTGGATCAGTGCAAGTTCGTTTGTTGTCGTCTCGCAGAGAATATCGCTCCATAGTTCGGCACCAGTCGTCATGTCCGATTGCTGAAGTTGTCGCCATCTTTCACATTCCCGTGCGAACTCGTCGGCACCCACCGCCATTCCCGGTTCGGGTCGCCAGCGTCGTAGTTCAATTTCCATTTCAGGGGTGATCTGACCATTCGTGCCATATAGTTCTCCGACCTCTGCGTCCGGGAGCGGAACCGGGGCACCTACCTCAACTAGGCCAAGAATCCACGCGTCGTGGTCTGCGTTTTGCGAGACAAAACGCGCAGCATCGGACGGCGAAGTTCGCGACCCTCCCACAATCAAATCGCGATATTCGTCCTGGCGAGCTTCAATGAGGGCACGCTGCTTCGCGGATACCTCGATTATCAGTTGGCGCCGCTCAGCTTCAAGGCGCTCGCCTTCTCGATCCAGTTTTACCGGATCGTCCGAAGTCAGTCGGGCGACCATTGCATCTACAGAGGCCTCTAGCTGTTTCCTGCTTTCGGTCTCGTTATCCAGAACGCTGACACAGAGTGTTTGCAGCGGCTCAACCACCTTGTCCCGAAGAACGCGGAGTGCCTTTGACGTGAGGGCCGTAACCAAAACACGTTTGCCATGGGCTAGTAGGTGGCCGACAAGATTTGCAATCGTGTGCGTTTTGCCCGTGCCCGGGGGGCCTTGCACGAGAACGTTCTTGTGTCGCTCTAATCGCTCAGCAATCTGAAATTGCTCTTCGTTCGCCTCCTTGGTGAACAAAATGTCGGGTGGTTGCTCCCAAGCGGCATAGTGTGTGTTGGAATCCGTCTCTGAGAGCGGTGGGTCGATACCAGATATCCGAACAAGGGCCGGTGCAAATTCCGCACGGCGCTGAAGATCTTCGAGGACATTATCGACTGCGATGGCAAAACCCTGTGCTCTCCGTTGTACGTAGATGACAGGGTCGCAAGCAATTTGAGGTGCACTCACGCCAGGTTGAATCGTACCTTCCTTGATAAAACGACCTTCAGAGTGCAGAGCCGCCGCGACTCGCCTCAACGGGCCTTCCATTTTGTTAATGTCCAACAGATCGAGATCCTGCGCGGCAATTTCCTCGTCGGCTTGCTGGATCGTTTGTGCTGCAACATCTTGACTTACAGACAGCAAGGGACGAAGGAGCTCTGGAGGCTGAGCCGTCTCGCTGATCTTGAACTCTGGGATAAAAGGGTCGAACGAAATCTGAAGTCGTTGAAGAACAATGGGGTGGCGAATATCGCCTTCGTCCAGTTTCCAAGTGAGAAGGCCTTGCCCCAGTACCAACTGTACAGATTCGCCTTCGCGCTCTAAGCGCCCCTGTAGTTCGTACAATCGGTTGAAAACATGCAAGGCACGTTGGGCTGGCAAGGCGTCAAATGCCCACGAGTTACGTTCCGCCCGCCAATTACGAAAAGCATCAACTCGTTCCTGAACGGCTTCGAACTTCTCAACCTCGGGAGCGGTGGACCCGCGGACTTCACGTTCTGCCAAGGGCTCGATTTTTTCAATTCCGGGGTCTTTCCAGTTGTTGGGCAGCCAGCCGTTCAAGATTTCAGGGACAGCAGGCGGCTTAGGTACATCTGGCCTCTGAACACAGAGAAGAAGTTCCCCTTCTTCGCTCTCATGCTCACTACTTTTGGTTCTCCCTGCATCGCGTCCCCGAAGCCAGAGTGACTCGTGTTTGGGCAATTCGCGAACCCATAATACCCACGGTTGTTCTGAGATCTGACGCGTGACGGGATTGCGGAGCCCGTTGAAATCCTTCAGGAAGCGAAAGATTTGTCTAATCCTGTTGCGGGTGATCTCGACGCGCTCCTGACGTTCACCCTGCAATCCGAGATTCGGTTCCGGCATCGCAGGCGTCATTGGGAAGCCTCACACGTCGCCGAGTCTGCCGAAGCCGTCGTGCTGGAACCTCTCGGCTCCCGAAATTCAAGGACGATTTCGACCCGCCGATTCTTTGGTGAATCGAGATCAAGCTTATCGCGAGGGTGCCGATCACCGTAACCGGCCACTTCCAGGCATCCCCGCTTTGCAAGATCCCTTAAGTATTCCATTTGTGCCGGGACAGACGGAGAACTGCCCATATCGTTCAAGAGAGCTTGCAGCCCGACCCGAGTTTCGGGCGCTAATCCTAACAGTACGTTGTAAACTGCCCGAGCCCGATTCTGCGACAGCTGCAAATTGTCCAAGAACGGACCTACGTCACCACATCCCTCGCCGGACCACTTTCTATCGGCATGGCCCTCAATTCGAATTTGCCTTAGAAGAGTGCGGCGCTCGCCAATCCATTGGAACAGTTTACGTATTTGATCTTGTTTCTCAGTTGGAAGACTCCATTGGCATTTAGGGAAGGATAGACTCTCTTCCGTCAGCACTAGCCGCGCCCATTTTGTACCTATCTCGACATCGGACAAAATTCCCGCGTATTCGCCGTGCGCCTTCTGAACAATTTCTCTTTTCAGATTTTCAACGTCAGTATCCACGGGTTGTCTTCCCGAAGCCAACACAACGGCAACGGCCAACAACGTGAGGAACGCGTCCGCAATGACAGGCCAAACGTCGTAATGGAATCGTGAATTGGTGCGCCGCCTCGTCATCTTTATCTATTCCACCAACGTCTGAGAAAGCCGTCAGTCTTCGTGGAGGTACCGTCGCTCCGCGCCCATTGGACTGATTGCATCGCTGCCACGAGCTTGCGCACGTCCTCCGACATTTTTCTCATTTCGTTTGTTGCTTCGCGAACGCCACTCACGAAGTCGGAAGAAATCACATCTCTGTCTCCGTGTCGGGGCGTTGGACCGCTTAGAGCAGTCGAAAACGCCCTTGCGCCACTTTCGAGACTTGCTACAACATCCTCCAGTTTTCTCGCGATCTCGGTAGAGACCTGACCCATTGCCGCGGAAACACCTTGCCGTGTGCCATCGGCAATAGTCTGAGCGATTTCCTCCAATCTGCTTGGCAAGACATTCAAACGGTTAGCGGATTCGGTCAGCGCCTGCTTCACATCTGAAACGTACCGGTGTGTACTCTCGATATGGCCCCTAATGGTCTCTAGGTGCGCTGAATCTGAATCTGCGCGCCTAATCAGCTCCGAAGATAATCCTTCTATGGCGGGGCCCAGGGTGTTGGCCGTAGCGCCCAGGCGTTCGCCTTGAGAATTCAGTTCCACGATCCGTGACGCCAGTTCAATCGCGACCCGCTCGTTCGTTCCGGCAAGGTTGTTTGAGGTCTCAGCCACACGTGACAGCAGTTCGTTCAGCGACTGGCGGATTTCCCCAACGCGCAGGATTACTTCTGCTGTCTGCTTTGTGGCATCGGATAATTGCTCAGCGGCACTGTCGATCATATGTGCCCCTTTTTTGAAATCGTACGACGCCGTTTCTACGTTACCTGCCTCACGCACGGCGCGCGCAGCTTCTGTCAAAGACTTCATTGCGACTTCGGCGGCCTTGCCGCACCGGTCAGCGACTTGTTCCATTTGAGCAGCAACGGGTTGCATCGTCCTGCTAAAGCTCTGCGCTACAGCCTGTGCCTTTTCCCCAATCAAAGTGAGGACGGCTTCCTCAATACGGACTGCAATTCGGCGCTCTGGGAGTGTTGGGAGAATGTGCCGATGGATGAAGTCCTGGGCGCGATTTACGGCAGACAACGATGCGGAGTCGAGTATGATGCCACCAGCGGAAGCGAATAGAGCCCCGACGATCCCGGCTAGAGTGCCCGCGAAAACTCCGGCCAAGTGAGGTTGAATTTGCTGCAGTGTATTGCCTTGCACCACGAGCAGCGAACGTAATGCGAAGATTGTTCCCATCAAACCGAACAGCAATGGCGCGTAGGAGAAGTAGCGGATGGCGGATGACCCGGCGTCTCTGGTCGCCTCAAGGCGACCCACAACGTACTCGGCTGCCGCGTCTGGACTGAGCGGTGCGTTGGCAACCGGATCAGCAAAGAACTCTCTCAGAGACTGACTGAGCGGCCCCCATTTGGGTGGGCGGTAGTCCTTGGGGGTTTGCTCCCCCCGCCTTAGCGAGAGCTGATCCCGCAGATGCATCAATACGAGTAAACAACTTGCGAAAAAACCGAAGGTGCCAACGCCAAGTGCTATACGACCCCAGAACGCAGCTTCTGGCAGCGCCCCTTTGAAAAACCCATCTCTGATAAGTCCTTCGAAAGACTGCCACATGGTCTCTCGGCCTCTTCCGCACTCGTGCAATCAGCGGGTTAACTAATCGAAGGAGAACTCCTCAGCGTGAGGCCCAGATCCGACCGGAGTAGGTCGGGAGCCTCACGACGGGATGGCCCTCGTCCAGACGAAAGATTTCTTAAACGGGAAACGAAACCGAAACGGTACTGATACTACATCCCCTGATTATGTTTTGGGAAGGACGGCTAACTTCGGAATTACGCACCGATTCGGCCAACGCGATTAACGAACGCTGGCCGCTGGACCGCGGCCAGTTCGGCAAGCGGATAACGACTACCGGGGCCGCGCCAGTTGGATCGGACAGCCAAACCTATCTACAAGTTCCACACAGGATTTGCTATTGTTTCTGCAATGTGAGCGCGCCAGAGTTTGTGACGGTTCCGAACAGCCCCCTTGAAGTCATGTCCGTTGTTCCCGTCAACGAGGGCCCGTTCACGGTGCCGTGGAACGTGATTTCGATAGACCCGCCAAGAGGAAACTGGCTTTGACCAGAAAACGTCACGGCGTCTTTCGCAACGACGCCCGAGGTGATCGGAACCTGAACGCGCCCGGCCTGCGGATGCGTAAAGACGAGAGTCCCGGTCAGCGCGTCGCCATTCTGGTTTAGGGTCAACTCAGCGGGTCCCTGCCAGTTGCCTTTTCCGCCCGCAGCGCTCGCCTGAATCGTTCCCTTCCACACCCCGGAAATGTCGTGGCGCAACACGCAGCCCGCGAGTGAAAAAATAGCGAAAGCGAGGACAATTAGAAAAAGCGACAGTGGCTTATCACGCATTTTTATTCCCCAGTCACTCGGAACTTGATGCAGAATATAGCCGCCCAGACGAACAGGCTTTGTGCTCAGCGCCCTTTCCGGCTGAACGCAACGCCATGGCCAGCATCTTACTCCGAAAAGCCGGCAGCAGTTCTTGCCGACTAAGAGCTGTCTCGCCCCCAGCCCACTAGTAAAGACGCAGACAGGAAGACCGTCTGCGGCGTCGCCTGAGGTCGTCAGCAACCTCGCAGCACGGTTTTCCTCCGGTGTCCACAAACGACGACCCACAAAGTGAGCCTGCGATTTTTCACCGGCTCCGGGACGAACCACAATGGCAAGCGGCGCAGCTCCGAGCTCTTTTCGGCTCAATTCTGTTGACCGGCATGGCAGACAGATCGATCCAGGCGTGCTTGCGGCGGCGGAGGCGATTTTTCCGAGGGCGCTTGAGTACGGCACGAATTTGCTCGGTGATCCTGCTGTTGTCGCAAACACGCTTGAAGAGGTTGCTGCGACCGTATCACAAGTGATTGCGCGCCGAGACCCGCCGGGTGAACCCACGCCCATACGAAATCTGCCTGGCTATGTCTTCCGCGCGTTCGTACGACAAGTGACGCGGCTAAAGAACAAAGAACTTGCAGTACTGGACGCTGCCATCGCGGGGCAAACGCGGGCGCAAAGATTGGCTGACCCGCCGCGTCAGTTGGAGATGGAAATTCTAGTGGCCGAGTGCCTGGCCCTATTCGATTTCCTGGAAAGAGACATGTGCTGGCGACGGCTGGAGGGGTTCACGTGGGACGAAATCGGACCGGTGCACGGACTCTCCGGCCATGCAGCGGAGGTCAGGTTCCGCAATGCGGTGCGCGCCGTCAAGGAGAAGCTCGCGCGATCGAGAAAACCATTGCCATCCGCCACGGAGACCGCTCAGAATGAGGGGCCGAAGCCAGCACTGGAGGCCGATGACGACAAAAGAAAAACCTGAATTTAATGACGAGTTCAGCGAAGCCGAGTTTTTTGGCTTTGCCAAATCCTACCTCTCAGAAGCGTTTCCCAACCCACAACGTGTTGGCTGTCCACCGGATTCGGACCTACAACGGATGGCTGAACAACCCGTTGAGGCTCGCGACGCCGCAGCTAGCCAACACGTGACCTGTTGCTCGCCGTGCTTCAACCGCTACATGGAAATTTTGGCGAACCTAAAACGTAGAAAAGCAGCTGGACAATAGTCGTGCGCTTACCCCGTCATTAGCGGTGAGGACAGCCTGGCCAGCAACAAGGCCGGCGCATTCCTTCCTTGAGTTCAGTGCGTACCCGCTCAATGTGCTGCCGCCTGGTTTCCGATTTCTTGACGGATATTACCCAGCAGATCCACTCATTGCGTGCGAGTGGCGTAATATCCTCCCATTTTGCCCGCGCCGCGGGGTCGGAAATGAGAACCTTTCGTAAATCCGCTGGTACACTGTGTACCGCGCCAGGGGAGATGGCTTTCTTAGTCATGGATTTTCATTCTACGTCGTTAAAACTCTCGCGCTTTTGTATCGTGTCCATCATCTACAATGCCGTCAAGTGCTTCTTGTAATTCATCTCTGCTCCGAGTCGCGATTACTTTCCTACCCAAGTCCCAACGACCTGACCCTTGTCATTGATTCCATCAGGTAGAGTAGCTTCCGTGCCGGGCGCTTCAAATGTCTCGAAAGTGGATGTAACCGTATCTAGCACGAAGCCGATTGTAGTAGGTCTGTTAGGCACCTCACAGTAGCCAACGATCCGACCCTTGTTGCTGACGCCGCGCGCCTCTAACTGAGCGCATGCGGGATTATCAAGCGTCCTAAAAACACCATTGCTGAAAGCGAACGAACCCTTCCGTAAATAATCCAGGGTGTAGAAGAATCCGACGACCTGACCTTTGCCGTCGATGCCCCTAGCATACGTAGCGGAGGCACCTGGTGCGGAAAGGAATTTTAAGCTCCCATCTTGGCTTAGGAGAAATCCCACGGTGTTGGTCGTGCCCCGTGGCGTGCACGACCCGACGATTTGATTGCTATCGTTGATTCCCTCCGCATCGATCACTGCGCAATTTGGATTGTTCAGGGTAGCAATTTTGGCTCCGACCTTAACAAAACTGGTGCCCTCGTAGCCTTCCTTAAACATGTACTGTCCAACGACAGACCCTCCCTGGTTTATTCCGAGAGCTCCGCATCCTCTGCCACCGGGCACGTTAAACGTGGAGACATGGCCCATGCTCACGACAAAACATTCATTGCGATGGGGAAAGACCGCAACCACATCCCCGTTATCGTTAATTCCGCGAGGTATGCCGGGGCCCACGCCGGGAACGATAAACCTGCTGAACTGGCTGCCATTGTAAATGAATCCAACTACTTCAGGCGCGGCCGGAGACGATCCCGCCCCTAGACGGTAATCGCCTGCTGCTAGAACGACAGCAAATCCGATGAAGACGAGGAACGATTTTTTCGCCGAGGAAAACATCCGCGTTCCTTACCGTGCGAAAAGTCTATCAGAACTCAATCAGGCCGCGATGGACTTCCGTCCGTTGCGCTTCGACGCTAATTTGTGAACCAAGGACATCAGGAGTTTTCTGTCCCTCTTTTCTACACGGGCCAAGAATTTTCGGAAATTCGAGAGGAAATGCGCGTCCTTCCCGGAGCTTCCCCGGGCAATTTCATCGGCTGTTTTACGCTTCGGAAGATTTTCCAACTTCGGCGGTGTTTCTCCGTCGTAGAAGAACCTGCACAGCGGCACTTCGAGAGCCCGCGCCATCTTCTCCAGCGTCTCGACTGTGGGAACGGTGTGGCCGTTCTCCACGCGCGAGATGTAACAGCGCAACGGACCAGTGCGCTTCTCGATATCACCCTGGGATAACTTCGTTTCTTCGCGCAATGCTCGCAAGCGGTCGCAGATCACCATGCGCGTTCTCCCTTCGACGAGGTGGAGGTCCACATTCAACCATGACGCGGTGCTGAATGAAAGGTTTCGGCCTCATCTCGCCCTGTACGTCCTCAATGTCACTGAGGCACGGCTGGGCTGATTTTCGGGCCGGTCCGAATTGGAACTGAAAATTCTCTGTGAGTTTTTCCCGAAAATTTGCCTCATAGATAGTGAGGGGGGAAATTCGAAATGGCCGGTCGGAACGACGTCGAGCAGCGAAGGTCGGACGTGCGACCTGCATCGGTGTGGGTCCGACTGCCCGCGATTCCCCTTCAGGAGACAAGTCCCCATGCAAAAGGAGAACAATTGCGGATGTGTTGTCTGTCAGGTTGAGCGCAGTCTGCTCAATTCGCTAAGCACACAAACAGCCCGAACCCACTTCCAAGCACTTGCCCGCAACCACTCAATTCTGAACCACTTCGATTCGCCCGCTGATGTGATCGTGCAGTTGCACGAGCACGAGC
>Ga0335072_10003093_pt1 | contig 25271 bp, 22 predicted proteins | sample Lox_Sample_21_FD_206725 | JGI IMG/M metagenome (GOLD analysis project Ga0335072, IMG submission 206725) | Soil microbial communities from Loxahatchee National Wildlife Refuge, Florida, United States - Lox_Sample_2.1 | ecosystem: Environmental > Terrestrial > Soil > Wetlands | place: USA...
GATAGCTGCCCTGACCCAGGTAGCTGCCCTGACCCAGGTAGCTGCGCCGCCCGATCAGCTCCCCGGTCCGCTCTAGCTGACCCGCCAGCTGATGCCTCCGTCGCCGGCCACGCACGGCCCGATCACCAGCTCCGTCCCGGCTTTGGCGCTGTCACCCGGATCGGCCAGGCACAGCCCGGCAGCAGGAAGCAGCAGCTGCAGGCTAATCGGGCCGCCAGACAACTGCCAGACCTGGCTCGCAGCGCCCCTAACGCAGTTTTCGAGGCGCACCTGCGTACCCGGTGCAGTCCCACCGCTTGCCGTAGCCAGGCACCGGCCGGCCGAGCTGATCGCACCATCCGGCTGGATGGTCCAGTTCTGCTGCACCGACCGCTTGCACCGGCGCAAAGTCACCGCGCCGGCCGGCTGCGACGATCCCTTCAGGCTGCTCGCGCAGTCCCCGGCGATAGCCGATGTCAGCGGCCCCGCGGGCAGTGTCCACTGCTGGCTAGCGCTGGGGGTACTTGCGCTGCCGGTGCTGTTCGGCGTGGCCTGGCAGACGGCCGCCACCGCGCGCGTACCGTTCCTCGTCCCTGAATCGGCGAGACAACGGCCGCTCCCGAGGTTCTTCAGCACAGCATTCGAGCCGAGCTGCCAGCGTTGGCCGTCCTTGCTGCACGACATCAACTCCAGCGCTCCGGACGCCGTGGTCTTCGATGACTTAGCGGCCAGGCACCTGCCGCCCACCCGCACCGTGCCGTCCGCGGCGATCGTCCACCGCTCGCTCGCAGCCCGGCTGCACGTCTCGATGGCGATGTCCGTCGCACTGCGATCGGCGAGACACTTGCCGGCCCGGTTCAGCTTGATCTGGCCAGCTGGCCCACTGCCGTTAGCATTTCCGACCCGCCACCGGAACGAGTCCTGTGTCGAACTGTCTGACACCTGAACCACGGCGGTCCCGGAGCTCCTCTTCGTGGGCCATCCGGAGATGATCCCGCACTCGCTGATCGTGAGGCCACGGGGCAGTCCGCGGGCGGAGAACCGGAGCGTGCACCCGGACAGACCGTCGGTGGCGCGGGCACGCAACCTGATCGGGGCCCCAACTGACCCCGTCAGCCTGCCCATCGCGGCGAGATGGACCCTCGAATGGACATACCAGCTGAAGCTTTGCGTCGCCGACTGCGCTCCCGCCGTCGCCGTGATTGATACCGGGAACGAGGCCGCCGACGCTGGCAGTGTGCCGCTGACAGCTCCGCCCGACGGGTCGATCTGCAGGCCGGTTGGGAGCCCACTGGCGGAGTAAGTCGGGGCGGTCGTTTCGCCGTAGAGCGAGCGGACACCGAGACTGGCCGACCGCGCGGTCTGGTCGCTCTGGCTGGCCGGGGCCGCGAGCTCCAACGCGGTGCTGCTCAAGTGGCTGACATCGAAGTTTGTCGGCACGCCCGACAAGGACGCGCTACTGCTGTACTGCCAGTAGGTCCAGTCGGACCAGGCCGCCGGCAGTGCCGGCGGGGCAGTGCCTGGCGCTGCGATCCAGAGCGGGTCGGAACTGAACACCGTGCTGTCGCCGGTACAGGTGTCCCACCACTGGGCTGTGGTGTAGATAACGGGCGACTGGCCAGTACGCCGGTGGATCTCCGTTGTGAACGCACCGATCCACGCGACCATCTGGGCTTGCGACAGCCCGTAGCAGAAGGATCCGCTCGGCGTTCCGTCGCTCCCGGCGTACGGGTCGTATTCGATGTCGAGTACCGGGGCCAGCATCTGTCCGTCCGGGCCGTACTGCGCGTGGTTGAGCGCGTAGTCTGCCTGCAGCGTGCCGCCGGAGTAGTTAGGAATGGCGAACTCGTAGGGCGCGACGAGCATGCCCGCGGCCTGCGCTTCGGCCTGATCCGTGGCGTAGTAGGGATTGACGTAGTAGCTGCCCTCGGCGGCCTTGATGAACGCGAACTTGTAGCCAGCGTTCGCGACCGCATCCCAGTCGATTGCAGCGCCGCCAGGGTGCTGACCGGAAGAGACGTCAATTCCCTGCACCGTCGAGGCCGCAGCGGCAACCCCGGCCGCCCTCGCACTCGCGGCGCGCGGCGCAGTCGCAGCGGTTCCGGCCAGCAATCGCTCGACGGTCGGCGAGTGGCTCGCGCCGGCGTTGAATCGCGACACAGAGCCAGTCCGGATCACACTCGAATGGGGCTGAACCCCTGGCGGGCTAGCACCGGCCTGGCTCGCGATTGCTGCGCCGGTGGTGCCGAGCAGTGTGATGCCGACGGCGGCAACGACCGCCATGGCTCGATGCATGGATCCAGCCTCCCCGTTGCGGCGGAATTCCCCGACAAAATAGGCAGAGTACTACTGGATCGCCATTAATGCTTCCGATTCATGCCGACGTCCGCAGAAGCGCAACGTTTCAGATCACCGGAAAGACGCTTACTTGGCGTACTCTCCGCGTATGTCCGGGCGCATGTGGCGGGTCGTGGCCGTTTTCCGCGTGATCACGCTCGGCTACGTGGCGTTCCTGATTCTGCGCGCCGACAGCCACTACGAGCACCCGGTCGGCGGCCTGATCGCACTGGCGTTCATGGCCGGCTGGACGATGCTGACGGTCGCGGCGTACTCCCGGCCATCCGGCCGCCAGCCCTGGCTCATCGTCACCGACGTAGTCGTCTCGGTCGGCCTGATACTGAGCACGCGCCTGATCGACACGGCAGCGCGGATTAGCGGCGGTGCGCCGACGATTCCAGGGATCTGGTCCTGCTCCGCGGTGCTCGCCTGTGCCGTCGCCGGCGGTCCGTGGGTCGGTCTGGCTGGCGCGCTCGCAATCTCGGCAGCCGACCTGGCCGAACGTGGCGCATTCCTGCCCCAGAGCACATTCACCAACACCGTTCTCGTACTCATCGCCGGCGGTGTGGGCGGTTACGTGGTCCGACTCGCGCTGCAGACGGAATCGGCCGTCGACCGCGCCGCGCGAGCCGAGGCCGCAGTGGCGGAGCGAGAGCGGATCGCCCGCGGGATTCACGACTCCGTGCTTCAGGTCCTCGCGCTGGTCAGCAGTCGCGGTCGCATGCTTGGCGGCGAGGCGGCGGAACTCGGCAAGCTTGCGTCTGAGCAGGAGGCCGCACTTCGGTTGCTAGTGTCGGGCGCCACGACCGAGCCGGACGTCGATACTGGCCAGATAGACGTGCGCGGCCTGATCGAGCCGCTGGCCAGCGCGCGAATAACGATTGCGTGCCCGGCAACCCCTGTGCTGCTGTCCTCCGCAGCCGCCCGCGCGGTCGGCGGTGCTGCGCGTGCGGCGGTCGACAACATCTGCCGTCATGCAGGCGATGGCGCTCATGGCTGGGTGCTCGTCGAGGACGAAGGCTCGGCCATCAGGATCAGCGTCCGGGACGACGGTCCGGGATTCGCCAACGGCCGGCTGGCCGATGCCGCAGCCGCCGGCCGGTTCGGCGTATCCCAGTCGATCATCGGGCGCATTCGTGATGTGGGCGGTACGGCGACCGTTACGTCAGCGCCTGGCCAGGGAACTGAGGTGGATGTCCGTGTCGCACGGTGACAGCGAGGCGACGAGCGGCTCCGGTTCAGTTCGCGTCATGGTCGTCGACGACCACCCGATCTGGCGAGACGCCGCGGCCAGGACTCTGAGCGAGGCTGGCTACTCAGTCGTCGCCACCGCGGGCAGCGCGGCACAGGCGCTTCGGGTAGCCGCCGCGACCCGGCCCGACGTGGTGCTGCTCGACCTCAACCTGCCTGATCAGCCCGGCGCGCAGGTGACCCGGCAACTGCTCGCCGCACTGCCGGACGCCCGGGTGCTCATCCTGTCGGCCAGCGCGGAGCGGCAGGACGTGCTCGACGCCGTCACCGCCGGCGCCAGCGGCTACTTGCTGAAGTCGGCCGAACCAGCCGAACTTACTGCTGCGGTGCACTCCACAGCCGCCGGGCGCGCGGTGTTTACGCCGGGGCTGGCCGGCCTCGTGCTCGGGGAGTACCGGCGGCTGGCACAGTCCGGGATGCCCGGCCAGGCCGGGCCTGGGGGCGCCTCAGCTGACGGGCCACGCGCCCCGCAATTGACCGAGCGCGAGACCGAGGTGCTGCGGCTGGTCGCCACCGGCCTGACCTACCCCCAGATCGCCCAGCGACTGTCGCTGTCGCCTCGGACCGTGCAGAACCACGTGCAGAACACCCTGAGCAAACTACAGCTCCACAACAAGGCCCAGCTCGTGCGCTACGCACTGGAGCAGGGCGTCAGGCTGGAGTAGCGCACCCGGCGGGCTGCCTGGCTCGCCATAGCGCGGCGAGCGTCATGGCCAGCGCCGCGATGCATACGAGCTGGGTCAGCCCGTATATCGCTCGGGCGCCGAGGTGCTCGGCTGCCGCCCCCGCGGCCAGCGGGCCCAGCACGGCGGTCGCCGCCCAGATGCCGTTGAGCAAGCCGAGCACCGCGCCGGTGCCAGCTCCGCCCCGCTCAGCCGCCTCGGCTGCAAGCGGGTAGCTGACCGTCCACAGGACTGACCTCGCCGTGGTCGTGACGCACATCATCGCGATGATCGCCAGTGGAGCCGTGCTCACTACCGCCGGGCTGAGCGCGATGGCGATGACGAGCACACCGCCGCCGAGCACGGGCAGCTTCAGCGCCCGGCGACCGGCCGAAGCCGTGAGCGTGCTGCCGACCACGAACAGCGTCCCCGAGATGGCGAAGTCCAGGCCGATCCGCCCCGCAGACGCTCCGGCTGCGTGCAGCTGGGCCGGAACGAGCAGAGCCGGGACCCCGGTCGTCAGGCCGGCAATCACGACGGCGATGGCAGCGCAGATCACCCTGGGATCGCTGGCAGCGGTCCGGAGGCTGGCGCTCGCTGGCTGCCGGGAGGCGGCGGGAGCGGCGGGCATCCTGAGCGCGCCGAGCCCGACCGTGAGCAGGGCGAAGCATCCGGCAGCGGACAGCGAGGATATCGCGAGCCCGAGGTGCTGGACGAGCACGCCGGAGATCGCCGGCCCGGCGACGCCACCGACCCCAGCGCACGCAACGGACCCGCCGACGGCAGACCCTCCCTTCACCGCGCTGGCCAGCCAGCACAACCCGGCTGTCCAGACCATCCCGTAGCCCATCCCGAATGCCAGCCGCGCGCCGAAGAGGATCACGAAGCTACCGGCGAATGACTGGACGAACGTCGCGATCGCCATCGCCAGGCCTGCGAGCAGCGTGATCCGCCGCGCACCGAAGCGGTCAGCCAGCGTGCCAGCCGGCACAGAGACTGCCAGCGCCGCTAGCCCGGTCGCACCGAGCACCATGCCGTCCTGAAGTCCGGAGAGGCCGAGCCGGTGAACGTAGGTCGGCATGATCGGCACGATGGCGAACTGAGCGGCCCCGCTAGCCAGGATGAGGCCATAGATCAATGGGCGGAACAGCGGCGTTCCGGCAGCCTGCGTCACGGTTCTGTCCTCGGTGATAGTGGAACTCTGGTCGACGTCAGCCATTTTAATGTGAACTGAACAATTGCTAAAATGAAGAAATGAGCGAGATACGATCGACTTGGCCGATCAAAAATGGCGTCGGCCTGCGCGAGCTACGGGCCGTGCTTGCCGTCGCGGAGCTCGGTTCGTTCCGCCGCGCAGCCGCCGAGCTCGGTTACACCCAGTCCGCGCTATCGCACCAGGTATCGGCCCTGGAGTCGGCCATCGGATGGCCCCTGTTCCACCGGCCTGGCGGCCGGGCACATGTGCGGCTGACCCCGGCCGGCGAGGCGGTCTGCCGCCGGGCGCGGCGGGCGCTCCGCGAGGTGGAGGCAGTGGCCGCCGACGCCGAGCTGGCAGAGCGCGGCGAGAGCGTGCGGGTGCGAGTCGGGGTCTCGGAGACCACAGCGACCGAGATCATGCCAGCAGCGCTGCGCTCCTTTCGCGACGACCATCCGGGCGTCGAAGTGGTGCTGAGCGAGACCGACGATTCTGAAGGCATCCGTGATGCCCTGCGCCGGGGCGAGCTTGATCTGGCCTTTTCTTACAAGACCGAGACTGACGAGTACGTCGAGGCAATTCCGGTGCTCGAGGACCCGTGGGTGATCCTCACGCGCCGCGACAGCGCGATCGCAGGGCTTGAGCGGCCAGGGTTCGACGTGCTCGACCAGGTGGACCTGGTCGCCTGGACACGCCGGTGGAACGTGCAGCTCGAACTCGAGGAGATGTGGCAGCGCCGGGGCATCGCGCCACGGATCGTCTACCGTACCGACGACAACCTGGCACTACAGCGGCTTGTCGCGGCTGGGCTCGGTCACGCGTGCATCGGCCGCCTCGCGGCAAGCCGGGCAGTCGAACCCTCGCTCACCTGGCTAGTACCGCGCGAGCCACAGCCCGCGCGGGTAATCGCCTTGTGCTACCCACGGCACCGCGAGCTGACGGCTACCGCCCGCTCGCTGATCACCGCGATCCGCGCCCAGACTTCCTGACCCTGGCGCCAGCATTCACACGAATTCCACAACTGCCGCGCCCGGGCTCCACGGCCCTCCGCTGAGATGAAGCCAGCTAGTCGCCCCGATCACCCCCTACACGGGGCGACTGGCCTGCGGAGGAGAAACATGACGCAAACTGCCGAGCAGATTCCCGCTGCCCGCACGCCATACCCGGCGGGCCCAATGGCCGGCCCAGCGATGCCGGCCCTGCACCCCGGCCGGGCACCGCGATGGCGGTCCCTACTTGAGGCGCAGTGGCTGGCCAGACTGCAAGAAGTGACCGAGCTCTCGGTGGCTTACCACGACGCAGCCGCCGCTCCGGCGCTCAGCGCGGGCGCCGACGAAGCCCCGCCCGCCAGGAGGCGGCTGCGGCGGCTGCTCCGACAGGCAGTAACGGCGCGCCGCGCGCTAGCCGACACCGAGGACGCACTCACCCGTCTCGCCGATGGCCGCTACGGCCACTGCGAGCACTGCGCGTCCGTCCTGCCGCCCGGCCTGCTCACGCTCGAGCCAGAAGCCCGGTATTGCCTGCGCTGCCAGCCCGAGCACGCTGGCGGGGAGCTGTGGCACGGTGGTCAGGTTCGTGATGGGAGGCCGGTGGCGTAGAAGGCCGGCCGCTTCGGCACCGACACGGCGACGCGCTCCCCGCTGGTTGCAGCTGCGACTGCGGCGTCGCTCACCACGCTGACCGCGTAGCCGTCCCAGGCGCTCGGCCCGGCAGCCTCGCCCGCGGCCACCGAACTGATCCACTCGGCAAGCTCGAGGTCGTAGGCGTCGCCAAATCGCTCGCGCCAGTCTGCCGGCACCTTGCCGCGCCGCTGACCGTCCGCGCGCACAACGACAGGGCTGGTGTCACCTAGTTCGGCCGTTCCCCTCTCACCGACGACCTCACCGCGGATGTCATACCCGTAGCCGATGTTGACACTGACCTCGACATCGGCCAGCACACCACTCTGGGTCTCGAGCAGCAGCAGAATCGGGTCAGGCAGTTGGCCCGCTACGTGGCCGTTGCGGCGCGGCGTCAGCACGCGTGCCGCGGCTATCTCCTCGCCGAGCAGCCACCGGGTGACATCGATGTCGTGTACCGCCGTGTCGATGATCGCCATGTCGCTGGTGTAGTTCACGGGAACGGCGGGGTTGCGATGGGCGGCGTGAATCAGGGTAGGCGCGCCAATCCTGCCTTCATCAATGACGGACTTCAGCGCCCGGTAAGCAGGGTCGTAGCGGCGCATGTAGCCAACCTGGACCAGCCGCCTGCCGCCGGACATCTCCGCAGCCATGATGCGCTCGCACGCCGCTTGAGTCGTCGCCAGTGGCTTCTCGCAGAAGACCGGCTTGCCCGCGGCGATCGAGGCGAGCACATATTCCTCATGCGTCGATCCAGGCGACGCGACCAGCACAGCATCCACGTCGGCGGAAGCGATCAATTCCTGCCCACTGCCGTACGCCCTGGCACCAGGGGCCTGGGCGGCTTGCCGGTGCGCTCGATCGGGATCAGCGTCGGCAACGGCTACGACTACTGCCCTGGCGGGCGCACCTGACAGGCGGCGGATGTGGTCAGCTCCGATCATTCCGGTTCCGATGACGCCCACCTGAACAGACACAGTCCGATTCTCCAACAGACGCTGGCCAGCCACCCGGTCCTTCCGCCGGTCCAGCCTCCGCCGGTCCAGCCTCCGCCGGTCCAGCCTCCGCCGGTCCAGCCTCCGCCGGTCCAGCCTCCGCCGGTCCAGCGCGGACTAACCGGCCTGGTGATGCGCAACGCAGGCCGCTGCGCGACTTTGGGGTAAGCAGCGGGTTGATCGACGGCCCGTTCCCGGCTCCTGGTTAATCAGCCCCAAGATGGTCGATTGCAGTGATGGCGGCGCGCAAGCAGGGCGGCAGGATTAAAAAGCCGAGGCGAAGGAGTGGAGCCAATGAGGCCCTGGTTCAAGGGTGGCGGCGCGGGTTGGCTGGTCGTCGGGACCGTGGTAGTCGCATGGGACGTCGTCGCACCCGAGACGCTCTCCGCGGCTTTTCAGCGCGCCAGGTCGAGCCCCGTCGGCTTCGCGGTGCTGGTCGTTGCCTGGGGGGCGCTTACCGGGCATCTGTTCCAGATATTGCCGGGCCGGGCTGACCCCTTTAACGCCCCCGTCGACCTCGCACGCTTGCCGCTGCGGCGCGCGCGGACGCTGACGGTGCAGTCTGTATAAAGGGCAGTCTGCATAACGGGACAGTCCCATAAAGGGACAGTCCGCGTGAGGGCCTGATCGGTCAGCTCAGACCGGACTCGCTGCGCTGCAGCTCGGTGCGGACTATGTAGGCGGCAGCGTCGGCGCGGTTGCGGACGCCAATCTTGCGGTATGCGTTCTGCAGGTGCCGCTCGACGGTGTGGATGCTGACCACAAGCTGCATAGCAATCTCGTTGTTGGTCCGGCCGGCCGCCAGGAGCTCAAGGACTTGCGCCTCGCGGCGGGTCAGGGTATCGGGCGGCGATGCGCCAGAGCGCTGCGCTGGTACCGGGATTGGGACCGGAACGCGTTGTCCTGCCAGCCGCTCGGCTTCCGTCAGCAACTCAGTGAGGATGCCAGGTGCCGCACATCGGCCGATAATGTCGCTAGCCTGGCTGATTCTCGCCTTGGCGTCGTCGGCGTTGCCGGTCCGCGACCTGATCTTGGCCAGGCAGAGCAGCGCGCTGGCGGTTTCCAGGCGGGCATGGCCACGCCGAGCGCACTCGACCGCGGCCAGCGCCGTCGTCTCGGCTTCGGTCAGCTCGCCGCGGTCCGCAGACAGCTCGGCTGACGTCACCATGGCCGTGGTCGTTATCCAGTAGTCGCCAAGACTGTGCCTGGTGGCGAGATCGATGGCCATGTGCACATGCCGCTCACAGGCTTCGAGGTCGCCCGCCCTGGCCGAGATGGCTGCCAGGCAGCTCATCGCCCGGACGCTGGCGAGGTTGCTTGCCAGCGATCGCGTCGGCCCTGCTACCTGCTCGAGGATCAGGCTGGCCTCGGCGTCCTGCGCGCGCCAGAAGAGGTTAGCGCCGACAGCCGCGAGTGCCTCCGCATGCAATCGCGCCGGCCCGACCGCATCGACCTCGGCGGCCCGCAGGCTCGCTGCCTCGGCCGACGCGAGGTCGCCAACCAGGTGGTAATAATCCGCCCAGAGCACCGATGCCGCGGACTCGATCGAGGCGAGTCCTGTTGCGGACCCTTCGATGGACCCTTCTGCGGACCCTTCCGCGGAGCGGCCTAGCCGCTGCGGCTCAGCTGACTCGGCCGCTGCCAGCCACGACTTCACATCGTCTGGACGGCCCAGGTGACGGCCCAGGGAACCTCTGATCAGGCACATCCGGGCATCCTCGATGATCATCTCGCGCGGCAGCCGATCCAGCCATGACTCAACGTCCACGGCCAGTCCCTGGTCGATCAGCGCGGTCGAGTGCCCGGCGATCAGTTCCCTGGCGTCGTCCAGGTCAGACGCCATGACGGCGTGATCGATGGCTTCCCCGATCGATCCGTTCCGGCGATGCCACGCCGAAGCTCGCTGGTGCAGCAGTGGTGCCAGGCCAGGCTCGGACCTGTGCAGCTCATGGCGCAGCAGCTCGGCGAACAGCCGGTGATAGCGGTACCAGTTCCGGGTGGTGTCCAGCGGCTCGAGGAACAGCTGAGACCGTTCCAGCTCCTCGAGCACCCTCTGCGAGCCGCTGCCATCGGCGACAGCGTCACACAGTGGCCCCGAGAAGCGGTCCAGCACCGACGTCCGTAGCAGCAGCGTCCGGACTTCAGGCGCCTGGCCCGACAGCACCTCGGCGGTCAGGTAATCGGCGATCTGACGGTCGTCGCCGCCAAACCCCTGAATGAAACTTGCTGGGTCCTTGTGACCACGCAGCGACAGGCCGGCCAGGTACAAGCCCGCAGCCCAGCCCTCGGTCCGTTCTAGCAGGGCATGTATGTCCTCGGGCTGGAGTGCCAGACCAAGGGTCCCGTTAAGCAGGTCCCTGGTCTCACCCTCGGAGAAGCGAAGATCGTCTGCCCGGATCTCAGCCAGCTCGCCCCCGGCGCGCAGCCGGGCTAGCGGAAGGGATGGCTGCGCACGGGACGCCACGACCAGCCCCAGGGTCGGCGGCAGGTGGTGCACCAGGTATGCGACGCTCTGCAGAATCTCGGCGTTGGTGATCAGGTGGAAGTCGTCAAGCACCAGGGTCACCCGCTCCGGCATCCGGGCCATGTCGCTAATCACCGGGCCCATCAGCGCATCCGGGGTCCTAGCCCGCGCCGCGTTGAGTACCTGAAGGGCGGCCGCGCCGATGCCGGGCGACACTCCGTCGACGGCCGCGACAACTCCAGCCCAGAACTGCGCAGGGTCGTTGTCGCCCTCGTCAACCGAGAGCCATGTGGACCGCGGCTGCTCGCTCGCTCCGCACCAGTCCCGCAGCAGCCAGGTCTTGCCCCAGCCGGCCGGCGCGACGACCATGACCAGCTTGGCCGAGGCGTATCCGGCCAGCAGGTCCAGCAGAGGCTGGCGCGCAACGCTGCCGTGAAATGCGACTGGCGGTCGCAGCCTGCCCCACGGTGTGACGGTCACGTCAGCACCGGCCGGATTCGGCCGGCCTGACGATTTTCCTTAGCCACGTTCTGACAGAACCAGCGACGCGAATGCGGCAACCGCGGTTTCCGCTACGGTGTGGTCCTGTCGTCCGGAGTCGAACCGCTTAGAGGTCGAGAAGTTCTGAATCACGACTAACTCCCTCATCCCAGGCGGATCCGCAGATCACTCCGTTCGTCGTGTTCCGTCGCGGCTATCGGATGACCATGGCGCACCACACAAGCCTTCGATCATCCTGCCGCTCCGCACATCACTCGTTCTGGTGAGGCTGGCTGTAGCCGGGGAGCACCGCGCCGACCTGGCGCAAGACTGGCGAAACCTTAGACCTGACTGATGCGGCGCCAGGACTGACCACACGCTGCCGCAGAACCCAGCCCCGAACCCCGAACTTCCCCAAGATTCCAGCTCGGAGCCCCCCACTCCGTAAGATCGCTGTCGCCTACGAGAAGTAATCAAGTTCTCGCTGATCGTAACACCGCAGCCACGGGCTGTCGGCTGCCGGCCCCGCCAGGTCATGACCGGAACGTGCCGCCGCCTTGACCGGGCCTGTAGTGATAGCTAAGAGTCGCCCGGGTTACTAGCAGGCCGCCGGCCGGCGCAGTCCGGCCGGGAGATGGTCGATTACCGGGATGGCATTGTGGCGCACTATCGACATCACAGCATCTGCGCAGGTCCTGCGAGCAGATCTGCATAGTGCCCCGCCTGGCGCAAGTTGGTCAAAGACGGGGATGGAACCGCGTTGACCTGCCCGTAGAACTAGAACGACGAAGTTATACCTCGGTGCTCAGGCGACATCAGCGGTCTGGGCTCGGCCCGTTGTCTTGCAGTGGTCCCGATGCCGTCCCGACTGAAAGCGAGCGATTTATGCGCCAGTCGCGTAGACACACTGACCGACTGCGAGCGGTGCGGTGCATCCGCGAGGTACGCCGACATCCCGTGACCCTCTCGAAGGGTGCCTGAGCCCGGTTACTGACACCGTGCGCATCCGTGACCAAGGGTGCACGTCAGGAGTCCCCCGGCCATCCGAACACTCAGCGATAGCACGTGCAGAGAGTTATTTGAACGTGCAGAGAGTTTATCTGAACGTGAACGGTCATTAGGTAGCGCGCGGATTCGAAAGGGCCTTCGCTCATGCAAATACCAGGGTCGATGCGCACCGGTCACTACCTGCTGAACGATCACCGGACGTTTATCGCTCGCCGGTCTGGCGTGCATTCCCTTGCAGCCAAGCCAATCGACATGCTGATTGCCTTTGCCGATAAGTATGCAGTCAGCGTCGCCCAGGTTTGGCGCAGGGTGGTGTGATGCTGGATCTCATCTATGCGGTGCTCGTGCTGGTGTCGGTCCTGGTGACTGTTCAGTCCGCGCACACGCTGTACCTGACCCTGTACACCTGGGACCGGCCCCCGGCTGAGGCCCAGGCGCCCGACAAGTTCAAGCCGCCGCGACTCTCGTTCACTGTGATGCTCCCGGCGCGGCACGAAGAGGAGGTCATCCAGGCGACCATCGGCCGCGTCGCCGAGTCCAACTATCCGCAGGAACTGATCCAGATCCTGGTTATCTGCAGGGCAGACGACCAGGGCACCATCGACATGGCCGAGGAGAAGATAGGCCAGCTCAGGCAGCACGGACTTCGCAACGTCGAGATGGTCGTGTTTCGCGACGAGCCGATTAACAAGCCGCATGGCCTGAATGCCGCACTGCCACATGCGGCCAAGGACGTCCTTGCGGTCTTTGACGCCGAAGACGACATCCACCCGGACATCTTCAACGTCGTCAACACCGTCATGGAGGAAGAAGAGGTCAAGGTCGTTCAGGGCGGCGTGCAGCTGATGAATTTCGACTCGTCCTGGTATTCCGCACTGAACGTCCTCGAGTATTTCTTCTGGTTCAAGAGCCGACTGCATTACCACGCGCGTCTCGGAGCGATACCGCTGGGGGGAAACACGGTGTTCTTCGAGCGCAGCCTCATCGTCGAACTCGGCGGATGGGATGAGCACAACCTGACCGAGGATGCGGAGATCGGCCTCCGCCTGTCCGCTGCCGGCGAGCGGATCCGCGTGGTCTACGACAGCCGCTACGTGACGAGGGAGGAGACGCCGCCGACGCTCGGGCACTTCCTTCGTCAGCGGACCCGCTGGAGCCAGGGATTCCTGCAGACCCTGCACCAGGGCAGCTGGCGAAACCTGCAGACCCGCCGCCAGCGCTTCCTGGCCTTCTACACCCTGGCCTTCCCGCAGGCCCAGGCCCTGCTCGGGCTATATGTTCTCTTCTCGATCGGGACGATGTTCTACTTCAAGGCCCCGGTCCTTGTCGCGCTCATCTCGTTCCTGCCGGTCATGATGCTGCTGGCGTACTTCCTGATCTGCACTGTCGGGCTGTATGAGTTCACCAGGGCATACGGCATGAAGGTGTATCCCCGCGTGGTCATCGGCATGCTCATCGCGTGGATCCCTTATCAGCTCGTCATTGCTTACGCCTCGATGAGGGCCGTCGGCCGCCAGATGCGTGGCGTTAGCAACTGGGAGAAGACACGGCACATCGGCGCGCACCGGCAGCAAGTGGCGTACCGCACCGAGAGCCTGAGGGAGGCGGGCGACCGTGCCGCCTGACCGCACAGCGGCGCCCCCGCGGGTGCTGCACCCGCCCGAACTCCGCAGCGACCCGCCGCGCGAAGCCGGCGTGCCCACCGCCGCGACCGAGGGCCTGCGGTCGCTAGGCCGGCCCGGGGCGATCGCGTTGATCTTCGCCCTGCTGAGCGGCCTGCTCACGCACGCGTACCACCTGTTCGATTACCCGCTCTACCAAACCGACGAAGGCATCTACATGGAGCGGGCCTGGGCGGTCATCCGCGAGCACGGGCTCAGTCCGCAGACCTACGTCTATGACCACGCGCCCGCTGGCTGGCTCATGATTGCCGGTTGGGTTGAGCTGCTGCCGGGCCATTTCGAGGCGTTCGGCAATCCGGTGAATTCCGGCCGGGTCCTGATGGTGATCCTGCACGTCGCCAGTACGTTCTTCTTGTTCGAGATCGCGCGGAAGCTTACCGGCGGCCTTCTTGCCCCGCTGATCGCGACCTTCTTCTTCAATTTCTCTTTCCTTGCGGTGTACTACCAGCGGATGGCGCTGCTGGACAACATCATGGTGTTCTGGGTGCTGCTGAGCGTCTACTTGCCGCTGCGCCGCAGAGGACACCTTTTCACCGGCCTGTGGTCCGGCCTCGCCTTCGGTACCTCGGTGGTCACCAAGGAGAATGCAATCTTCTTCGCGCCCGCGATCTTTTATCTGGTCTACCGCCAGACGAAGGAGAATTCCAACAAGAGCTTCGTCATAACCTTCTGGCTAATCGGAGCCTCCGCGCCGATCGTCACCTATTTCCTGTATGCCACGCTGAAGGGCGAGCTGTTCCCGAAGGATTTCTCCTTCAACCTCAGCAAACCGCCCCAAGGGCACGTCTCGCTGCTCTATGAGATGTGGTACCAGATCCACCGCAACTCGGGCACGCTCTTCACGCCCAATAGCAGCGGCCTGCAGCCCGACTACCTCTACACGTCCTGGCTGCCGAGGGACCCGTACCTGCTGGTGGGCGGAACCATCGCGATGTTGATCTGCCTATGGGTGGGATGGCATCAGCGACAGGAAAATCCAGCGTGGCTTGTCGCCGGCGGCCTGGCGTTCGGGATCGCGTTCTACCTGGCCAGGGGCAGCGTCATCCTTGACTTCTACGTCATACCGCTGATCCCGTTGTACGCGCTGTGCATCGCCCTGGTCGCGGACCGGATGCTGAAACGCATTCCGGTAGCGACGGCAGTGCCGTCGATCACCATCCTCTGCGCGGTGCTCCTGCTCGTGCCGAGCGGCGGTTCGCCGGACGGCGGTTACCTGCTCAAGCATGGCCAGCAAGGCCAGCTGCAGCTCGCCGACCCGTACCACGTGCCGCAGACTTTCATGCAGAACTCAGAGATCGCCTGGGTACGCCACAACATCCCGACGAACGCCAGGATCGTCAGTGATGACGACATCTGGGTCGCGCTTCATGACGTCAAGCCGGTCTACCCCTACGACCAGTCCCACTGGAACGCAGCGTCGGATCCCCAGGTTCGGAAAAAGATATTCGGGGGCGGTAACTGGGAGTACATCGATTACTTCGTCATGTCTAACGGCATGTTGCAAGCAATGCAACTCAATAACGGTAGTACTAGCACTTCTAGTGGCATAGAGGCCTACATGCTTTATGCACTGAAATACCATTCCTCGATGGTGTGGTCGGTCAACAGAGGACAAGTGCACCTGCAGATATGGAAGGTAAACCATTAACCGGCGGAAGGGGGATGTGATGTACGGCAAGCCCGATGAGAAAGCTCGGCCAGTGCGCCACGAGGCTGCACGCCACGAGGTTGCAGACCAGCCACCACGCGGCCCGAAGCGGAACCGGCCCAACTGGAAGTCCATTGTGGGCGTCGCAATCGCCCTCTTCATCGCCTGGCAGCTCTTCCACACCTTCGATCACGGCACCAAAAGCAAGACGAGCGCGAACAGCAGCGCCGCCCCGTCTGCTTCAGTCCCGACACCGGTCCCGACTCCCACGCCGACAGTCACGCTCGGCGGCCACCCGGTCGCGGCCACGAGTGGGCCGAGCATCATCCTCGATCCGGGCCTCGTCGCACCCGGCGGCCAGGTCGGCGTCGATGGCTCCGGCTTCACCCCCAAAACGTCCGTCGTGGTCATGCTGCGGTCCGGGAAATCGAGCAAGGGCACTGTGGTCGCCCATGGCTATACCGCACGTGACGGCACGTTCGTCGCCGGCTTCAAGATGCCGGACACGATGAACGGGAACGGCGGGTCCGTCGTCGCCGAGGACTCCAGCGACGGCAAGACAGCCACCGCCAACCTCGTCACTGCTGGCGGCGTAGCGACGGCCAAGATCGTCGGAAAGGATGCCGGGCACCCCGGCAACCATGTCACGGTGACGGCCTCGGGGTTCGGCCCCGGCGAGACAGTCAACGTGTACTGGGGGCGCGTGAGCGGAACGCCGGCGGCCACGGTCACCGCCAACCCGGCGGGCCTCATCAACCCGACCACCATTCCGGTCGGCGTGGCGCCGGTAGGAAACACCACACTGGTCCTGGTCGGTCAGCGAACGCACACGACAGCCACGGTTCCGTACCTGATGCTGGGCCTGTATCCGTCGACCGCCATGCATCCGTATGCCATCAGGGCCGGGCATTCGGTGACCTTCACCGGCACCGGATTTGCTCCCAGCGAGCAGGTTCTCATCTACCTCAACGGCTCGGGCGGTGTGCCGGCCATGACGACTACCGCCACTAGCAACGGCAGCTTCTCTGTCGACTTCGCCATACCGTTCGGGCTCAAGGGCAGGCAGACCCTGACCGCGATCGGCGACGAGAGCCGTGCATCTGCGCGGAACGGTTTCCTCGTGATGCCCTACATGCCCTCCGTGCAGGCCAGCACCTACGGTGCCCTGCCCGGTACGACTATCTCGTTCTACGCAAAGGGTTTCGCCGCGAACGAGGTGGTCCTCGTCTACACCGACGGCAAGCTGGTGACGGCCTTCAGGGTGAACAGCCAGGGCAGCGCATCCGCAGCCGGGAGCTACGTCGTTCCGAGCGGAGTAGCAAACAACATCTACTTCAAGATGGTCGGGCAGCAAAGCGGCGGCACGGGGACCGCGAAGGTTGGTATTGAACCGGGTGGATCAACAACGGTTCCGCAGCAGCCGCCCTACGTACTGCCGCCTAGCCTCGGCGGCAAGGCACCGGCGACCCATTCACCAGGACCATCGTCGTCAGCCGGAGCGCCGCACGCGCCGGCCCCGTCCTCGAAGCCTTAGCCCGGCCAGCCACGGGACACTTCGACGGCCTAGCGTGGAGGAGGAGCGGACATTGATCTACCGGACACGGAGAGCCTAGATGAAGAAAATCTTCGGCCCGCATACCCGGCGGGTACTCGATGTGCTCGCCGGGCTGCGGGGCCTCTCGCCGGGGGATGTTGATTTGGTGGCCGCTACCTGGAAACACGAAAGCGCAGTGGACCGCGCAGAAGCCTGGGCCGAGCTGCACCGCGCCACCTCCAGGGATGAGCGGTACCCGATCCTGGCGGCGGCTGCGGCCGGCCGGCGGACGGCCATGGACATCGCACGCGACCTTCATCGGACAGACTGGGCATTCTGGGCAGCTGCCTGGGACGCAACCGCCGCGGTCGCGGCAGCTGACGTGATTGGCGGCCACTTCGACACCCTCGCGGCTCCGGTGGCGGAAGTTATGCCGTCGCTGGCGCAAGAACAGGTAGGCGCCCAGAGCCCCGCCAGGGTCCCATCACCCCGGTCACAGCACGAATCCGCTGTCTCCCGGGGCCGCTCACCGGTGCCGAGAGGCCGCTCGTCTCGGGCGACACCGTGATGGACGCCCCATTGCCAGGCAAAGATTTGACTGCGATCCGGGCAGGTGTGCACATTTCCGGCGGCAGTGACAAAATGTGACCATGAAGACACAGTTCCGCCAGTTCTTCGAGTCATCGCCCGACGCCCTGCTGGTCGTGGACTCGGTGGGAAGGATCCGCCAGGCAAACGCCCGAGCGGAGTCCTTGTTCGGCTACCGGCACGAGCAGGTCCAGGGCGAGTTGGCCCAGACCCTGTTCCCAGGGCAGCAGATGACGTGGTGTCCCCCGGCCGACACGCCCGAGCAGCGGCGAGCGGCAGGACGGCACCTAGAGCTGGTTGGCCGGCGGAGCGACCGCAGCCAGTTTCCTGCGGATGTCGCCGTTATCCCGATACAAACGGCAGAAGGCCCTGAGGCCCTTGTCAGCATCAAGGATCTGTCCGAGGCGCAGCGCGCCCAGTTTGCGCTAGAACTCGGCTTTGACGTCGTACAGTCGGCCGAGCGCGACGAGCAGGCGTTGCTAGGTCACCTGATCCGGGCCGTTGAGCAGGAGCGCGGCCGCATTGCCGCGGATATCCATGACGACACGATCCAGATACTCAGCGCTGCCAACCTGCGGCTGCAGCAGCTCCGCCACCGACTGCAGGATCCGGATGATCTCCAGATTCTGGATAAACTGGATGAAACGTTCGCGCTGTCACTCAGCCGCCTGCGCCAGCTCATCTTCGACCTGAGGCCGTCAACTCTCGAAGAAGGCAGCGTCGCCGACGCCGTGCGGGCCTATTGCGAGGAGATGCGGTCCGACATTGGCATCGACTTCCGGGTAGAGGGTTCCTGCCGCACCAAGATCCCGGCGAGTACCAGCATGCTGATCTACCGAACGGTCCAGGAGGCGCTCGTGAACGTGCGGAAGCACGCTCGGGCCAAGACGGTCCGTATCAAGTTCCTTGATGTCTCCGATGGCTGCCTCACCCGGATCTCCGACGACGGCGTCGGTTACAGTCCGGCCGAGGTCGAGAACCGGCCGGGGCACCTAGGGCTGACCCTCATGCGCGAGCGCGCTGAGCTCTCCGGCGGCTGGTGCCGGATCGAGAGCTCCCCGGGAGGGGGAACGGTGGTGGAATTCTGGGTGCCGTTCGACAATTCCCCCGAGCAGCCCGGAGCAGGCCGTGAGCGAGCCGCGTGAGCATGCCGACGCCATCCGGGTCCTGATCGTCGAAGATCACCCGGTCGTTGCTGAGGGCCTTTCGTCGCTGCTGGAGGACTACCCGGACCTGACGGTCGCGGCGATCGCCGGATCAGTAGCTGACGCGATCGCGACTGCGGAACGCGTCCAATTCGACGTCGCGATGGTCGATTTTCATCTCCCCGACGGAACTGGGGCCGACGCCGCTGATGGCATCCGCGCAACCTGTGCCTCCGCCGCAATCGTCTTCCTCAGCGCCGACGATAGCGACAAGCGGCTGCTGACAGCGATTGAAGCAGGTGCCAGCAGCTACCTGCTTAAGTCAGCGAGTGGCGACGAGATCGTCGAGTCGATTCGCGCGGCGGCCGCCGGCCGCAACCTCATTCCAGCCGGGGCAATCGCCGACGCTTTGGCCCGCGACCGTGAGGTCGCCCGCGAGCACTCCAGGCAGGCAGAGGTGCTCTCCAGCCTGACACCCAGGGAAAAGGAGATCCTCGCGCTCATGGCTGAGGGTGCCGATAACAGGGCCGTAGCACAGCAGCTCCACATTAGTTACGCGACCGTCCGAACGCACGTCCGGTCGATCCTCACCAAGCTCGGCGCGAGGTCTCAGCTCGATGCGGTCGCCAAGGCTTCGCAGCTGGGCTTTCATGGTTTAAACCAACGCTTTACACGGCTGCGGCGTGCGTTCTGTCCGCCCTGGGGCAGTGTCAACAAGGAAGGCCTCATCACCTCAGGGAGAAAGCGACGGCTAAGGTGCGCGGGAGCGCCGCGTCTCGGCTGGGCGCTGTCATCGCCTCCGCCGCGCTTGCAGCGGCAGCGGCAGGCTGCTCCAGCGGGCCAAGCATGCAGGAACAGGCGACAACCGGATTCCTGTCGAAATATGTACAGCCAGACGGTCGGGTAGTCCGGCTGGACCAGGGCCGGGACACCGTTAGTGAGGGTCAGGCCTACGGCATGCTCCTCGCGGAGGCTCTGGGCCAATATGGCCTTTTCAACCAGATCTGGACATGGACGCGGGACCACTTGCAGCTCACCAGTGGGCTTTTCGCGTTCCATGCAAATCCGGCTGGGCACATCATCAGTCCCGAGCCCGCAAGCGACGCTGACCTGCTCATCGCCTGGGCCCTGCTGCGGTACCGCGGGCCGGGAGCAGCCGCCTTGCACCTGGACGGTCACGTGGTGGCCGACGCCATCCTGGCCCACGAGGTGGTCTCGGGCCCTGACGGCTCGCTGGTTCTGACGGCGGGGCCATGGGCAACTGGACCGCCCGCCACCATCGACCCCAGCTACTGGTCCCTGCCTGCATTCGAGGGCCTCGCGCGGCTGACCGGCAACACGCAGTGGGATCGCCTCGCGGCTGGCGCGATCAGCCTCACCCGCACTCTCACTCACGACGGCCAGCTGTTGCCGCCTGATTGGGCAGTGCTGAGCTCCAATGGGACGGACGCCGCAGTGCGGCCAGAGGTCGCGCCCAATGGAGGCGCCCCATATATCCAGTACGGACCCGATGCCGAGCGAACTGTTGTCTGGTTTGCGACATCTTGCGATCCGGCCGCCAGGGCACTCGCGGCGCGCTGGTGGCTATTGCTCAGAGCCCATCACCGAGCGCGTGCATTCGCGCTTAGCCTTCGCGGCGCTGTGCTGGACCCGGTAAAGGGGCCATTGCCCCTGGTCGCATCGGCCAGCGCAGCGAAGGCGGCCGGGAAAAGCGCAACAGCCCAGCGACTGCTCCAGGAAGCCGTCGCTCAGCAGCGAAGCTATCCGACCTACTACGGCGGCGCCTGGACCGCACTCGGCTCTACCCTGCTGGACACCGGCCATCTGGCAGCCTGTGCGCCGTCTAAGCCGGCGAAGAGCGCGCCGTCACGCGGCCCGCTCGAGGGCTGACAAATCGACCTGCATCTCTTTTGATCATCCGTGCACCTGCCGTCGTCAGGTACCCTAAGTCCTGAACCTTCCGCATTTGTTTATTCCGCACGTCAGCCCAGGTTCCTGATGACTCACCGCGCATCTTCGCGCCGCTGACCTGGGCTGATGTTCTTTGGCATGCCCCTACCTCAACTGCGGTAGACCCGCCTACGCCATTTGATTGGCGCCGAATCCAATCATGCGTACGACGATTTCTGCCTGGCTACTGCCTAAGTTATTCGGGATGACTGCGATCTTCGCCGGGAACCTGGCAACGCACTTATCCGGCCACTGGCCGAAGGCGGCCCGCGCCAATGCCGTTCAGATCGCAATTGCGGACCGTCTTTGTGTGAGTGAGGCAGCCAAACACTGCCGTCGTACCGCCAGGATCCCCCCGAGACCTGCAACAGGAGCTAAATGAAACTCCCGCAGACAATCGTCAGCAGAATCCAGCGAATGCGTGCCGATGACTCGGCCACCCCGAACGAGCACAACTTCCGTAACTGGGCGCTACGGCGGCCAGGAAAGAAGCAGGCAGCCCTCGGAGTCGCCGCTCTTGCTGCTGTCGGAGTTGTGGCGGGCACCGCCCTGGGTTTGTCCGGTGGCGGCGGCGCCCAGGGCGTCCAGAGCAACCTGAACGCCCAGCCAGTTTCTATGGTTAGCTCCGGCTCTGCTCCGCAGCTACAGGTGTCTGGCAACCATCTCGTCAACCAGAACGGCCAGACGGTCGTGCTGCACGGCGTTGACCGCTCGGGTACCGAGTTCATGTGCGTTCAGAAGGGCACGATCTTCGACGGCCCGGTCAACGCGGCGGCAATCGACGTCATGAAGTCCAAGGGGATCGACGTCGTCCGTGTCCCGCTCAACGAGGCTTGCTGGAACGGCGACTCCTACGTCAACCCCGCCGCCTCCGGCGCCAACTACCGGGACGCAATCCAGGCCTACGTCAAGCGACTCAATGACGCTGGCATGAACGTCATCCTCGACCTGCACTGGACCGACGGCACCTACACCGGCCCGGCGTCAGCCTGTGTGAGCGATCAGGCGACCTGCCAGAAGCCGATGCCCGACCAGGCCGGGGCCATCCCGTTCTGGACGTCGGTGGCAAACACCTTCAAGGGCAACGACAGCGTCATCTTCGACCTGTTCAACGAGCCCTACCCCGACCAGACCTACCAGTCCAACATGACAGAGGCCTGGAACTGCTGGCTCCACGGCGGCAGCGCTTGCCCTGGCTACTCCTACCAGGTGGCCGGCATGCAGGACATGGTGAACGCGGTGCGCTCGACTGGCGCGAACAACGTGCTCATGCTGGGCGGACTGACCTGGTCGAACGACCTGAGCGGCTGGCTGTCGCACGAGCCGAACGACCCGGACCACGACCTGGCCGCGTCCTGGCACTCCTATAACTTCAACGCCTGCAGCACGCAGTCGTGCTGGAACAGCCAGATCGCCCCGGTCATCGCCAAGGTCCCGCTTATCGCCGGGGAGATTGGCGAGAACGACTGCTCCGACAGCTACGTGACGCCGCTCATGAAGTGGCTGAACTCCGAGGGCGCCAGTTACGTGGCCTGGACCTGGAACAGCGACTTCGACTGCGCCTCCGGCCCCGGTCTGATCACCAACTACAACGGCGCGCCGACCGGATTGGGCACGGGCGTCGAGGCCATGCTGCACAGCGACGCGCAGAAGTACCCGACCACCATGGTGGCCGCCGCTAAGAAGTAACGCAGCGCCGTAGCCCTGCAAAGGCGCAGGCAACCGGTTAAGGGGCGGTGATGGCACGACGTGCCATCGCCGCCCTTTTGCGTGCCAGCGGCCGGGCAGCTTCATGCGGGACCAGTGCCCGCTACGTTCATGGATCCTCGGCGTAACGCTGGCCGATATGCGGGGAACAGGCGGTCCAGGTGGTAGTCGATGACAGCTTGAGCCTGCTCGACCGAGGAGTGGCCGGCGAGGACGCTCGTGCTCAGGCCTGCGGACATGGCCAGCAGGCTGAGGGCCTCGAGGTCTGGGTCCAGGCGGGCAGGCGTGTCGCCGGCGGCCTGGGCGGCCCGCAGCTGAGCGGCGATCACGTCGGTTATGACGCTTGAGTTCCGGACTAGGGGTCTGATCGCCAGCGCCGGGTCGGTCAGCGAGAGCGCCAGGTAGGCCGTTGAGAGAAGGGTGAAGGCGCGCCGCTCCTCGTCGGCGGGCAGCGCCTCGGTCAGGATGGCCGCCACTACGTCGCGCGGGCTGGCGGGCCCGACCGACCCGCTAGCCTCCCTGAACCGCGCCGTGGCCCGCGCGGCGAACCGGACCGCCAGGTGCTGCATAGCGGCCAACAGGAGCTCTTCCTTGGTACCGAAGTAGTACTGCACCAGCCGCAACGACACGCCGGCCTCAGCCGCGACCTCGCGCATTCCAGTGGCGTGCAGCCCGCGCGCGGCGGCTGTCCGCAACAGCGCGTCCGCGATCTGCCGCCGCCGCTCCTCGTGGTCGACCCGCTTCGGCACCCGCCCACCGTACCCCTCGTTGCCCTGCCCGCCGGTTTAAATGATACGCTCGTACCATAAAGGCGGGCCAGCTGCTGGAGGCGGACATGTCGGTGCTCAAGCGCATCACCGGTGCAGCAGACCTGGCGTCCGAAGGCAAGCCGGGATCGTGGATTGACGATGCGGCGCGCGAGAGGTTCATGGTGGCCTACGAGCGGGTCTTCGCGCTCTGGCCGCAGCCTCACGAGGAGTTCGATATCGAGACGGCAACCGCGACCACGCGGGTGCACGCCTACCGGCCGCATCCCGACGGTGCGCCGGTCGTACTGCTCACCGGCGCCGGGGGTAACGCAGCGGCCTGGTTCCCGCACGTGGCGGCGCTCGCTGAGGCCGGCCCGGTCTATGGGATCGACATGCCCGGCGACGCCAACCCCAGCACCCCGCGCGCCCTGATGGCTCCCCCGGAAAACTGCGCCGCGTGGCTGGATGAGCTCCTGGGCAAGCTCAGCGACCGCCCGGCGCACCTGGTGGGCTTCTCCTTCGGCGGCTGGGTCGCCATGAACCAGGCGATCCGCGCGCCCGGCCGAGTTGGCTCTGTCACAATTCTCGACCCCGCCGGGCTCACCAAGCTCGACGCCCGCTTCTGGTGGTGGCTGTCTATCAGCGGCCTGGCCAGCATGACCCCGATGCCGCTGCGCCGCCGCCTCGCCCGGTGGCTGGACAGCCCGCTCATGCTGGAGCCAGAGCTCATGACGCTCATGTGGGCAGCCATCCGCGGCTACCATGCCGAGCCGAAGTTCCCCGGCGTCCTCACCAACGACGAACTCCGCGCGATTAACGTGCCGGTCCTGCTGGTCGCCGGCGCGCGCAGCGCCATGCTCACACCGGCGGAGGCCCGCGCCCGCGGGAGCCTCATGCCGAACGCGGAGGTGGCCGTCGTCCCGGGCAGCCACGGCGGATTCAACCGGATCGAAGAGCTGAACGACCGGATCGCCGCCTTCATCAAAGCCCACTCCAGGACTTCGACTGGTAGTTCATGAGTAGCCCCGACCGGATTTGAACCGGCGCTACCGCCTTGAGAGGGCGGCGTCCTGGGCCGCTAGACGACGGGGCCAGGTACATTCGCTGCTCCCGCGGCGCCGCCCACCGCCTGCTAGGCGACGGGTAGCTCGCAAGAAAAGCCGGCAGTCATTGTGGACCCTGCGGGACCGCCTGCCGGGCCATCAGGTTAGCGCACAGCGGAAGCGCGCGCCAAACCGGGCGGGCCCGGCGCGATTCCGCAAACAAGGCTGGGCATGAGTAATCCGGCAATTTTCTGGTACGTGGTAGGCATGCTTGCATTCATCGTTGTACTGATCGTGGTCGGCCTCGTCGTCGGCCTGATCGCACGCCTGCTGGTGCCGGGCCGGGACAACATCGGCCTGCTTGGCACCATCCTGCTGGGGATCGTCGGATCCTTCGTCGGCGGATTCCTCTGGGAGCTCGTCGAGTACCGCCACATCGAAACCCATCACTTCCAGACGGCCGGCTTCATCGGATCGATCGTGGGCGCCATCGTCGTTCTGCTGCTGCTCCGGGTTACCGGATTGGAGCGAGGCAGGTCTCGTCGCCGCATCTAGCCAGCCGGCAACGAGGCCAGTCGGCAAAAAGCGCGCCCAGCAACAAGCGCGGCCGCCCGTTCGGGCGGCCGCGCTCTCGCTTATCTGTAATCGCTGGGGTACCAGGACTCGAACCTAGACTAACGGGGCCAGAACCCGTCGGGCTGCCAATTACCCCATACCCCATGGGTGCGCGATTCGGGTCATCCCGTCCGCGCCGGTGCGCTCTAGCCAGTGCAGTGTAGCCGACGCCAGAGGCGCGGGCCAAAGGTATCCCGACTGGCTGACCATCATGATCACATTTCCGATTATGACGCCTTTCCGGGTTTGCGCGGACAGCCTCAAGTCTCAGCTGGTGTCGATGACGCGGTTAGTCAGAGTCCCGATCCCCTCCGTCCAGACTGAGACGTTGTCGCCCGCGACCAGGGGACCGACCCCCGCCGGTGTCCCAGTGAGGAGCACGTCGCCTGGCAGCATCGTCATCACCGCGGTGACGTAGCTCACCAGAGTGGCGATTCCGTGGATTAGCAGGGATGTGCGGGAGTCTTGCTTGATCTCCCCGTTGACCGTCGTGGTGAGCCGCACGTCGGCTGGGTCAAGGTCAGTCTCGATCCACGGACCAAGCGGGCAGAACGTGTCGAAGCCCTTGGCTCTGGTCCACTGGCCGTCGCGGGCCTGCAGATCGCGCGCGGTGACATCGT
>Ga0335072_10003094_pt1 | contig 25270 bp, 28 predicted proteins | sample Lox_Sample_21_FD_206725 | JGI IMG/M metagenome (GOLD analysis project Ga0335072, IMG submission 206725) | Soil microbial communities from Loxahatchee National Wildlife Refuge, Florida, United States - Lox_Sample_2.1 | ecosystem: Environmental > Terrestrial > Soil > Wetlands | place: USA...
CGAAGGAGTTAGGTAGGGCGTGGGTTGGGGAGGCGGGATGGGGGAGGGGGGCGTGGGGGGCGTGGTCTAGGGATTCTATGATGGAGGAAAGGGTTAGTTAGGAGTATATATGGGAAATGGGGGAGGAGGAGGGGGGGAGGAAGGGAGGGAGGGGCAGACGGGGTAGATGGCGTTTGCCGAGGAATTTAATGAGAGGGGTGCGTTTTGTTGCCTGGAGGATGGCTGTGAGCTTCATCTTCGCGGTTGCGTAGTGAATGTTGTAGAGCAGGTGAGGGACGCAGGTGGCAGACGAGAATTGGGAGTTTCTCGCGCAAGAATGACTGGTGACAGGGCAATGAGCAAGATTAACTATGATGCTGGCAGCAAGCGGAGAGGACGGTCGGACGGACGCTGGGGAAAGTGTGGTATAATAGGTGCAGCTTTCTCAAACCTCGGCGGCGCCCAATTTCAGAGGTTCTAGAAACAGAGAAAGCTCTCCCACTGGGACTTTAAGCTTGCAGTTGGTTGCTCCGAGTCTGAACATAGCTGCGGATGAAGGGCATTGCAGTTGCTGCCGAGGCAGGACGAATGGTCAGGGCAGTTTTAAGCGACAGCTCTATGATTAAGTTGGCCATATGTGAAGGAAAACGCTCGTTCTCTCTGTTTTTGTGATGTTCTTCTACCTGTCCTCCCGAAATGTAAGACGTCCGTAACTACGAGATTGCAAGTGATAGCTGATCTTGTTAATGTTGGTTGATATTTTCGGGAAGCTTCAAGACGACTATGCTTTGAATTCCCGATCTCCCCTTAGCTTCTGTGGTTGGGTGATGGCATCAGCTCCCTGAATCTCATCTCGTTCTCTTATCACATCGAAATGCACGAGTTCTTGCTCTTTGGTCAGGTGACGAACAATGACCATCACAAACTATTACAACAGCTTGCCGGCGTCACGCGTATGCAGCCGCAGCATGTGGTTGAACGCCACCTCATATTCAAAGCCAGACAACCTGTAGGACTAGGCAATATACCTTCTGGCGGAGGCTCTCAAGGCGTCCTTCCGCCTGACGTTCAGAAGACCAAACAGGCGCTATCAGGCAGCATATTTTACATACAGGCGGTCTACAATCCTCGGGGTGGAGGAGCCCAGGTAGGCGCTCGCCGCGTCGTACAAACATGGCTTAGCTGACGGAGACTCATGATAGAATCGGAGCAGCACAAAGGCTGACGCGAGTGGTTCCTTCCAGGGAGAAGATGGATTATGGACGATTGAATTCAGGGACATTCCGGAGTCGGGAAAACAGGCCGTCACTACTCGATTTTTGTCACGGACACCCGTTGATGGTGGTGACCTGATTCATTTTGTAAAGCACCTAGGCTATGAGTACGAAAACAGCTTCTCAGCGTCTGGAACAAAAGTATGCTGATGTTATGTTATTCAGTTATGTCTCTCAGTATGTCCTTGAAGGACACAAATTCTACGATCAAGATACGACGCTCTTCGTTCATCAAGTTTTGCAAATGCCACAAGCTTCCAATGAGCAGACCATTGCAACCAACACGCCGTTGCCACCACTTTCTGATCTCCAACCGCTTGACAGCAACAAGGGATTTGTCCTGCAGGCTTCTATTGAAGCTGTTGATGGGAATAATCCAGAGGTAAAGGAGAAGGCAGTGCAACAATTGATGGCTATGAAAGAGACTCTCAAGCAGGCAGTGACTTTGGCACCGGGTGACCGCCTGGCTCTTGATACAAGAGTACCGATAAGGAATATTAGGCCATGAAAACCGTGCGTGAGCCACTGATTGCGTGATTCACTCCTACCTTCGCAGGTCAGGTTCTCAGTACGTTCAACTTGCTAACAAAGTCAGCGGGAACTGGGTATGAGATGCCGACGAAGGAGGGAAGACTCGGTAGCGTAACTGGGCTATTCTCCACAAGAAGGTGCAACACCTACGATCGGCTGTAGGCGGTAGCAGAGTTGAATAGAATAGCGTGGCTTTTGCCCAGGAGTGCTTCATTTTGCCGACATGTGACTTCGTGTTAGGTGCGACGCGCTAAGCCTTGTAGAATCTAGGCAATGATTGTTGGAGTGCCACATCCCACCGGGCTGCAACCTGCGTTATCGACGATGATTTGAACCTGAAGCTGGATATCTTTAGAACCCGCATCGTTGTCAGAGCATCGGCTCGATGGACTGCCGTGCGCACAAGAAGTTTGCATGACACGGCCCTCGCCATGGCGGCTGCTCCGGTTGCGAAACGGTCTCTCTCCCCTTCGAGCAAGGCACCTTCACCTCCTCCGCTTAAGCGCAAGGTAGACTCCACAACCACTAGTAAGCTTTAATTTCTGTTTCTCTGACCTATGGCTGAGTGAATCCAGGTAAAGCCGTTGCCAGCTTCTTCCAACCTTTATCGCAAAAAGAGCCAGAGACTCTCCGATGGAGGATTGTGAACAGGAGTTTGATTGTTGGGAAATATGTCACCTCCAGTCAAGTCTTAGAAGCGCCGTCTACGACCTCAACACGGCGGAAGGTTGCAGCCTTCGACCTTGACGATACCCTGATTACGGCCGCTGCAGGCAACAAGTGGGCCAAGTCTGCCACTGGCTGGAAATGGCGGGATGTGTCAGTACCGGCCAAATTAAAGAACCTCCACAACGATGGGTACTTGGTGGTGATTTTCAGCAATCAGGGCAACATTAGCCTCAAAGACAACCCGAAAACCTTACAGAAAGATGCCGCGAGTTTAGTCAACTTCAAAGCCCAAGTCACGGCAATGCTGCGTCAATTGGATCTTCCAATCGGTGTGTATGCTGCCACTGAACCGGACAGATATCGGAAGCCTCGTGTTGGCATGTGGCAGGAAATGTTGGAAGACTACGATCTCGACCGCGAAGAATCAATTGACTTGAAGCAATCCTTTTATGTCGGTGATGCTGCTGGACGAGCAAAGACAGACAAACGAAGAAAGGACCATGCCTGCTCAGATCGGTAAGCTCTCCACATTCGAAATTGGACAAAAGCATAAACGACCAGATCGTTGGAATAAAATGCTTGCCTCTTAGCGGGTCAAATTACACTTTGACTGACTGGAATACAGTGACTTTGCTGCCAATATCGGTATCGGTTTTAAAACTCCCGAAGAGTACTTTCTTGAAGAGCCGGCCGAGCCGTTCGTTCGCGAGTTTGAGCCGAAGGACTATCTTCAGCAGCCGGCAATCCCAACGTCCGCTCCGTTCTCCAAGCGGAACAGGCAAGACATCATCATGTTCTGTGGCAGCCCAGGTGCTGGGAAGTCCACGTTCTACTGGGAAAATCTTAAACCTCTAGGGTATGAAAGAGTTAATCAAGACATTCTCAAGTCGCGAGACAGGTGTCTTAAAGTGGCACGGGAGCAGCTGAACATGGGGAATTCTGTGGCTATTGACAATACAAACGCTGATATTGACACTCGTGCTCACTGGCTCCGGCTTGGACAAGAGTTCCGGATACCCGTGCGCTGTGTGCACTTCACAGCCACTACTCGGCTGTGTGAGCATAATGATTGTGTACGAGCGCTCAATCCTGAATCGATGAACCCAGAAGGGCGAACTATGCTCCCCGGGGTCGCCTTCCGCAGCTTTCAGCAAAGGTACATTCCACCATCCATCAGCGAGGGCTTCCAGGACATTACACGGATCGGTTTCCAATTCCAAGGTACTCCGGAGCAATGTAAAATTTGGAGCCAGTATTGGATTTCCAAGTTTTCAACCTAATTACGGGAGCGGACATTGTTTCCGGTTCAAAGCTTACTAGGTCCCTGCGGCATTGCGGAGGGAATGACGTTGCGGATGTGTGTTTTCGTATCCGCTGCAACTGGGAGGACAGGTCTCGTTCCGGACAGGTCTCGTTCCGGACAGGTCTCGTTCCGGGAATTAACGAACAAACCGCTCCAAAACTCAAGTCGAGAGACAATATAGGGGTTTTGGTGGCTTGCCTCAAGAGCATGGTTCTTTAGCACTTGACATCAAAGCACTGACAAGAGGAGGTCCATCTGCCATTAAGTATCGACATGGTGCTTGGAGCGACCTGAACTCTACTTGGACACACTTCGCAAGCCTTGTTCTAGAGAGCAACTAATTAGCGAACTCTCAACATTTCACTTTACTAACAAGGTTCATGTCACGAACATGTACCTTCGGCAGTACGGAATGGTAATGCGTCGTTGGGACGAATAGCGAGGGCACGGTAGGCGAAGCTCCACTGATCTGTGGCTGAGGAAGAATTTGGGCTTACGGTTTCCTGTACTTCCCAAAAAGCCCTGTTGGGCCAACGGTCGTCAGTTTTACGTGATTGCGTCCGGGGCCTATTATCATGGAGCGCCACATGAATTCAGCACCAAACGTTCAGATATGAAAACAGATAGCAAGGTGATTTGCCAGGGTCAGCCCTGTTCACCGGCGCAAATATATGCAGATGGTCACCCCCCAATCGATTGTGGCTTCCTCTCTTCCGAACGCTCCAGCCTGCACCCATGTTCTCATGCCAGCTACCCGTTTTAAACGTTGAGACTGTGCTTCTGTCTGTGTTTCTTTGTCCAATGTTTCCAATAACCCTTGCTGGTAGTTGATGTCACATTCCCATTCTGATTTGGAAGTAGTGTAATAACTCTTTGGTGTGTTTTGTATTTATGGGAGCTAATGAAGTCGCAGCAGGATGGAAAATGATGACGAGCCGTTACGCAGTACCTGCGGCGGGCTCCCTGCACGTTGTGTGGGGGGGGGGAGAGAAGTTCAATCTCATGTCCCGCCATTCACTCTCCACAGATGACGAGCTCGGGCAGGGGTCCCGGAAAAATTCTGGTTTTGCTGGGTGTGCTCAAATTCTTTGTGTTTTACATTTGCAACGAGTGGGCGAGGGCATGTCCAATTGATGTGAGAAGAACATGCTGCTTTATTGAAACAGCCACATTGTTTCACGGGGACATCTTCATTGGAGCAGCCTTGCGTCAAATGTGACGCAGGTGTAGCTTCGGCAATTCGTCCACCAAAATAGTTGCCCTGCGCAAGTCTGCTGCCACCACGTTCCTCACCAGCAGCAGCAGCCGGGGGAACGGTCCGTCTGCCAGGGGGTACCCGGTCCACCCTCCTGGCAACTGCTTTCTGCAGGACGGCATGAAAAAAAACGCCCTTCTTAGCTTGTTTCTAGGGTAGTAGAGGATGCCTCTGCAAGCGCACAAGCGACTGGACAGCCTGGGCGCCCAGGTTGTCCGCTGTAGAATGTGTCCCGGACTTTGTTCTGCCCTTTCCCTTGACGGGATGACACACAAAACCTCAGACATGCCCCCCATCCTGCTACATGTTGACCCTCCTTTTGATAATTCCTCTGTTCATCCGCTTCATTTCTTTCACTACCGTCCTATCGTGAGACAGTCGAATGCAACACAGTGCCTGGGGGAATTCATCTTGCACCGCGGCCGATGGGTGCGGATCCCCCCGCAAGGGCAGAAATTTAGGTAAGTGGCTTGACAACCCCGCTACCGACCAACTGCCCAAATTCCTCGGTATCTGGGATTTTTTGGGCTCGATCCCACCTATCCTATCGCGGCTTTCACACCCACGTGAACATATTCCCCAAAATGCGTCTGACAAGTTCCCAAAACATCCAGTCACCGCCGTGGCACTCAAACTACCTCCAGGGCAGGCACATCAGCTCGTCACCTTATTCGCGCGACCCTCCTCGCTCTTTGCCTTCATATCATAGCGCTGCCACGTAGCACAAATATTGTCCCAACTACCCAAAATCATATCTCTGCTCAGATTCCCCAATCACGTCGACCCACGACCTCTATTGAAGACACTCGCTTTCTTCTTGGATAACGCGATCCAAACTTTTACCCTCCTACAAATATTATCGTCTCTTTCACACCATATTCCCTATTCGGCTGATGACACCCTCCGGCGTCGCTGTCTCGATTCAGACATGCCCTCCTCTCAGCTTTCGACTGCGACCCTCTCTGATGCAACCTCATCTCCGGCGCTGTCATTCTTCTCTAAAGGTCATTCCGCGCGACCTGGTAGCTCCATCTCCTCCATCGCATCCTCGCCCCTTCCGCTAGAATCCACCGATAGCCTAGGAATACCAAAAAGGTTTTTGGAGGATGTTACGGAAGAGCCACACGAGCGCGAGAACGACTTTGACGTGACTGACGGCGAAGTTCATTATTTTTGTACGTTGCCACCTCTGCTGGGGAGCTCTTATTGTGCCTGCTGTTAATCGTGCTACAGTTGATGGTTATCAGCCTGATGCACTTCGCGGTTCTCTTGACTGCCACTCACGAGATTCAGCATCGCAACCAGATTACGAACTCGATTGCGAGATGACTTCCAATAAACTTTCCCCCCATCCACCCTCGAAGAAGCATCGATCGAGCGACTTCTCACTCCCGGGCGTTAGTAGCCGATTAGCTACTCGCTTTCCTTCCTTGTCAAAGAGATTGAAACACAAATCAGCCGCAGGTCCACAACTCTCAATCATCACCCATTCCGACCCTGTCGGATCGCATCCAGAGTCCGCCGGCTCTTCTCAACTCATTAGCCCTGCACCAAGCGCGATCTCGAAGCATGAGAGCTACCTTCTTCCTTCACCAGCCAAAACAAATCTAGAGGACAGTTTCAACGACGCCATTTCGTCTGCTTTCAACGTCGACAATCCACCGCCTGGGGAGGCAGAAGACCAAGGGCAAGCAAGAACCCCGCTTCTACCTCCACTGGTGATGGATTTGGATACCAAGCCTGCTCCTATCCAGTCACCCTTGCAGTCCCCAAGTGTGGCAGGCCCAGCCAACTCCCCTACATCAACCACACCTGTGGGCGCACCACAGATATACACGCTTCCTTCGCCACCATTGTCTACCAAACCTTCCGTGGGCTCGATGCAGCAGCATTCAAGGGCAGGTATTATAGCCCTACCTCCCGCTGAAGTTCCTCCCATGCAGATGCTTGATGAGCCTGCCGATGAACTGTCTCGGCGCCTGGGACACGCCAACTTCAAAATCAATCCAGAGCCATATCGTCCAGATGCAATGGATCTTGAATCTTATCGTCGATTCCGGGTAGACTGGGATCTGGCGCGGTACAACTACGGCAAGCATCTAGCTCGAACCGCTGAAAACTTTGGTACAACATCTAACATCTACTTGTGGACGCAAGAAAAGTGGGCGGCTATTGATGCGGAATGGAAGAAACACAATGAGGCCGTGGCGCATCTGGTGGAGCCAATGATCGCTCGCCTCAGTGAAAGCTCGACAGAACAGAGCAACTCCACTACTTCCAGCACGATGCTGGAGAAACCTGTCACGAAGGTCGTCGTGCCGCAAATCAACGACCCAACTGGTAAATTCCCAGTGCTGGGGGACATGGACATAGTTGGGCCGATGGCGTTCGCTCCGAATCGATCTCAGCAGGCGGACGTCGAGCACCCTGCAGATAGCCACGGCTCGCGGAAGAGGAGTTTCTTCAAATTTATGTTTGACATCCTAGGAAAGAGAAACGGACTGCGACCATGAAACTTGGAATTTCGAGGACCGTTTCTTTTTGCTCACTGCAGCAAAATCACCATGAATCACGATCAAAAGTTCAAAGACAGAGGTCGGCAGCCTCAAATGACACAAAAGACTTGGGATTTAATAGACGGAGCTGATGGATTCCATTCCGGATTTTAAGACCTGGAATTATACCGCCGGAAATGCTGGGTGGCAATCTGGCTTGTTCCGATGCCCCCGTGGCTTACGACTCTACGACTTTTGGCTCTTCGCAGGCACTTCAGCACAGCGAAGATCCAAACATTCCTTTCACCTGTTTGTACAATTTTTTTCGGGGCGGGACGTTTTGGGATTTCTGAGCTATAGCAGACACAAAAGGGGCAGAGAGTATGGCGGCTTTTTACGAATCATATCCACACAACAGGCTATTTGTGGCGATGTGGTATTTGGTAATCAGCGCAGTCGAAGGCGGAACCAAATGAGATCACATGGCATCGACATTCTGGTCTGCCATTAGCTTCACGGCTAGGCAGTAATTGACATAAATACCCTATCAGGGATGTATATTACTGCTAATATCACCACTGGAACTTTACACTCTACGCTCTTGTGAGAAAGAATCGAAGTGAACGCTTGTAACTCTCCTCGAGTAGGCCCACGCTGGTGAAGGATCAAAGCCGGGGGGGGGGGGGGAGAAGGGGGGGACTACATTGCTAGTAGTCCTAGACTAGGGAGTTCAGAACGGCATTTTTTCTAGCTTGCTTCGTGCCCGTCAGGCAAATGTGACTTTAGCCTCGATAGTCTTGTCGGTGAGCCCCCCTCTCCATGATCGTCCAGGTGTGAAGTGAGATCAATGCCTCTTCGCCAAAAAGCACGAGGTCATGTAATCGATCAGCTGGCTTGCTGCAGATGAGGAGGACTTTGGGGAGCGCTTGCAGGGAAGTTTGTAGGCAAGTTCGTGCTTGAAGATTTTTTTGGTGGGACCTGGTAAAGGCGGTCAAGCCACTGTAACCAGTACTTTGGCAAAGGCTGTGTTTCTTGGTCTCTATTTCCTGTGCACGGGTGTCTAGAGGGGTGGGGAGAGATGAAAATAGAGCAACAGAAAATAGAAAAGGATGGGCTTGCTAGCAACGGGAGATAGCGCAAGGCAAAGCAAGGAAAAGGCAGGGGGCAAGGGTTTTGACATCTGTACGCTGTGGCCTCGCGCGAAAATGGGGGAGTACCGTGCGGGACGGGATTGAGTGGTTGTCTGCGTCCCTTTCGGGCCTGACTGGCATGCGGGAGCTAGGTAGCTGTCCACTTCCTTCTGGGCTGCCTGACCGACTGACATACGGGGCGGTGTGTCTGACTGTTCAGTTGCTCTGCTGGCATGCGCACGGACAGAGCAGTTGTCCCGAAACCGCATAGCTACACAGTGACTGGGCGGCTGCCCGGGTTTGGAGGATTTCGGAGGAGACCGGCTCAACGGTTTCATACGTTTTATAACGCACGTGTCAGGTCTGTCTCAGCCCGTCCGGCAAGAGCCGCCAGGGGAGACATTCTTAACCCTGCAGCTGATCTTTTACCAGCGGGGCTCTTTTTGTACCTGCGTTAAGGTGAGGCCGGGTTCGTCATATCTGCAAGGAAGCACATGTGAATCAGTTTTGAGCGTGAGTTGGGGGTGCATGTGATTCTCAACACGTAGCCCCGTTACGATCCTGACGGGTTTTCCTAGGCGAGGTTGGACACGGCATTATGCGGCGAGGGCTGAGGGTAGTACCAGGTGAGGTTGGACGGGCGGAAACAGAATAGGTAGATTGCTTGCAGAGAGTTGTGCAGTCGTGGCAGAAGGCTGCTGGGCTGGAGGGGTTAGGCGATGCAGGATGGACTCGTAAATCATGCATGTGTGGGGGTTGGGAGAACGTATAGCCATACATTTTCATTTGCTGGAGTTGTCTGAGCGTGAGGTCAAAAAGTGCCGTTTTGGACCGCAGAAGGAAGGGTGAGACAAGAAATGTTTGCAATTGCACCAAGAAGGCTGGGTCTTTGGGCATGTCTTGCCAGCGGACTCCTTCAGTTCCCCACAGATGGATGGACATATGACGAAGAAAATGTGTTGATCCTAAGGGCATGTCCTCAAATCTTTGTATGACACTCCAACTCGGCTCGCTTACATAAGCACCGACTCGTGGCCTGAACTGAAGCTCTCGATGTTCTCTAGCTTCGAGCTCTGTAGCTTCGATCTTATCAGCCTCGGGGCACCAGGTCTCCGAGGTTCAATAGCATTTCTCTCCTTCTGACTTCGCCGAACTGTGCCGAGCTACGCCGACGGGTGTCGCGAAGTGCGGATCGAGGTAGATCACCGCGCCAACCAATCTTGGCTTCTTTGAAGCCATGTTTCAGAGCGACCGACGCGCCGCGACAGTGTGCTAGGGTTGGGGTTTATTGCCTGGATGATACAACTTCAACTTTCCAACAACGGATGTCACGCACAGGTTTCATTACAGGCCTCAGTTTCATTTACCAAAGGTAGAATTCGGAAGAAAACAGGGTATTCGTCAAAGTCTTTGCGTCAGCGTACAAAACGATCATCATTCAGGAGTTGTTCATATCCTCGTACATATCGTACAGCTAATCTTAACAATCCCAGAAGCAAATACCCATACATTCTAAATGGTCTTTTCATTCGTCTCAACCAAGAGTTAGCATGGATTTCTCTAGGGCCTCGTGCCAACAAACTCGGTTATGCAGAGCCCATAACCCGAATAATGTGTCTGGAACTTGGATGTTTGGTTTGTGATCACATATCATTCAGTCGGCTCTTATGTATCGAATGACTGGTCAATACTGGTACGCCCAAATTATCTTGCTGGTGACTTGTCCAGAAAATTGGCGTGCCAACATCCCAATAACCATTCAATGTTCGACGGTGCGCGCCCTGGCTTTGCGTCAAATCTGGAGTTGAAGGTTTGTAAAGTGGACCCAGGTGTCCATCGGTTGTTAGCGTATCTAGTTTTGGCGATCAGCAATGGCGGAGGTCTTGATCTCGAGGTAGTTCCTTCCAAGCAGAGGCGGCGTCATTGTTGTGAAGAGGTCTGAATATCGTTTTGACGAAGGAGATCGACGTCTTTGTGCTGCATACTCTGCGAATCCCATAGCGATCGGAACAGAAGCCGCACAAAACAGGCCTAAGGTTGTAGTTGCTTTTCCCTAACCGACAAGCATACCATACCCATCAGCCTATGCTCAAGGTTGATTTGGGATAGGAAGGATCTGAATGGCCGGCGCGTCATCCGATGAGACAAATTTGAATTTGCTGCTGTATGGCCTGGCCTGGCTGGTCCGGCTGGTTTTTGCACGTCGCGGCGTGAGCGGCTGAATTTCCTCCAATTCGTAAAATACATCCACTCTTTTCCCCCCCGATACCTCCCGCATATTGAGGAAGGCTAACACGGCCATCGCAAGATATGCAATCAGCATAATCCAAGCCAGCGTAGTTTTGAAAATCGTGAGGCCTGTGGAGAGGTCCCCGCCGTGGTTTATGAAAGCGAATTGAGGGCACCATTGTGGTGTAGTGATTATCTTGCCAGGAGCAGGCAGGCCGCCTGAAAGCTCGCATGAAGCCCAAATACTGGCTTGCAAAAGCCAGGCCAACGATCCAGTCGTAGCAATTATAAGGAAGAACACCGGGGGCAAATATGCCGACAGGTGGAGGCACGCGATCTGAAGCGTGGTTTGAACAAGGGAGAGGACGGGTACGGTCCCAGAGTAGAAGATAAGTGGCCTGCCAGTATCCGTTAGCAGTGTGCAGCAGCAGAATGCGATGAAGGTAACCAACACAGCTGATCCTGCAGCTTTGATAGAATGACGCGCCCATTCAGCGTATTTTACGGAAGTGATGAAAGTAAGGAGCGACAAGGCGAAGACGAGGAGCAAGACCGCAAGGGAGGTGTGTTGCAGTGCCATTTTCGGGAACAGGTGGCCGTGTTCGCCCAACTTGAGCTTCGCACTACGCTCTCAGGTCGAATGTTCAACTCGTGAACCATTACATAGAAATGAGAACAAGGAAAACCCTTCGAAAGAAGGAGAGCGCCAGGGGCCGGAGAAAAGCAAAGACACAAAGGACGGAATTCGCAACAGGAGCCAACGTGGGGCAGGGTGAGAAGTGTCACTATTCTCGAACAGTCCGCGCAGCAGCAGCCATCCTGAAAAAAGGGACGAAACTGGTCACTCCCCCAACGCTCGAATGAATGTCTAGGGTGAGACGAGTTGGGCGCTTATGGAGACGGGAATATTGGTGCGGGTGTGACTTGGGCCGTGTTGAGCCTCGGCATCGTGATGTTGCCGCAGTCCCCCCCAAATCACGCTAGGGAGGCTGTACAAAGTGCATATGTTCACAGGCCTAAGGGATACAGCGCGAGATCACCAACATGACTTGGTTAATATGCCTTGCAGGGTACGATTTGAAGATGTTGGACCAGACTACTACTAATACACTGAATATCTAAAAACGGGTATCTTCTAGTGTTGTTGCAAAAAGTTCCGAAGCGGCAAGTTCGTGGTCGCTTTCCAGCAGATGATTCGAGGGGGTGCCTCGAACGGCGACAGTAAACGCCGGCAAGCCGCAGATCTATCATGCGACTTTCGGTGCAATGAGGAGTGGAGGAACTACAGTCCATTGTGTCAGCCGTGTTTTATCAGGAAAGAATGCGCCGAACTCACTGCTGAAGCCGTAACCTTCAGTGGCGCCTGCCCTGTCCTTATTGTCAATCTCTACACGAAGACTGACGTTTAATCCACCTGTCATGCCGCTTCGGGAGCTCACACCATCTGCAGCAGGATGTTGAGTACCGGCGCCCTCTTCGCCCTCGTGTAAAGTTGAATGGCCATCATGGCCCAGAAATCTTTCGCCGTCCCGACCTGTTTCTCCGGTGTGCACTCTGTTTGTCCCATTAGGGGGTAATGTTGCTCCACTTTGGTTTTCCGGAGCGCTGTCGACTTCAGTTATGCATGCGTAATTCCTGCTTGGCATGGTGCACTTATTCCATCCAGCGCCCTTGACATTTCCTCCAGGTTGTTTGTCGAACATGGCCAATAAAGTCTCGTCGGTCACGCCATCTCGCAGATGATGGATCTTGTTTCTCCTAGCAAGCAAATTCGCAACCGCTGCTGGAGGCGGCTTGTTGGTAATTGCGCTGCTGATAATGTTGGCCATGTACCTGTGATCCTCTTCCGCAGGAATTTTCAACTTCGGCATAGAATAGAATCGACCTAGCGCGCCTAGGTGCACATCACCTCCAAGTATCGTGACCCTAATGCCAAAGTCTTTGGAGAGCTCCTGCAGTCGCAGGATGAGTTCCTTACGCTCACGCTTGTGTGCGTGGCAGGTGTAATGGTCGTCAAGATCATCCAAAAGATCAACGCTGCCGTCGAAATGGTTGAAGAAGTCGCCAGCGAGTCCAAACCGCTTGTTGAGAAGTTTTATTGGCGCAATTATCGGAGATCTGAGAATGTTTTCTAGCCATGCTAGCCTTGGATAGGCAATAGGTATACCTAGCAAGAGAATCAAGTGCTTGATTTGGCCTTTCGCCGAGCTTAACTCTTGTCGTAGACGTCTGAAGATCAGTTCGTAAGTCTCCGGATAGTTGACCTGCTTTCTTGTCCTCTCAGTGCGGGCATCTATGCCACAGAATGCCATGCGCTTGCCCAGCCGCATATAGAGACTTCGGGAACGCTCTTCCACATAAGGTCCTGGTTTATTCCCGACAATCCAACTGGCATCGTCGGCTGTCCTTGGATATACATATGTATCTCTCACCTGGCGGGGATCCGCTCCAGCTGTGCCGTCAGCTGTGGCCCCCATCGTTTCCGGAGCATCTGTCGTGAAGGTCGACAGGGGAGGTGCGGTATGGTGTTGGAAGAGGCAGTAATACTTGAAACTCACGCCGCCAATGCCGCGGAACACATGACATTTCATAAAACGGTCGGTATACGAACCGAACTATTGTTACACATGTCAGATCGAGGTATTGAGACGAAAGGTTACTGAGTTGTCCTTACTCCGTCAATAATGTCGTGGTCGTCCCAAATGTTAATTTGCGGAATTGAGGCATTTGCTGCCGCAAATGGCCCAGTGCTGAACCAGCGAACGTAGTTCTCGAAGTAGTACTTGTCGCATTCTATTCGAAGCTGTTCCCTAAATGGATACTCACGTCTCTTGTGCGGATTTGAAATTGCTGTCCATGGCTTCAATGGACCATCGACCTAAATATGATGAATAAGCTCTCCAAGTACAGACGAAAAGGTGACAGATTGCCGTACACGAATGCCGTCATTATAGATTTGGTCCCCTCCACCGATCATACAATGGAAGGGTCGTTTCGCATGTAACTCTAGGACATTGTTCCAAAGCACCGGTCCTGCTTCGAGCATCAGCATTGCTGTCGTTGAGCACTCAGCACAGGGGGGTTTGCCTCACCAGACCAATAGTCCAAATCTGTGCCCACCGAGAAGCCGTTGCAAGAGTGGAACATCAAGCGCATTGACTGATTGACAGCGGGCACTACAAAGTCCCGTAACGAACTTGAGGAAACTTCGGAGTTGAAATGCATGTTTGGGATCGCATATTCCCATCTGGTCTCAACCGCTCCCAAAGGTATCCGTAGAGTAAAGCGCCAGAATGTTTTTATCGGATCCGCATAAAGCTTAAGACCCTCGACTGAAATACTCTTTTCCGCTCTTGAGAAGAAGCCTTTAGTGTCAGAGGCATCTGTTGGTGTAGCAGGGCCGCGCTTTCGAAGTCTTAACTGAGGAACCTGCGCGCCAGGTTTGACGACGAGAAGGACCGAACCGTGCCAAACAGTCTCTGTACCTTCCTCCGTCATGCCTTGGTAGTTGAGGAGGGGTCCGCACATAACATATAGCGGATCGCCGCTTTTGGCGTCAGCTGCGCCGTCGACCTCGTCGACTTCATTTCTCGGTCCAGATGATTGGTGTTGAGTGACAGTTATGTCGGCTCCACCCTCGATGACATTCGGAGGCGTGGATGCCTGCGGGAGAATGTTTGGGTCGTCTGGTCTGCCAAGGGCATTGTTCTGTGGGTTATTTGTCTGAGGCTGGGTAACGGTGGAGTAGGAAGCTGTTGCTTAGCAAGTCAGCGAGATCCAATAACTTTGGAGGGAAACGCGACCTACCCGACATTCCGTAGTCAAGTCAGCCTCAGGTTAGATGCGAAAATTGGGGTAGTTGCGAAAGTCGAGTAGTTTGGCGATTGCTGTACACGATCAGGTCTTACTCCGGGGCGACAACCGTGACTATGACAATAGATGTCGCAAAGCATGAGCGGCAGTGGAAGATGAGCTGTGGTGTGGGAGAGATGGTTTAGAAGTTGAGATCCTTCAAGGAGAGAGGGAATAGTAGGCAGCTGATCGCTGCCAGGAATGCATGATCGCGTGAAGTAGCCAAAGATGCACCACGAGGAGCTCTGGTTACGCCGAGGCTCACCACGTTTTGGATTGGCTCGTCCTGGGCCGTCAAGACCAGAAGGGGGGATGGAGGAACTTCTGGGGGAAGATCATGCCCCACTGAGCCACATCATGATCGACGCGTATGGCGCAGAGGGCGAATGGGGGCTGCTTCAGAAATAGGCCCTGCAGTGACTTAGTGTGCACAGCCACAATACTCAGCTAATGTAATTATCTGATATTCGTAGGCGACGTACATCAATAATGAAAATGCTCCACAAGGGCATGGCACTATCTGGCAAATCCTTGCGCTCTGATGACGAAACAAACAATCCTTGCGCCATAACATGTCCCACGCCTCATGCCTTTTCCAGATCTTTAGGACTTGGATCTCCTATGCCGTCCTCGTTAATGGCGAACAAGCAGTCACTTTCTGGTAGACAAGGACTGTCATAGATCTTGCATATTCTTGTCTCTCCTCGTCCCTTCTTCAGACTCAACCTTGTGGTACTTGCGTGTGCAATGATGTTTCCACCTATCGGCTTCTTTGGATCTGGATTAAACATAGCGCTTGGTCCTCCATCCACTTGTGCTACAACTTGGTTTGTGATCACCACTGCAATACCAAATTCGTCTGCAAGGCGTTGAAGTGTACGCATAAATTTAGCCAGATGTCCTTGTCGAGCAGAAAGCTCCCCTCGACCGGCGAAGTCGGTACGGTAGAGCGCCATTGCTGAGTCGACGATCAAAAGCGAGAATCGTGTCTCGCACATCATCTTTGATGCTTGGTTGAGGAGTTCAAGCTGATGTTCAGAATTGTAGGCGCGAGCATAAGCGACATTGTCAAGTACCTCTTCTCCCGACAAGCCATAACGATTTGCGACCGCAAGAAGCCGTACAGGTCTGAACGTGCCTTCGGTATCGATGTAAAGGCATTTTCCCTCCCCACCACCCATGTCGAACGGTAATTGGCAAGTCACAGCAAGCGTATGACATATCTGGCTTTTGCCTGTTCTGAATTCGCCAAAGAGCTCGGTGATTGACCCTGTTTCAATTCCGCCTGCTAGAAGTGTGTCGAGCTGCTTTGAGCCGGTAGTTATGGAGATGAGTTCGCTTCGACGGGAGTGCATTTCGGTGGCAGTCGTAAAGCCCATAGGCACGAGTTTATTGGCTAATTGACGGGTAAATAATGGAACTCTTGCCTCAGAATGGATCCATACCTTCTGCGAGCACCTTTGCTGCTTTCTGCTCTGAGATGCCTTTAATTTGCTCTAGGACTCGTCGTGGCCTGGAAAATGTGAGATGCATGTCGTTGCGATTTGATCACACTTGCGTACGTGTATGCAACTGCTTCAACAGTATAGTAGCCGGCATCTGTGATTAAGCTGATATCACGCTTAGTGAGCCCACCCACCCCCTATGTGCAGGTTAGCGCAGCCCCAACTCAACAGGTCAAAGCAAGTACCTCGAGAGCCACGAGTGGCGTTGGCGCGCCTGGGCCGCCCGTTCCCACATCATCGCAATCGTTGTGAGTCTGATCAGCATCGATCGCTGTCATGATGGCGGAGAGTGATCTGCAGCTCTATTAGGCGCTTCCTGGAAAGTTGGGCTTTAGTGTGCAAGGTGGTTCTCTGTTCTTGGTCCAGCGGATTCAAAGATCGCGATGGCTTTTGAAAGACGCGTCTGCCAAGCTTCCAGTATCCGCGCCATCACGTGATCCAAGGAAGAGCGTATGTCATTTCTCCTGTCATGTCTTCTAATCACGATTTTCACCTCACAGGTTGAATAAGTCAGCCCTTGCCACTCGAAAACTTGCATTGCTTTGTACGCCTTCCTCAGTATAGTTGTGATCGGCCACCATGCCGATTTATTTCGATCTCACTGGATCGGAGATGGTCTTCCGCACGTCAGCTTATTCATCATCTCATGCAATGTTGGCATTTCGTTCGTTCCTCTCTCCAAAGTATCTTGTCCTTCATCTATAGTGGAAAGACCAAACCACTTGCAGAAGCACGTGGTCAGTTGCATGGCCGATCTAACGCTTTTACATGAGGTGCACTTGGAAAATGCTACAGCACAGTCTGTCGTACTGCTGTTACTTTCAACACGTTCCAGGTAAGCCATGATTTCAGCGCTATATCCAATAATGCGCCATTTAGGTTACACCCACGCGTTCCGCAAGTTTCCCGTTGAATGGTTATGGCATGGACGCCAAGAAGAACATTTTCCGTATGGGTTCGCTGGAACATGAGTAACAAACCCCAAGGGCCTTGGCTACTTAACAGTACTCTATTCGACAGTCTCCTTTCAGTACAAGTGCCTTCTTTGCCTTTGATATGCCAGCATCTCCAAGTGGCGTGGACGCCATTCTGAGTCGGTCAATAATGGTGGCATTGCTTTGGAGCTCATGCTTCACTCGGAAGTTCATAGTCTCAAAGAGGAGTGGTCTGGAGTGACCAACCCAGCTGCCGACGCAAGCTTCAAAATCAACTCAATCAACGTGCATATAGTCAGTCTATCTAGCCTGACAGATCCAAATGTACACCGCTAACTCCGATCACAGGACGCCGCCGAGCCGGCTCAAAAGCAGGAAAAGGTTTGCGAACGTCTCACGCTACTTATGCAAATCGATGAAGATAAATCAGCTCCATGCATAGACGAACTCCCAGTACTCGTCGCTCCAGAACCGCACCTGCAGGAGAAGTCTGATGATTCGTTGGTCGGGCCTAGCCCCGCGGACGCCTTCCCAGGATTAAGCAACTTCATCAATAGTCTGCTGCCAACAGCACAGGCATGCATCAAACAAGAAATTGAGACCCGACCGGCCCGACCACCAGCTCAGAGCATGGGTGAAATGTGGTGTCAGTATGTCGAAAAGGCTCACAGCTTCTCCATGAATAACGTCGATCCAAAAGCGCTAGAGAAGGCCTACCAGAGATTGACATCGACCACGCAAAGCGGCAAATCTCCATATTCACAAATGATTCGATTCGAAGAACTATTGTTAGAGTCCATCGACGGAGGAGACTCTATCCCTTGTCTTCCGATCGCCTCTTATCACTGATCTATTACAATGTCTTCAGGGCTCTCGTGTCGAACATGCGTCTTTTGAATCTGGATCTGGAATTGATGGAGAGAGACGACTACCAGTCACCGTTCCTCGAACTTGACTCGGGGACATGTAGCATTGACCTGAATTCAATACCTTCGGACTTCCAACCGACACTTATCCAGCGCACATTGCCGCACCATCCAAGAATGGACATTTTCCCTGACCCAGTTGTTAGAGACAATATCATCCTGAACCAAAGGAAATTTGAGGACTACCCATTCTGCATGGCAGTCATTGGTCAAGATACTTGGCACGAAGACGACCCGTCACAGCGAGCCGGCATGGTCGTTTGGGCTGAACCATGGAACGTTAGAAATTGGGAAATTACTGACGGCTTCCTCACAAAGTGGAGCTGGGTGCTGAAAGGCGCTGGGGAGCTAGGGAGTGCGACTAATTCGTGGAGAGGGAAGCGGGGACTTCATCCTCTAGCTTTCGAAAGGCAATCGTCTTCTCGATGATGAAGCCTGGCTGCATGCGTTTGCCTGAGAAAGGGTATGCAAACCCTGGTGCTTTGCCATGTTGATAAGCGTATTTTCCCTCATGTCCAAATCAGTAGGTGCGGTTGAGCGACAGCAGCATTAGCATATCGTATAGTTAAGAGCACTCAGTCACTGGTCAGCGTCGTTTAGACAGAGAGCTTCAGTTGACCCTAATCAGTCTTCGTCGAATACTCCTCGGAACGTTGCGTTGATCATTTCGAGAGTAACTTCTCAGTCGTGGTCATAAATATGTTGTGCCCGAACCTCCCTTCCCGCTCTTCTTCGACGCAAGTTCGACTTCGACATTTACGACCGCTTCCTAGGCAGCTGCGAACATCGAGGGAAAGTAGAAGCACTCCAAGACAGCCCGTTAACACTTCAACATTCACCTCGTGTGCTACTCCACTGTCCAGAGGGAGTAGCCCGAACTGAAACTCATGCTTGTTCCACCATGGTGGATTGTCGTTGTCAGATTGTGCGATTGCACCTGCGCTATTTTCTCTTCAACCTTTGATGATGATGCACAACCCATGGAACTGCAATCAGGAACTCCTTGCCAACTGTCTGAGTGCTGAGGGCATCATCCTCTGGACTGGAGATCCTGTGCTACAAGATGAAAGACAGACTCAGAACCTTCAAGCCAGCGAATGGCATAGCGTTCATGCCGAGGTTCGTAAGAGGCTGAAGAGGCACGTCGCTGCTATAGAGGGGTCTGGAGGTGGCTCGGCAAAGGTAAGGAGGATTCTGGATCATCGTTCTAAGGCTTCCCCCCGATCCCCTTACTTGACCAACACATTTCCTTGCGTACATACAAAATCCACGGGAGACCATTTTGATTCATGGGTAGGCCTCGGAGCCTACCCCTTCGCAATGATACCGTCGCGTCGGTCGCCAACACGCACGATTCTTGAGTGAGGTTGTTGAGAAAGTCCGATAACTTTCAAGCTTTTGGCTTAGCAGAGAAGGATGTTGAACATCCACAGAGGAGAATCCGTCGCAAACGTTGAACAATGGAGTCCGAAGACTGCGGCACCAATACCATACGCTCCAATTCCTGTCAAAGGGTTTTCTCATCCTGCATAGCCGAAGACCTGGAAGCACTGATTTGTCTACCTGGCTCTGAGTGACACCTTCCAGCATTGCGAGGATGAACTCAATTTCTCCGTACATCCAGTGAAGTCTTCAATCCGTATTTGACTTTCCTTCTCGCAATTGATCTAGTAGTCCTAGCCAATACGATCCAATTCCAAGCTTCGCAATTCCGTATTTTTGAGGGGCAGACTCGGCCCCATGGGTTGGATCAGAACCCGGCCGCCCTCTTCTTAACCTTACCCTTCCGGGCTGTAGCCATACCTTCCAATCTCGTCCCAAATGCTCCCCTTTCCGGCTGCGTCATGGGTCCGAAACCACCAAACACATCCCTCTCTGGAGCCATGACTTGGCTGCTTTGCAATGCCCTCGTCGGCAAGACCATCTGACTACTCCCAATAGTCGGAGGGGCGTGTTGCTGCACCTGATCCTCTGCAGCTTTTGCCTGCAACTCGGTCCTTTTGCGCTTGGCTTGCGCCTGCTTCTCTGCCCGTCGACGCGCTCGAGGATCGGCTGTCTGGACATTTGTGTCGAACTCTGCAGCGATAGTGGCCTTAGTACCCCGCCAGTCATAGGTAGAAGGATCGATCTCAATGTCTGAAGGTAGATGAGCGAGGATGTTAGATATGCCAGCCGGCATGGCAGTTGTCACAGCATTGCCCGAAATCGTGGTGTAAGCGTGCAGGCGGAGACAGGCCGGATGTTCTTCGGCAGCAGGGGGAAGGGTAGAGGTCGGTTGAGAGTGTGTGGTAAGATCAACTTGATCTGAGTCTGGGCCTGGCGTTGGAGTGATTGCAACTGCCAGGGCTGAATCGGAATATTTTCGTTCTTCGACTTTGTGCATCTCTCTCCTGCGAATAGAGGGTCTGGCGGCGGTGCCCGCAAGTGCAAGATCTACTGCTACATTGCGGGCAAGGCGTTCTTTGTTGACTCTAATCCGATCAGGGACTTCAGGCGGCAGAGGGTTGAGGCAGTGCGATACCAGAATTTGGTAAAATTCAAGGGCACTGTCCGATTGGAGCCCTATCGGTAAAGCAGAAAATATAGACAAACCTTGGTCTTCGCTTGAACTGCCTTTTGCTAGAGAGGTAATCGCGGCAGATGATGATTCAACGTCAGCTATACGAGGCAGCGGACTGGATAATTCTGAAAGCAATCGCACGCCTGGATTAGTATTCGCTGGGTTTTCTAGCTTTCGACGAATCGCTTGCAGGTAGTCATCAAATTCGATACGCTTGCGGGATAGGTCAGTTTTCGATCCTTCAAAGAACAGGTCATACTCTTCTCGCCGGTCAATTACCAAGTCTGCCTTTGGCGCTTGTCGCTCTTGGTTGCTGCGGTCTTGCTCACTAAATTTCCCACGCAGATCCGGATTAGCCAGTAGATTCCCTGGTGAGTTCTGAACGACAAATTCTTCTAGTTCTTCTAATTCCGCATATTTTGAGCTCCTGCTCCGGATATAACTTTTGAGGGGTAACAGAATGGCATTTGAACTGTCGAGGTCCTCGGCAGCGAACAGTTCATTGGTACCCTGCAGAAGAACTTCGCAGACGCTGCGATCTGCCTGCAACATGAACAGCTTGTGTAATGACAAATTCAGAGGCTCGTCTGGAACCTTAGACGGACGCTGGACCTGTATCGGTCTCATCAGGAGTGTCAGAGGCGTTTGCGTCTCATCCCATTCGCCTAGTCGCGCGCATATGTCTGAAATCTCGAGCAAGGAAGGTTCGACCCACGAGAGAGGGAAAGGTGGATGTTCTGTGGATGTGTTGACTCGATATGCATTGACGATTGCGTTGACACGAGACCACAACAGGATTATTGTAGCTATCGAGCAAATTAGCCTTAACATCTCTTTTCGGCAGGAACTCTTGACCTGTACCATGAACTGTCTCAAGAATAGTCAACGATAGCGTCCTATCCTGTCTACCGCGGAAGTGCTGCCAGGAGCATAAAATAGCGTGCGAATTGGCCCTGGGGATATCTCCCCAGTCATTTTCTGCGGCCGAAATGCAGAACACGCGTGTGGAAGTAAGGACAAAGACCCAACTCGGATGGAGTGCACTCTTCTTTATGTCAAGAATCCACTGTCCTTCACTGGTTTGTCCCAAGCCTAGGCTTACGGAGTGCTCCTCACCGTCAATTGGAGCGTGAATAACGGCAATACGCCGATTCGCCAAGAAGAGGCTGTCAGAATTTCCATCACCATCTGTGACCCAGCAGACCTTATGCCAGCCGTCATGATAAGGATCTTCTTGAGGAGGTTTCATCATATTTTGCCACGTATAAAGCTTGCCGGTATTGACAAGCTGGATGCTGAACAATGTCCTGGCTGTAATAGAGCGCTTCCCATCAATCCGCCATGTGCTCCAGTTACCATGTCGATCGATCAAGGCAAGTAAATCGTAATTAACGGGATGAAAGGAGATGTCTGCATGCGGGTGGCCGCCAGTTCGAGAGACAGGTATAGCCAAAATCGGATTTGCGTCAAGTAGGGAAGTCTGAACTCGGGAGGCCGATGTGGTGCTCTGTCTCACCGCCGGGACGGGCATCCTGTGGAACAAAGGGTGAAAAATGGTTGTAGAAGAGAGTAAGCGTGCCGCCATCCAAGTGCTTCGCTGACCACTGGTTGCTGCAAAGCATATCTGTTGTACTGCCTCTCCATTCCCAGTCCAAGAGGTTTCATTGTTGCTAGTGATCGTCGGAATTTCAAGCACTACCTCCTTATCATTCTTGTCAGTGAGAGTGTAGCGGTCCCTACCTATCTGGGTAAGTATGATGGATTCGCCATTGACCCCTGACGCAAAGACCGCAATAGGAACGGTCGCATTTCCCGAAAGCACGTCGTTATCCGACAACCAGGAGGCACTGCCAAAGGCTAGTCGATCTGACAAGTGTGGATCATGTTGGTTAAGTGAGGTAATGATGGCATCAGAAAGCGACTCTTCTTCCTTTATGGGCGCCGAAGCTAGACCAAGATGGAATGGATGCGTAGAAGGCTCACAACTGGAGCTCCAGCCGTCGTGAGCTCCCGGCAAAATCTCATTGTCCCTGGTTGAATTTTCGTAGACTCTCTCCTGCTTGACTATAGCAAATGGGAAGCCAGACTGAGAGGGTTTGCTATTGGTTGATTGTCTTAGAAATGTCCATTCTTTCGTATGGCCTTGATAGGCAGCTGTGCCCAAATGGCCATAATTGAGGGCGTTCGTTGCGTGTGCACGTTGCAAATCTTTTCCTCCTTCGACGTCAGCCATCGGGCTTCAACCTCGCTCTATTCTTCCCAGCGCCTCGGTCCTCACGCGACATATCGAAGCTGTCACTTGAATGCTTCAAAATGTCTTTCTCTGACCAAAAAGTGACCTGGACCAGATTTGTTTGCTGTCCGTAAGTAATAGAATTTTTTAGGCTCACCTATCAGCCGCGTGTTTCTGAAATCACATATGGGCCAAACTCTTGGCAAGCGAACACCACAGGTCACGAGGACACACTCTTCACACAATGCAAGTCAAAATCATGTAAACACGGAACGACATTGCATTCGAGAATGAATACGGCTTTTCAGTAGATATCAGCTTTGCTGTGCCTAAGACATTTTGAATGCGTCTCAAGATGTAAGTGTTCTGCTAGACAAAACCTCCTATTCAGCTGCTTCAGCAGACATATCATCGCTACCAACAACGACTTGATCCCGCCGACGGGTCTGAGATCCGCGTTACGGCGCGCGGTCGCATGACACATGTTCGGCTTCCACCAAGGACTGTGTCTCTTTAGTGGCCATGGTCGACCACTCTTTGCAAGGCCTGCGTCTTCGTTGCCAAGGCAAATGACTTATGGCTGCGAGATGCGCGTAGAGAAGTGATTGTTGCGGTGGTATCCACTCTGACACCGTATCTCGTCTTTCTGGAAGCATGCACAGCTGGGCACATGCTAAGAGGTTAGAGTTGGTTGGTCTAGAGGCCCATGGGACACCTCAAGTGTATCCACAGTGGGAGACCTTCATGGTAGCTTACTGGGAGGCAGCCCTTCTTGATATATTTGATGTCTTAGGGCATCCGACCACTGCACCGAAGATGCTACCCACCCCGCAGGATGAGGAAGACATGCTGTTGGCTCGATCTGGCTTGAAAGTTGAGGTCAGATTCTGTGAAGGGCGCCAAATGTTCTGTCTAGCACAGGCCACTCGGGTCTGGCGCCCATTGAAGCCCAAGTGGGTGATGTTGTTGTCGTCTTCCAGGTGGGGCGGTGCCATGTATTTTGCGACCCAATGGGCTTGCAGTGACATGTCTGCGGTCATGGTACCAAAACGTCCGGGGAAATTTTTTGCTCACAGTCGATTTGTTGAGAGCCTAGAATACCAGGTGCCTGGATTTCCTTTCCTATCCTCGCGAGAAAGCAATCTTGAGTGTACGCATGTATTCATCGGTGAATGGTAAGCGACCGCTTCTCCGCAAAAGACAAGGTTGACACTAACAAGCGTCTGCAGCTATATGAATGGCATCATGCACGGCGAAGTGGTGAAGGGCTTAGTAAACGGGAAGCATCGACTTCGAAAATTCCTGATTTACTGAGTACAAGGAAAGACACGATTACGACCGTAGTCCACGACCTTTTCAGTCATCTCTGCGAAATGGGTGTCTTGCATTCTAGCTCTGGAAGCTGCCGAAGATACCACTGCGTACCATGCAATAATCACTGGCAATGTCTTGCTTGGAGCTGACCTCGTCGCACACTTCATGTCCAGCCACACTCTTACATTTCCAGCCCTGGGTTATGGCGAGATGTTCTTCAACACCAACATCACCTCCTGCCAACATATCTCCGCTTGAGCTGATTCCGAAGACTCAGAGAGACGTCCTAGGCCTCACACTATTATGCTATCTATGGAAGGTCTCAAATTAAAGCTAGGCGGTTATCTCAACCTCCCGCACACACTCTGGCACATTACGAACAACTACCGGGCCCTGGTGCCTGGCCGACTGACTCGAAACCCTTCTCGGTGTCTTTACAAGCATGTCGGATTGGTGCTATTACTGCACTAATGTTAGGATATCCAATTAGCAATCGAGACATGAGGATGCAGTGGTGTACGAAATCCGCATTGTATGAAATGCGTATCGGCACATACTAGGCACCGGCCTGCGAGGCCGATCTAATTCTGATCGGTGCCAAAGACTAGCAATTCATTTTCACCAGATCCGGCAGAGCCTCCCTATCCAATCAGATAAGCAGTCAGCGGAACCATCTACTTAAGTCGCGCAGGCGCGTCGACATGGTTCCTACACCAGGTCTTTTAGGTACAGCATATTGCGGCTGATCCATCTCAGCATAGACAGGATTCGACTGCAGTTCTCATGGTGGTAGTGGCTGGTACATCTCATTGGCCTTCTGGCTGCCCTCCAATCCTTTATTCCGCCGTGATTTGCGAAAGACGAAGTAACCATGCACAAGAAATGCAGCGACGACTCCAAGGGCGATGCCGACTCTGAGGGCGATGCCGACTCCAAGGACGATGCCGACTCTGAGGGCGATGCCAACTCTGAGGGCGATGCCGACTCCAAGGACGATGCCGGCTCCGAGGGCGATGCCGACTCCGTGGGCGATGCCAACTCTGAGGGCGATGCCGACTCCGAGGGCGATGCCGACTCCGT
>Ga0335072_10003095_pt1 | contig 25265 bp, 18 predicted proteins | sample Lox_Sample_21_FD_206725 | JGI IMG/M metagenome (GOLD analysis project Ga0335072, IMG submission 206725) | Soil microbial communities from Loxahatchee National Wildlife Refuge, Florida, United States - Lox_Sample_2.1 | ecosystem: Environmental > Terrestrial > Soil > Wetlands | place: USA...
GGCCTTCGGCCGTCCGGTGGCGTTCGACGCGGTGCACGTGGAGGGCATCCGCCGCATCTCCGCGCTCGACATCGCCTTCGCCAACGAGCTTGGCTACCGCATCAAATTGCTCGGCATCGCGCGACAGAGCGGAGACGGGCCGGCCGGCGGCATTTCAGCGCGGGTGCATCCCTGCATGGTGCCGGCGGCGGCGCCGATCGCGCGCGTGGATGGCGTGTTCAACGCCGTGGTGGCGGAAGGCGATTTCGTCGGCCGGGTGATGCTGGAAGGCCGCGGCGCCGGCGCCGGCCCCACCGCGTCGGCGGTGGTGGCGGACCTGATCGACATCGCGCGCAACCGGCTGACGCCGGTGTGGGGTGCAGCGTTCGATGCGCTGTCCAACGCGCCGAGCGTGCCGATGAGCATGCATGTCGGACCATACTACTTGCGGCTGATGGTGGTGGACCGGCCTGGCGTGATCGCCGACGTGACGGCGGTGCTGCGCGATCTCGGCGTGTCGCTGGAATCGATGCTGCAACGCGGACGCGCGCCGGGCGAGGCGGTGCCGGTGGTGCTGGTCACGCACGAAACGCAGGAAAGCGCCATGACCGCCGCGCTGGAACGGATCGGCGCGCTGGATGCGGTGCTGGAGACGCCGACGCTGATCCGGATCGAGGCGGGGTAGCGCAAGCGATGCGTAACGGCGTTTCGCGTCTTTGACGCCGGTCGGCGCTCTCCCCCAATCCAACGAGCAACGAGCCCATCAGCTGCCGGCGCGCGCATGAGAAGGCACCGGCCGGCCCGCACCGATCGCGTGCCGCCATGCTCTGCCAACCCACTATAGCAACGTCGCAAGACCGATGCCCTGCTACACTCGCGATTCCGAACGCCCGCGCTGCCAGCGCCGTGGTTGCCAGATGCACGTAACGATGCCGGCATCGCCGGTGGCTGAAGCGCGCGCCCTGGTTAAGCGGGCGCACGGAATAGCCACGCGACACGCGGCAACATCGACCTCGCTCTGCATGTCGAGGGCGGCCGGTGAGCGATGGGCGAGGAAGGTTAGGGTTTGTTCGAAAACAATCGAATCTGATTGCACGGTCGAACAAGCCCTAAGCTTTTGCTTTTAGCGGCAGCTTTGTCGGAGTGCTGACGCACTTATTTGCCGACGCTGCCTTATGGGGATCAGACCACCCGGCCGGTGTCGGGCTCCATCAGGTGCATCTGGTTCATGTCGGCCGACAGCGGCAGCATCTCGCCGGGCTCGGCGTGGGTGGCGGGATCGACACGGGCGCAGACCGGCTCGTGGCCGATAAAGAAATGCACCATCGTCTCCATGCCCATCGGCTCGACGACATCCACCAGCAAGTCCACGCGCTCCCAGCCCACGCGACCGTTCTCGTGGTATTCGAACAAGTGCTCGGGCCGCAGCCCCAGGACCATCGGGTGGCCCTTGTACTTGCCGTAGCGGTCGGTGCGCGACGCTGGCACGGGCAGCACGATCTGCTCCGTCACCTGCACCGCCAGGCCGCCGTCCGTGCCATCCACCACGCGCACCGGCAGGAAGTTCATCGCCGGCGAGCCGATGAAGCCGGCGACGAAACGCGTGGCCGGGCTGTGGTAGAGGTCCTGCGGCGAACCCACTTGCTCGATCACGCCGCCGTTCATCACCACCACGCGGTCGGCCAGTGTCATTGCCTCCACCTGGTCGTGGGTCACGTAGACCGTGGTGGTGCGCACGGTCTGGTGCACCTTCTTGATCTCGGTGCGCATCTGCACGCGCAGCTTGGCGTCCAGGTTGGACAGCGGCTCGTCGAACAGGAAGACTTTGGGGTTGCGAACGATGGCGCGGCCCATGGCGACGCGCTGGCGCTGGCCGCCGGACAGGGCGCGGGGCTTGCGATCCAGCAACGGCACGATGTCCAGGATGCGCGCGGCCTCATCCACGCGGCGCTTGATCTCGTCTTTCGGGAATTTGCGCAGCTTCAGGCCGAACGCCATGTTGTCGAACACGCTCATGTGCGGATACAGCGCGTAGTTCTGGAACACCATGGCGATGTCGCGGTCGCGCGGCGGCACGTCGTTGACGATGTCGCCGCCGATCCAGATCTCGCCGGCGCTGATTTCCTCCAGCCCGGCGATCATGCGCAGTGTGGTGGACTTGCCGCAGCCGGAGGGGCCGACCAGTACCACAAATTCACGATCGGCAATTTCCAGGTCGATGCCTTTCACCGCCTGGACGCCGCCATCGTAGATCTTGACCACCTGGCGGCAGGAGACTTCAGCCATTGTCGTTTGCTTCCCTGTCTAGTGTTTTGGGCGCTAGCCCTTGGTTGCGCCAGCGGTCAAACCGGCCACGTAGTAGTCCATCAAGAACGCGTATATCAGGATCGGCGGCAGGGAGGCCAGCACGTTGGCGGCCATGATCTTGCCCCACTCGAACACGTCGCCGCGGATCAGGTCGCTGACGATGCCGACCGTCAGGACCATCTGGTTGGAGGTATAGAGATAGGCCAGCGGGTACAGGAAGGCGCCCCAGGAGATGGTGAAGGCGAAAATGGTGGCGGCAATGATGCCGGGCATCGCCACCGGGATGAAGATCCTGAACAGCATCTGCAGGTAGCCGGCGCCGTCGATCAGCGCGGCTTCGTCCAGCTCCTTCGGGATGGAGCTGAAATAGCCGATCATGATCCAGGTACAGAAGGGCACCGCCAGCGTGGGGTACAGCAGCACCAGGCACCAGTAGCTGTTGATCAGCCCGATGAAGCCCACCACGCGGAACAGTGGCAGGAACAGCAGGCTGGCGGGGATCAGGTAGGTGAGGAACACGCCGGTCGCGAGCGTCTGGCTGCCCCAGAATCCCATGCGCGCCAGGCTGAACGCCGCCAGGATGGCGATGGTCATGCTCAGCACCACCGTCAGCACGGTGACGATCACCGTGTTGAGGTAATAGGTTTGGAAATTCGGATAGGTGATCAGGTACCAGAAATTGGCGAGGGTCGGGTGGTGGACGATCCACGGGTTGCCCTTCTGCGCCGAGATTTCCGCCGACGATTTCAGGCTGGTCATCAGCATGTAGAACGGCGGCACCAGGAACAACACGACGAACACGCCGAGCGCGGTGTAGCTGCCCCACAGCGCCCAGACGCGCTGGCGGTGCAGGCTGTGGCGATGGCTGATCGGGCGGGTATCCGCGCCGTCGAAAGTGGTGGCGCTCATGCGGCAATCTCCTTGCTGCGGCGGGTCACGCCGCGCAGCACGAAGAAGGCGGCGAAGGCGAGGATCGGGAACATGAACAGGCTGTCGGAGGCGCCGAGCGGGATGTCGCCGGACTGGATGCCGACCTGGAAGGCGTAGGTGGCGAACACGTGGGTCATGTCCTCCGGCCCGCCTGACGTGAGGATGCGCACGATGTCGAAATCGGCGAAGGTGACGATCAGCGAGAACAACACGGTGATGGCGATGATGTTGCGCATCATCGGGATGGTAACAAAGAACAGTTTCTGGATGGAGCCGGCGCCGTCGATGGCGGCGGCTTCATATAATTGCTCCGGCACCGATTTCAGTGCGGCGAGGTACATGATCATGAAGAACGGCGTGCCGTACCAGACATTCACCGTGATGGTGCAGAACCGCGCGATCCAGCCGACGCCGAGCCAGGGGACGCCGTCGAAGCCGAGGCGTTCCAGCACCCAGTTCAGTGCGGAATAGGAGGGGTCGAACATCCACCACCAGGTCAGGGTGGACAGTGCCAGCGGGATCACCCACGGCACCAGCAGCAGGCCGCGCCAGATGCGCTGGTTCTTGCCGGGGATGTTGTGCATCAGGTGCGCCAGGATGAAGCCGATCAGCGCCTTGAACACCACGGCGGTGATGGCGAACAGGCAGCTTTGGAAGATGACGAGCTGGAAGGTGTGGCGCTTCAGCAGGAACGCGAAGTTGGACAGCCCGACAAAGGCGGTCATTTTCTTGTTCAGCATGCTGAGGTAGATCGCATACAGCGCAGGATAGACCACGAAGCCGGCCACCAGCAGGATCAGCGGCAGGCACAGGCAGAACGCGATGGTGGAGCGCCGCTGCGCGAATTGCTTCATGCTGCCGCGTGGGCGCGCGGCGGCCCCCGAAGTCATAACGCCAACAGGCACGCTCGTTCCATCAGCCATCGTTACCCTCCCTTCCACCGCCGGCGGCGGGCGGTCCGGGGCAGGTTGCCCGGCACCGCCCGCCTTCGGTTCAGCGGGTGAACCCTTCCAGCTCGTCGGACGCCCAGGAGATCACCTGATCGATCGACTGGCCGCTCTGCAGCTTCGCCAGCATTGTGGGCATTGTACCGCGATTGTAAATCTGCACCGCGATGTCCGGCGGCGCCGGCGAGGCGGCAATGTGCGGCGTGGCGTGGTGGAACGGCCGGATCACATAATTATACACCGTCCCCGCGGGCGGCTCCACCTGCTCCCAAATCTTGAAATTATGCATGGAATCGAATGGCGGCACGTCGTAGCCAACCACGGCGTTGCAGCGTGCCTCGATATTGTCGCGCTGCATCAGGTAGGTGATCAATTCCTTCGCCGCGGCCTTGTTCTTGCTGAACTGCCAGACGCCCCAGAAGAACGGCAGGTATGGCGTGAAGCGTCCGGCGGGGCCGGCGCAGCCCTGGAAGGTCCAGCAATCCTCGGCAACCTTCGGCGCGTCGCGCTTGGCCACCGCCCAGGCGGAGGGCGGGTTCCAGATCAGCGCGCTCTGGCCGGAGATCAGCGCGCGGTTGTTGGATGCGTCGTCGAAGCTGACGGCGTCCTTCGGCAGCAGCTTCACCAGTTTGGCGCCGTATTCCAGCACCTGGCGCACCTTGTCGGACTTCACCTGGATGTTGCCGTCCTTGTCCACCAGTTCGGCGCCGTAGGAAGCGAACAGCGCACCGGCGGTATCGACGGAATCCGAGGTCTGGCCGAGGCCGATGCCGAACGGCATCTCGGCCTTGGCGCAGGCCGCGGCGGCCGACAGAAGCGCATCCCAGGTCCAGGCGGCGGCAGCCTTTCCGTCGTTGGTCCGGTTCGGATACATCGCGACGACGTCGAGGCCGGCCTTGTCCTTCAGCACGCTGATGCGCGCGCAGGGGCCCTTGTATTGCGTGCCGGTGCTGGTCGGCACCGCGAGCCAGTGGCCCTTCACTTTCGCGAGGTAGTCGCAGACGCCGTTCACCTGGCCGTACTGGCCGGTGAGGTGCTGCATCACGTCGTCGACCGGTTCGAGATTGTCGCGGTTGTTCAACACTTCCCAGGTGGGAAACTGCTGCACGTCATGACCGGTCTTGGCCTGCGCTTCGGCGGCGATGGTGAGCAGGTTCTTGGAGCCGACCGAGGTGATGAAGTCGGCCTGCACCTCCACCTGGTTCTGTTTCGACCAGGCGGCGACCTGCTGCTTGATCGCGTCATTGCCCGCGGGCACCCAGTGGTCCCAGAAGGCGATGGAGAGCTTGCCGGCGGCATGGCCGGTCCGGATATGCACCAGCGGCAGTGCGGCGGCCGTCGCGCCCAGTTTCAAGGCTTTGCGGCGGGTCAACGGGTTACGCGTCGTCTCAGTCACGGAATAGCTGTCCTTCTTGAAGCACCTGTCGGGTTTTATCCTGGCAAGTCTGGCTGCAGGGGCGGAACTGTTGCGTCAACGCCGAGCGGCGCGGCGGCATCGGAATCCGCGGCGCTGTCCTGCCGTGAAGCGGTAACCTTGTAAACCACCAGCACGCCTTCTCCCGCGCATGCCCGGCCTGTGTGCCGGACACATCGCTTTCACAGCCGCAACGGCCAGCCGCCATCGCGGGACCGAATCAATGATCGGACCCCTGCCGCCCCGGCTTTATTCCGCTATGCGCAAATTTAATCGACCCATAGCGGGCCGGACGGCAGCGCGCAATGGCGCCCGGCACCGGAAATTGCCGGTCCCGGACGCCATTTTCCACGCCTAGCGCATGAAGCCTTCAATTTCGTCCTGTGCCCAGGCGAGCACGGTGGGAATCGATTGCCCTTGCTGCAGCCGCGCCATCATCTGGTTATGAATGCCGCGGTTATAGACCTGCACGGCAACGTCCGGGCTCGCCTCGGCGGCGGTCAGGCTGCCTTCGGCCTTGTGCCAGGCGCGGATCGGATAGTTATAGACCGTGCCCTTCGGCGGCTCGACGTCTTCCCAGATCTTGAAATCGAGCAACCCGCCGTAAGGCGGAATGTCGTAGCCGACGCTGGTGACTTCGCGTTCACCCACTTGCTCGCGCTGCATCAGGTATTCGATCAGCTCCTTCGCCGCCGTCTTGTTCTGGCTGAACTGGTAGACGCCCCAGAAATAGCTGAGCGTCGGTACGAACCGTCCCTTCGGTCCGACCGGGGAGGAGAACGTCCAGCAATCCGCCGCCACCGCTGGCGCGTCACGCTTGGCCACCGCCCAGGCCGAGGGCGGATTGAAGATCAGCGCGCTCTTGCCCGAGATCAGCGCGCGGTTGTTGGAAGCGTCGTCATAGCTCGCGGCGTCCTTCGGATAGAACTTCACCAGCTTCTGCGCGTATTCCAAAACCTGCTGCACTTCCGGCGACTTCAGCTTGATGTTGTTGTCCTTGTCCACCAGCGTGGCGCCATAGGCCTTGAACAGAGCGCCGTGCATGTCGGTGGCGTCGCTGGGGCCGTTGGTGCCCAGGCCGAAGGTCATGTTGTCCTTGGCGGCGAACTCGGCATATTTCAGGAACTCGTCCCAGGTCCAGGCGTCCTGCAACGCGGCATGCTCCGGCTTGGCGGGATACATCTCCACCACGTCCAGGCCGTGCTGCTTGAACCAGGCAATGCGCCCGCAGGGCGGCTTGGTCTGCGTGCCTGAACTGGTGGGCACCGCCACCCAATGGCCCTTGGCCTTGGCGAGATACTCGCATGTCGGGTCGACCGCGCCGTTCCTGGCGATCAGCCGCTGCATCACGTCGTCGATCGGTTCCAGCGAGTCGGAAACGTTGTAGACGTCCCAGTTGAAGAACGTCAGTGCGTCGTGGCCGGTCTTGGCCTGCGCTTCGGCAACGCCGGTAAGCTGCAGCTTGTTGCCGGTGCTGGTGATGAAATCGACCGTCACGTCGACGTGGTTCTTGGCGGCCCAGGCGTTGACCTGCTTTTGCATCGTGTCGTTGGCGCCCGGGACCCAATGGTCCCAGAAGCCGATCGACAGCTTGCCGGCGGCGCCCGCGGTGCGGATGTGAACCAACGGCAGGGCAGTCGCGGCCGCGCCCAATTTGAGGGTACGGCGGCGCGAGAGAGGCTTCGACATGATCATACGGTCTTCCTTTTCACGGCATGGAGAGGCAACGCACAGACGTTGACTCCTCCCGCAGGCGGTTGCGTCCCGCCGGATTGCCTCGCCGGCCACGCCGGCAGGCAACGCGCCCGCAAGCATGGCCGGTAGGCATTGGGCCGGGCGCGGGCCTGGCCGTGTCGCCGCGGCGGTTGCGATGCGGCGCGCCGTGCGCCGCGGCCGCAATCCGGCGCAGGCAGTCAGCGCGTGAAGCCTTCCAGCTCGTCCTTCGCCCAGGCGATCACCTGCGGGATGGACTGGCCGCTCTGCAACTTCGCCAGCATGGTGGAGACCGTGCCGCGATTGTACATCTGCACCGCGACTTCGGGCGGTGCCGACATGCCGGAAATATTCGGTATGGCGCCGTGGCTCTTGCGGATCGGATAGTTGTACACCGTGCCCTTCGGCGGCTCGACGGTCTTCCACACGGCGAAGTCGGTCATGCTGTCGAACGGCGGAATGTCATACCCCGACACGATGTTGCAGCGTGCCTCGACCTGCTCGCGCTGCAGCAGGTACTCGATCAGCTCCTTCGCCGCGGTCTTGTTGGGGCTGAAATTCCACACCCCGAGGAAGAACGTGGCATAGGGCACGAACCGGCCCTTCGGCCCCTTGGGCGCGGAGAAGGTCCAGCAATCCGCTGCCACTTTCGGCGCGTCGCGCTTTGCCACGGCCCAGGCCGACGGCGGGTTGAAGATCAGCGCCGAGGTGCCGGAGATCAGCGCGCGGTTGTTGGAGGCGTCATCGTAGCTGACGCTGTCCGCCGGCAGGAACTTTACCAGTTTCTCGCCGTATTCCAGCACCTGCTTCACGTTGTCGGAATCGACGATGACGTTGCCCTTGCCGTCCACAAGGTCGGCGCCGAATGCCGAGAACAAGGCGCCGGCGAAATCGACCGAGTCCGCGGTGGTGCCGGTGCCGATGCCGAACGTCATGTTCGCCTTGTGGCAGGCTTCGGCGGCCTTCAGGAAATTGTCCCAGTTCCAGTCGGCGGCCTCCGGCGTGGCGACGTCCGCGGCGGGATACATCTTCACCACGTCGATGCCAGCCGCCTGCTGCATGACGCTGATGCGCGCGCAGGGCGGCTTGTTCTGCGTGCCGGAGCTGGTCGGGATCGCCATCCAGTGGCCGTTGATCTTCGCGAGGTACTCGGCGACCTTGTTGGTCGGGCCGTATTTGGCGGTCAGCCGGCCCATGACGTCGTCGAGCGGCAGCAGGTCGTCGGCGTGATTGTGCACCTCCCATTGCGGGAATTGCTGCACATCGTGTCCGGTTTTTGCCTGCGCTTCGGCGGCCTGTGTCAGGATATTCTTGTTGCCCATCGAGGTGATGAAGTCGGGCTGCACCTCGACGTTGTTGGCCTTGGCGAAAGCGGCGCATTGCTGCTTCATCACATCGTTGCCGGCCGGGACCCAATGGTCCCAGAACGCGATGGAGACCTTGCCCGCGGCATGGCCGGTGCGGATATGCACCAGCGGCAATGCGGTCGCGGCGGCCCCCAGCTTCAAGGCGTTACGGCGGGAGACACGTACAGGCGTCGTCATATGCTTCGTTTCCTCCGGATGGATAATCCGTGGACGAACGGTAAAACGAAGCGGGGACGCAAGTAAACCTCTGCCGCGACGACGGAACCTCTCCTGCGCTGCGCGCGGGAGAGGTCGAGGTGCGCAGCACCGAGGGTGAGGGTGATCGGGTCGGTACACTATGATGTCGTACCGACCCGATCGCCCTCACCCTCGACGCTACGCGTCTCGACCTCTCCCGCTTCGCAGGCGAACGCGGGAGAGGTTTTTCTAATTCGTCAGGTTATAAAACTTCGCGGCGTTCTCGCAGGTGATCTTGTGCACGTCCTCTGCGGTCAGCCCCTTGAATTGCTCGTCGATATACTTCGTCGATTCCGGCCAGATCCCATCGGTGTGCGGGTAGTCGGAGCCCCACATCAGCGTGTCCACCGTCATCAGGTTGTTCACGTTCAGCAGCTTCGGCCCGATCGGATCGAACTGGAACGTCGCCTTGCACTGGCGCTGCCAGTACTCGCTCGGTTTCAGCTTCATCAGGTCGCGGAAGCGGTCCTCGAATTCGAAATCCATCCGGTCCAGCGCGTAGGGGATCCAGCCGATGCCGCTCTCGCCGAACGACACGCGCAGCCGCGGATAGCGCTCGAACACGCCGGCGCCCATCATCGCCGCCAGGATGTGGATCAGCCCCATCTGGAACGCCGACACCCCGGTGAACATCGCGGCGCGCCGCACATGCGCATCCACCTGCGATCGTGCACGCGGCGGCGTGGTGGGGAAAGTGTGGAAATGCAGCGGCAACTGCACGTCGTCCACCGCCTTCCACAGCGGCTCCCAGCACGGGTGCCACATCGGCTCCATGTCCCAGGAGCAGGAAAGTTCGATGCCCTTCAGGCCCATTTTGGCGGTGCGGTAGACCTCCTGCACGGCCCAGTCGATGTCGCCGTACGGCAGGCAGGCGAGGCCGATATGCTGGTCGGGATAGTGGCTGCAGAAATCCACCAGCCAGTCGTTATAAATTCTGAACATCTCGGCCGCGGCCTCGTTGTCCTGCAGCTTGGATGCCGAGCCGAGAATGCCGAAGATCACCTCGGCATCGACGCCGTCGCGTTCCATGTCCTTGCGGCGAAGATGCGGGTCGCTGACGCGGCGGATGTCCTTCTTGCCGTCGGCGAACAATCCGGTTTCGGCCATGATGTCGACGCGGCGGTTCTGGCCAGGCACCAGCTTGGCGCCGCTGGGGCCGACGCCGTTCTTCAATCCGAATGTTGCGCCGGCCTTGGTGCGCCACTCGGGGCCATCGGGCCCGTCGGCGACGAACGGCATGCGGTCCTTCAATTCGCGCGACGCGTTCTCGGTGAACAGGGTCGGCGGCATCCAGGGCATATCCAAATGGCAGTCGGCGGAGATTCGATTATAACGCATGGAACATTCCCCTTTGTGCGGTGTCGTCTTGGCTTGCAGCGGTGGTCCCGTCCGCGGTTGCAGCGGCAAGCTTCCGCCCGGCCGGGAGGGTTGGCAAGAGCGCCGATGCACCAGAAATTATTATGCCATTTGTACGGCAGGTCGCGAACGTCGGCATGGATTCGACTCGTTTTTGGCGCAACGAGGGGTGTGCCCCGTTTATAGCGGTCCGCGGCGCCTTAAGCCCGGCTCGCGTGACATGCTGTCCCGTAAGGCCGCCAGCGCGCCCGCGGCTTCGGCCAGCGCCGCCGGCCAATCGCCCCGTCGAGGCTGGCGGAACAGCCGGTGTTGCGGGTACCAGGGGGTATCGGCCCGGCCGAGCAACCAACGCCAGTCCGGCACGAAGGGCAGCAGCACCCAGGCCGGGCGCCCCAACGCTCCGGCCAAATGCACCGGCGACGAGTCCACCGAAATCAGCAGGTCCGCCAGCATCAGGATCGCGGCGGTGTCGTCGAAATCGGCGATCTCGTCGCCCAGCGAGGTCAGTGTCATGCCGCGCGGCGGATCGTCGGCCTGCGTTGCCGCCGGCCCCTTCTGGATCGCGACGAAGCTGACGCCGGGCACGGCCAGCCGTGCCAGTTCTGAGAACGTGAGCGAACGGTTGGCGTCGTTATGATGGGTGGGCCGGCCTGCCCAGACCAGCGCCACCACCGGCCGCTCCAGCCCGCGCAGTCGCTGCCGCCAGCGCGCCACCCGCACCGGGTCCGCGAGCAAGTAAGGCAGCGGCCCGGGCAGGTCCGCCAGCTGCAGGCCAAGCGCCATCGGCAAGCTCATCAACTCGCAATGCCGGTCGAAGGCCGGCGGCAGCGTGCCGATCGCAGTCAGCGTATCGAAGCCCAGAGGGCTGCGCTGCGCCAGGGCAAAGGCCTCATGGTTGACCTCCAGCACCACGCGCGCCCTGCTGCGTTCCGCCGCGCGCGGCACCAGGCGCAGGAACTGGAAGGTATCGCCGTAGCCTTGCTCGTCGTGGACCAGCAGGGTGCGGCCGGGGATCGCCTCGCCCTCCCAGCGCGGGCGCTGCACCTTGCGCTCGATCCGCGTGGTGTGCGGCAGGCTGTAGCGGTAGCGATAGGCGCGCCAGCCGGCGTCGAACTCGCCCAGCACGAGCAGGATTTCGGACAGGTCGAAGCGTGCGGCGAGGTCGCCGGGCACGGTGTCCACCAGCATGCGCTGGATCGGCAGCGCCTCCGCTGGCCGGCCCATGCGGCGCAGGGCCACCACCAGCAGTCGCCACAATGAGAGCGGACCACTGCCGGAGGCAAGCCAAGGATTCAGCAGGGCTTCGACCTCCTCCAGCCGGTCGGCGGCGATCAGCGCATGCGCCTGTTGCTCGACGGTGGCGAGATCGCTGGTCATGCGGCCGCAGCTATCGGGGCTTCGCCCCAAACCCCACCAGGAGGCGCTGCCTCCTGGACCTCCGGCAAAGGCGGAGCCTTTGCAATCCTGGACTGAGTGGCTGCACTCATCCCTCGCCCACGCCCAGCGCTGTCAGCAGCGGCCCCAACTGCACGGCGTGCGCCCGCCAGCGGCCGGCGGACGTTCGGTACAGCGGCTGCCGCACCTGATTGACGCTGGCTGTACGAACCGGCCGCTCGGCTTCGTGAAACCGCAGGCAGGTCTCGTTCCACGGCAGGCCTAGGAACGCCAGCATCCGCCGCGTCTCGGCTTCCAGGTCGACAACTATTGCCTCGTAATCCACTTCCAGGAAATGCGACGCCGGCAACACCTGCCGCCAATGCGCCATCAGCGCCTGATAATCGCGATGGAACCGGCCCAATTCTGCCATGTCGTAGCTGAATGCCTGCTCGCCGCCGAACAACTTGGTGTAGCACGACAGGCAGGTGTCCACCGGATCGCGACGGCAGTGGATGATGCGCGCCCGCGGCAGGATCAGCCGGATCAGGCCGGCGTAGAAGAAGTTGGACGGCATCTTGTCCACCACGTGCCGGCGGCCGGCCGCCAGCGGCCTGACCCGCGCCACATACGCTCCGCCGAGCCGCGCCAGTTGCTGCGCCGTCAGCCCGCGAACCGAGTCCGGAAACGCGCCAAGCTCGTCCACCAGCGCCTGAACCTGCCGCAATTCGCCGGCGCCGTGGACCGCCGGATGCGATGCCAGGATTTGCTCGATCAGCGTCGTGCCTGACCGCGGCATTCCCAGCACGAACACCGGCAGATCGGAGGGATCGCCTTGGCCGAACTTCGCCGCCATCAGGTCACGGGTGAACGTCCTGGCGATCGCCGCGCACCATGCGGACGTTGCCCCCGGGTCATAGGCAAACGTGTCCCGTTTCAGACGGTTGCCGGCGTTGAAATGCTCGAAGGCGCGTGGCGAATCGCCCAGGTCCATGAACGCTTTGCCCAATGCGAAATGCAACGTCGTCTGGTCGGCGCGGGAACGTGCATCGCTCTGCCCCAGCGCAGCTTGCAGCCGCGCCAACGCCGGGTCGTCCGGTACGATCCGGCGCAGGTCAATCTGCCCGGCCCAGCCCTGCACGGAATCGGGGAATGCCGCGGTCACCTCGTCGAACGCGGCTCGCGCTGCCTCGGTGCGGCCGAATTCCGTCAGCAGCATTGCGCGGTTCAGCAGCGAGGTCTCGCGCACCGTCCCGGGCAAAATGCTTGCCCGGTCGAACGCGGCGAGCGCCGGTTCCAGCCGTCCATGTGCCTGTAACACCTGGCCCAGCGCATTATGCGCTTCCGGATTATCGGGCGCGGCCGCGACAGCCATTTGCGCCGCGTTCAGCGCCGCGTCCAATTGGTCGAGCTGCTTCAGCGTCAACGCCTGCGCCGCCAGCCCGCCAGCATGCATCGGCGCGAACGAGAGCAATGCGTTCAGCCACCGCAAGGCATCGCCGTAGCGCTGGCGGGCCGTCTCCACCCCGGCGAGGTTGATATAGGCGTCGGTGAATTGCGGGCTGATCTCGATGGCGCGGCGGGCGTAGTCCTCGGCCCGGGCGTACTCGCCTTGGTCGATCAGCAGGTTCGCGAGGTTGCTGTACGCTTCCGCGTAGTTCGGCCGCAATGCCAGCGCGCGCGTCCAGTGTTGCTCCGCCTGGCCGGGCAATCCCAGGCGCTTGCAGGTGTTGCCGAGATTGTTGTGCGCTTCGGGGTTATCCGGCTGCAATGCCAGCACGCGTTGCAGGCAAATGCGGCTTTCCTGCAGCTTGAGCGACTCTTGCAGGATGATGCCCAGATTGTTCCAGGCCCCCGGCAGGTTCGGATCCAGCGCGACCGCGCGGCGTGCGGCTTGCTCGCCTTCGGCAAGCAGGCCCCGCTGGCGGCACATCTCGGCCAGGTCGCTGAAATAGACCGCGGGGGCACGGGGCGCCTGGCAGGCCTGGCGCAGATGCGCGATGGCGAGGTCCAGTTTGCCGTATGCGTGCGCCATCAGTCCCATCAGGTGCATGGCGTTGGACTGGCCTGGCCAGACCGAAAGCACCTGCTGACATAAAATCTCCGCCTGGTCCGCCTGGCCCGCCTGCCAGTGCGCGTACGCGCGCGCCAGGGTCTTCCCGATATCGATGGACTGAGGCGGTTGGGAGTAGGACACGGCTGCCACCATACCGTCTCTCAGCCAAGCGAGAGAAGGTAGTGGGAGCAGCTCGCTGCGTGGCCAGGTGGCGGTCCTACCGCCGATTCGGCGACGCTACGCCAGCGAGAACCCCGAGGCGAAGCACTCCGCCGCGCCGGTGCCGCGGGCGATGTCCGGGCGACGCTATACCGTGGAGTCGCCCGACAGGCACGCCAATGCCGCTTGCACCCCGCCCGGGCAATGCGGGATGCCGGCGGCCCGCAGGCCCAGCTCCACGCCCGACAAGGCACCGGCAAGCTGCAACGGCCCAAGATCGCCCATATGGCCGATGCGGAACACCACGTCCTCGATCCGCCCGAGGCCGTTCCCCAGGCTCATATTGAACCGTTCCAGGATCACGCTGCGCAGGCCGTCGGCGCTGTGGCCGTCGGGGACGCGCACTGCCGTCACGCCAGGTGCGTATGCGCTCGGGTCCTGGCATTGCAGCTCCAACCCCCAGGCGCGCACCGCCGCGCGCGTCGCCTCGGCGTAGCGCGCGTGACGGGCGAACACGTTGAGCAGGCCTTCCTCCAGCAACATCGCCAGCGCCTCGTTCAGGGCGAACATCAGGTTCACCGCCGGCGTATAGGGGAAGAAGCCGGTGTCGTTCGCCACCACCAGCGGCTCCCAGTCCCAATAGCCGCGATCCAGCGTCGCGCCGGCCATCGCCGCCAGCGCCTTGCCGCTGATCGCGTTGAAACTGAGGCCCGGCGGCACCATCAGACCCTTCTGCGAACCGGCGATGGTAACGTCCACGCCCCACGCGTCGTGCCGGAGGTCGGCGCAGGCGAGCGAGGAAATCGCGTCCACCATCAGCAGCGCCGGGTGCCGCGCGCGGTTCATTGCGCCGCGCACTGCCGCCACGTCGGTCATGCAACTGGTCGACGTTTCGCACTGCACGACGCAGACTGCCTTGATGCGATGCTCCCGGTCATTGGCGAGGACGGCGGCCAGTGCCTCGGGATCGGCGCCGCGGCGCCAGTCGGTATCGAGCAGGATCGGGTCCAGCCGGTGACGCAGCGCCAGTTGCTCCCATAGATGGGAGAACCAGCCGGTGCGGGTCATCAGCACCCGGTCGCCGGGCGACAGCGTGTTGACCAGCGCCGCCTCCCACGCGCCCGTGCCGGAGGACGGGAAGATCGCCACGGTCCCGTCGGTCTGGAACACGCGGCGCAGCCTCGCCACCACCTCACGACCGAGTGCGCCGAATTCCGGGCCGCGATGATTGATGGCATTGCGGTCCATGGCGCGCAGCACGCGGTCAGGGACGTTGGTGGGCCCCGGCGTTTGCAGGAAATGCCGGCCGGCGACGGTGATTGGCATTGTCGACGCTTCCTCTTGCGGGCGGCAGAGAAAGCATGCGGGTCACGGCTTGCCAATAGGCGCAGGCGGGACGGCGGGCAGATGCGTCATGGCGCCGCCGGCAGGCCGGCCGGCGCGGGCACGATGCGCTATGACTCCGCGGAGTCGCCCTTATGTGCGTTCCTGGCCGGCCTCTCCCGCGGTCGGGCGGGGGCCTTGCCGGCATTCGCCGCATCGATCTCCCGCATCGCCTGGTAGATCGCCTGCGTCACCTGCTGCGGCGTCATGGCCAGCCACTGCTCCGTGGTGAAGCGTGCCCGGGCGCGTCGATAGGCGTCGTTGAAGAAGTCGCTCATGACGGGCAGCCGCTTCGTTTTTTCGTCGTGAAAAAAACGTTATATGCCCCCAGCCTGAGACGCAACCCCAATCACGGGCGCGGCACCAATTCCCGCGGACCCGGTCGCCTGGGAGGACCAGTGGATCGCGGCGACAGGGGTGGCAGTGACCGGGACCGGCTGACATGGCGGGGTGGCGGGACCGGCCCCGCGGTCAATGCGTCGTCCGAACCTGTCCGGTCGAACGGGCAACGCCGTCGTGCCGTCGCCGCCGTGACGCCGCCGATCGTCACGCTGAGCGACAGGCCGCCGGTGCCTACCCAGGCGTCCCAGCCGGGTTGCAGCAGATATGAAGCCAGCGTGGTGTCGTAGCTGTAGCCGGCGATGAGCGGTTGGCCCGAGAGGTTGCCCCCCCGGCGCACCAAAAATCCCGTAGGTATCGAACGTGTTGCCGTCGATGGTACCGGTGATGGTGCCGCCGACGACGGTGGCCTGCGCTGCGCTCGCGGCAAGCACGCTCAAGGCAAGCGCAGCGGCGATCGAACGGCGATGCATCGGGCCGTGTCCTGCTCCTGCTGCGCCGGCATCCGCGGCACGTGCCACCGGTTCATGACGACGACCGGCGCCATGAAGAACAAAAGCCAAACAAATGCCACCGGCTAATGCGCTGAAATCATGCGATTCCGGCGCACACGGACGCATTCTGAAGGGATTTCGTAAGATCCCCGACGCCCGCCCCGCGGCGCGCCCGGTCTCCGGCAGCGCCGAAAACCGTCCCGCAGGATCGAAAAACGGCCCCGCAACCGCGGCTTCCGCGGATGAGCCTCTCCGCGCCCGGTCCCATCTCGGCTACACTGCGGAACCCACCTGCGTCGCTGCCCGCCGGATCGCTGCTCCCGCCATGTCTCTCCTGACCGTATCAGCCGCCACCATCCGCCTCGGCGGACGCGCCTTGCTCGACGGTGCCGACCTGGTCGTCGACCCCGGCCGCCGCATCGGCCTGGTCGGGCGCAACGGCGCCGGCAAATCCACGCTGCTGCGGGCCATCATGGGCGAAATCCCGCTGGACGGCGGCGACATCCGCCTGGCCGCGCGCGCCCGCCTGGCGACGGTTGCCCAGGAAGCTCCGTCGGGCGACGCATGCCTGCTGGATACCGTCCTGCAAGGCGACCCGGAGCGCCTGTCCTTGCTCGCCGAGGCCGACACCGCCGACCCGTCCCGCCTCGCGGAGATCCACGAGCGCCTGCGCGCCATCGGCGCCGACTCCGCGCCGTCGCGCGCCGCCGCGATCCTCGCCGGGCTCGGCTTCGATGAGGCCGCCCAGCAGCGCGCGGTGCAGGAATTCTCCGGCGGCTGGCGCATGCGCGTGGCGCTGGCCACCGCCTTGTTCGCCACCCCCGACCTGCTGCTGCTGGACGAGCCGACCAACCACCTGGACCTGGAAGCCACCTTGTGGCTGGAGTCCTGGCTGTCCCGCTTTCCCGGTGCCGCGCTGATCGTGTCGCACGACCGCGGCCTGCTGGATCGCGCGGTGCAGGCGATCGCGTTGCTCGAGCACGGCAAGATCGCGCTGACGCCCGGCGGGTTCGACGAATTCGTGCGGATTCGCACCGAACGCGCCTTGCAGCAGGCGCGTGCCGCCGAACGTATCGCCGCCGAGCGCGCCCACATCCAGTCCTTCATCGATCGCTTCCGCTACAAGGCGAGCAAGGCGCGCCAGGCGCAGTCGCGCATCAAGGCGCTTGAGCGGCTGCCCCAGATCGAGACTGTGATCGATCCGACGCCGACGCGTTTCGACTTTCCCGAGCCGGCGCGGATCGCCCCGCCGATCCTGGCATTGGATCGGATCAGCGTCGGCTATGACGGCGAGCCGGTGCTGCGCAACGTCTCCGCCACGATCGACATGGACGACCGCATCGCCTTGCTCGGCGCCAACGGCAACGGCAAGTCTACCCTGGCGAAGCTGCTGTCCGACCGGCTGGCGCCGATCAGCGGCGAGATCCGCCGCGGCCCCAAACTGCGGGTCGGCTATTTCGCCCAGCACCAGACAGAGGAGTTGGTCGCGCGGGAAACGCCGATCGACCACATGGCGCGCGCGCTGCCGCGTGCCACGCCGGTTCAGGTGCGCGCACAGCTTGCCCGCTTCGGTCTGGACGCCGATCGCGCCGAGACGCCGGTGGAGAAACTGTCGGGCGGCGAGAAGGCACGCCTGCTGCTCGCGCTCGCCACGCGCGACGCGCCGCAACTGCTGATCCTGGACGAGCCGACCAACCACCTGGACATTGACGCGCGCGAGGCCTTGGTAAAGGCGCTGGCCGATTTCCAGGGCGCGGTGCTACTGATTACGCACGATCCGCATCTGGTGGAGCTGGTGGCCGACCGGCTGTGGCTGGTGGCGGACGGCACGGTGCGGCCGTTCGACGGCGATCTGGACGATTATCGCGCGGTGCTCGCCGAACGCGCCCGTCCCGCGCCGCGCACCGACGCCACCACGCGGCGTGACGAACGCCGTGAGCGCGCCGAAGCCCGCGCCGCCTCCGCGCCGCTGCGCCGGCAGGCGAAGGCGGCCGAAGCCGCACTGGGAAGGCTCGCCGCCGAACGCGCCGCACTGGAGGCGCGCCTCGCCGATCCCGCGCTGTACGCGCCCGGCCGCGCCGCGGACGTCACCGCGGCGAACACGCGGCTCGCCGCGATCGCGCGCGAGACGGCAGCCGCGGAAACGGCGTGGCTGGAGGCCGAGGCGGCGCTGGAAGCCGGCGTCGTGTAGCCGCCGCCGAGGCGGACTATTCAACCGCAGGTTGATTCTGCTTCGACAGCGTCCCGTTTACTGTGTCGACGATGAGCCAGGCACGAGTCACCATTGCCTATGACGGCCCCGCCCTGAAGGGCGGGATGATGGATGTCCGAGACCTGGCGCAGGCTCTTTGGCTGATCGAGCAACCGCTGCGGAAAGAGGGTATCGACTCGTTCGAGGTCAGGGACAAGCAGCCAGTGATAACGGCCTCGAAACATGAGGCTGGGTATTTCGCGCGGCCGGAAATGCCGGATGAGACGATCGTAGATGTCTCGAGCCGTGCCGCGTATTCGATTGTCTCTCTGGCCTTTAAGGAAGACAATCGTTGGCGCCTCAACGACGGCAACGATGTCATCAGCGTTTCGATTACCGATTAGGACTTTCTCGCGCGGGTTGACAACAACCAGATCGCTTTTGCAAAGAATGACATTCTGATCTGCGAAGTGCGGGTGATTCAGAAACAAACCGAAGCCGGACTGAAGACCGACTATGCGGTCGAGAAAATCGTCGAACACCGTTCCGCCGCGAGGCAGTTGCCACTGGGACTGGAAATTTCCCCTCCGGCTCGCGGGCCGGGTGGCCCGGGGTCGCCAGGCATCGGAGGTCAGCCGGCGCGGTAATCTCCGGGACCGCCGCGGTCCGCCCAACCCCGTGTGCAGAACAGGCTCGCGATTTTCTGCCCAGGATTGATTTGCCTGCGGCTGCCGCTTGGGAAACACTTGCGCCGGCGTGACGAGCAGGGGAAACGCGGTGACGACGTATACGTGGCAGAGCGGCACCAGCGGCGACTGGGCAACCTCCGCCGACTGGAACCCGTCCGGCTTTCCCGACTCCGATACCGCGGCCGCACTGATCGCCGCCGCCGGCATTGGTTACACCGTCACCATCGCCGCAGGTGAAAGCGATATCGTCAACCAGGTAACGCTCGGCAACCTGGTCAGCGGCGTCGGCCAGGCGGCGCCTACGCTCACCGTTGCCGGAACGTTGCAGTTTGCCGGCAGCAGCGCCGAAACCGCATTTCTGCAAGGCGGCATGGTCGTCGCCAGCACCGGCGTCGTGGAAGGCGCCGGCGAACTGGGCGCACTGTCCGGCGCCGGCTTCAACTTCACCAACAACGGCACCATCATCGCCAATGCCGGCAGCACCACCAATCTGTTCATTCTAAGTTCATTCACCAACAACGGCACCCTGCTCGCGAACAACGGCGGGCTCTATGTCGAAGGACCGAGCTTCGCCAACATCTCCGGCACGACGCTGACCGGCGGCAGCTACATCGTGCAAGGCCCCAGCACCGGCATCGACAACCAGATCGGCTTCGCCGTCGGCGGCGGCACCGATATCGTAACCGATGCCGCCAACGTCGTGCTGGACGGCGCCGCGACCGAAATCGAGGCATACAACGGCGGGTTCGAACCGCTGGAGCAACAGCTCGAAACCATCGCCGCCGCGGGAACGCTGCAACTGCTTGATGCCCGCGGTTACAGCACGACGAACCTGCTCACCGATAACGGGTTGCTGAACCTGCAAGGCGGGGCGCTCGCGACCGGCGGCCTGGCAATCGGCAACACCGGCACCTTCACCGGCTATGGCGTCGTCTCCGGCAGCGTTTCGAACAACGGCGGCATCGTCGCCAATGGCGGCGCGCTGTACATTCCCGGCACCGTCGGCGGCACCGGCGCACTGACCGTCGATGCCGGCAGTTCGTTGATCCTGGCCGGGGCGGATGCGTCAGGCATCACCAATAACGGCATCGTTTACGATACATCCGGCTTGCTCGACCTGAACGCGCTCGGCGGCAGCGGGACGCTGGTCGTGCAGCCTGGCGGCAGCCTGCTGCTCAACGCGGCCACGTCGGAAGAAATCGAATTCTCCGGCACCAATGCGGCGGTCACGCTCGCCACGCCGCTGGTCTATGGCGGCACCATCGCGGGGTTCGGCCTGGACGATTCGCTGGTGCTGGACGGCATCAGCGGCAACGCGGCCAGGGTCATCAACAATAACACGCTGGCGGTGATGTCGGGCGGTGCCACCGTCGATACGGTGACGCTCGCCGGCAACTACGCCGGCGCGAGCTTCATCGCGACCACGTCCGGCACCGCCACGGTCATCACCAATACCAGCGGCGCGCCGGCGCGCGACGACATGGCGTTCACCATCTCGGTGGACGACGCCACGTCGATCACCGGCGCGCAGGAAACGGCGATTCTCAACGATCTGAGCGCGGCCGCACTGGACTGGGCGCAATACGTCACCGGCCATGCGCCGCTGCGCATCCAGCTCAACATCACCAGCGGTGCGTCCGGCAGCGAGCTGGCCAACGGCGGCTTCGCCAGTTCGATCGATGCGAACGAAGTGATCAACGGCGAAACCGTGATCATTCCCGCCAGCATCTATGCGCTGACCACCGGCAACTACGTATCCGGCAGCACCGCCGACGTCATCATCAACCTGCCCCTGAGCAATGGCGAACTCGACAGTGCCGGCGGTCTTTTCGCCGCGCCGGATCCGATGACCTCCGGCGATCCGCTGCCCGCCAACGAATACGACCTGCTCAGCGTGTTCCGTCATGAACTGGCGCATGGTCTGGGGTTTGGCGGCCTCACGCAACAGAACGGTTCGCTCGGTTCCGACGAAACGCTGTGGGATTCCTATATCGATGACACCGTGGTGAACGGCACGATCACCGCGGCGAACTTTGTCGGACCGGACGCGGAAGCCGCCTACGGCGCCTATCTCGGCACCGATACGCCGACGCCGGTGCCGCTCACCTTGCTCAACAACGGCGAGAACTTCGCCCACGTCGCCAACAACGCCAGCGATCCGCTGGCCCAGGATCTGATGAGCGGGCTCGGCATCGGCCAGGGCCAGATGCGCGACATCTCCTCGGTCGACCTGGCAATGCTGGAGGATGTCGGCCTGCCGGTCACCGCGGACGCGATGTGCTTCCTGCGCGGCACCTTGATTCGCACGCCGTCGGGCGAGGTGCCGGTGGAGCGGTTGCAGCCGGGCGATCTCGTGCTGACGCATCGCGGCAACGCGCGTCCCATCGCATGGATCGGCGAAGGCCGCGTGCTGGCAACGCGCGGCCGGCGCACCGCGGCAACACCGGTGATCGTGCGGAAGGGCGCGCTCGCCGACAACGTGCCGCACCACGACCTGCACCTGACCAAGGCGCATGCCTTATGGTTTGGCGGCGCGCTGGTGCCGGTGGAGTTCCTGGTCAACCACCGTTCCATCCTGTGGGATGAGCAGGCGCAGGAAGTGTTGCTGTTTCATGTCGAGCTGGAATCGCACGATGTGCTGCTGGCGAACGGCGCGCCGGCGGAGAGCTATCGCGACGACGGCAACCGATGGTTGTTCCGGAATGCCAATACAGGCTGGCATCTGCCGCCGAAGCCGCCCTGCGCCCCGGTACTGACCGGCGGCGGTTTCGTCGATGCGCTGTGGCGGCGGTTGCTGGACCGGGCGGGTGCGCGTCCCGGCCACATGCTCACCGACGATCCGGATCTGCACCTGCAAGTCGACGGCGTACGCATCGACGCCGCAAGATTGCAGGGCACGACGCGTATTTTTGTGATCCCGTCGCCGCGGGACGAGATCAGGATCATGTCGCGCGCGGCGGTGCCCGGCGAACTCGGGCTGGCACGCGATCCACGCGCTCTCGGCGTGGCGGTGCGGCGAATTGTGCTGCGGCAGGGCGCGCGCTTTCGAATTATCGAGGCAGCCGATCCGCTGTTGCGGGACGGGTTTCATGCGTTTGAGCAAGAGCATGGGCTGCGCTGGACCGATGGGGACGCGGCGATTCCGGTCCGTGTGTTTGCGGGATTCGCGGGGGCGCTTGAATTGGTTCTCCAACTGGGCGCGGCCACGCGCTATCCCGCGCCGGGCGTGGCCGCCGTGCGCGCGGTGGTCTAGCCCGCGCGCGACGGCAGCGCATCAACCCACCGAGAATTCCACGAACCGCAGCAGTTCCTGCGGCGAGATCGGCTTTTCCAGCACCGTCATGGCGCCAAGCGTCTCGGCCTCGCGCGCGGCGTCGGGATCGTATGCGCCGGTGATCAGCAATGACGGAATCGTTACGCCCTGCCGGACCAGCGTTGAGATCAGCGTGACCCCGCTCATGTGCGGCATGCGCTGGTCGACCACCAGGCAGGCGATCGTCTCGAGTGCCGCGCGGTCGAGAAAATCCTGGCCGGACCTGAAAGTTTCAACGCTGTGGCCTTCGGATTCCAGTAATCCACGCAAAACTTCCCGCACTTCGTCGTCGTCGTCGACAATCGCCACAGTCGCCGCATTGTCCCGGTCCATGCCGATAGTTTCCTGGAGCCCGCGACACGGGGTTGCGTCGCGCGAGAGACAGGTTAACCGTACATCCATGAAGTAACTAAGGCGGACTCGCTGGGCACAGCTTGCCAATGTCGTGAGTTAGTCCTATGTGAACGCGGTCGAGGCGGGGCGCTGCCGAATCGTGGATGGACGCGATGCCGTCATGCTCCACCCCGGTCCACCTGCCGAACCTGTCCGTTCACCGCCTCCAAGTTGTAATCACCTGAGGTACTGCTCGTATCGAAAGCGCAATTCCCGCCAGGCCGCCACGCAGCGATCGCTCGGGCAGATCGCGCCAGGCAAGTGGATCCGCAACACCGCCGCCAACCCCATCACGTCCGGGCGAACATCGTGTCTGACAACGACAAACCGAACTTCGAATCGCAACGGCCTACCCTTGTGCTGAATTCCGAGTCCGCCGCCGATCCTATGCAGGCTGCCGAGGCCCGCATGCGCCGTGCCCTCGGCCTGGAAGGCGAGCAATTGCGCCCCCGCCCGGCGCAGGAGCGCGTCGAGCCACCGCCCCGCGCGGCCGAGCGGTTCGTTCCCGGCGTTCACAAGCGCCGTTTCGTGCATGACGGCGAGGTGCCGGTGACGGTGGTGCACGGGCTGATGTCCGGGCGCCGCGACCACGCAGACGGCAATGGCAGCCGCAATGGCAACCACACAGCGCCAACCAACCGGCTGGAGATTGCCGAGGCGGCGCTGGCGGCCGAGATCGCCACGCGCGAACGCGCCGAGCGTGCCGTTCAGGAAGCACAGGCCGCGGCGCACGACCTGCGCACCAAGTTGGGACACGCGGACCTGGCGCGTCAGGAAGCGGTGGAAGCGCTGCGGCGCGAACGCGAGGAGACCGAGGCCCTGCGTGCCTCGCTGCACGAGGCGAAGGCAGCGGCGGCGGCGGCGCTGGAGGCGAAGGACGCCGCGGAGCTCGCATTGGCCGAACTGCACGTCACGCCGGCCGAGGTGGCAGCGGACCCTGCCCCGCGCCCGCGCCGTGGCCGCAAGCCGCGTGTCGAGACGATTGCAGCCGCGGAACCGCCGGCCGTGCCGGTCAAGCCGCGCAAGGTGGCGGCGCGCACCCGCGCGCAGGAGACCGCGCCGGCGCGGGAGCCGAAGCCGATCCGTTGGTGGCTGACGCCGAAGAAGAAGCGGCGGTAACGCGACAGGCCTTCGCCTGCGCGACGCGTGGGGGAGAGCGGTGGTGCGGACCGGCGCAGGATGATTTTGTTGCTGCGTGGCGGCCCGATTACCCTCACCCTCGGTACTGCGCACCTCGATCTCTCCCGCTTTGCGGGAGAGGTTAGAGTACGGCGGGCGAGTTAGCTGGCTGTGAGTGCCGCCGCTGCTTTCGCTACCGCGGCAAGGTGGCGTTCGTGATCGCCGGCGAAGCGCACGACCAGATGACTGGCACCGGCGCGCGCGTAGTCTGCCAGCCAGGCCGCAATCCCATCTGCCGGCCCGGCGTAGCAGACCTGGCGGCGCCGTAGTACCGCCGCCGGTTGCCCATAGTATCCTTCCAGAAATGCATTCAGCCGCGCGTCCGCCCGCGCGGCATCATCATCGAGCGCCACCGTCAGATACATCGCTCCGGTCAACGCGGCCGCATCGCGTCCCGCCGCCTGCGCCGTGGCCCTGATCTGCGCCCAATGCGCGGCATAGGTCGGGGCACCCGGCGCGTTGGGAAACCAGCCGTCGAACCAGCGCCCCGCGCGTTCCAGGCTCGCGGGCAGGTTGCCGCCGATCCACAGCGGCGGCCCGCCCGGCCGATACGGGGTCGGCGCCAGCACGCCGCCCTGCACCTGCCAGCGGCCGTCCCAATCCACCGCCTCACCGGTCCAGAACGCCTTGCACAGCCGCAGCCCTTCCATCATCCGGCCCAGCCGCTTTTCGAACGGCACGCCGGCGGCGGCGAACTCGCCACGGATGTTGGGGCGATCCGACGCGAAACCCACGCCCAGGATCAGCCGTCCCTCGCTCACCTGGTCCAGCGTCGCAACCTGGTGGGCAAGCAGTACGGGATTGCGCAGCGCCGGCAGCAGGACGGCGGTTCCCAGTTCGACACGCGGCACCCGCCCCGCGACGCCCGCCAGCAACGTCAGCGGTTCATGCCGCGGCCGTGCCAGCAGCGAATCGCCAACCCAGACCGAGGCATAACCCAGCGCCTCGGCGCGCTCGGCCAACGCGAGCAAAGGCCGTGCATCGGGGCGTCCCTGCATGATTTGCTCGCGCGTGGGCAGCAGGTAGCCGAGCTTCGGGGGCATTGCGGTCTCCGGTTCCATGGTCGGCGTGATCCTAGCCAGACCTGCCGCTCTCTTGACAGCCACCCGGACGCGAGGTTCGCATCCGGCCGGCAGATCAGGATCGGCATCGCTTGCCCCAACTCGGACTGCATACCCCGATCGGCGACGTCACCCTCTCGGAGGATGACGGCGCTGTCGTTTCCCTCGATTGGGGATGGGGCCGCGATGCGAACGCCGAGACGCCATTGCTGCAATCCGCCCGCGCGCAGTTGCAGGCGTATTTCGATGGCGATCTGACCCGGTTCGACCTGCCGCTGGCACCTGCCGGCACGCCGTATCAGCAGCGTATCTGGCAGGCACTGTGTGCGATCCCGTACGGGGAGACACGCTCCTATGCCGCCGTCGCGTCGGCGGCGGGCGGCA
>Ga0335072_10003096_pt1 | contig 25259 bp, 20 predicted proteins | sample Lox_Sample_21_FD_206725 | JGI IMG/M metagenome (GOLD analysis project Ga0335072, IMG submission 206725) | Soil microbial communities from Loxahatchee National Wildlife Refuge, Florida, United States - Lox_Sample_2.1 | ecosystem: Environmental > Terrestrial > Soil > Wetlands | place: USA...
AGATCTCGTTCTTCATCAACGACCAGTGGAAAGCCAGCCGCAGGCTGACCCTCACCGGCGGTTTGAGGTTCGAGCACATGGGCAACTGGGTCCCCAACGACAAGTACGGCGTAGCGGTTTGGGATCCCGCCACCTACAACAACACCTCGTCTGCTCCGGCCTGGACCGGTTTGGAATGGAATTCCATCGATTCCGCCATTCCCACTTCCGGTTTCCCCAGTAAGTCGTTGTTTGTGGAGCCGCGCTTCGGCTTCGCTTATGACATCTTCGGCAATGGCAAGACTGTGATCCGCGGCGGCGCCGGTTTGTTCCGGTTCCAGATTGCGTATAACAATGCCAGTGCTGGTTACAACGAGCCGCTCGGCCTCGAAGGCATCGGTGTCAATACCAACAACTGCTGCGTGGGCCTCACTAGCTTCAATCAATACAGCAACGCGACAGGCGTCCCTGGAATTGGCAGCGGACCTACACTCCTCACCATGGGCGATGCGAACACGCCGAACACCTGGACGTACAACCTCACCGTGTCGCAGCGCATACCCTGGCGTTCGGTTGCCGAATTCCAGTATGCGGGCAACCGGGGGCGCGATCTTCTGAGCTCCGGCGGTACCACCAATCCCGGCAGTGTGGACATCGTCCCGCTGGGCGCGTTCTTCGGCACCGACCCGATCACCGGCCAGAACCAGTACGCGCAGGGCATTCTCCCCAGCAACTTCAGTGGAGAGAATCTAGGCCTCGACTGGAACCCATACCACAACTACACGTCCATCGGTCTCGTCGGCCACCTCAGCTACTCCAACTACAACGCGTTCATCGCTACCTGGCAGAAGCAGGCCGGGCGCCTCACGTTCACGACGAACTACACGTTCTCCAAGAACCTGGGCTGCCGCGACGGTCAGAGCAGCAACAACGGTAGCGACGGCGCTTCCGTCTGGCCGTATACCTGCGCCCAGAACTACGGCGTGTTGGATTACGACCGCACCCACATCTTCAACGCGGCTTACGTCGTCAATATCCCCAACGCCGTGAAAGGCAAGAGCGCTGGAGATAAATTCCTGGGCGGCCTGACCAACGGCTGGGTCCTGTCGGGAATCACGCAGTGGCAGAGCGGTCCGCCGCTCCAGCCCAACACCAACGGAGCGTTCAATATCGCGTTGCCGTCCAGCATGCAGCCGACGGACTACCTGGGCACCAACTCGGTATCCGTCACCGAGCCATTGCTGGTCTGCGACCCGCGCAAGAACCTTGGCTCCAACCAGTATTTCAATCCGGCCTGTTTCGTGCCTCCCACGGGCGGCAAGGACGGAGATTTGATCTGGCCGTACATCAAGGGGCCGGCGTTCTTCAATAGCGACCTCGCGATCTACAAGGACTTTGTCTTTAAAGAAAAAGACAAGGTTGAATTCCGTTTCTCGGCGTTCAACTTCCTGAACCACGCGCTGTGGCAGTTCAACCAGGGCGGCGCTTCGGATCTGACCCTCAATTTCAGCACTTCGAACGCCAGCAACTGCGGCAACTCACCGGCGCCGTGCGGCTTGAGCCCGACCAATCTCAATACCACCCTCACCGGTTCCCCGTTGTACAAGAACGAGGTGCCGCGCGTGCTTGAGTTCGCACTGAAATTCATGTTCTAAGCTTCGTCCGCGAAGCTTGGAATTTCCATCAATCAACCAAGGGGGCGGCTCCGGCCGCCCCTTTTCTTATAGTGCGGCGGGCGATGTGCCCACTGCCGTGCGCCGTGAATCCCTCCGTCAGTGGCACTCCGTAATTTGGCTCGCGCAGCGCCCTTCTCCCCACCGATTTGCGATACCGTAAGGAGAGTATGTGGGGCCGATCATTCGGGTGGAGCGGGTTCGCATTGCTCGCGCTTCTCGCCATGCCTTATCTGCGCGCGCAAACACCTTCGAGAGAGCAGTTCGACGACCTGTCGCGCCGCGCGCAAGCCGCGCTGGGCGCCCATCCCGACGAAGCGATCCAGTTATACAAGCAGGCGCTGGCCATTCGTCCCGATTGGGCGGAAGGCTGGCTCTACATGGGCGGCGCGTTTTACCAACTGCAACGCTATGCGGAAGCCGTTGACGCACTCCACAAAGGACTCGACCTCGCTCCGGTCTTCGCCAACGGGTGGGCGCTTCTCGGTCTCAGCGAATCCCAATTGGAAGACGAGGAGCAAGCCCTGGCGGACATTCGGAAGGGCGAGCAAATGGGGCTGGCCAACAACATCCAGTTTGAAACCGCCGTGCGCGTGCGCGCCGCCCAGCTTCTGATCCGGTCGTCGGCTTTCGATGAGGCGCTCGCACAACTACAGCCGCTTACCAGGCACCCCAGCGTACCACCCGTAGTGGAGGAGGAAATGGGGCTTTGCGCGCTCGCCAGCCCGGACGATCTAGGCCAGCTTTCGGCGCCGCGCCGTGCGGTGGTAGACCTGGCGGGCCATGCCGCCTGGTCGTTCGCCACGCAACGATTGGACGCGGCCACCGCCGCCTACAAACAGTTGGTCGCGCAATATCCCAAGGAGCCGGGGGTACACTATGCCTACGGCCTTTTCCTCATGGAAACCGACACGCGGGCGGCGCTGGCCGAATTCCAGCAGGAGGTGCAGAACAATCCCACGCATTGGCCGGCGATGCTGGTGTTGGCGTCCCTTCAAATCCGCCAGGGGGCACCCGAAAAGGCGATGGAGACCGTACGCAAAGGCATGAAGGACGTGCCCACTCGATACCGCTGGCTCTGCCATATGAACCTGGGCCGTGCCGATCTCGATTCCGATAACGCCACCGCCGCCGTTACCGAACTGGAAGCCGCCCTGCGGCAGATGCCCTCCAATCCCAGCGTGCACTATTACCTCGCCGAAGCCTACCGCAATGCCGGCCGGAAGGCCGACGCCGACAAAGAGAAGACGGAATTCGAGAGGCTGAAAGCCCAGCACGATCCCCTCGGCGTGCCGGCCTTGCACTCGTTCGGCGTCACCGAGAAGTGAGCCCGTTACCAGCAGGATATACTGGGGAATCCTCATGCGTCCGCTGATCTTCGTCGGCATTTCTTGTTTGGCCGTGGGAAGCTTGGCCGTGGGTCCCATCACCTTCGAAGAGATCTCGAGCAAAGCCGGTGTCCACTTCATCCTCGACAGTTCGCCGACTCCCTTGCGTCATCAGCCCGAGGTGATGCCCGGCGGCGTCGCGCTCTTCGACTATGACGGGGACGGATACCTGGATCTCTATTTCGTGAATGCCGCGGACATGCCCTCGCTGGCAAAGACCGGCCCGCAGTTCAGCAACCGCCTCTACCATAACAACGGGAATCTGACGTTTACCGATGTGACTGAAAAAGCGGGTCTCGCCGGCGCCGGATACGGCATGGGTGTGGCCGTGGGGGACTACGACAACGACGGGCGCCCCGATCTGTTTGTAACCGCCGTCAACGGCAATCAGTTGTTCCACAACAACGGGGACGGAACGTTTACCGATGTCACCGCCAAAGCCGGCGTCGCGGGCGGGATGTACGACGGGCAAAAAATGTGGTCGATTGCCGCGGCGTGGGTGGATTACAATAACGACGGTCTCCTCGACCTGTTCGTCTCCAATTACTGCCGCTGGGATCCCGGCACCGAGCAGGCATGCTTCGCCAACGGCCGGAACGGCATTCGCATTACCTGCAACCCCCGGTTCTACGGTCCGCTCCCCAATACGCTTTACCGCAATAACGGCGACGGCACCTTCACCGATGTTTCCGCCGAAACCGGGATTGCCGATCGTCTTGGGCGCGGCATGGGCGTCGCGGTTGCCGATTATGACGGCGACGGCTACCCCGACATCTTCGTGGCCAACGATAAAGCCGCCAATCAGCTGTTCCACAACCAGCACGGAGAACGCTTCGAAGAAATCGCGCTCGATGCCGGCGTGGCGATGTCGGAGGATGGCAACGTGATGTCGGGGATGGGCGTCGATTTCCGCGACGTGCTCAACAACGGCCGCCCCGATATTTGGATGACGGCGGTTGAGAAAGAGACTTTTCCCCTGTACGTGAATTTGGGGAACGGCCAATTCGCCGTCAAGACGAACGCCGCCGGGCTCGCCATGGATACCTTCGAAATGTCCGGCTGGGGAGACGGCATCGCCGATTTCGACAACGATGGCTGGAAGGACCTTTTCGTGGCGCGCGCTCACACCGACGAGAACGTGCACGAGTTCTCTCCTCGCTTCTTCGCGGAACCTGCCAGCATCTTCCGCAACATCGGCAAGGGGAAGTTCGAAAACGCCAGCCGCACCGCGGGTCCCGATTTTCAGGTCCCGGCCGGAAACCGCGGTGTGGCTTTCGGAGATCTGGACAATGATGGCCGCATCGACACGGTGATCAGCGTGTTGAATGGGCCGGCCCGAATCTTCCACAACACCTCGCAAAATCGCAACCACTGGCTTCTGCTGAAGCTCAGAGGGACGAAAAGCAACCGCATGGGAATCGGCGCCAAAGTCCGGGTGACTACCGCCGACGGCATGGTGCAGTACAACCACGTCACGACCAGCGTGGGGTATGCTTCATCGAGCGATTCGCGCGTGCACTTCGGCCTGGGGCCGAATGCCGCCGTCAAGGAACTCCAAATCCTCTGGCCGAGTGGCACCCGGCAGGTGCTGCACGATCTCGCGGCAGACCGCATCATCGAGGTCACCGAATCGGGCGACACCAGCCTGCCTCATCGATAAAAGGCACCGCCGGTTGTGAGCCTTCCGGTCACGAGACCGGTTTTGCCGATTTTCGTGTTGCAGACATTGGAGTTAACCACTCACGCCGATCCCGGTGACCGGTTTTCGGCTAGCGCTGGAGGCTTTGCTCGTAGCCCGCCAGCCGGGCTCGTAAGGTGCGGACCAATTCGTCGTCCTTGTTGGGCGCCAGGTTCACTGCCTGACGCTCGGCACGGATCGCGTCGTTCGCCCGGCCCATTCTGTTGTAAATCGCGCCCAGCGAATCGTAGGGCTGCCAGTCGCGGCCGCCGCCGGTTTGGATGGATTTTTGCAGTTGCGCCACGGCATCGGGAAGGCGTCCGGCTTGCGCCAGCGCCGATGCGTACTTGTAGCGCACCGCCGCCGATTCGGGTTTCAAGTCCACGGCTTTTTGGAGGTGTTCCAGCCCCTCGGCGGTCTTACCGCTCTGCGCCAGAATCGCGCCCAGATCGGCCTGCACGCCGGCGTTCCAAGGGTCCAGCGCAATCGACTTCCGGTAATACGGGATGGCTTCCTCCGGCTTGCCTTGCTGGAGCAGAGCCAGAGCGAAATCGGCAGATGCCAGCGGGTCGTCCGGGCTGAGATCGCAAGCCAGGCGGGACTCCTTCAGCGCCTCGCTCACCTGCCCGGTCTGGCGCAACGCGTACGCCAGATTGCGGTGCGCGCGGCCATCTTTTGGATTCTTTTCCAAAGCATCGCGCCAAACCGGGATGGCCTCGGCAAACTGATTCTTGGTCATCATTTCGATGGCCGTGTTTTCCATCTTGTAGTACTGGTTCGCCACCGGATTGATTCTCTCCAGGCCTCCCTTGGGGATATTGGCGAATTCCGGCAGGTTCACCGCCCGGTTCGCCGCCGTGGTGTTGTCTACCAGGATTGCCGGCGTGTCGTTGCCGTTGGCATCGATGTGGGTCAGGTACAACTGAGTGTATGGCGACCGGGCTTTCGAAGAGAAAGCCAGCCAGCGGCCGTTCGGCGAAAACGTGTGCCAGGAATTCATGATGGGCGTGTTGCACTTCATCAAGCGGGCTTCCCCGCCATCCAAGGGGACGATGTAGAGCTTGCCATCCGGCCGCATCACCATGCCATTGCGCGCCTGGACGAACACCACCCAGCGGCCGTCGGGGGAAATCTTGGGAAAGCTGTTGCTCATCCCGTTGGCGGAAGCGCCGCGGATCGGCTCCGCCTGCCCGCCTTTGCCGCCGTTGAAGGGAATGCGGTAAAGGTCGTATTGCACCTGGGTTTCGTTGGGGTCGTTGGCGTAATTCGCCAGCGGAATTCCCGGCGGATAGGGATTCTGCGCTTTAGCCCGCATGAAAACGATGTACTTTCCGTCGCGGCTCCAGACCCCGCCCGCCTGCACGTACCGCGGGTCGTCAGCGCCCGGGAGGCGCTCCAGGCGATTGGTCTGCCGGTCGTACCAGGCGAGCGTGCCACGCGTGGGATAGAACACCTGGAGAAAGCGGTAATCGAGGAAATTGGCGACGTAGTATTTGTCTTCCAACGTTCGCCCGGTCATGCGCTTAACGGCATCGGCATCGTCGATCGTCGACAGCACATAACGTCCGTCCGGCGAAATCCGCGACATGAATGCGGCCCGCAGCCGCGGAATGTCGGGATCTCGTACTGTCGGCCACTGGATTACGTCCTGCATGCGGATCTCGGTTTCCTTGGCCACCGGAATCAGGGCGTACAAACCGTGATCGTTCTGCGGACCGTCCACATCCAGGCCCATGGTCTTGCCGTCGGCGGAAAACGAATGGCAGTTGGCGCAGGTGGAGATTTTCTCCATCACCACCTTGCTTTGGGGCTCGTCGATATAGCGCAGACGCCATTTGATCAGCCCGATTGCCGCGGGCGCCAGCGGTGAGATGACGCCCTTTTTCCCTTCGCTGGGCATAAGCGGCACATCGCGATAAAACACCGGGGCGCCGACCGGGTCGGCCGAGGTCGCAATCCTGACGTTTCCGCGCGACAGAGCCTCTTTCCCGTCCTCGCTTTTGAAACCGGTGATCGTGATGTGTGCCGGCGCGCCGACGGAATGCTGCTTGATGGCAGACCATGTCGCCGCATCCGGTATCCAGGTGTGCGCGGCCGCCTGTTGCGGCGTCAGTTTCGGAGGTTGGTTGGTCGGACCCATGGCTTCCGGATCGATTTCCCCGATATGCATCGGTTCGCCGGCGGATTTGGCATGAATGGCGGGAGTGCCATCCGGGAACGTAACGTCGATAGTCCACGACGCGGCGTTGGACGCGGCGTCGCGCCAGAGAAACGTGGGGGGCGTAATCTCCGGCGGAAAAACCGAGCCTTCAGCCGGGTAATCGATGGTGATGGCTGCCGGATGGGCCGCCGATTCCTGGGGCGCTGCCCCTCTGAGGAAGAGGAATGAACCCGCGCCAATTCCAGCCAGCAAAACACAGACAGCGGAAACTCGGGCGGGCCTCCGGGTAGAAGCCAACAAATCCACCATTGCAGTTTAAACCCTCGTTTTGGCTATTATATCGCCGAGCGGGCCTTGCTGAGCGGCCAGCGCCCCCGTAAAATCTCTTATTTTGAAGCACTCCGCCGCATGGGCGCCTGGCTGCCCATCCGATCCCGGCTGCCGCACGGCGCGGAATGCCCGGTTTACTTTCCGAACTTAATCTGAGAATCGGCCTGCCACTTACGGTAGCCGCGAAAAACCTTTTCGTTGCGCACGAAAGTCTTGGCCTGCCGCAGTTGCAGAACCGAACGCAGCGGCAGCAGATAGTCCTTTTCGCCGATCTTTACCATGCCGTAATCGAGAGACATGGAAGGCGATTGTAGTCCGAAATCCTTCGTCAGGCCGGTACCCTCGATGGTGAGCCGGCGCACCATGCCGGAGTCTTCATCGATGAAGACGCGCCCGGTGTACCCGGCCGTTTCGACCGTGTTGCCGGACCTGAGAACAAAATTGGACTTGGCGCGCGGCACCTCGAACTCGAACACTTGGCAGAGCACCCCCAGAGTCATCGACCGGCCGGCCCAGTGGTATTTGGCGTCGAGCGCCGGGTCGAACAAGCCGCTCAGCATGGAACCGAACTCATAGCGCGACATCACGCCCTTTTGTTCGCTCGGGGCGACGTTGACCTTCTCGCCATTAGCTTCCAGTCTCTGGTATCGCTCTTTGCCGTCCTCAAAGACCAACTCATCGAGGTACGAGTCGCTCTCCGCAAGCTGGTCCGGCAACTTGGCGGGGGCGGTAAAGCGATGCGTCTCCTGGATGCAGACGAAGTTCGGAAGCTGCGCCAGATATCCCATCGCGTTTTTAGCGGCAGAGTCCCAGAGCGCCTTCTGGTCGACATCGCGCATTTTGACGCCGCTGGTATCGACGTTGTCCGGTTCGATTTCCGGCAGGACGATGGTATCGGAATCGTCGGTTGCGTCCGGCCCTGTCGCGGCCGATCCCGGCGCCATGCCGCTGCCGATCACTTTGAACGCTACCAGGCGCTTGATGGTCTTCTCTCCCTGATGAATGGAAATCACCGCCTGGTAATCGCCGGCCGGGAGTCTGGCGCCCTTCATGTTCACCAGGTACGGAAGCTCCTTCGCCTGGGCGCCGGCTGGCGCGTTGGAACCTTTGGACCCGCTACTCGAGGGCGCGCCTTTGAAGGGCAGCGGCATTCGGCCCATCACTTTTCCCAGATTGTCCTGCACTTCCATGCTCATGTTGAGCGGCGGTCCTTGGGGTTGGGGATAGAGCCGCAGGTAGATCTGCATGTCCACCGGTTTCGACGCGGAATAAACCGGGTCCAGTACCGGCGACAACGGCTCGCTATTGTAGCTCAGCATCTGGTCGGCTTCGACGGCATCCGCCAATCCGCGGAACGGACGCACCACCAACGCATCGCTGGCCATCAACCCCGGCGCGTTTCGCCCCATGCGCGCTGTCTCCTGTACCGTTCCGATGGTATGTCCCACGAGGTCTTCGACCTTGGCCTCCAGGGTGAACGGCCCTTCTCCCACGAGCGTCACCGCGCGCATGAAGTATATGCTGCCCTGGCGCCGCGCGTCCATCCTGCCGATCATGCCGTGGAGATCGACATCCTTTCGTCCGTTCCAGACAGCCACGCCTTTGGCGTCCCGCATGGCGGCGGTGATGCGTGCGTGCACCTGATAAGTTCCCGCCTTGTCATCGCGATCGAAACGGAAGCCGGTAAGCGGGGTTTCCACGGTGATCATGCCCTGGAGCGGGGCATGTGGATCGTTGGGCCAGGAAGACGGTTCCGAGGAATCTCCGCCGCTGATGACCGTGAAGTCGCGGGCATCGACGATGGTGATGGTTTCGCCGAAGCCTGACTCCTTGTCCGCGACGTTTTCCGAAGTCGCCGCCGGATCCGGAATGCGCATCAGCCGGATGTGTACGGGAATCGCGAAGGGAATCTTAAATCCTGTCGAGGAAGCTTCTTCAGCCGGTTTGGGCGCGGGCTCCTGGGATGGCGGCGGTGCGGCCGGCGCCGGCGCACCCGTCGCGGCCGGAGGAGGTACGCTCGCCACCTGCGCCTCCAAATCCTTCGGCTGATGGATCCATGCACCGCCGGTTTTCTCCACCAATCCATGCAGCGCGACCGCGGGAACGCGCCTGGCGTCCTCGGCGACATCCAGTACCAGGACCCGGACTCCGTGCGACCGGCAAATCTCGCCCAGATTCTCCAGCCGGCGCTCGCCATCGTCCGAGAAGGACGGCGTGTTCAGGACCGCGACCACCACTCGCAAGCCCGGGCGCACGGACACCGCCTGCGCCGCGGCATCCAGGGCCATCAGAAATGAAGGCGGATCGGCTTCGCGCGCCGCCTGCGCGGCGTCCAAAAACGCCTGTTCCAACTGCTTGGAGTCCATCGAGGCATCGATTTGCTGCACGCCGGCACTGCCGGGCCGCCGCAGTTCCACCGCCCCTCCCTCGGTCTGCACCCAATGGCGCGCGGCAGAGGCGGCACCGTGCGCCGCTTGCCGTATCGTATCGGGTGAAGCGGGACCGAATACGAACGACAGGACGCCTTTCTCGGCATGAAGGGCCGAGACCGAGAGGACAGCCCACAACCAGACCGTTCTCCCGGCGTGACTCGTTATGCGCATTCGCCTTATTATCCGCTCTTGAACCGCATTCTCAAAGGGCCGTACTGCCTAAAGAATACATTTTTATTTGTGAGTCGACTGGCGGTAAGCGGCCGGCAGGAGTTCGCTGCAACCTTGCTCGCCACCGCGCGCCAGCGGGCGCCGGCTCTGTATTCTGTGATTATGCAAAGACTGCTCCTATCCTGCATTCTGGCCGGCCTCTTGCTGGCGGCCCAGCAAACCCACCGCGACGAGGTGCGATCTTTGGGCGCCGCCGAAGATGCCCGGGCAAACAGCCCTAATGTCCCGGACGCCGAGGCCATCAACGGCCATTTCGACCGGATCGCGATCGTGCGACTCAAATACCAGACCGATCTTCTCGCCGGGCTCGAAAAAATCGTCCAACAACAGCACATCCGCAACGCCGTGATCCTCAGCGCCATCGGCTCGGTGCGCAATTACCAGGTGCACGCCGTCTCCAACCGCACTTTCCCTTCGCGCGATACCTTCACGCAGGATCCCTCCGCGCCGGCGGACGTCATCGGCATGAGCGGCTATGTAATCGATGGCCGGATTCACGCGCACATCTCGATGGCCACTCCCGAAAAGGCTTTCGGCGGCCATCTGGAGCCGGGAACCAACGTCTTCACCTTCGTCGCCGTCACGATCGGCGTCCTCGCCGATCCCATCGACATCCGCCGCATCGACGACAAGACTTATCGATGAGCCGAGCGTGTACCTCTCCGAAAACGGTAAAATAGATAGGTTTCATTAAAATGCGTAACGTTATCATCCTGGGATCCCAGTGGGGAGACGAGGGCAAGGGGAAGATTGTCGATCTCTTCTCCGATCAATTCGACATCGTCGCGCGCTATCAGGGCGGCCACAATGCCGGCCATACGGTTTTCATTGGCGAACAAAAGTATGTCCTCAAGCTGATTCCCAGCGGAATCCTGCGCCCCGGAAAGCAAGCCGTCATCGGCAACGGGCTGGTCATCGATCCGGAGGCCCTGCTCGCCGAAATCGATGCGTTGGAATCGGCCGGCGTGCCGGTAACCCGCCATCTTTTTATCAGCAATCGCGCCCATGTGCTGTTCCCGGCACACCGCCTGATGGAGAAGCTCTCGGAAGCGCGGCCCGGCCGGGTATCCATCGGGACCACTTCGCGCGGCATCGGACCGTGCTACGAAGACAAGATCGCCCGCCGCGGCATCCGCATCGCCGACCTGCTCGACCGCGAATTCTTCCGCGCGCAATACGATTTCGTGATGGAAGAGAAAGTCGCCATTGCCAAGACCTTCGGCATCTATACCGAGATCGATCTCGCCGAAATCCGCGAGCGCTACGAGTGCTTCGCGGAACGGATTCGCCCCATGGTGCGCGATACCGCCTGGTTCCTGAACCAGGCGATCGGCGATGGCAAAACCGTCCTATTCGAGGGCGCGCAGGGCACCATGCTCGATATCGATCACGGCACGTACCCGTTTGTCACGTCGTCCAATGCCAGCGCCGGCGGGGCCTGTACCGGCACCGGGGTAGCGCCCACGCGTATTTCCGGCGTGATCGGAGTCTCCAAGGCATACATCACGCGCGTCGGCGGGGGACCGTTCCCAACCGAGGCGCTGGACGAAAAAGGCGATCAGATTCGCGCCCGGGGAAAAGAATTCGGCGCGGTGACCGGGCGCCCGCGCCGCTGCGGATGGTTCGACGCGCCGTTGCTCCGCTACACGGCCGCCATCAACGGCTTTGACAGCATCGTTGTGACCAAGCTCGACGTCTTGGACGAATTCGACTCTATTCCGGTGTGCGTAGGCTACCGGAATGCGGCCGGAGATGTGCTCGACATGCCGCCAACCGTGGCGGAAATCGCCGGCGTTCAGCCGGTTTACGAATGGCAGCCGGGCTGGCAAACGTCCACCTTCGGGATCTCGTCGTACAATCAATTGCCGGTGAAGGCCAAAGAATACCTGGCGTTTCTCGAGCAGCATACCGGCGTCGAGGTTGGCTGCATCTCGACCGGGCCGGAGAGAAATCAGACCATCGTCCGGGCGGGTTCGCGCCTGGAGCGGCTCATCGGCTGATGGCCGCCGCAACCGCCGGCGGGAGCCGGGCGTCCAACCAGATAGTGCCGCCGAAAGATCCATGTCCTCGCGTCTCGAAGCAGTGCCCTTGCTCTCGGGATTGCCGTTACGAAGATTCTCACGCGGTCAGGTACCTGGTGGGCAGCCTGGTGCTGGTACTTTGCCTGCCTTCCCTCCTGGCCGCCCAAAATGCCGCCGAAATTGTCCGGCGCGCGTTGGCGGAGGATACCGCATCGGAAGCCATCGCGCGCAATTACACGTACCTGGAAAAGCAGGAACTGCGCACGCGCGACGGCAACACCATGAAAGTGCGCGACAGCAACACTTACGATGTGACGCTGCTCGAAGGTTCGCCCTACCGGCGGCTGATCTCGCACAACGGCCGGCCGTTGAGTGCGGCGGACGAGCGCAAGGAACAGGAGAAACTGCGCCAGAGCATCGAGGGCCGCAAGCACGAGACCGAGGCGCAGCGGCAGCAGCGCATCGCCGACTGGCATCGCAAGGAAGAAAAACAGCACGAGCCTCTGCACGAGATCCCAGAGGCGTTCAATCTGCGTTTCGATCCCGACGAGACCATCGAAGGCCACCCGGTGTACGTGATCGAAGGCACGCCCAAGCCGGGGTACAAGCCGAAGACCAAAACCGCGTTCTTCCTGCCGAAGGTGAAAGGCCGTTTCTGGATTACCAAAGATGGGTTTCAGGCGGTCAAAATCGAATTCGTGACGCTGGACACCATCTCGTGGGGTGGAATTGTCGCCCGTGTGTCCAAAGGAACGAGGGTGACGGTGGAATTGACGCGCGTAAACAATGAAGTCTGGCTGCCGAAGCGCATTCTGGTGGCGGGATCGGCGCGCGTTCTGCTGGTGAAAGGCTACACCGGCGAGCTGGATTTGAGTTACAGCGGGTTCAAGAAGTTCACCGTGGAGTCGCGGGTGGTGTCGATGGCGCAGTGAGAATTTTCCACAGCTTGACCAATGCTCAAACGCAGTCCGCGTGATTCAGCTGATTCAGCCTTTCGATTGGACTTGGCAAGGCACAGGCACTACCCTGAACGAATGGGTATATCCCCACCGCCCCAACGGGTTGGTCCGGCGCTGCCACCCGCGGACGAAATGACCTCAGACCAGTTTGCCGCGTACATGGACGCCCAGGAATAACGCTCAGGACCGAACCCGAGCCCAGTTCCGGGTCCGCTCTACCGCCCGAAGTGCGCCGCCAGTGCCAGGAAGAAAATCGTCCCCACGGCGATCACCGCTCCGTGGGGCAAGCCCAGCGCTTTGGGACTTCGCACGTCCAGCTCTTCCTTCCCCATGTATGCCGGACGCCCGCTCTTCAACTCGCTCAGGATGAAGCTCAGGTTCCACAGGGTCTTTCTCACCCTGCCTTTCGCCGTTACCAGAATCAGCGCCATCGCGCCTCCGATAATCGCCGTAATCAAGAAGGTCCCGAACCAGTCGCGCCACCCCACGATCGCGCCCACGGCCGCCATCAGCTTCACGTCACCCGCGCCCATCGCCCGCAGCGCGTAGAGCAGAAAGTACACTCCGAACCCCACGCCGAGTCCCTGTAGCGAAAGCCGCACCCCCGGCCATCCCTGGTACAGGAACGCATTCAGCGCCAGGCCGAGCAGAACTCCGCTCATCGAAAGCCAGTTCGGAATGCGCCGGTACCGGACGTCGTAAACCGCCGCGCCGAGCACCACAATCACCAGCAACACTTCCGCCGCCGGTGAGGGAAGAGAGAACATGTCCCTTCGAGTATGGAAAACCGAATGTCCCGAGTACAGCTATTTTTGGTTAGCGCTGCTTGTCATCCCGCGGGTAGCCGCCAGTTGTATCCCTTCGCCGTAGCGCGCCTCCCCCGGAATGGTCACCGGCAGGTGGCCACGAATCGCGATCTCGCCCCATAGCGCCTTCACGGCCGCCGTCTCCGACGGCGCCACCGTGCTGAAAGTTGCCAGGTACGCTGTCACTTTCGGGTAGGCGCGCAACAGGTACGGATTGCCCAGCGCTACCAGCGCCACCGGCTTTCCCGCCGCTTCCAGGCTCTCGATCGCCCGCGACAGTTCGCTCGACATCCCCACCGTTCCCGCACCCGCATTCACCGGCGCGAAGGCTGCCACTACGTACTGCGCGCACGCCGCCAGTTTCGCCATCGCATCGTCCACCTGTCCGCCTGTCATCATGCCATCGAGCGCCGTTATGGGAGCTTTCAGCGACCGTTTTCGCACCTCGTGCGCGAATGTCACCCCGTCGGTCGAATAGCGGCTCTCCGTCATGGTGACAAAACACGCTGTGCCGGGCGCGGCCAGCGGCACCATGTTCCCGCCGTTGCGCACCAGGGTGACCGCACGCTCCGCAATCTCCTCCGCCTTCTCATTCGCCGCCGGGTCGTCGATCACGTCTCCGATCGCCTCCACATCCACGGCCCGCCGCCGGTCGAGCCCGACCCGTTCCTTCGCCGCCAGCACCTTCTCCACGCTCGCCCGAATCCGCTGCCGCGAAAGCTGCCCGCTGCCCACCGCCGCCACAACCGCGCGAATGGCCGCATCCGCATCGGCCGGCATCAACAGCGCGTCCGCTCCGGCTTCCAGGGCGCGCACCGCGGCCTCGCCCGCGCCAAATCCATTCACGATCGCGCCCATTCCCAACGCGTCGGTAATCACCAGGCCCTTGAACCCGAGCTCATCGCGTAACAGACCGGTGAGAATCGCCGGCGAAAGCGTCGCGGGCACGTCTGGGGGCGCCAGCGCCGGCACCGCCACGTGCGCCGTCATGATGGAGTCCACACCAGCTTGAATCGCCGCGCGGAACGGAACCAGCTCCAGCGCCTCCAGCCGCTCACGGCCGGCCGTCACCTGCGCCAGGCTCAGGTGCGTGTCCACCGCCGTATCGCCGTGTCCGGGAAAATGCTTCGCCGTCGTCAGCACGTAGTTGCGCTTATCGGAGTGGGCGCCTTCGATGAATGCCTTCACGTGCTCCGCCACTTGCTGCGGATTTTCGCCGAAGGAGCGAATGTTGATGATGGGATTATCGGGATTGTTGTTGACGTCGGCCACCGGCGCGTACAGCCATTGGATTCCCATCGCCCGTGCTTCCCGTGCCGCCACTTCGCCTTCAAAGCGCGTCAGCCCGGCGTCTCCCGCGGCGCCGAATGCCATCGCCGGCGGGAATGGCGTCGTCCCCGATATGCGCATGGACGCCCCGCGCTCGAAATCCGCGCCCACCATTAAGGGCACCCGCGCCGTCCGCTGCATGCGATTCAGGAACGCCGCCAGCGCGTACGGCTCCGCCTTCTGCACCCCGCGCGCCGTCACCGCGTTCGTCAGAATCAGGCCGCCGACGTGGGTATCGCGGATCAGCCGCACAAACTTCTGATAATCCCGCGATCGTGTATTGGGGGAGCCGCCATGAAACTCAATGAAGACCAGTTGCGCCACCTCGTCGCGCAGCGTCATGGTCTTCATCCACCGGCGCACGGTCGACGACGCCTTCGGCGGCGACACCTTCGCGACGCTAGCGGCCCACACTCCGCAGGCCGCCGCCAAAACCGCAAGCCATCTCAGCCCCCGCACCCTAACAGTGTGCCAGAACCCGAAGCAGTTTTTCTTTGCGGCTTTGTGTGCGCCTCGCGGTGGGAAGCCGGCGACCTTCTCAGAAGACCTTGATCAGAGTCCCCACCGTCACATGCGGAAAACTCATCCCTTTGAAATTCAGCAGCGCGGTTTGCGAATATTGCAACTGCAGGAATTGGCTCCCCGACGCATCCTCCACCGTCTCGATCGCAAAAACCGACTCCAGGTTCAGAGGATTGGCATTCGAAGTAATGAACGGTATATTGCTGACCCCGTCATCCGGCGGCGTAGTGGTAATCAACCGGATGATCCTGGTAAGATGCTATCCCTTCAGCGCATCCCGCAGCATCGAATTCGGATCGTCGACCGTCGCCTGCGTGATTGTGCCCGGCAAAGGGCTGCTGCGAAACTGATTCGGTGGCCTCAAATCGTACTCCGGGTATGGATTCTTCGTCCCCGGCGCCGGCGGCTGCCCGCCGATCTTGAACGGGATGGTATTCGCCGGCGGAATTTGCGGCAGCCCCTGAAATACCACGTTCTCCGAGTGCCCCACCGTGCACACCGCGTCCCCGTGCGGGATCGCCGCCAGCCGCGCGATGCTCGCCTCCGATGGCGGCTCGGTGGTCGCCGGAATGTTCAGCCACAGCCCCGGCTCGATGTGCAGCGCTCCGCCGGTTTGCCCGTCGGTGACCCGATGCAGGTAAGTCAACCCGTAAATCGCGATATCGGCTTTTCAGGCTGCCTCGGTTAAACACCGGCGAGCCGATCGTCGTGAACTCGATTGTCTCCTGCAGCAGGTTCAATAACCGGCGAGGGCCCGGTCGCCGCCCAGCCCTGCTGCGCGCTGCCTGGTGCGTGGGCCCCCGCAACCAGCCATTGCAGTCCCGCCGAGGTACGCCTGCGCCGATACGGTGCCGCCTTGCTCGTGTGGCGACTCGCCGTAGGCACTGTGCCATTCGTCCGGAAGCACCGTCCACGATCCGCAGTACCACAGCAGAATCAAGCTGCGCGCCACCGGGCCGAACTTCGCATCCCCCAGAATCGCCGCCTCAAGCGCCGCTTCGCGTCCGCTCCCCTTCGGCAATCCTGCATAAACCTCCAGTAACTGGTCAGTCATTCCCGCCGGCAAGATCTCGTCCAGCTTAGTGAGAAAATCGGAGGCGATCCCCGTGCTTTGTAAGTCCACGCGGTCGAATCCGGTGAGCAATGCCGAGAGCCCCAGGAATTCGTCGAAACGCTTTCGCATCGCGTTTCACCCCCGTACGCTTTGGCCCGTCCGCGCCCGCGCCGCCGAAAGAAACGCCGCATAACTCCACGTCAGATTCTTGACGCTCTTCTCATACCCCGTGGTGCCGTCGAACTGTTCGCTCAGTTCCAGATGGTCGCTGTGGTAAACCACCGCCGAAAGCATGGCGTCCCCGGCGTCTTGCAGAGCCGTCACAGCGTCCGCGGCCGTGGTGGTCGAGGTAACTCCAATCTGATTGAAGAATGCCGCGGAAAGCGCATCCAGCGGAACCTTCTTCGAACTGCCGATCTGCTGCGCCAGCCGGTAGTATAACTCCGCCAGGTTGCATGTACACAAGGCCCAGGGATGGTCGCCCGTGCCGACATCGTTGTCGCCGTCATAGACATCCGCCGGATACCGGCCGAGCAGCGGTCCCATCCCGTTGGCGGCGTCCACGATGTTGATGGGAAAGAGTTCCGGCGAAGCCGGGTCGGCCCATTGGCTCCGCAATTGCGCCGCCGTCGCCAGCAGTTTGGTATCGGTGACCGGAATCGCACCGTAGATGCACGCCGACACGATGTCGATATTCGGGTCGTAACCGGTCAGCGCGGGCGCCCCCGGGGCGGGTAGCATCGAAACGTACAGGGTTCCGTTCCAGTGCCCTTGGAGGGCCGATTGCAGCCAGGCGATGGCCGAATCGATCCCCGCGGGCGCCGAGATCCCGGCGGTATTCGTTTTCACTGTCTGGAAGCACTGCAACTGCGCCGACCGCGCAAAGAACGAGAAGCCCTGGTGCTCTTCCCACACGTTAGTTGTCGGGTTCTGATACGCGCCCATGAGGTAACTGAGGTTCCTGCCGATGACTGCCTTAGCTGTCGCTTGCGTCGCCGCATCCAGCTGTTTGTAAGCTTTCAGAATGGCCAGGGTTTGCAGCGCCGGGCCGTCGTTTTGTTCGCTCCACTGGCGCGCTTGGCCATTGATGATATAACTGGCGAGCGCCAGGGATGGCGTGGCGTTGTTCTGGCAGGTCTGCGCGAAATTCACATAATCGATGAGCGGCTGTACGCCGCTGCGCGGCGCCGCGGGCATATTGGCGGCCGAGATCTCCATCGCCGTGATGGCTCCATCGCGAGTCCAGTTATAAACGTAGTCCTGGGTGATCCCCGCGGTGTTGAAAGGCGCCGATGGCGCGGCAATGATGCACCCGGGCATCGAAAGCAGCTTGGAATTGTTGGGATCGGTGAATAAGAAGCCGTCGCTTGCCATGTTCCGCAGCATCAGCGAATACATGTGCTGCGCGATCTTCGGCAAGCCGTCCTCGGACCACACAATCTGCGGCGCAATTTTGGGAGCGCCGGCCGCGGCCGGCGTTACAAACGCGCGTGTAAATACTGTGCTAACTGCCGGTGCTGACATGCATCCTCCGCTTCCTGCTCTGAGTTTCGCTTCTGGCTCCGTACCACCTGCTACGGACCGCTTAGGCGCGCAGCCAGGATATTTCGTTCACCACGGTTCCGCCGGCCGCTCCCTCTGCCGGAGGCGTTCTTAATACCAGTTTCTTTTCGTCAAAGGTAAACGGGCGCGACTGCGTCGCTCCCGACCAGTTCGGATATAAGCTGGCATCCACTTTGTGAATCACCGTCTCGCCCTGTACTTCGTAGCTTCCCAAGTATGCGAGACACGTCGAATAAGCCGCCGCGCGCTGTTCCGCATCACCACCGAGGGGGTCGTCGGAAGAAATCGCCGGACGATGCGCCGCGGCAATCTGCACTGCCATCTTGAAATCGGCAGTATAAATGAGTAGCCCGGTGGCATCCTCGCCAAGTGGATAGGTAACTTTGTCCCCTTCGAGCCTTCGCCAGGCGATCAGCTTCCATGGCCCTGCAATCTCGATAGGCATGTTATGGTGGCGAGAGTATCATAGCTATGATGGCCAGTCAATAGAATAAGTTCCTGAGCGGCCAAACGATTCGTTACTCAAGATGTAATACAGCCGTGTTATTTAGTACACCCAATTGCATTACAAATCTTTCGATTCTTCTTCTCCGCGGTTCCACTGACTTAGGCTGTCGTTTAACTGATGTTAAACTCTGAAAGCTAGGTCCACGATCCCAGGAGCGCGCTAAGCGTGGCGTTGTTTTCAGTAACTTGCGCCGCGAGCGCCGGGTTTCTGCCCCGCACTTTACCCTCGCCGTTAAGGCTGCTATCGTTGGTCTCCGCGAACTTCGCCACCTCTGTCCTATTGGTGAAGCAATGGATTGGCGGTGGTTCCGGACTTTTCGGCAGCGAGTTCCGAATGCGGCGCCGTGCCAGGAGAATTTCACGGCGCCCCTCAGCCAACCCGCTGCAAGCAGCGGCGAGGCGCTGAAGCGCGGCATGCAATTTAGGATGCCATTTTAAATGACAAGAATATGACAGAATCGTCTTAATGCACATTTCACGCATCCTGTTTCTGTTTTCGCTGGCCGCGGTCTGCCTCGCGCAGTCTCGCGATAGCGACCTCAACAAACTCGCCGACCGCGTGTTCGACCAGTTAGTCTTCCGCTACGACCCTGCTTCCGGTACGCAGGCAGGCTTCCACCAGTACGATGCCCTCATGCCCACCTTCTCCCGCGCGGAATTCGACGAACAAATCGCCGTCACCAAAAAGTTCATCGCTGAAGCCGGCGCTTTCGACCCGCGCGGCCTCTCGCCCTGGAGCGCCGCCGACCGCGAACTGATGCTCTCCCAATTGCGCTCTCAACTGCTCGCACTCGAAGACATTCGCATGTGGGAGAAGAACCCCGATAACTACACCTCGTATGCCACCAGCGCCTTATTTGGCATCATCAGCCGCAATTTCGCGCCCGCGGCGGAGCGTCTCAAATCCGCCATCGCGCGCGAGAAGGCTATCCCGCGCATTTTTCAATCGGCGCGCGAAAACCTCAAGGATCCTCCCGAAATTTATACCAGCGTCGCCCTCGAGCAACTCCCCGGAATCGAAAGCTTCTTCGAAAAGGACGTTCCCTCCGCCTTCTCCAAAGTCAAAGATACCGGCCTCCTCGCCGAATTCCGGAAATCCAACCGAGCCGTTCTCGACTCCCTCAAATCGTACGAGACTTTTCTCAAGAGCGATCTTCTCCCGCGCTCCAAGGGGGATTTCCGCATCGGCGCAGACAACTATCGCAAGAAACTGCTGTATGACGAAATGGTCGACACCCCTCTCGACCGCCTTCTCGCCATCGGGTATGACGATCTGCATCGCAATCAGGCGGAACTGAAGCGGGTGGCCGCCGAGATCGATCCCCAGCGCAGTCCCGAGGCCATCCTTCAGGATCTCGAACACGATCACCCCACCGCTGCCAACCTTCTCGGCGCCTTCCGCGACGTGCTCGGCGGCCTGCGCAGCTTCATCGAGGACCGCCACATCGTCACCATCCCCTCCCAGACCATGCCTACGGTCGAGGAAACACCGCCTTTCATGCGCGCCTTGACCTCCGCCTCCATGGATTCGCCTGGCCCCTATGAAAAGGTGGCGCGCCAGGCGTTCTTCAACGTCACCCTGCCCGATCCCTCCTGGCCGCCTCAGGAAATTGACGAGTACCTCGAGGGGTTCAATCGCGGCACTATCGTCAGCACCGCTGTACACGAGGCCTTTCCGGGCCATTACGTGCAGTTTTTGTGGGTGCCGTCCCTGCCCACCAAGATCCGCAAACTCATGGGCGCCGGCACCAACATCGAAGGATGGGCGCACTACACGGAACAAATGATGCTCGATGAAGGCTACGGCAACGGCGACCTCAAACTTCGCCTCGGCCAGATCCAGGACGCGCTTCTCCGCGACGCCCGCTACATCGTTGGTATCCGCATGCACACCGGCGATATGACGATGGCTCAAGCCATCGATTTCTTCGTGAACGAAGGCCACCAGGTTCGCCCCACCGCCGAGAAGGAAGCCAAGCGCGGCACCTCCGACCCCACTTACCTGGTCTACACGCTGGGCAAATTGGAAATCCTGAAGTTACGTAACGATTACAAGGCCATGAAAGGCGGGAAATATACGTTACAAGGCTTCCACGACGCCTTTCTCCAGCAGGGCACGCCGCCGATCAAACTCGTTCGGAAAGCCCTCCTGGGCAATGACACGCCGGTGCTCTAAACAGAACCATCGGCACCCACACTGAAGTTCTCCGTTCGGGCCGCCGATAAAAAGTTCATGGACATCGCAAGCGCGACCAAAGCGCACAACGATTGGAAGCTTCGCCTGCTGAATTACTCCCGCGGCACGGCCGGCGAGAAACTCGACCTGCAAGCCCTCGGAAAAGACAACCTCTGTATGCTGGGCCGATGGCTGCACGGCGAGGGTCTAAAACATAAGAGCGATGGGCGATTCCAAAAGCTTACCGAGATTCATGCCGCCTTTCATGCATCCGCCGCGTCCATTGGGGAACTCGTGGCCCGTGGCCAATCGGCGGCAGCCGAAGCCCAGCTCAATTCAGTCGGCTCGGAGTTCAATCGCCTGTCCTTCCGCTTACTGGCTTTTTTACGGGACTTGGAAGCGCGGAACTTACTGGACTAAGCCTATCCTGCCAGGCGCACCAGCCACACCGCGCTCCACGCCACGGTGGTCCCGATTACCGCGCCCGCCACCACATCGCTGAGAAAGTGCATTCCCAGCAGAATCCTCGATGCCGCGATCGATGCCGCACAGAATACCAGTCCGATCGCCATCTCCGGATAGAAAGAGCTCAGCGCAATCGATACCGCAAACGCCGTGATGGTGTGGCCGGAAGGGAACGAGAATTGATCGGGCGGGAGCAAAGTCGCCCAGCAGTGCGCCTCGATGGCGCACGGCCGCTTGCGCGCCGCGGCTTTCTTCAAGCGAAGAAAAAAAGCCACTCCCAACCCCGACGCCAGTGCCGCGGCGCCTACCGAGGCGAAACGCTGCCGGCCGCCTGCCAGCAGGATCATGAGCCCCATCGCGTACCAGAGCCAGCCGTCCCCGCCGCGCGTGGCGCAAATCGCCCAGATACGAATCCACCGCGGAGCGTGCCAGCGATTCACCCGCCGCATCAGCCTGTGATCACGCCCGTCGATATATCTCAACATCGCGCCGGCACGGGTCATGCGGCCGCCTCCGCAACTTCGACCGCCTCGAACCGTTCCGCCCGCGCGCGAAGATACCGGGCCATCCACCATCGGGCGAAGAAATTTTCCCGGACGTAATTCCCAGCAGTCACGAGAGGTGCAACCAGGGCGAGAGGCGCCAGACCCAGAGTGCGAGGGTCGTGCCGCACCATCAGCCCGCCTATCGTCAGTATATCGCGGGTAAGTTTCCAGTAACTGCCAGTCGCGCCCCGCACGCGCCCCTGCCCGCGCCGCAAGCCTTCCAGATATTCCTCGCGCGTGCGCGCCCGAGGCACCACCGTCCAGGCGCATCCCACCGACGCCATGGCGTGCGCGTCGCTGCCGCCCACCTCCGCCTTGCCCGCGAAATCGGCCATTGCCGCAGCGTTCTCGTTGGCACGCGCCAGCATGTGGCCGTTGCGAGTTTCGAGCGCCGGGAATTCGCGCTCGAACCGCTCGAAATCGTCCAGGGTGCGCCGCCCGGTCAAGCTGGAGAAAATATGATTGGCGCTGAACAATAGATTGCGCTCGCGCAGCCACGCCAGCAGCCGCTCGAAGTCGTCGCGGCGCCGCTGCAGCTCCACATGGTCGCGTTCGGTGATGTCGTACACGCCCATGTGCAGTTCGGTGCCGCTTGGCATCCGGCAGGTGACTTCTTCGCTGAGGAAGAAATCCGGCCGCGAGCGCAACACCTCGACGGCGTCGATCGAGTCGTGATCGGTGATTGTCACCAGATCCATGCCGAGCCGCTTCAGCTTGGCGTAAACGGCCAGCGGTTGGTTGTAGCTTTCCCGGCACCAGCGCCGCAAAAGCGGTACCGTGCACATTCCCGAGTGGTTGGTGTGGACGTGGAGGTCGCACCGCATATCCACTGTTTTAGTGGGGCTCCGGCTACAAATCCATGACACCCGTAAAAAACGTGCGTTAAGGAAATTGATTTATTGTGGGCATATTCCCCGCAATGGCGGGGCATGGCACAATCGGGAGGATGCGGAAGCTCGATTTCGTCTATTTCGACGCCGGCGGCGGCCATCGTGCCGCCGCCAACGCTCTGCGCCAGGTGATGGAGCAGCAGGAGCGGCCGGTCGAAATCCGCATGGTCAATCTTCAGGAACTGCTCGACAAGCTGGACGTCTTCCGTAAATTCACCGGCTTGCGCCTGGAAGACGTCTACAACACGATGCTCCGCAAGGGCTGGACGCTCGGTTCGCCGCAACTTACCTCCGGGATGCATCTCGTCATCCGGCTGTTCCACAAACAACAGGTCCGGGTGCTCAGCGATTTCTGGCGTAAAAGCCGCCCGGATATGGTGGTCTCGCTGGTGCCGAATTTTACGCGAGCGCTGGGTGAGTCGATTCGCACAGCCCTGCCGGGAGTTCCGTTCGTCACCATCATCACCGACATTGCCGATTACCCTCCGCATTTCTGGCTCGAGCGGCAGGAGCAGCACGTGATTTGCGGTTCCGACCACGCCGTGGCGCAGGCTACCGGGATCGGAATCCCCACGGCAATGATCCACCGCGTCTCGGGCATGATTCTCAATCCGCGATTTTACGAACTCGCGCCGCTCGCACCGGAAGCCAGGCGCCAGGCGCGCGCCGGCCTCGGGCTCGACCCCGAACTTCCGGCCGGGCTGGTGCTGTTCGGCGGGCAGGGCGCGGCGGTGATGCTGGAAATCGCCCGCAGCCTTCCGGATCGCCAACTCATGCTGATCTGCGGCCACAATGAGAAGCTGCGCGCGAAGCTCGGCGCGCTTTCACATACCGCCCCGATCTTCGTGGAAGGGTTCACCAGGGAAGTACCGCGCTACATGCAACTGGCCGACTACTTCATCGGCAAGCCTGGACCTGCGAGCATCAGCGAGGCCGTAGCCATGCATCTTCCGGTCATCGTGGAGTGCAACGCCTGGACCCTTCCACAGGAGCGTTATAACGCCGAGTGGATCCGCGAACAGGGCGTCGGCGTGGTGCTGCCCAATTTCCGCAGCATCGCCCGGGCAGTGGAGGAGATGCTCGAACCCTCTGCCTTCTCGCGCTTCCGCTCCGCCACGCAGAAGCTCCACAACCGCGCCGTCTTCGAAATCCCCGACATCCTGGAATCGATCCTGGGTTAGTCGACTTCCCCCGGCTCGCGGATGGTCTTCTTTGCGTTCCCCTCGGCCGTGGCGTTTTGCCGCCGGCGCGCCTCGCGGTATTTGAGGTACGCCGCCCGCCGCGCGATGCCAGCCGACTGGATCAGGGCGGAGCCGTCCGCGGGAAGGATGCCGGGAGGAAACGGGCTCAAAAGTTTCCGGAAGCGGGCGCTTGCAGCCTCCCGCTCCGCCCGGCTTGGCTCCAGTTCCCGGCGCAGATCAGTCAGTAACTGCTGTTCGCGACGTTGAGCCCCATAACCCGCCATACGCGCCGAGACCTGCCGGCGTCCCGCGGCGTCCATGAACTTGCGCCGGGAGCGCTTTCGACCGGCGCGACTTTCGAGCAGCCCGATGGCTCTCTCGACTCTTGCCATTTCCGCCCGCAAAACGCCAATGATCCTGGGCAGGCCCATCCATTCGTCTCCACCATCCCGCTGAAGATCAAATATTTTCGCACTCCCGCCTTACACCGGACAGGCCGGCGAGCGCATCGATTCCAACCTTCGATGACCCTCCCCCGGGCTCTGGCCGTAAGTGTTGATCTTAGTAAATATACTGCTGAAACATCTTAGTAAGCTGCTTGGTTTCGTCTTTGGGCGCGACGCTGGCGAAGGCGGCTTCCAAATCGTCGCTGGTGACCCGGCCTCCCCAATGCGCACTGGTGTAGGCGCCCAGGCCACGCCAAAAAACGCTGTCGGTCAGCAGCCGGCGGATTTCCGAGAGCACGAAGGCGCCCTTCTGATACGGCAGCGGACCGCCGGCCTGTTGCGGCGTCTGCCAGTTCGTGAAGAACAGCGGATGGTCGCGCCCCTGCGCGCGCAAATTCTCATAAGTCTGGCGGGACTCCGCGATTTCCTTGTCGTAGCGGGCTTTGCCGAACCGCTGCTCGAGGAACGCGTCGGCCAGAAAGGTCGCCATGCCCTCGCTCAGCCAGAAATCCGACCAGTCCCGGGCGACGATTTGGACGCCGTACCATTGATGCGCCAGTTCGTGCGCCAGGAGGTTCAGGTTGTCCGGATGTTCCTTCAACTCGGCGGCGTATTTCTCCGAAAGCAGCGTCATCCCCACGGCCTCCTGCTCCACCGTTCCGTGTGTGAATACCTGGGTGTAGCTGTCGAGCGGGTAAGGCTTGCCGGAACGTTCAGCCAGAAATTTCATCGCGGAGGCGGTGCCGTCGAACACGTCCGCTTTGCCCAGCACGCGGAGAGTCACGCCCTCCACTTTTCGGGTGCTCTCGGTGAACTCGCCGGCCGCGAAAGCGTAAAGAAAGGCCGGATAAGGGGTGCCGAGTGTCCACGCCGCCCCGTCGGGATGCCCGCTGGCGGCGACCTTCCACTTGGGGCGAGCGTCG
>Ga0335072_10003098_pt1 | contig 25250 bp, 21 predicted proteins | sample Lox_Sample_21_FD_206725 | JGI IMG/M metagenome (GOLD analysis project Ga0335072, IMG submission 206725) | Soil microbial communities from Loxahatchee National Wildlife Refuge, Florida, United States - Lox_Sample_2.1 | ecosystem: Environmental > Terrestrial > Soil > Wetlands | place: USA...
CGAATGGATGCCGGGGCGGCAGCGGGCGATGCACAAACCCGGCAAAGTTTTCGGTTAGTGCCATGCAGTAGCGAGTTGAAACATGTGGGCGAGCCGGCCGTTGAAGCTGGAATTTAACCTCCGGGTCTCGGTGAACCGGGAGAGCATGAAGTCGTAATCGGGGTCGGATTCCGCACATGACAGAAGCATTGCTCGTGCCTGGCGTTCGGCCCCGGTATCGAGGAGGAATTCGAACAACTCGTGCCGGTACTCGGATCGGGCAGGCGCGAGTTCCGCCGCCTTGGTCAAATGCGTGCGGGCCAGGGACCGATAACGGCGTCCGAACGGGGTGGCGATATCCGCGAGAGTCTCGTACGAGCGGCCGAGCCAATAGTGAGCCTCGGCATTTTGCGGCTCTGTGTCGACCGCCAGTTGGAAATGCGCTGCGGCCAGATGGAACTCTCCGGATCGATAATCGGCGCGCCCGGCGGCCACTTGCGCGTGCGAGATCAGAACTAAAGCCAGAAGACAAGTCATAGTAAAAAGCACCGCTCCCCTCGCGGTCGCGGCTCTCTATATAAGCGGCAGTATCAGCCAGGAACTCAGGATATAAGTTGCGAGCGCAGCACCCGCGGCAAGTGAGAACGCGGCCACACTCACGGTGACGATCAAGGGATGATTACGGTACCAGATTTGCATACATCACCTCCATGGGAGTTTCAGTAACGGTAAGATCGGCTAACCCCACCAGACGCGTATCGATCGACAGGTGAGTAAGACGCATGCGGGCGGCTCCGGCATGAAACACCGTCTCGCGGTCGATACCGATACTCTTGACAAAGAAGGACGGCGATTTCACTAATCGCCCCGATTGATGGATCGCGAGGCCGGTTTCCGCGTCCAGCCATAATTCGCCGCTCATCAAGCCCACTCTTTTCTTGCGCGGTTTGATTTGAAAAGCATAGGCCAGAGTTTCTCCGTCTTTCACAACGCTCCGGTAGCGAAACTCGTAATTCGCGGGCGTGATCGCCACCGATGCTGGCGGCAAGCCGGCCGCGGCGATTTGCGCGTTCAGGTAGCGTTCGATGACCTCGTGGCGCACCATGGCGTCGCCGGCCGTATCGAGAACCTCGAATTCGACTTCTCCCTTCGAATTGATGCGGCGGATGGCGCGCAGCGTTCCGTGCTTCTTCAGTTTTGGCAAAGAGGCTTCGATTTCGATGGTTTCTGCGCCCCACCCCTGAACGCGGCGAGTGCTCGCCAGGTAATGGGCAAATGCCTGGCTTGCGCCGGTAGGATCTTCCGTGACCACGGGCCGAAAAAGCGCGGCAACCACCAGTATCGGCAGGAGACTGTTAAGCATTCGCGGCCTCCGCAGTGACGGCGAGATTACGGGTGAGTTCCTGGAGAGCGAACGCCTGGGCCTTGCGGATCAAATCGCGGTCGGCGCCCAGCAACTGCATGGCGTCGTCTACGGAGAGCCCTTCGAAGAGCAGAAGCAGCAGGACGCAGCGGGGGAAGGCATCGATGGCGAGCAATGCTCGTTCGAGTTCGACCTTATTGCACCCGGGCGCGAGCGCGTACTTCCGGGGCAATGGCTGAGCGAAACCGGGGGTCCGCGCCAGCGCGATTCTCGCGGCGGAAGCAGCAAGTTCCTGGCGGATGGCGCCGAGCGCCTTGGAGATCACTACCTTGCGCGCCCAAGCCATCATCCATCCGAGGAAAAACGAATTGGTCTCCGGAGATTCGATGGTTTCCTCGGCCGCCTGAATGCTGGCCTGACGATTACCGGTAAGAAGGAAAGCGAGCCAATACAGGTTCGCCGCCTGTTGGTCCGGGGTTGCTAATGACGGCATTCCGGCTGCTCCATGATCTGTTCGAGGATGTCCTGAATCGCGAGGCCGGCGTGTTGGAAGGACGCCCCGTCGCGATGCATGAGCTGGAGAAGATACTTTCCAGCCCGATCGACGCAGGTGACATTTTTCAGATCGACCGCGATCGCGCGCTTGGGATGGGTGGCGCGCGCCACATTCCAACAGTTTTCGAGTTCGGCGGCACAAGCGCCAGCCAACCGGCCTTCCACGACTAAAACTACGCCATCGCCGGCTTCCTGGATTTCAACTTTCATCATCAGGGTAGATCCGACCAGTCAGAGTGCATGCTCCGGCCCAACACTAAGCCATTTATTTTCAATAGGGAGTGGGCCAGAGCGGAGGCGATGTGCCCAAATGCCGACATCTGCCGACGGGCAATCGGGATAGGGGAAGCCTTGAGGCTCCTCGCTCCACACCATCTACAGGCGGGTCCGCATACGGCGGTTCCGCAACTTGGGCCGGAGGTTCGCTCACGTGTCCCGTAGCAGTTTCGCGGCTCCCAGGTTACTTTCGGGCTTCACCCTATCCGCCCCTGAAAAGCTCCGCCGAAGCGGATTGGCTGGCGCATTACCGCTGCGAGTTTCGCATGCTACTGCCCGCGATCACGGTTCGCGAGATCAAAGCACCTTGCGGCACCTTCAGTCGCGATTCCGCGAGGCACAGCAGATCTCCCGAGGTAAGTTCGACCGCCGTCCCTGCCCAACCGCCGAATTTACAACCAGCGTCTTTGATGGATATGGGCTTCGCTGTCATTGGCCAGCTCGCCCGACGCCGTATGCCTCTGATCCGGTTCTTGTACATCGGCTGGCAGGTTTGCTCCACACTTCTTTCAGACCCCACCTCGCGGTGACGCCCTTGCGCTTCGCTGTGACTTCATCTCCATTAGGTTGTAAGGGGGACTTTCACCCGCGAGCTGTTGAACACGCTCGGCACACCCCAAAAAAACTCCCGGCCTCACGAACATGGAGACCGGGAGTTGCGATCCTCCCACTGTGAAAAGCAGAATTCAGGAGTTAGAAGTCGAAATTTCTAGCTGCAGCCGCTGGTGCCGCCACAATTGCCGCACTTGTAGCAGCTACCGTTACGGGTCATGATGGATCCGCATTCCGCGCACATGGGTGCATCGGCGACTGCCGGCGTGAAAGGCAGCGATTGCTGGGCGTCGGGCTCGGTGGGCCGAAGCGTGGGGGTTTCACCGGCTTCGGTATTGCCGTATTCCGGCCCAAGGAAGCGCGCGCCAAGCCAGCGGAAAATGTAATCCATGATGGACTTGGCGTAGGGGATCTGCTGGTTGCCGGTCCAGCCGCTGGGTTCGAAGCGGACGTGCGCGAACTTGTCCACCAGGAACTTCAGGGGCACTCCGTACTGCAGGTTGAAGCTGACAGCGGTGGCGAAGGAATCCATCAGGCCGGAAATTGTGGAGCCTTCCTTGGCCATGGTGATGAAAATTTCACCGGGGTCGCCGTTCTCGTACATCCCCACAGTGATATAGCCTTCGTGGCCGCCGATGGAGAATTTATGAGTGACGGCCGCGCGCTCATCGGGCAACTTGCGGCGCACCGGGCGATAGACGATCTTCTCGGTGACCACGGGCGCCGGCGTGGCGGGAGCAACGGCCTTTTTGTCTTTGGACGAACTCAGCGGTTGCACGCGCTTGGAGTTGTCGCGATAGATGGCGACGGCCTTGAGACCGAGTTTCCAGCTTTCGGTGTAGGCGGTCATGATTTCTTCCACCGTGGATTCCTCGGGCATGTTGATGGTCTTCGAAATGGCGCCCGAGATGAAGGGCTGGACAGCGGCCATCATGCGTACGTGGCCCATGTAATGGATGGAGCGATTGCCGTTCTGCGGGCGGAAGCTGCAATCGAAAACCGCGAGATGCTCGGGCTTGAGATTCGGCGCGCTTTCGATGGTGCCGGTGGAATCGATGTGCGAGACGATGGACTCCACCTGCTCGGGAGTGTATCCAAGCTTGATGAGCGCGGCGGGGACGGTATTGTTGACGATTTTGATGAGGCCGCCGCCGACCAGTTTTTTGTATTTGACGAGCGCTAGATCGGGCTCGATGCCAGTGGTGTCGCAATCCATCATGAAGCCGATGGTGCCGGTGGGCGCGATGACCGTCACCTGCGCATTGCGGTAGCCGAAGCGGCGGCCGGATTCATAGGCATCGTCCCAGCACTGCTGCGCACCCTGATAGAGCGCGGTGGAAATGTTGTGGCGATTGATGCGGCCGACGGAATCGCGGTGCATGCGGATGACTTCGAGGAACGGCTGCTCATTGACGGCGTAGCCTTCGAATGGCCCGGTGGATTCGGCGGCGATGCGGGAACTGGTGGCATAGGCCTGACCGCACATAACGGCGGTGATAGCGCCGGCGTAGTCACGACCCTGGTCGCTATCGTACGGGATGCCCATCGACATGAGGAGCGCGCCAAGGTTGGCGAATCCGAGCCCGAGCGGCCGGAAGGCGTGCGAATTCTCGCCGATTCTCTGCGTGGGATAGCTGGCATTATCGACGATGATTTCCTGCGCGACGATCATGGTATCGACAGCGTGTCGGAAAGCCTCGACATCGAACTGGCCATCGGGTCCGACGAACTTCATGAGATTCAGCGACGACAGATTGCAGGCCGAATCGTCAAGGAACATGTACTCGGAGCAGGGATTGGAGGCGTTGATGCGGGCGGTGTTCTTGCAGGGATGCCAGCGATTGATGGTGGTATCGAACTGCATGCCGGGGTCGCCGCACTGGTGGGTGGCTTCGGCGATGGCGTGGAGAATTTCGCGGGCCTTGTAGCGCTTGACGGGCTGGCCGGTGGCCACGCCTTTGGTCCACCAATCGCCATCGCGCGCCGCGGCTTCCATAAAATCGTCGGTGGCGCGCACGGAATTGTTGGCGTTCTGGAAGAAGATGGAGCTGTACGCGTCGCCATCGAGGGAGGAATCGTAGCCGGCTTCAACCAGCGTGTGGGCCTTCTTTTCTTCCTTGGCTTTCGACCAGACGAACTTTTCGATATCCGGGTGGTCGGCGTTGAGGATGACCATTTTGGCGGCCCGGCGCGTCTTGCCGCCCGATTTGATGACGCCGGCGAAGGCATCGAAGCCCTTCATAAAGGACAGAGGACCGGAGGCGCGGCCGCCGCCGGATAGCACGGCATCTTCCTCGCGCAGGGCGGAGAGATTGGATCCGGTGCCGGAGCCCCATTTGAAAAGCATGCCTTCCGTCTTGGCTAGATCGAGAATGGATTCGAGCGAATCCTTGACGGAGACGATAAAGCAGGCGGAGCACTGCGGGCGCATCACGCCGGACTCGAGCTTCTTAACGGCATTGGCGGATTTCTCGTAGATCCAGCCATAGCCGCGGGTTTCGCTCACCCCGACGTTGAACCAGACGGGCGAGTTGAAGCAGGCCTTCTGGGTCAGCATGAGGTGCGCGAGTTCGAGGCGGAAATTTTCTGCGTCAGTCTCTGACTTGAAGTAGCGGTCTTTTTGACCCCAGGAGGCAATGGTATCGACCACGCGTTCCACAAGCTGGGCGACGGAGGTTTCGCGTTCAGGCGAACCCATCTTGCCGTAGAAATATTTGCTGGCCACGATATTGGTGGCTGTCTGAGACCAGTCCACGGGGACGGTGACGTCGCGCTGCTCGAAGATAGTAGAGCCTTTATCATTGCCGATGGAGGCGGTACGGGTCTCCCATTGGATCTCGTCATAAGGAGTCTTGCCAGGCTCCAACTTAGAGGTGAAATAGCGCGGGAAAGGGATTCCCGTGGTATGAGCGGCAGTATTTTCCTTCAACTGTTCCATTTTCGCAAAAGCCATGGCTGGTTGTCCCATGTGGTTCGCTCCTCGTGGGTTTCCTGGTGGGTGGGAAACGTTTCCCATGGTGCCCCAATATATAGGGTCAGGTCAAGAAATTTATCTATATGAAGTATGTTAAGGTTACGAATGGCCAGTACGGCCTTTAACATTCCCACATGTGAGTGGTGGGGTTGCAGATATTAAGTTTGTCTGGAAAGTCACCACGGCGCGACCACGTTCCGACGGTTCCGTCATCGACTGTACAGCCGCTTCCGCCCTAGAGCTGGAGCCAAAACGAATCCCATCCTCATGCGCCCTGTTATACTCAACCCCAGGGCCGCAAGCCGGGGAATACTCGACTGTAATGTCCTTCACAATCAAATACCTGGCGCTACTGGCGATGGTCTTGTCGCCCGCCGCCTTCGCCCAGTCCGGACTCCTCGGTGAAAAGTCGCCCGAGGGCCAAATCCGCTTTCGCGCCGTCGAGCAATTTCAGATCTCCGGAAGCCGCCGCGTCCGCCTCCTGCCTATCGCCACCCAGCGTCTCACCCCCGATGAGGCCAAGCGTCTTCCGCGCCTCGATCTCGCCCAAAGCGGGGCCATCCGCACCGACGCGGCCAACCGCCTGGTTCACCTGGATGAGTCGGGCAAACCATCTGACCTCATCCTCCCCGACGATTTCGCTCCCAAAACCCCGATCGTTGCCGCCGCCGCTCAGGGCCGCCTCCCCATCGAGGCCTTCCAGTCCAAAAAGTCCAAAACCGGCGAACTCATCGCCCCCGAGCAATTCTTCGTTTTCATCCCGGGCGCCGACGCCGATCGTCTCGCCCTGGCATTCATCAACCGCGCCCCGGCATTTCTGAGCCTTGACGAACAACTCGCCGCCATGGAAGGCTTCGCCAAATCCTTCCCAGACTCCCCCGCCGCCGCCGAGTTCCGCGACCAGCTCCAGAACCGCATCTCCACCGGCATCGCCACATTCGAGAATCGCGGTCCTTATTCCGGCCTGCTCCTGATCCGTCGTTACGCCGATCTGGGCCATCGCGCCTTCGCCTCCGATCCCGCCCTCGCCGACCTCGCCTCCACCGTGGACAAGCGCATTCAGTTTATCGACTCTACGCGGCTCAAGCTCGAATCGCTCGCCGCGGCAGGCGAGTGGGATCTCCTGCTCGATGCCTACCTGCCCTTCGAGCGATATCAATGGTCGTTTCCCGAGCTGATCGAACTGCGCCGCACCGCGCTCGAAGAGAGCGCCCGCCTGCACGCCCACCGCGGCACCCTCCTCGCCCAGCGCCAATCGACCGCCGACGCTCTGCGCGAACTCACGGTGGCCGCCGGCCGCGACCCCGATAACCCCCACATTGCCAAGCTCCAGGAAGACACGCGCGTGACCGCCTCTACCGCCGAGGCGGCGACCGTCAAGCTGCACGCTTTGACCGCCGGATCGCCAGAAGACCAACGTTTCAAGTTCGGCCTGCATGATGCCGAAAAGGCCCTCCAGGAGAATGATTTCGCTAAGGCCGAAGCGGGAATCGCCGAAGCCTCCGCGGCCAACAGGGACGCGCCCGAAATCCTTATTCTCCAGGCCAGGCTCCTCGCCGCCCGCGGGCGCGATGCCGACGCCCTTTCACTGCTCGACCGCTACGACCGCACCGTCTCCGATCCGGCCGCGCGTGAAATCGGCGCCTCGACGCGACGCAGTCTCGTGGCCGATCTCGCTAAGAAGCGCGCCGAGTTCGAACAGCGCCTCAGCGCGCTCCAGGCCGAGGGCGATTACACCAAGCTTCGGGGCGCTGCCAACGACGCCCTGGCGCTCGATCCCAACGATGAGGAGTTCCTTTATTACTCCGGCGCCACCGCCGCCGTCTTCCGCGATCAGGCCGCGGCCAAACAACGTCTCGATCGCTACCTGGATCGCTCCAACTCCTTGCGCGGCGATCTGGAAGCTCGCGACCGCGCCTTCCGCATTCGCAGCATTCTCGATGCTCCGGCGCCCGTCGAACTCCCCGGCACGCCCAACTGGTTTTCCGGCCGTCCGCTGGCCGAAGGCATCTACTACTGTCCCGCCAGCGGCGCCTTTCAACTCCCCATCGACGGCGTCCAGGCGTACAAGCTACACATGACTTTCCAGTGGGATTCGAACCGTCTCAATGCGATCGCCACCGCCTTCGACGACGAGAAAGGCGCGCAAAACTACCACGCGCTGGGCGGACCCGAATCCAAGGGTAGTTTCTTCTTCGCGTACCGCGGCGGCGAGCCTCAGGTACAGGCCGTCTCCAGCGCCAAATTCGATGGACCCGATGGGTTCGCGAATCTGCGGGTCGTCCGCACGGCGCCCAATCCCCCGCACATCGTCGACGATCTGGGCCTTCCCCGGATCGTGCTCCCGGATTCGCCGCAGTTCAACCCGGCTGTTCTGTCTATTTTGGAAGGCCCGATCGACACCACGGTCGCCGGAAACTCCTTTTTCAACCCCTTCATCTGGGACGGCCTGCATTACTTTAGCCTCACTTACGATTCGCAGGGCCGAATGGCCAGCGCGCGCGAATGGAACGCCGATAACCTGGTGCGCTTCACCTGGTCGGGCGACCGCCTCACCGAAATTCGCGCCTTTCGTAAGGATTCGCCCAGCCCGTATTATCAAAGGACTATAAGCTATTCTGGAACCATGCTGACCGGGGAAACCTACAGCGAAGGCAATAAGGGTGGTCAGATCAAATACGTGTATTCTGGAAAAGTGCTCCAGCAGGTAAGAGTCGAAGATGGTGGCGTACACGATGGCAAAACCTGGACTGTCCGGCTACACTGACCCAAGCAGCGTTGGCAGGGCGGCCCTCTCCGCGTCCTCCGCTACCTCCGTGCCCCCGGCTTTTGATTCTGCTTTTTCTCCGTGTCTCTGTGTCTCCGTGGTGAACAGTTCGTGTCTCTCTGCGCCTCTGCGTCGTCCCCGTGAGTTTTATGCCTGAAACCCTCACCCGCATCGGCCGCTACGAAATCTCCCGCCACGTCGTCGATACCGCCCTCGCCTCCGTCTACGACGCCTTCGATCCCATCGAGCGCAAGCCCGTAGCCATCCGCATTCCCCGAAGCACCAATGGCACCAGAGAACTCAGTCTGAAACACCCGGGCCTGATGACGGTTCTCAGCTTCGAGCAGAACCAGGGCGAGCCATTCACGGTCCTCGAACCATTCCAGGGAACGCCTCTCGATCGCATGATTCACAACGGCCGCCAAATGGAACCGCAGGAAGCCATCGCCCTTCTGAGGCAGCTCGCCAGCGTGCTCGATTACGCCCACACCCACGGCTCGCTTCATGGCAGCCTTCATCCCTCCAGCATCCTCCGGAACGAGCGTAACGAAATCAAAGTGCTGGACCTCGGCGCACCGGCCGACGTCCAGCATGCGTCGCCCGAACAACTTCTCCACGCCGTCCACTACCTTTCGCCCGAATGCATTCGGGACCAGCCGATGGATGGCCGCAGCGACCAGTTTTCCCTCGCGGTCCTGGCGCACGATATGCTCACCGGTCACCTGCCTTATGCAGGCAAGCCTCTCGGCGCGATGTTTCGCATCGCCTACCAGGGTCTGGAGCGGGATGCTATTCGCGAGCTTCCGCCGGCCGCGCAAACCGTGTTTTGCCGCGCACTTTCCAAGCGCCCGGCCGAGCGATACGCCACCTGCGGCGAGATGGTCGAGAGCCTATCGACCGCCCTGTTCCGCAAAGCGCCCGCGGCTACCCGCGTCGCTAGTGCGGCTGAAATTGCGGCCGCGCCGGTGGCGGCGCCCTTGACCGCGGTGCCCGCACCCGCCGCTGGCGGATTCCTCTCGCGCGAGGGCCTGAAGTATTTCGGCCTGACATTTCTGGCCGTCGCCATGCTGCTGGGCGCTTTGTTCTACTTTCTGCTGCCGAAGCCGCCAAAGCCCGTGCGGGTCGCACCCGTGGTAGCCCAGCCCGCGGGGAGTCAACCCGCGGCCGCCGTGCCGGCGCAACCCGCGCCTCCGCCGCCGCAACCCAAAATCGAGCGCCAGGTCGAGTCCCCCATTGCGCCGAAAGTCCACGCGAAGAAGAAAGCGCAGCCCGAAATCGACGTGAAGCCTGCGGAACCGAAGATCATCCGGCCTTAGCCGGATCGGAGTAATGTAATGGAGCGAATATTGATCCGCCACCTCAGTGGGGCCAGAGCCGGCGAGGTGGACGAGTTTCCCGCCTCCGTCGGCGAAATCCTGGCCGGCCGCGATCCCGACTCCGGAATCGCCTTCGACCCCAGCCGCGAGGACCTCGTCAGCCGCCAGCACATCAAGATCGTGCGCGACCCCGAATCGCCGAACGACTTCGCGGTCGTCGACCTGCAAAGCCGCAACGGCACGTTCCTCAATCGCCAGCGCATCTATGCACCCGCTCGCCTCGCGCACAACGACGTTATTCAGCTTGGCCCCGCCGGTCCCGAATTCCGGTTCGAGTTCGATCCGCCGCCCGGCAACATCATCACGCGCCCGCTCGAACGCCCGGCTAACGCCTTGATGCTATCGCCGATGCACGAAGAAACCGCGCCCCGCCCAATCGGCCGCGCCACCGTCGAACGCATGCTCGGCGATACTTTTACGAAGGTCAAACACGAATCGGATAAAGCCGTTTGGGTGGGCGCCGCGGCGCTCACCGCCATCCTGGTGGTCGGCGGCATCACCTATATCTACATGCGCCAGAATGCCGTCGATGCCACTCAGCAGGCGCAGCAAAACGCCCAGGCCCTCCAGCAGATGGGCCAGGAAGTGAAGCGGACTCCTGAGATGGCGCAGGCGGCGATGCGCGATGAAGTGGACCGCCTCAACGCGGAACTCAAAGCCGCCGACGAGCGCAGCGAGCAGCGCCTTAGCCGCTTATCCCAGCAGGTAACGGAGCAGGAGAACATCACCAAGCAAGCGGTCCGCGATATCGCCGAGCGCCAGCAGTCGCAGTCGATGCCCGCGGTGCCCCCACCCGCCGGCGCCGCCGACGTACCTTCATCCACTCCCGCGACTCCTCCCCGCGATTCCAATCCCAAGGATTACGACGCCGCGGTTCGCACCGGCGTCGGCCTCCTCCAGAATGGCGATTCCGATGGCGCCATGAAAGTGGCGCAACAGTTGATCCAGAGCCATCCGAACCGGTGGGAAGCGTACAGCATCGCGGCTTCCGTGGCCAAAGTTCAGAACAAGCCGTCGCAAGCTCGCCTAATGTTCGAAAAAGCGCTCTCCCTCGCGCCCGATGAAGTCAAACCGAGTCTCCAGCAGGCGCTCACCGAGCTTTCGCGAGGTGGACAATAGCCGCATCGCTCCGGGCCCCCGCAATGGGAATATTCGATCGATTTCGGAATTGGTTCGACCCCGCTGCGCCGCCGGGCCGCGCGCCTTCCATTCCGCGTGCCGGCGTACCCGGTAAATCAGAAGCGCTCGAGATTCATGCCTCCGTCGCCACCAATGCCGGCCGCGTGCGCGGTGAAAATCAGGACGCCGCCATTTTCGCGCGTCCCGAAGACGATCGCGCGCTCGCCACTCACGGCGTCATCGCGCTAGTAGCCGACGGCATGGGCGGATGCAATGGCGGCGAAGTTGCCAGCGCTCTCGCATGCCGCGAGATCCCCAAGGTTTACTTCGCCTCGAACGGACCTGCTCCCGCCGCCCTGCGCACCGCCCTCGAATCCGTCAACGGCGGGATCTACCAGACCGCGCAGGCGCAGCCCGAACTCCGCGGCATGGGGACGACCGCGGTGGCGTTCGCCATCACCCACAGCCACGGCTGGCTCGCCTATGTCGGCGACAGCCGCCTGTACCTGATCCGGCGCGGCCAGATCTATCGCATGTCGGAAGACCATTCCATGGTGTTCGAGATGGTCCACAAGGGGTTGCTGACACCGGAAGAAGCACGCAATCATGCCGACCGCAACGTGCTTTCGCGGGCTCTCGGCAGCCGTCCGCAGGTGGAAGTATCGTGCTGGGATGAGCCATTTCCGGTGCAGGTGGGAGACCGCTTCCTGCTCTGCTCCGATGGCCTGCACGATCTCGTCACGGACGAGGACATGCTTTCGCTCGCCGGCTCCGGGGAGTTGCAAGTCGCCACGGAACGCCTGGTGCGCGCGGCAAATGAGAACGGCGGCTACGATAACATTTCGGTAGTCCTGCTGGAGGTGGTGGATGCCGCCGGGCGCAAGCGCCCCGGCCCCACCCGGGAGTATCGGATTCCATGACGCAGCAGATCGGCCAATACCGCATCTTGTCCGAATTAGGCGCCGGCGGAATGGGCGTGGTGTACCGCGCCATGGACGTTCTGCTTGAACGAGAGGTGGCCATCAAGCGCCTGCGCAGCGAATACGCTGCCAGCCCCAGCGTTCTCGAGCGTTTCCGCAAAGAGGCTCAGCTCCAGGCGAAGCTGAATCACCCCAACATCGCCCAACTTTACACGCTCCTCCAGGACGGCGACAGTCTCTGCATCGTCATGGAATACATCGATGGCGCGGTGCTGCGGAGTTTCATGCCCATGCCGTGGGAAAGCGCTCTGCCGGTGGCACTCCAGATTCTGGAGGCGCTCGATTACGCCCACCGCCGCGGCGTCCTGCACCGCGATATCAAGCCTGAGAACATTGTCATCGACCAGGAAGGCACCGTCAAAATAATGGATTTCGGCATCGCCCACGCGCTCGGAGCAGCCCGCCTGACGCGCGAACGAGTGGTCATCGGCACGCTCGAGTACATGCCGCCCGAGCGTATCCTGAACAAGGAAATGGACCAACGCAGCGACCTCTATTCCGTCGGCACGCTGCTGTTCGAGATTCTCTGCGGCCGTTTACCGTTCACCAGCGAAAACGAGTATGAACTGCTCCGGGCCCAGGTGGAATACACCGCACCGCCCGTCGGCCAGTTCGTCGGCGGCGTTCCCGATTTCATGGCGGAAGCCGTCCGCAAGGCGCTCGAAAAAGATCCCGCCAGCCGCTATCCTTCCTGCGGCGAGATGGCCGCCTTCCTGCGCGACAGCGCCGCGGCCGACGGCCATCAGTTGAAGCCCGTGTCTGAGGCGCTGGAGATCAAACCGCATACCGGCGGAGTTCATCTCACTACCGTCCGCTCTTTGTGCGACCGTATCGACGGCCTGATTCAGAACGGCAATTTCGATACCGCCGAACGCGTGGCGGATGAGGCCCTCAACGAATTCCCCGCCAACAGCGACCTGGCCACACGGCGTGAGAAAGCGCGCCAGGCGGCCGGCCAGAGGCCGGTGCCCATCTCGCGCGAGACGGCCGCGCCGGACGACCCGATTTCGCCTGACGAGATCGCCTTCCGCCAGACCCTCCTGCGCTTAGTGGCATTAGATGCCGCCGGCGACAGAGATCAGGCGCTCGCCACCCTCCGCGAGGCCATCGAACGCTACCCTAACCGCACCGCCTTCCGCATTGCCGAAGCGTACCTGGGGAGCAAGGCTTAAGCGGGGCAGGCTAATCTAATCCTGGCTGCCGCCGGCTGCGCTGCTACGACGCCGGCTCGACCACCGCCGACATCGATCCCTGCGAGCGATCGAGGCGCCAGTCCCGCCCGTAGGCGTGGATCTGGTCGCGGCCGAATTCCGCTTCCGGCAGTTCGCAGGTGATCAGCACGGTGCGGCCGCAGCGGTCCACTTCTTCCGCGTGGCGATATGCCTGATCCAGTGTGAAGATAAAAATGTGCTGCAACATTTCGATCACGTAATCGTAAGTATGATCGTTGTCGTCGAGCAGCACCACACGGTACAGCGGCACTATTTCGTGCCGCTCGTGGATCTCGGTATCGGGCGCGACTGAAGGTTTCGACATGGCCGGCGTCCCCCCGGGGTTAACCTTAGTATCCGCCATTGTGCGCCACAATGGAAGTACCGTGCCGCATCCGGCTGTGTACCTCGATCATCACGCTACTACCCCGGTGGACCCGCGCGTTTTGACGGCCATGCTGCCGTTTTTCGGGCCCAAGTTCGGCAATGCTGCCAGCCGCAGCCATCGCTTCGGATGGGAGGCCGAACAAGCCGTGGCGTTCGCGCGCAAGCGCGTGGCGGCACTGGCAGGCGCCACGCCCCGCGAAATCGTATTTACCAGCGGCGCGACGGAATCGAACAACCTGGCGATCAAGGGAGTGGCGGAAGCCTATCGGGCGAACGGCAATCACATCGTCACCATGGCCACCGAGCACCGGGCCGTGCTCGACCCCGTGCGGCACTTCGCTACGACTATCCTCGCGCCGCGCCCGGATGGCCTGATCGATCTCGATCGCCTGCGCGCTGCGATCCGGCCCGAAACCCTGCTGGTGAGCGTGATGTACGCCAACAACGAGATCGGCGTCATCCAGCCGGTGCGCGAGATCGCAGGCATCTGCCGCGAAAGCGGAGTCCTGTTCCACTGCGATGCGGCGCAGGCGTTCGGTAAAGTGCCGGTCGACGTGAATGCCGACGGCATCGACCTGCTCTCCATGAGCGGCCATAAGATGTACGGGCCGAAAGGCATCGGCGCGCTTTACGTGCGGCGGCGCAAGGTGAAACTGGCGGCGCAGATGGATGGCGGCGGGCACGAGTCGGGCATGCGCTCGGGGACACTGAATGTGCCGGCTATCGCCGGATTCGGAGAGGCCTGCGCGATCTGCGCCGCCGAAATGGCGGAAGAAAACGAACGCGTCGCCGGGTTGCGCGATCACCTGCTGCGGCAGTTGCAGCAGGGCGTGGAGGCGGTGACGGTGAACGGATCGCTGGAATATCGCCTGGCCGGCAATCTGAACCTGACCTTCGCCGGAGTCAACGCTGAGACCTTGCTTTTGAACCTGCCGGAGGTGGCGCTTTCCACCGGTTCGGCGTGTTCGTCCGCCGTCGCCGAACCGAGCCACGTGCTGCGCTCGCTCGCCATCGGGGAAGAAGCCGCGCGTTCTTCGGTGCGCTTCGGAATCGGCCGTTTCAACACCGCGGAAGAGATCGATTTCGTCGCCGGAAGGGTGATTGAATCGGTGAAGCGGCTGCGCGCCTTCACGCCGGTGCTCTGAACGTTATAATCGCAGAAGAGTGCGACTTGCCATCGTTTTTTTCGCGTTTTCATTGGCATTCCCCTCGCTCCGGGCCCAGTCTCAGGACTCTTTGCGGGAAGCGCAGAAAGCGCTGCAAGCGGGCGATGCCGCCACCGCTATCCGGATGTATCGCGAGTTCCTGAAGAACTATCCCGACGCGGCCGAGATCCGGTCGAATCTGGGCGCCGCGCTGGTGGAAGACGGGCAGTTCGCAGCGGCCGTAACGGAGTACAACCTCGCGCTCCAGCAACTGCCGAACAACACGCGCATCCGCATGAACCTGGCGCTGGCTTACTATAAGCTCGGCAAGCTTCCGGAAGCAACCGAACAGCTCGAAACGCTTCACAAGAAGCAGCCCCTGGACGTGAATCCGGCGCTGCTGCTGGCCGATTGCATGCTGGAAACCAACCGGGCGGGCCAGGCAGTCGAACTCCTCACACCGCTCAACCAGGAGTATCCCGAAAATCACGCCGTCACCTACGTGCTGGGCATGGCGCTCATGAAGGACAACCGTACCTCCGAGGCGCAGGTCCTGCTGGACCACATCTTGAGCGATGGCGAATCGGCCGAAGCGGCCTTCCTGCTCGGACAAAGCGAGTTACTGCGCAACGATCTGCCGGGGGCAGCAAAGCATCTGAAACGGGCAGTCGAGCTCGATCCGAAAATGCCTTGGGTACACTCGCTTTACGGCCAGGCGCTGCAAGCCTCGGGCGACGTGGATGGAGCGACAGTTCAATTCCGGGAAGAGTTGAAGGTGAATCCGTACGATTTCACCGCCAACACCGAAATTGCCCTTTTGCTCCAGCAGGAAGGCAAGCCCGACGAAGCGCTGACTCACGTGAACATGGCGCTTCAGGTGCGGCCCAGCGATCCCGGAGCGTTATACCAGCGCGCGTCGATCTACCTGTTGCAGGGTCACGCGGACCAGGCGCGGCAGGAACTGGAGCAACTGGTGCATGAACATCCGGATTTTTCGGAAGCGCACGCCGCGCTCGCCCGCGCCTATTACAAGCTTGATCGGACGGCCGATGGCGATCGCGAGACTGCCGAAGCGCGGCGTGTGCGCGAAGAAGCGCAGAAAGCGCTCGAGGCCAAGCGCAACGCGGCGGAGAAGAAATAGACTCCAAGTGGAACATGACGTTCCACTTGGGTCAGGCCACGCCTTTTAAAATTACCAAGTGCGCCCGGAACATGATGTGCCGAAGGCACCGCTCCCGGGTTTTGGTTACCGCAGCTTCACGTCCACCGGTTCGCCGGTGTAGTGAACCGACTTCACGGGCGTGGCGTCGAAGCTGAAACCGACCGGCTTCTCCTTGGATACCAGCACCAGACGGATTTCGTGGTCCTTGAGCATCTCCGGGAACGACCCCTGCCGTCGTCCGATAGTGAGCGTGCCGGAAGCCTCGTTCCAGCGCATGGGGATCCCGGCGTAGGCGCCTTTTTCGTAGTCGTACGTCGCGCCCTGATCTTCATACAGCGTGAATTGTCCATTGGCGCCCGCATAGACGTAGACTGTGAGCGGATCTTCCGGCTTTTCGCCGGTGTATTGCAGCTCAGGCCCAAACGGCACGATGGCGCCGGCTTTCACGAATACGGGGATTTCGTCGTAAGGCGCGGGAGCGTCGATGCGCGTTCCCGGCGCGGCGGATTTCCCGCTCCAGAAATCGTACCAGCCCTCGGCTTTCGGCAGATAGACGGAGCGCGTGCGCGCCTTGTACGTCGTAACCGGCGCCACCAGGAACGCCGAGCCGAACATATATTCATCGGGCAAATCGCGCGCCAGTTTATCGGAAGCGAAATCCATCACCAGGGGGCGAAGGATGGTCCCGGCGTTGTGCGTGACTTCGCCGGCGAGAGTATACACATAAGGCAACAGGCGGTAGCGCAGGCGGTCCGACTTCAGCTCCGCCTGATACGCCGGATGCGAATCGGGAGCGATGTTCCACATTTCGCGCGGGCGCAATTCGCCGTGTACGCGCAGCAGTGGCGTGAAGACACCGAATTCGAACCAGCGCGCGTTGAGTTCGCGCCACTCTTCATCGTCTTCCGGCTTTGTGACGCGCGCCGAGAACTTGTTCTGCATGGTGTAGCCGCCGACATCCTGCGTCCAATACGGAACCCCCGAAAGGCTGAATCCCAGCCCCGCCGGTATCTGTTTGGCCATCGCCGACCACGTGGACGTGATATCGCCCGACCACGTCGCCGAACCATAGCGCTGCGAACCCGCGAAGCCGGACCGAGTCAGGATAAATACGCGCTGATTCGGGGCTTCGCTGCGCTGCCCGTCGTAAACCGCTTCGCTGTTGTACAGCGCGTAGCCGTTCATGACGCGCGAGGCCGTTCCCAGTGCGGTCCGGTCGATGTACTTGCGCGATCTCTCGAGCGTGGGCGGAGACGACGTCAAGTCCGGTTCGGTGGCGTCCATCCACCATGCATCGATTCCCTTTTGAAAGAGATTCTTGTCCACCTGCGACCAGAACATCTGGCGCGCTCCGGCGTTGAAGGCGTCGTAAAAAGTGAACGGGTAGCCGATCCAGTCTTTGATGTTCTCTTTGAGATCGGGCTGGTATAGATAGCCGGCCTTGTTCATGGCATCGAAGTTGGCCGACCCCGGATAAAACTTCCCCCATACCGAAATCATCACGTGGGCGTGCTGATCGTGGATGGATTTGATCCAGCCAACCGGATCGGGGAAGCGCTTCGGGTCGAAGACATGCGTGCCCCAAGAATCGGTCTTCCAATACTGCCAATCCTGCACGATGGTGTCGAAGGGGATTTTGCGCTTGCGGAATTCCGCCACCACATCGAGGCTTTCCTTGGCGGTCTCGTAGCGCTGGCGCGATTGAAATAGGCCAAAACTCCAGAAGGGCATCATGGGGGCCTGTCCGGTGAGTTCGCGATACCCGGCCACCACCGTATCGAGCTTTGGTCCGTAGACGAAATAATAGTCGATGCCATCCGCGACTTCGGACCACAGAGAAAACTGGTTCGCCTCGGGCGAGGGCGTCTTCCACTTGAAGAGCATGGTGGTGCCCTGCTCGGTATTCCACTCGATTTTGACGGGGTAGCGATGATTGGCCTCGAGATGCAATTTCACCTGGTCGTCGTCGGTGAGCCAGTTCTGGCGGAAATGATCGATCACGAGACGATTCTCGAGCCACACCTTGATCGCGCCGTTGGAGGTGGTTCGAAACTGGTAATCCCCCGTTGTGGGAGCGAGGATCGAGCCGAGCCAGCGCGTACTCTTCGGGTGCCCGTTTTCACCGGCGTCGATGGCCGGCTCGGCAGTTTTCGCGGGCGACGATCCGTCGGTGGGCGCCATCGAAAGGCCGCCGGGGTTGCCTTCCGCATCGAGCAGATTGGCTGCGGGGACCGCTTCGAACGGCCGCAGATCGCCGAAACGGGAGAAGGACATGTTGTTCCAGAAGATTCCGTAGCCGCGGCTCGACACCAGCAACGGCACCACGACGTTGGTGTTGTGCTGCCACAGATCGAGGTCGTAGCCCTTGATGTCGACCACGCCCTTTTGCTGCTGTCCCAGGCCATAAAGCGATTCGTCGGCGTTCGCCTGCCAGAGTTGGCGGGCATGGTAAACCGGCTCGTCCTGCACTTCGGCGCTCTCCAGCACGTGGCCGCCGGCCGATTCCGCGACTACGGGCTGCCCGGCAGCGTCGAGAAAGCTCACCCGGCCCGTCGCGCGGTCCACGCGCACCTTCAGCTTCGGGGTGGAGAGCACCAATTCGGCGGGCGTTTCGGAGAGCGTCCATTTTGGCGTTGTGGAATTCGGCAGGACCGCCGATACGCCGCGTGAAAACAGGATCGCGCTTTTGGCGAAAGAGACGCGGGCGATGTTATCGGCGATCATCTGCACGCGGAGCGTTCCATCGGCTGTGCGGAGCTCGATGCCGCCGGTCTGCTTGTCGAAATCGCCGTTGGCCGCCAGGACAGGCAGCACGAAGAGCGCCAGAAGCGCCGTACCTGTTTTGCTCATGGAACTCCATCCTAACTCCTGGAATGATATGATGCACGGAACACGCATCCGGGGTGACTTGGAGGACGATTCATGCGCCATTTGACGACCCTCTTCATCGGTTTGCTGTTGTGCCTTCCGGCGGCGGCACAGCGCCCCGCACAGGAGGAGCAGCAACGCACGCTGGATGCCGCGCGCGACACGGCGGTTCACTATACCAGCAAGCTGCCGGATTTCATCTGCACGGAACAGGTGGAGCGAACCGACGCCATCGCACCCAATACTCAGGTAAGGGCGGACCGTTTGACGATTCAGCTGACCTATTTCGGGCAGAAGGAGAAGCAAAAGCTCGTCGCATTAAATGGGGCTCCGACGGCCAAGCAAATGTCTTCGCTGGACGGACTGATCACCGGCGGCGAATTCGGCAGCCTGCAGTTGGGCGTTTTCGATCCCTCGTCGGCCGCCGATTTCAAGTGGAAGGAAGCAACCAATCTGCGCAAGCGCCCTGCGACTGTGTACACGTACCGCATCCTGCGCGCCAGGTCGCACTACATGGTGGGCGCTCGTGGAAGGGACGGGAAGATGGCGGCGGCGGCGGCGGGCTATCACGGCGAGGTGGTCCTGGACAACGAAACCAACCGCGTGCTGCGTCTGACCGCGCAGGCCGACGACATCCCGAATGAGTCGGACATTTCGCTATCCACCGCGGAAGTGGATTATGACTTCGTGGACGTGGCCGGCCAAAAGCATTTGCTGCCGTCGCGCTCCGACTCACGGATGCAGCGGACCAACCGGCGAATCGGGAATGTGGTCACGTTTACCGATTACCACAAGTTCGAGGCGGATTCGACGATCGATTTCGGGGTGCCTAAAAAATAGGCATCTTCGAAGGGTACCGACAACTGTCACGGAGTTTTTTCAGCCACTTATTCAACCTGTTTTTCTTTTTATGGAATGCGGGGAAGTAGGTACAACTTCGGGCGTCAGCCACATAGGAGACGACGGCGTCGTCAACGTTGAATGTCGTGATTGCCGTACCGGCGCGGCCGATCGCCAATGATCGCCAGGTCTGCTTCACCGGGGCGAGGCGATTGGGTTGGGATCTGCCTTCGGCCCGGCCCCCGGGCGTGGAAAGCGGCTCCGGGCTGGACGTCCACCACGATAGCCGCGCGCCTCGCGTGATCCGGAAGAGGGCGTTATCGACCCGGCGCGGACCCTGGCACCGCGGGGCGAGGAGCAGGAACCAGATGCCGCGCCGCAGCAACTTAGCGGCGGACGCCGCGACCGGATTGGACTACCCAGTTGCGGAGCATATCGGCATAACCGCGGGCTTCAGGATCGGAGCGCAATTGCTCGATGGTGAATCGCATCTTGCGGCCCCAATTGGGGTACTGCCAGGTGGTTCCAGGCAGATTCTGCTGCTCCAGTTCCTTGGTGAGATCTTCCTGATTGATGGCGAGGAGCTGCGAGGGCGTCAGCGCCAGAAAACCGACCACGGCGTTGTGCAGCGGGCCGGTGAGTTCGGGATAGGCGTCGGCGGAGCGGGGCAGGTCGGGCGCGAGCAGTTTCTGTTCGAAGAGCAAATTCAGCATTTTTTGTTTTTCGCCGGCGCGGTGCGCGCTTTGCTCCTGAAACTCCTTGTCGCCGATGGTTCCGGCTTTAAGGCGCGCGGCGATATCGGCACCCACCCAAAAGCCGGCCAGCGTGGGTAGATCGTGCGTGGTAGACGACACCAGCGCCTGCCGCGGATATTCTTCGTGGCGGCGGAAGTCGCCTTCAGGATGCTTTTCGAAATAGAAAAGGCGATAGCTGAGAATGCCGAAGCGGGCGAGAGTCTCGCGGACCTCCGGTTCCACCGTTCCCAAGTCTTCGCCGACGATTACCACCTGGTTGCGCACGCTTTCGAGCGCCAGGATGCGGACGAAATCCTGCGTGAGTTCGCGAACGTAAGCGCCCACGGTGGCGTCGTGGCCATCGGGAATCCAGAAGAGGCGGAAGAGGCGCATGACGTGATCCATGCGCAGGGCGCCGCCGTGGCGGCAGTTCTTGCGGATGGATTCGGCAAAGAGGCGGTAGCCGTCCTCGCGGTGGCGGGAGGAATTGGGCGGCGGAAATCCCCAATCCTGGCCCTTGGGCGAGAAATCATCGGGCGGCGAACCGACGCGGCAACCGGAAACATAGAAAGGACGGTGGGCCCACAGGTCGGAGCCGAACGTGTCCGTGGCGAGGGCAAGATCGTGGTATAGCCCGATGGAGAGATGGCGGTCGCGGGCGCGCTTCTGCGCCGCCGAGAGTTGCAGGTCGATCTGCCACTGCAAATACTGATAAAACATCACGCTGCGCCGGTGCTTGCGGCGAAAAGCGAGCGTTTCGGGCGAGGCGGGATCGCGATAGCACTCCGGCCATTCCGGCCAGATCCACATCTCGGGATGCAGGCGGTGCAGGTGTTCGTCGAGGGCGCAATATACGGCGAATTTTTCGAGCAGTTCGCCTTCGCGCTCGCAATACGCCTGGAATTGCGCGGCGCGAGGCGATCCGCGGCGGCGCTGGCGCAGAAATTCGACGAACGCCAGCTTCAGAAATCGCAATTTGAGCGCGCTGACCCGTTCGTATTCCACGAAAGGAGCGTCGCGCAGCGCGGCAATTTCGGAGGTCACCTCGGGTGAAGCGCGCAGGACTGCGGCTCGGGGGCAGCGCGTGAAGTCTTCCATGCTCTCGATATCGAGATAGATGAAATTCTGGTAGAACGTGCAGTTCGGCAGGTACGGGCTGGTGTTGAAGGGCCGCCGGTTATGGATGGCGTGGAGCGGATTGAGGGCCACGAAGCCGCATTCCAGCTGTTCGGCGGCGAAATCCACCACCTGCCCGAGATCGCCGAAATCACCGCATCCCCAATTTCGCGAGGAGCGCACGCCGTAGAGGCTGACGGCGATTCCGGCCTCACGGCCACCTTGACCAAGGTGCGGCGAAACCCAGGCGCGCGGCGGCGTAACGATATATCGCACGGTTGCAGAAGTTCCGGCGGCCTCCACCGAGATTTCGTGATAGCCCAGAGGCAGCGGTAGCGGCATCCGGACGGTTTTGCGCACACGGGTGCGGCCATCCATCTCGATGTAGGCCGACTGCGGCAACTCCCAGAGATTCACATGAAATTCGTGGCAATTTCCGCCCTCGAAATGAATCACGAGGCGGGCCCGTTCGCCCAGCGATTCGACGGCGATGTTGAGCCAGAGTTCCTGCGGTTCAGCTTCGCCGGCGACTACCGACGGCGGCGCCAGCCGTTCCCACTCGCGGCGGGTGCGCGCGGCTAAAGACTGCTCGAGTTGGTTGGCATCGCCGGCGGCGATGCCCAGCGCCTGCAAAATGGCTTGCTTGGCGGCTGTGGTGGTGTCGTGATATCGGCCCCAAATGTCCCAGTACCCTGGCTCGATACCAGACTGGGACGCGGCTCGGTTGAGGAGTTGCTCAAATGTGTCGGCGGGCATCGGTGGAGGCGCACTTTGATTCTAGCGGACTGCGCCCATGGGAATTTTGGCGCTACGGGCACGGCATGCGAAAATAAATACATGGACACACCTCTTGCCAGCGGCCCCCCAGAGTTGTTCGCGCGCGTGGACGATTATCGCGACGCGCAAGCCACCGCGGCGGCATCGGAGGGGGTGGTGCTCACAACGCTCGACAAGGCGGTAAATTGGGCGCGCAAGAACTCGATTTGGCCGATGTCATTCGGGCTGGCCTGTTGCGCCATCGAGATGATGTCGATGAGCGCTTCGCGGTACGATATTGCGCGCTTCGGCGCGGAAGTTTTCCGCGGCTCCCCACGGCAAAGCGACCTGATGATCATCGCCGGACGGGTATCGAACAAGATGGCGCCGGTGATCCGGCATTTGTACCAGCAGATGCCCGAGCCGAAGTGGGCAATTTCGATGGGCGCGTGCGCCACGTCGACGGGTGTATTCCACAATTACGCGCTGATTCCAGTAAACCAGGTGATTCCCATCGACGTGTATGTGCCCGGATGCCCGCCGCGTCCCGAGCAGTTGATCTACGCGTTGATGCTGCTCCAGCAGAAAATTCAGGACCAAAGCGGGACAGTCAAACAGGTGCTGAATCTGGCGTAGCGGCGCAATTCCGGCGCGCCGGATTTTTCGCGGACACTTTTTCGTTTGCGCGCCTCTGGCCGGCGTAAACAAAGACCTAATCGGACAGAAAGCGCAGAATTTTCGGCGCCATATAGTCCAGGACGTTGAGCAAGTCGTGACCGGCGTCGAGGACTTCGAGGGTGGCGTTGGGATGAGCGGCGGCGAACTCTCGGGAGTAGCGGACGGGAACCGAGTCGTCATGCGAGCCGTGAAAAATGAGCGCCTGCTGGGTGAAATCGGGATTGTCTTCAAAACGTTCGCCATCGGCAAGCAGTTGATATCCGAGTTTGCGGTTGCGGTTTTCCGCGTAATGGAAGACTTCGATGGCGCCGCTGTGGCGCCAGGCGGCCAGATTGGCGGGGCCGAGGCGCTCCGGCCAGCGCCGCGCGAAGCCGAAGGCCGGAGCCAGCAGGACGGCCTTGGCGACATTGGAATGGCGGGCGGCATAGAGAGCCGCGAGATATCCCCCGAGGCTGGAGCCGATGAGCGACACCGGTTCGCCATTGACCGCGCGGTCGATGACAGCCAACTGGCCGGTGATAGTGATGTTTTCAAAATCACCTTCGGCGAGATCGGGAACGGCGACCGGCGCGCCAGCTTGTTCGAGCAGGGCGCGGAAATATCGGGCTTTGGACGACTGAGGTCCGGAAGCGAAGCCGTGGAGGTAGACAATGCGAGTCATTTGGGGCTGCCGAAGCTGATGTTGGAACTGGCGCTAAAGAACTGGAACGGCTCGTAAAGATATAAATTCTCGATGACGAGGGATCCATTGACCAGATGATGGTGGATTACGGATGCGGGGGTGAGGAAGCGAAGTTGCGACAGGACGTAGTCGACGGAGGCATCGGCGCGGATGCGGTTGCCGTCCTGGTCGTCGTACTCCATCCAGGCGTTGACGCGGAGCGGAAGGCCGTCGGAGGCCCTTACCCAGAGCGTTCCCTGGAGGGGGCGATGCACGGACTCCCGGCCGTGGAATTCGGTAAGGCGGCTTTCGGCGGACCGTTGCTTCCAAAGAAAAGCCAGGGCGGGGTCGGTTCCGATATCACAAGAGGCGGATGGCGAGATGTCCATTTGCTCTTGGTCTGCGGCGGTGAACTCCTGGAGGATGAGGGAATAATCGGTGGCGATATCGGCGAGGCCAGTGCGGGCGGCCTCCTGGAGCATTCGCTTGCGGGCGCGGTCGTCGCCCTCCGACAGGGCGCGCCTGGCGGTGTCGACCGACTGGATGGGAGTGCCGTCAACGGATAGCACCCGGCGGAATTCCGGGAGGTGGTGGGATAAAGAGCCGCGTCTGGTACCGAAGCTGAATTCGGAGACGACGTCGCGGATGCGGAGTCGGGCACCGGGAGGGACGAGGGAGCGCTGCGCGAGGGTCTCGCGGGTAAGAATGCGGGTGCCATTCTGTTGCAAAGTTTCGGCCTCTTTGGCGATGCGGGACGGGACTCGGACCGGGGGAGAATCGGCCGCGAACGTGGACGAAATGCCCACAAGGAACAGCGGGACGGCGGCCGGAAGGCTCACGATGCTCATTATATCGACACACGATGAATTTCTGTCACGAATGCAAGACTCGGCTTTTCAGGAAGTTGCGGACCAGATAGATTTCTCTGATGACGATCCGCGATTTTTTCTTAACAGGACACTTGCATCGCCGGGCAGCTCTTGGTATTCTGAACAAGTCGCCGCAAATTGAGGGTCGGAAACATTACGCACGCTAGGCGCGACGGTTTGCAAGGGTAGCGTGGAAGTGATAAAAAAGGATCGACCCTTTTGTAAGGAATGGTAACAAAACTCTGGCCGGCAATCGGCTGGGGCGGAATACGGCCTTCCTGTTTGGCTCTTTTTAAATTCTAAATTTCTTCCGGCGTGTTGCCGTCCGCTTTTTTGGCGGATGCGCAGGCCGGGGCAAGTTTCGAGGCCTGCAGCCGTTTCAGATAATACGTTGTCTGGGGCGGTTCGCGCAGATCATTGACAATCTGGTTGGATGCAGTAAAGAAGAACTCGTCAGTACTCTGAGTAAACCGGAGCGATTTAAAACTCATTACTTCAAATGAGAGTTTGATCCCGGCTCAGAATCAACGCTGGCGGCGCGCCTAACACATGCAAGTCGAACGAGAAAGTGGAGCAATCCATGAGTAAAGTGGCGTACGGGTGAGTAACACGTGGATCATTTGCCTTTTAGTGAGGAATAACCATGGGAAACCGTGGCTAATACCGCATAAGCTCGAGAGAGGAAAGTCGCAAGACGCTGAAAGAGAAGTCCGCGGCCGATTAGCTAGTTGGCAGGGTAAAAGCCTACCAAGGCGAAGATCGGTAGCCGGCCTGAGAGGGCACACGGCCACACTGGCACTGAAACACGGGCCAGACTCCTACGGGAGGCAGCAGTGGGGAATCTTGCACAATGGGGGAAACCCTGATGCAGCGACGCCGCGT
>Ga0335072_10003099_pt1 | contig 25242 bp, 26 predicted proteins | sample Lox_Sample_21_FD_206725 | JGI IMG/M metagenome (GOLD analysis project Ga0335072, IMG submission 206725) | Soil microbial communities from Loxahatchee National Wildlife Refuge, Florida, United States - Lox_Sample_2.1 | ecosystem: Environmental > Terrestrial > Soil > Wetlands | place: USA...
TGCATCGGCTGCTGGCAGGCAACCTGGACGCCGCGGACCTGTCAGCCGGGGGCGCGGTGCAGGACATGATGCCGAACCGCGACTACTGGGTAGTCCGCGCCCGGGCCTACGGAGGCGATACTCAGCGGCTGACCCGGCACCTGGAGTCGACCGGAACCAGCTTCCGCCCGCTGGTCGCTCCGTTCGACAACGACATCGTCGCCATCTGTGCGGTCTGGCCCGTGGCGGCGGATGGAGCTGTCATCGCGGTCGGCGGCCCGGCTCGGCTCAGCGCCGTTCCGCTCGCGTTCGCAGAGGCCACTCGAGTGCTGAACGTGGCCCTACGCTACCGGCGGACAGGCGTGGTTGACCAGTCCGCACTGTCCGTGCGGATGGCCGTGGAAGAGCATGACGTCCTGGGCGAGCAGTTGCTGCGCCGACACCTGGCGCCGGTGGCGGCCGCCGGCGGTTCCGCCGACATCCTGGACACCCTGCGCACCTACCTCAACGCAGGCCGCTCGATCGCTGCGACGGCAGCCGCGCTCTCCGTCCACCCCAACACCATCCGCTACCGGCTGGCCCGCTTTGAGTCGCTGGCCGGCGCCGATCTGAGCAGCACCGACACCGTGGTCGAGGTCTGGTGGGCGCTCGAGTACGCGGCTATCCGCCAGGTTTCCCTGGATAACCGGGACGCCATTGACGCCGCGGGAGGGCCCGTGTCAACCTAATGAACGTCTGTTTTGTCCTCAGGGAGACCGCATGCCCAGCAGCTCGACACCGCCGTCAGGTTCTCGCCGCTACGCCGCGGATCCGCTGCTTATGCGTGGCACAGGGGCCGGCCCCGGGCCGCTGACCGAGCACTACCCGCCGGAGGAGCGGACACTGCTCCACGTGCTGGCCGGGCAGGTGGCCGATCGCCCGGATCAGGACTGGCTGGTCTTCGACAGCCGCGACCGGCTGACATTCCGGCAGGCCCAGCGGCGGGCCTACCAGTTCGCGCAAGCGGCCCAGGCCAGTGGCTACCCCGCGCCCCGGGTCGCGCTGCTGCTGCGAAACCAGCACGAGTTCGTCCCCGCGTACTACGGCGCGCAGGCAGCGGGCGGCCTGGCGGCACCGCTCAACCCGGAACTGCGGGGGCCGCTGCTGGAGACGCTGCTGTCCCGGTGTCAGGCACAGCTGCTGGTGGTCCGAGCGGACCTGCTCGACGTGCTGCGCGATGCCCCGTCGCTGGCCCAGATTCAGCTGGTCCTGGTCTGCGGGGAAGATGCCGCCTGCGGAGCGATCCACGGCGTGCCCGTGTGTTCCCTGGAGCAGTGGCTCAGCGGCCACCCGGAGGCCCCGCCCGCGTCACTGCCCCGGCCGTCCGACCTGGCGGCCCTGGTCTTCACCTCGGGCACCAGCGGCGGCTCCAAAGCCGTCGCCTGGTCGCATCACTACCAGTACTTCAGCTCATCCACCATCTGCGACTCGCTCGGTCACGGGCCGGACGATGTCCTCAGCACCCCGCTGCAGACCTGCCACATCGCCGGGCTGCAGGTGTTCGCCAACTCCGCGCTGCATGCGGGCTGCACGGCGCACCTGAAGTCCGCGTTCTCCGCCGCGCGCTGGTGGGATGAGATCGCGGCCGACAAGGCGACCTTCGCCATGCTCATGGGCCAGATGGCAGAGATGATACTGACGCGCGTGCCTGAGGCGCCGCCGCACCAGCTGGCTCACGCCTACATCCTGCCGCAGCCCCTCTGCCGAGCTGAGTTCGAAGACCGGTACCGGACTAAAGTCATCTGGCAGGGCTGGGGCATGACCGAGGTCTTCCCGCATGTGCCGAGCAGGATCCGGCTGGAAAACGTCAGCGACGACACCATCGGGCCGCCTCCTTCCTGGGTGGACTTCGGCGTGGTGGACGAAGACGACCGGCTCCTGGCTGCGGGGGAGCTCGGGCAGATGGTCTACCGGCCGCTCATCCCCTACGCCATGGCGAGCGGCTATTACGGGGACCCGGCGGCCACGTCCGCGGCCTTTCGCAACTTCATGTTTCACACCGGAGACCTGGGCTATTACGACGAGTCAGGAAATATTCACTTCGTCATGCGAAACCAGGACGCGATACGGCGGCGTGGGGAAAATATCTCGGCGGTCGAACTGGAGACAATCGCGCGCCGTCATCCCCGGATCGGTGACGCGGCGGCTTATGCCGTCCCTTCTCCGCTGGGCGAGCACGAGGTGAAGCTGGATGTGGTCAGCCAGGACAGCCTTCCGGTCGACCTGCCGGAGCTGCACCAGTGGCTCACCGAGAACCTGCCCCGCTTTATGGTTCCCCGTTACCTGGAGCAGCGCGACTCGTTCCCCAAGACGCCGAGCCAGCGGGTGGAGAAGTACAAGCTGGCGCAGGATTCGGCCGACCGACCCGAGGTCGCCGAATTCCAGCCGCGCCGTAAAGAAGTCAGCGCTCCTTGAGCCCCAAAAGCAGCGAGTCGGCCAGCCGCGCGCCCACCACTTCCCCGGAGTCGGGACCTTCGGCCCTATACCACTCGGCTGTCCAGTTGAGTGCCCCGAGCAGCCCCAGCACTGAGGTCTTGAGGTCGAGCTTCGGGTTGAACAAGCCCTCGCGCCGTCCGTCTTCCACCACCGTGGTCATAATGACCTCGTACTGCCGGCGTTTCTCCCGAATGCGATCCAGGTTCTCGCCGGTCAGGTAACGCCACTGGTGAAACACGACCAGGGTGCGCTCGGCGTTCTGGGCCACGATCGCGACATGGCCGACAATCAGGTTCCGCAGACGCTGCTCAGCATTACCGGGACCGGCGACCGCCGCGTATCCGAGGGCGAGGAACTTGTCGATTCCTGCCTCGACGATCTCCAGAAGAAGAGTCTCCTTGCCGTCGATATGTGTGTACAGGCTGCCGGGGAGCACGCCCACCGCGGTCGCGATGTCGCGCATTGTCGTACCGGTATAGCCTTGCGCTCCGAAAAGCCGGGTCGCTTCCTCGAGAATCGACCCGCGAGTCCCCTTAACACCCGCGCGTCGGGCCACAGAGTGTTCCTTTCCCCGTCTCGCGGTAAGCCACAGCGCTGACTAGCTGACGGCACTCTTAGTAAACGAATGATAGTCCGCATAGGGTAGCATCGCGCTCCGCTAGCAAGCGGCGGTCCGCTCCTTCCCTAGGATCTGGTCGATCTGCGCCTCGGCGATTCCCGCCTCAGCCAGCACCTCCCGGGTGTGAGCGCCGACCTTGGCCGGCCAGCGCGGGGCAGTCTCGGGCGACTCGACCGGCAACCGGACCAGGCGCTCCCCGCCGGGGGCGCCGACCGGGTCGAGCAGGATGTGCCGTTCGGCGGTCAGCGGATGCCGCAGCGCCTGGCCGACCGGGTTCACCGGCGACACCGGCACCTCCGCCGCGAGCAGCAGGCGCTCCAACTCCGGGCCGTCGAAGGCGCTGGTGCGCTGCTCGAGCAGCGCGTGCAACTCGGCCCGCCGCTCTACCCGGCCCGCCACGGTGCGGAAACGCTCGTCGTCGGCCAGGTCCGCCCGCCCCAGCGCACCGCACAGCCGCCGGTAGATGGCATCGTTGCCCGCCGCGATCATCGCCCATCCGTCTGCGGTGCGAAAGGCCTCGTAGGGTGCCGAGATCGGGAAGCCGGAACCGCTCGGCGCGGGCGAATGGCCGGTAGCCAGGACGTTGAGCACCTGACTGGACAACAGCGCGAAGCCCGAGTCGATAAGCGTGGCGCCGACCTGCTCCCCCGTGCCGCTGCTGCGGCGCCGCTCGAGGGCAGCCATGATGTTCATCGCCGCCCACATTCCGGTGGTGATGTCGATCAGCGAGACCGGGACGCGGGCCGGTTCGCCGCCCGGATGGCCGGTTGCGGCCATGATTCCGGTGAAGGCCTGGATGACCGGGTCGTAACCAGGAAGGGACCGGCCCAGCGGCCCATCGCCGAAAGCGGAGACCGAGCAGTAGACCAGCCCCGGGTTGCCCGGCGCGAGATCTTCATACGACAGGCCCAGTTTCTCTAGCTTGCCCGGCCGCCAGCTCTCCACCAGCACGTCCGCCCGTTCGGCGAGCCGCCGCACCGCGTTCCGGCCGGCGGGCTGGGCGAGATCGACGGCCACACTGCGCTTGTTCCGGTTGAAGGCCAGGAAGACCGTGCTCGTGCCATCGACGAACGGCGGCATATGACGGCTGTCGTCACCTCGGCCGGGCCGCTCGATCTTCTGCACGTCAGCCCCGAGGGAAGCCAGGATCATCGTCGCCATCGGCCCGGCGATGACGCTGGTCAGGTCAACCACACGCAGGCCCCCGTATGTCGCCACCGCCGTCATACTGCCACCTCCCCCGTCTGCTACCTTCCGATTAAACTAATAGTAGTTTGTATCCTACTCAACCTCTGGCGACAAAAGGAGCAGAAAACACCATGGGCAAACTTGATGGCAAGGTCGCCGTGGTCAGCGGGGCGGCCCGCGGCCAGGGCCGGGCGCATGCGATCCGGCTGGCGCAGGAGGGGGCCGACATCATCGCGGTCGACATCTGCGCGCCGATCGACAGTGTTCCCTACGCGCTGTCCAGCGTGGACGACCTGAAGGAGACGGCCTCGCGGGTCGAGGAGCTCGACCGCCGCATCGTGGCCAGCCAGGCCGACGTGCGCGACCGGGGGGCGCTCGGCGCCGCCGTGCAGGAAGGCATCGCCCAGCTGGGGCGGCTGGACATCGTGGTCGGCAACGCGGGCATCTGGTCCAACGCCCCGTTCCTGGAGATGACCGACCAGATGTACCACGACATGATCGACGTACAGCTGCACGGGAACTATAACCTGGCCAAGGTCACCGTCCCCCAGCTAATCGAGCAGCGCCAGGGCGGCTCCATCATCCTCATCAGCTCGACGGCAGGCATGCGCGGGTTCCCCAACCAGATCCACTACAACGTGGCCAAGCACGGCGTGGTCGGGCTGATGCGCTCCCTCGCCAACGAGCTCGCCCCGCACTTCATCCGGGTCAACAGCGTGCACCCGAGCTCGGTGAACACGAAGATGATCCAGAACGAGACGATCTGGAGCGCGTTCGCCCCCGGGGTCGAGAACCCCACCGTGAACGACTTCGGAGACACGTTCACCGCGATGAACCTGCTGCCGATCCCGTGGATGGAGCCGTCAGACATCTCCGGCGCGGTCGCCTGGCTGGCCAGCGACGACTCCCGCTTCGTGACCGGGGTGACGCTGCCGGTGGACGCCGGCTACCTGGCCAAGTACAGCTAGCCGACGCGGCGGTCCGGGGTCCAGAGCTTAGTGGTCGACAGGGCCACTTCGACCGCCTGGACCCCGGGCAGCTCCAGCAGCGCGTCGGTGATGTACCGGCGCAGGCCGGCGTAGTGCACGCACGAGGCGTCGGTGAGCACCAACTCGACCCGGACCGTGCCGTCGGCGCAGCTGACCTGGTCGACCAGCCCCATCTGGCAGATATCGAGCGGGGTGCGCATCAGCAGGCTGCACGGCTCGGGCACGGTCCGCAGCTGGGCCCGGACCTCCGCCTCGGTCGGCATCACCGCAGCTGTCCCCAGGGCCGCTGGCCGTTCGCCTTGCGCCGGGCAAACTCGTCGCCGTCCAGGCGGGCCACGGCCTGGACCGGGTCAAGGCCGTGCACGCGCAACGCGTTGCCCCCCACAATGGCGCGCCGGTCCTCCGCGGTGACCTGGTCAAAGCCGTACTCGTCGATGATCTCAGCGGAGAACTGGTAACCGTCGAAGGCGGCCAGCAGCGGAGCGGGATGGCTGAGATTCGAGCCGCTGCCGTACATCAGCTGGCCCGAGCCGCAGGCCCGTAGCAGGGTGCCAAGCACCTTGGCGAAGACGCGCGGCCGCACCACGACGTAGGCGAAGACCGATTCCAGGGTGGCGTACACATTGCGGTGGCGGGCAAGCAGCTCGGCTGTCTGCTCGAGGAAGGCCGCCCCGGCGTGCACAATGTGGAAGTTAAGGTCGGAAAACCGCTCGAGCGCCGCATCGAGGTCGTCGATGCGGAACGCTTCGCGCGGCGCGGGCGGCAGCCAGAGCGCCTTGTGGATGGCGACGTTGCGGATGCCCAAGTCGCGGGCCGCTTCCAGCAACGGAGTGGCGAAGTCGGGCCCGTCTAGGCGCCATCCTTCGCCTTTGCCGTCGTAGAAGAATGCCGGGTAGAGCTTGAGCCCGTCCACGCCGAATTCTCGCACCTGCCATTCCAGCTGCTTGATGGCGGTGTCGGTGACCGGCGTGTCCACGGTGGCGTACCAGCGGAACCGGTCCGGGTAGCGGGAGCGGAATGCCGCTGCCCGGGCCGGGTCGGTCACGAAGTCGCGGCAGAAGCCGAGGCTGGGCAGGGCGTGGATGACCGCCATGTCCACCGGGCTCTCCACGAACAGCGAGTCCGCCATCGCCGCGAACGGGAAGTCGGAGAAGAACTCCGCGCGGGTCAGCTGGTACTCGGCGTGCTCCTCGCCGGTGGCGAGCAGGTGCGCGGCGTAGACCGCCTCCAACTGCTCGACCGCGGCCGGGTTCTGGTTCTCCGCCGACAGGTTGTACGGATGGACGACTGCGTCGACCACCACGGCATCGCCGATCATGGGGCTGCGTGCACCACCTTCCGTTCTGCTAAACAAATGTTTGTACACAATGTCGCGGGCGTCAAGTGAGCCTGCCCGGCGCACCGGCAGCGCGCCGGGCAGGGCGCGTTGACACACGGGAAAGGATATGGATACCCTTACAAACAACTGATTGTTAGTTTTTGCTGGAGGTGTGGCCGCGGTGACGCAGACGAGCCAGGAGACGGTCCCGACCGAGGCGGAGCGTCAGTATCCCCTGCCGCCGACGACCCTGGACATGTCGGTCTATACCGATCCCGCCCGCTACCAGGCCGAGATCAAGTCGATCTTCCATCATGCTTGGTTCCCCGCCGCCCCGTCCGGTGACCTGCCCCAGGCCCGCGACTTCGTGGTGTGGGAGCAGCTCGGACAGTCGATCGTCATCAGCCGGCTCGACAACGGCTTGGCGCGCGCCTGGCACAACGTCTGCCAGCACCGCGGCGCCCGGCTGGTGGACGGCGCGGGCAACTGCGGCCGGGGCCGGTTCACCTGCCCCTGGCACGGCTTCGTGTACAACCTGGAGGGCGAGGTCACCAGCGTCCCGCTGCGGGAGAGCTTCAGCGAGAGCGAGCTCAGGGGCCTGCGGGCGCCGGCGGTGCAGGCGACCGAGTGGGGCGGCTGGGTCTGGCTGGCCCTGTCCGACGACGTGCCGCCGCTCACCGAGTACCTCGGCGTGATCGGCACTGAGCTGGACGGCTACGGCCTGGACAACTTCACCGTCCGGTTCCGCACCACCGCGGTGATGCAGGCCAACTGGAAGATCGTGGTCGACGCGTTCAACGAGACCTGGCATGTCCCCTTCACGCACAAGGACACCCTGGCCGGGATGGTGCTGTGGCGCGACGCGGCGCTGAAGATCACCCCGCCGCACTCCTGGATGACGCTGCCCATCCGCGGCTTCACCGACCAGGCGGGTACGACCGACGACCACCGCCATTCGCACCTGTGCCACTACCTAGTCTTCCCCAACACGATCTTCAGCTGCTTCCCCACCCACCTGCAGATGTGGAGCGCCTGGCCGATCTCAGTCGACCAGACACTGATGTGCGCCTACGAGGTCGTCGGACCGCCGCCCGGCGGCATGCCGGCCGACAAGTGGGAGCGGCACAACCGGCGCGACTGGGATCAGTTCCTCGAGGTGCTGACCGAGGACGCCGGCGTGATCAACGACTTCGCCAAGGTCATTACCTCGCTCGGGCTGCGACGGAACATGTTCAACACCGCCGAGAGCAGGCTGACCGCGTTCCACCAGGAGGTGGCCGAGCGGCTGGGCGACGACCGGAGGCCGCGATGACGAAGATCAAGGTCAACCGCGATACCTGCCAGGGCTACGGCAACTGCGTGATCGCCTTCCCGGCGGCGTTCGACCTAGACGACGACGGGCTCGTGGTCCTGAAGCGGGACAGCATCAACGGCGCTGACGGCGAAGAGGCAGAGGCGCTACGGCGCGCGGCCTACGACTGCCCGACCGAGTCGATCACCGTGGCGGAAGAGGACCAGTAAGGCCCTGGGGCGGCCCGGCCGCCGCCCCTGGACGCCGGTGGTCAGCTGAGGTCGCAGAAGAACGACCGCAGCTCGTCCACTACCAGGTCAGGCGCCTCGGCCGTGGGGAAGTGCCCGTCGCGGCTGCACCTGCCAGCGACGCAGGTTGGTCGCGCCGGCGCCGGCCGAGGATGTAGGCGGCGGTGCCCGCCGGGAGTCGGCCAGCGCGCCGCGGACGTGGATGAAGTGGGCCGGGATGTCGTCTACCGTCACCATGAACTGCGGATATGAGTTGATCGGGGCTTCCTGGTCTCGCCAGGAGTAATCGCCGGTCCGGTAGCGCACCAGGTCCTGCAGCCAGGCGCGGTTGACGCCGTAGGCCCAGTCGTGGTTGCCGAACTCGTGGGCCTAGCGGGTGTGCCGCAGCCGGGGACAGCATGTCGTCCAGGTCGGCCTGCGGGATGGCGATGTCGAACGGCTTGGCCGACGTGCGGGCTCACCGCTACAGGCCCATTTCCTTGGCGATGATGCTGCGCTGGATCTCGCTGGTGCCGCCGCCGACCATCGCGTGCTTGGCCTCGCGGAAGTAGCGCTCCATGTCGTACTCGGGCAGCTGCGCGTAGCCGCCGAGCGCCTGCATGCCGTTGAACGAGGTCTTGAAGGCCACGTCGGCCGCGAACACCTTGGCCATCGATACCTCCTTCACCGCCCGCTCGCCCCGGGCCATCTTGGTCGCTGCGTTGTACACCAGCAGCCGGGCCGCCTCCACCTCGCACTCGTTCTCCGACATCCGGTGCTTGAGCACCTGGAACGACGACAGCGCGCGGCCGAACTGGGTGCGGCCCTTGGTGTAGGCGATCGTGTCGTCCAGCGCGGTGCGCGCGTTGCCCACGTAGGTAGCGGCCAGGCTGAGGCGCTCGTACTCCAGGTGCTCGCCGATGAAGGCCCATCCGGAGCCGGGCTCGCCGAGGATGTTGCCCCGGGGCACTCGCGCGTCGGTGAAGAAGATCTCGGTGGTTCCCAGGCTGCGGCGGACGATCGTGTCCAGCTTGCGCACGTCGACGCCCTTGGTGGTGTTCGGCACCAGGATCAGGCTCATCCCGCCGTGCCGGTCGGCGCTGGTACGGGCGAGCACGGTGATGACCGTGCCCGGAAGGTGCGCACCGGAGCAGAACACCTTGTTTCCGTTGAGCACCCAGTCGTCGCCGTCCAGCACCGCCTTGGTCTGGATGCCGGCCGCGTCGGAGCCCGCCCCGGGCTCGGTGATCGAGACGCTGAACTTGGTCCGGCCGGCCAGGAAGTCGGGCAGGTACTTCTCTTGCTGCTCGGCGGTCCCGTGGTGGGCGATGTTCGTCGCGGTGAACATCGACGTCATCACTGCCGCGGCGAAGTCCAGGCTGAACTTGGCAATCGCCTCGCAGAAGATCGCATACATCACCGGGTCGGCGTCAAGGCCGCCGTACTCCTCCGGGATCAGCAGCCCGAGCCAGCCGTTGTCGGCGATCTTCTGGTAGGCCTCGTCGGGAAACTTCCGCGACTCGTCGTGCTTGCGCGTGTACTCGCGCCCGACCTCACGCTCCATGAAGTCGTGCAGCGTGTCGTGCCAGAGCTGCTGCTCATCGGTGAACCGGAAGTCCATCCCAGACCTTTCGTATCAGTTGCCGCTTGACCCAAAATAACGCCCGATGGTAAAAAGAACAAGTGTTTGTTTGTCACCGCGGATGGCATTTGCGCCACCGCGCGACCAGGCACGAAGAATGCGGCCATCGACGTCCGGAGCGCTCTGGTGAGTCTTGAGCATACGTACCGCGGGCTGCGGGTCATCGACCTCAGCGAGAACATCGCCGGCCCGCTGGCCTGCATGATCCTCGGCGATCTAGGGGCGGATGTGGTGAAGGTGGAGCCGCCCGGCCGGGGCGATGCGACCCGCGCGCTGTCCCCGCGTATGGGCGGCACCAGCACGGTCTTCCTCACCCTGAACCGCAACAAGCGCAGCGCCGCGATCGACATCCGCACCCCAGCCGGACGCGACGCCGTGCTGTGCGTCGCCCGGGACGCCGACGTCGTCGTCGAGTCCTTCCGCCCCGGGGTGGCCGACCGCCTCGGGCTCGGTTTCGACGACTTCACCCTCGTCAGCCCGGATCTAGTGCACTGCTCGATCAGCGCCTTCGGCGAGGGCCCGCTAGGCCACGACCGGCCCGGCTACGACGCGCTGGTGCAGGCCTTCACCGGAATGATGGAAATGACCGGGGATCCGGCCGGACAGCCCGCCCGGGCCGCCCCGTCGGTGATCGACATCTCCACCGGCCTGTGGGCCAGCATCGCGATCCAGGCCGCGCTGGCCCGCCGCCGGCTGTCGCCGGGACCCCAGCGGGTCGAGTCCACCCTCGTCGACGCGGGATTCTTCCTGCTCTGCCATCAGATCATGGGATACCTGGGCAGCGGCACGTTCCCGCCCCGGCTCGGGTCGGCTGGCCCCAGTACCGCCCCGTACCAGGCCTTCCGCACCGCCGACGGGACCATCATGATCGCCGCCGCGACCGACCGGCTGTTCGGCCGCCTGGCCGACGCGCTCGACATCCCCGAGCTGGCCGCCGACCCTCGCTTCGCCACGGTCGGCGGCCGGGTCGCCGCCCGGGACGAGCTCGCCGGGCTGATCGAGCAGCGGCTGCGCAAGCAAGGCTCGGACTACTGGCTGGCGCGCATCGCCGATGCGGGCGTACCCGCCGGGCCGGTCAACGACCTGGCCGCAGCCCTCGCTCATCCGCTGACCGCCGAGCGGGGGATCGTCCGTCCGGCCGACGACGGTGCCATCGCCGGGCTGCAGCAGGTACGGCTGCCCATCGATTCCGGCGGCGACTGCCGGCTGCCGCAGCCTCCGGCCCTCGGGGAGCACACCACGCAGGTTCTCGCGGAGGCGGGCCTGGCCGCCGAGGAGATCGACGCGCTCACCCGCGCACGGAAGGGATGACACCACGATGACGACCAGGCTGGCCCCGTTCGCGGACCGGCGCGCGGCCCTTGAGGCCCGCCATCCGCGCTGGATTCCGCGCACCACCGCACAGCAGCTCGATGCCGCGGCGGCCGAGTTCCCCGACCGCCCGCTGATACTCACCGATGACCATGCCTATAGCTATGCCGAGGTGCAGGACCGGTCGGTGCGGCTGGCGGCCGGACTGATCGCGCTCGGCGTCCGTCCGGGTGACCGGGTGGCGGTCGACATGGCCAACTTCCCCGACGTCATCGCGCTGAAGTTCGCGGTCGCGCGGGTCGGCGCGGTCTCGGTGTCGATCAACTTCCTGCTCCGGCACGCCGAGCTGCGCTACGTGCTGGCCCAGTCCGGCGCCTGCACGCTGATCACCATGGATGAGTTCCGCGGGCTCGACTACCTCGACGCGCTGGACCGCATCGCGCCGGGCTGGGAGCATGACGCGGGCGGTTCCGCCCTGCCGGAGCTGAGGGACGTCTTCGTCCGCGGCACCAGCGGCATCCCGGCGCGGGGCAGGCCGCTGGCGGACCTCATCCGGCTGGGCGAGACGGTCAGCGACGAGGACGTGCGGCGGCGGACGGCGGACGGCGACCCTTACGCTGCGTCCGACCTGCTGTACACTTCGGGCACCACCGGCCAGGCCAAGGGCGTGCTGCTGCAGCACGACGCGGTGCTGCGCACAGGCTACGCCTGCGCCTACACCCGGGCCTTCCAGGACGGGCGGCGGATCCTGTTCGCGCTGCCCATCTACCACGTCTTCGGCTACGTCGAGGCGACGGTGGCGGTGCTGTTCGCTGGCGGCGCGGTCTGCCCGTTCCCGGTGTTCGAACCCGAGCGGATGCTGGCCGCCATCCGCCGCCACCGGATCAACGAGCTGATCTGCGTACCCGCGATGACCAGCGTGATCCTCGACAAGGCGGGCTCTGGCCACCACGACCTGTCCTCGCTGGCGACGATGTTCTCCTCCGGGGCCCAGCACCAGCCCGGCATGTGGGCCCAGATGCTCGAGGTGCTCGGCGTGGACGAACTGTTCACCGCCTACGGCCAGACCGAGACCACCGCCTCCGTGCTGTGCACGCGGCCCGACGACCCGGTCGAGCGGCTGATGACCACCGTCGGCTGCCCCAAGCCAGCCGGCGTCGCGGGCGAGCCCGCGCTCGGCGGCACGCTCGGCGTCTACCGCGCGGTCGACCCGGCAACCGGCGCCGACTTGCCGCCCGGCGAGGTGGGCGAGCTACTCGTCCGTGGCCCGCTGGTCACCACGGGGTATTACAACAAACCGCAGGAGACAGCGGCGGCGTTCACCGACGACGGCTGGCTGCGCACCGGGGACCTGGGGCGCCTCGACGCCGACGGCTATCTGACGCTGACCGGCCGGAGCAAGGAGTCCTACCGCTGTGGCGGCGAGCTGGTCATGCCGGTCGAGGTGGAGGCCGTGCTGGAAGAGCACCCGGGGGTACGGTCGGCCCACGTGGTGGGGATTCCGCACCATCGGATGGGCGAGGTCGGCTGCGCCTGGGTCGTCCCCGCGGAACCGGCCAGCCCCGACCCGGCCGAGCTGATCAGCTACTGCGCGGACCGGCTGGCCCGGTTCAAGGTGCCCGCGGTGGTGCTGTTCACCGAACCCGACGCGCTGCCGGTCACGGTGACCGGCCGGGTGCAGAAGTTCCGGCTGGTCGAGCAGGCTGTCGCGGTGCTCGGCGAGGTCACGGCGTCCGCGTGAGCGGCCGTCCCGGCGTGCTGATCGCGGGAGCGGGCCTGGCCGGCGTGCGCACCGCGCAGACGCTGCGCAAGCTCGGCTATTACGGCCGGATCCGGCTGCTGTCGGAGGAACAGGAGTACCCCTACGACCGTCCGCCGCTGTCGAAGGACTTCCTGGCCGGCCGGTCCGACAGCGACGCGATCCGGCTGCGCCACCCGGCCGACTACGCCGCCGATGACATCGAGCTGCTGCTCGGCACGCGGGCGACCGGCCTGGATCCCGGCTCCCGCACGCTGCGCACCGAGGACGGCACCGAGCTGGGCTACGACTGGCTGGTGGTGGCCACCGGGGCCCGGGCGCGGGTACTGCCCGCGCTGCCCCCCGGCCCGGCCCGGCACTATCTGCGGACCGCCGACGACGCCCGGCGGCTCTCCAGGGCGCTGCGGCCTGGACGTCGGGTCGCAGTGGTCGGCGGCGGCTTCATCGGACTGGAAGTCGCGGCGACGGCGACCTCACGCGGCTGCTCGGTCACCGTGGTGGAGGCGGTCGGCCTGCCGCTGGCCGGCGTGATCGGCCCGCGGGCGGCCCAGTGGGTGCAGTCCTGGCATGAGGAACGGGGGGTGCGTTTCCGCTGCGGCACCCCCGTCTCCGGGGTCGCGGACGGGGCGGACGGGCAGCGGCTGCTGCTGGCCGACGGGTCCCGGCTGGTGGCGGACGAAGTCGTGGTGGGCGCCGGGATCGCGCGCGACACGCAGTGGCTGGCCGCCGGCGGGCTGACCGTCCACCACGGGCTGGTATGTGACCTGGCCGGCCGGGCCAGCGCGGACGGCGTGCTCGGGGCGGGGGACATCGCCTGCGTGCACGCGGCGGACGGCTGCCGTCCAGTCGGGCACTGGACGGCGGCGACGGAAAGCGCGGCGCGGGCGGCGCGCACGATCACCGGGGACGCCACCGAGCCTGCCGCCAGCGACGAGTTCTTCTGGTCGGACCAGGGTGCGCTGCGTCTGCAGTTCGCGGGGCAGGCGGGCCCGGACGCGGTGGCTACGGTCGACGCGGGCAGCCTCGAGTCCGGTGCCTTCGTCCTCCTGTACACGGACAGCGGCGGGCTCAGCGGGGTGTTCGCGGCCAACAGCCCGCGGGATTTCCTGCGCGGGCGGGTGGCGCTGCGCGCGGCCGCGCAGGCCCGGGTCAGGGCCTGACCCGGGCGCTCGCGCTCAGGCTTTACTCCTGGCCGGATCGATGATCATCGGCCGCTGGTAGGAGATGTCCTGGCGATCCCGACGCGGCTGCGCCCCGGTCCGCATCAGCTCCCGGATCCGCTCGTCCAGGTCTTTGACCACGGTCATCGCGGCGGGATCGAGCGTCTCCGGTATCTGGTCCAGCGGCGCCCAGTCCCGCACGCACACCCGGGCCGCGATCGCCCACCGGCCGGCGCGCTTCTCCATCCGGTCGATATAGCGACCGCCGCTCATTGCCAGCGGCACGCCGGCCCGGTTCATCCCCACGAACATGTAGTAGGCCTCGGTGTGCGCGACGTCGCCGTCCAGGTCGACCGTAACGTTGAAGATGCAGTGCTGGTGGGACAGATGGGTGGCGGTATGCATGGCGATGGCCCAGTCGGCGAACTCTGCCGGTGACCCGACGAAAACCCCGTGATCGTCGACCGCGTCCTCGTGGTAGACCGACAGCATCAGCTCACGGTCGAGCCGGTCGATGCCGCGGGAGTAGGTCATCAGCACGTCGTGGATCGCCTGCCGGTCCGCCAGTTCGGTCACCACGCGCTGGAGCTCGTCCTGGGTCATGAGTCAGCCTCCGGTCATCGCTAGTCGCTGATTAACGCTGGTCGCTGGGTACCGCCGAGCGCAGACAGGCGATGTAGTCGGTCCACACCACCGCGCCGCTCAGCACGTCGTCGATGGTGTAGTCGGTCGCCGGGACGTCCCACCGCTGCACGGTGTCCACCAGCTGGAGCAGCGTGCCGAAGGTCTGCTTCGGGCCGAGGAAGCACTCGCGCCAGTTGGCCGAGGCGAGGTTGACGCCGACGGTTCCGACACCGGCTGCGGACAGGTCCGCCATCGTCTGTATGAGGTCGTCGACCACGAACGTCATGTGGTGGAAGCCGGGACCGTGACTGGCCAGCCGGGGCGAGATCAGCGAGTCGTCCCGCAGCGACTGCATCAGCTCAACCTTGAACCCGCCGCAGGCCAGCTGCAGGAGCCGGATTCCGGTCAGGTCGTTGTCGCCGCCGGAGATGAGGGTAGCCCCGAAGACCTCGGCGAACAGCGCGGCTGCGGCGGCCATGTCGGTCACCGCGATCCCCACGTGGTCCAGCTTCCTGACGTGCTGCGCAGTGTTTGTCACGCGTCCGCCCGGCTGAGGATGGTGACGGTGGCGACCGCCTCATCGCCGTAGTCGAGGATCCCGCCGCTGTTCTGCGCGAGGGCGACCCGGGCTCCCGCGACCTGGCGGTCACCGCCGCGGCCGCGGAGCTGGTCGGCCAGCTCGATCAGCTGCGCGCAGCCGGTGGCGCCGAGCGGGTGCCCGCGCGAGAGCAAGCCGCCGCTGACGTTGACCGGGATCCGGCCACCGAGCTGGGTGGCGCCACTGCGGATCAGCTGCGGGGCATTGCCCGGCTTGGCCAGGCCGATTTCCTCGTACAGCCACAGTTCGGCTCCCGCACACGCATCGTGCACCTCAGCTACGTCGATGTCGTGCGGTTCCAGCCCCGCCTGCCCGAACGCCGTCCGGGCGGCCCGGGCCACCGGCTGGGCCGCCTGCGGATCAGCACCGTTCGAGGTCAGCGCCATGCCGCGAACCAGGACGTAGGGACGGCCGGAGCGGCGCGCGTACTCGGCCGAGGACACCACGATGGCGGCGGCGCCGTCGGTCACCGGGGCGCACATCAGCAGCCGGAGTGGATCAGAGATCACCCGGCTGCCGAGTACGGTTTCCCGGTCGATGCCGCTGCGCAAGTGGGCCAGCGGGTTGAGTGCGGCATGCCGCCGGTTCTTTACCGAGACCTGGGCCAGGTCTTCCACCGTGGCGCCGGTCTCGGACATGAACGCGCGGGTCTTGGCCGCGTACAGGTCCATCAGCGGCGAGTGAGCCGTGCCGTCAAGCACCGGGGCGCCGATCGACTGGGCCTGCTGGGCCAGCTCGGTGTGCTCGTACAGGTCGACCGCGGTGGCCAGCGCGGCGAACGACCGCCGCTTGTCCGGGTGGGTCAGCTTCTCCGCGCCGACCACGAGCACGACCTCGGCTGTGCCCGCCAGCACGGCGGTGCAGGCCAGCTGGAAAGCGCTGCTGGAGGACGCGCAGGCGTTCTCGACGTTGATCATGGCCACGCCGTGCAGCCCGGTGTGGCGCAGGGCGACCTCGCCGCGGATCATCTCCTGCCCGTGCATCACGCCCTCGACGGCGTTGCCGAACAGCACGAGCTGCACGTCCGCCGGCCGCAGCCCGGCGTCGGTCAGAGCCTCGGCGACAGCGGCCTCGCTCAGCGAGCGCAGATCCTCGCCGGCCAGGCGGCCGAACCTGGTCATCCCCGTGCCGAGGATCGCGACGTTCATCGGGCCGTCCCGCATCTAGTTTTCACCGTGCTTTCTAAAACAAACGTTCATTTGATTTTATGATGCCGCCGCGCCGCGCGCAAGGTCACCCTGAACACCTCTGGGCCTCGCGACACTGCAGATGGAGAGGACACAGGCTCGCTATCATGCTCGACATTTATACGAACAACTAATAGTTTAGTTCACCACCACAACAAACGAAGGCCCGGGCTGTCCCACTCCCTTTGGTCGGTGGCCGGGCCACGCTCGGCGGCCACGAACCGGCCGAGTGACCCGCGGTAGAACACCAGCGGGCCGGCGTGGTTCTTGGCCGCGTGCAGCGTGCGCACTAGGCTTGTGATCAGCAAGTGGTCTCCCGCGTCGTCGACGCGGTCGATGTCGCAGTCGATCCAGGCGGGCACGCCGGGCAGCACCGGGTGCCCGGCGGGACCGGCCGACCAGGCCAGGCCGTGGAACTTGTCGCCTCCGGCCGTGGCGAACCGACGCAGCAGATCGTGCTGGCCCGCCCGAAGGCCGTTGACGCAGAACGACCCGCTGGTGCGGATGCGCGGCCTGCTGGTGGAGGTCTTGGCGGGCAGGAAGGCGACTAGCGGCGGGCCCAGGGACACCGAGGTGAAGGAGCCCAGAGTCAGTCCGGCGGGCGTGCCGTCCGGGGGGGACGCGGTGACCACCACGACCCCGGTCGGGAAGTGCCCGAGCACCCCGCAGAACTCGGCCACGTCGACGACGCCGGGACTAGTGCTGGGCGGACGCATCGCGCTCGCGCTGCCACTGCTGCTCGGCTGCGGCCCGGGCCGCCGCGGTCGACTGTCGATTGGCCTCGGTCTCCTCCAGCACGTGGGCATGCGACCGAAGCACCGGATCAAGGTGACCAGTGAACCGCGGCATCACTTCCTCCGCGAACAGCTCGTAACTGCGCATGGAGTCCCGCCAGCTGGCGAAGTCGGCCCCCTGGAACAGGTAACCGCCGAACCCGCCGGACCGCTCGAGCAGGCGATCGATCTGGATGGCGGCCATTTCCGGGATGCCGATGACCGCCCGGCCGCTGGAGTTGAGCAAGTCGGCCAGCTCGGCCGTGGTGGACGGGACATCGATCGCCGACGGGGTGATGTGCGACAGGTACTCGTACTGCCAGCGCAGGCCGTACTCGCAGTTGCGCCGTGCCTGGGCCTCGCTTTCTGCCAGGTGCATCGGCCCCATCAGCCGCCACCGGTCCCGGCTGACCTGATGGCCGTGCCGGCCCGCCTCCTCGTTCACGATGGCCCAGTGCTCTGGGAGCTTGTCTCGGCCCGCGGGGTCGGTGGCGGCAAGCGACAGCAGCCCGAGGCCGTGCCGTCCGGCCAGCTTCGGACCGGACGGAGATACCGTGCCAACGACAAATACCTCTAGGTCACCATAGGGGGCCAGCTGCAGCACGGCGTCATCCAGGCGGAACCAGTCGGACTTGACCGACACGGTCTCGCCCGCCAGCAGGCGCAGGATGACGTCCAGCGCCTCCTCCATGCGCGGCCGCAGCTGGGTGGCATCCATGCCGAACATCTTGGCGTCGGTCGGCAGCTGTCCCGGCCCGGCACCGAACATGACCCGGCCCCGGGTCTGATGGCTGAGCTGCACGATCCGCTCCGCCACCTGGAACGGGTGATGGTAGGGCAGCGAGATAACCCCGGTACCGAGCCTGATGTGCGTGGTGCGCTCGGCCGCGGCGGCGATCAGCAGCTCAGGCGAGGCGGCCAGCTCCGACCCGCCGGAGTGGTGCTCGCCGAACCAGATCTCGTCGTACCCGAGTTGGTCCAGGTGCACCGCGAGCTCTACCGCGCGCCGGATCGCCAAGGTCGGGTTGAGTCCAACCACATTCTGCGGCGGAAAGAAGACGCCGAACTTCAGCGGGCGCCGCGGGCTGTCTGTCACAGAAGTCCCCCTCACCCGAGCAGGCCGAGCTCAAGACGGCCGAACGTGTCGTAGAGCAGGCCGGTGCTGAACAACTGCCCGCTCCCCCCTGCCGAATACGGCGACGATATCCCGGGAGCGAGAAACAAACAAGTGATTGTTTTTCTGATCTGTCTGCGCGCAACGGCTCTTGTCGGGCGCCACAATGCCTGCTACTGTCTTGAAACAACTGTTTGTTCAAGGGATGGGACACGGGCATTGACCAGCGCCTTCAACCGGCTGAGGCAGCACTTCGAAGACTTCGCGGTCGGCGACACCGTGGTCTCGCCCGGGCGCACGGTGGATGTCTCTGACATCACCACGTTCGCCGGGCTGACCGGCGACCACTACCCGCTACACGTGAACGAGGAATACGGGAAGGGCACCCGGTTCGGCGGGAGGATCGCGCACGGACCGCTGACCTTCGGCCTGGCCGTCGGCCAGATCGGCCTGTCGGGCTTCCTTGGCGAGGCGATCACCGCGTTCCTGGAATGCCAGGAGATGCGTGCGCTGGCACCCGTCTACCCGGGCGACACGATCCGGGTGCGGGCGGAGGTCTCCGCAGTCGAGCCCGGAACCAACCCGAAATACGGCACCCTGCGCCTGGACTACACAGTTCTTAACCAGAAGGACGACGAGGTCATGCGGTTCCGCATGGTCCTGCTGGCCCGTCGGCGCACTCAAGGGGAAGGAGAACGGTGAGCACTGCCGCTCCCGCATCGGATACAGAGGCCGCCTTCATCGGCATCGGTGAACTGCCCTCCGGCCGCTACCCGGACCGTTCGTTCATCGGCAGCCTGGTGGACGTGGCGGTCGCCGCCGTCCGCGACGCCGGGCTGACGATGACCGACATCGACACGATCCTGCTCATCCCTTGCTTGCACTCCGCCGCGGACCAGGCCGACCTGGTGTTCTCCCGGGTCGTCGAGGAGCTCGGCTTGAACGGGCGGGCCAAGAGCAACGCCATGGTCCACTCGGGTGGCTCCACCAGCGACAACACCGTGCGCGCAGCCGCCAGCCTGATTAACAGCGGGCACGCCCGCCATGTGCTGATCCTGCAAGCTGAGAAGTGGGGTTCAGCGCCAGTCAACGAGATGATCGACATGCTGACCGCCAACGGCATCCCGCGGGAGTGGGAGAAGGCGACCGGGCTGTCGTTCAACGCCGTAGGCGCGCTCATCACCCAGCGGTACATGGCCGTGACCGGGTCGACCGCACAAGACATGGCGTCGGTGTGCGTCGCGTTGCGCGACTGGGCGATACTCAACCCGAACGCCATGTACCGCAAGCCGCTCAGCGTCGAGCAGGTGCTCGGCTCGCGGATGATCTCTGACCCGCTGCACGCCTTCGAGTGCCCAATGATGGCCGACGGTGCGGTGGGGATCGTGCTGACCTCCGCGGGCGAGGCCCGCAAGTCCCACGACGCCTGGGTGCGCATCGCCGGCTCCGGCGGCGTCGTGTCGCACTACAGCATCGGCCAGGAGGCCGACCTCGGGGTACTCGGCTGGCCCCGGGCCGCCAGGGAGGCCTACGAGCAGGCCGGCTGGGGTCCGGGGGACGCCGACCTGGCCGAGGTGTACGACTCGTACACCGCCGTGCTGACGATCGCGATGGAAGGGCTCGGCTTGGCCCCGGTGGGCGAGGCGGGCCGACTGTTTGCGGCCGGCGAGTTCTCCCCCGGCGGCAGGTTCCCGGTCAATACGAACGGCGGCCTGCTGTCAGCCGGACACACCGGCGTGGGCGGCGGGACAGCGCTGCTGGCCGAAGGCGTCCGTCAGCTGCTCGGCCACGCCGGACCAGACCGGCAGGTCCCCGGGGCGGCCCGGGCGGTATGCGGCGGCTCCGGCGGCACCTACATGGACAGCCAGGTTCTTCTGCTTGAGCGGGTGACACGATGACCGAGCCGGGCATGGCCGAGATTACCGAGCCCTACTACGAGGCCCTTGCACGCGGCGAGCTGCTGATCCAGCACTGCAAGGCGTGCAACCACACGATCATGTACCCCAAGCACCGGTGTCCCTTCTGCTTCGAGGCCGACCTGGACTGGGTCACCGTGTCCGGGCGGGGCATCCTGCACAGCTACACGATCACCCGGCTCACCGCGCCGAGCGGCTTCGAGGACGAGACGCCGTTCGCCCTTGGCGTGGTCAAGCTGGAGGAGAACGTGCAGCTGCTGGCGCGGCTGTGGCCAGACGCCGACGGCGGCTGGGACGGCTATGCCTGCGACGTGCCGGTCGAGTTTCGCCCGGTGAGCGCGGACGAGGCGAGGCGCCGGCCGGTTGCCTGGTTCCGGCTGAGCGCAAGGTGAGCGCCGACGGCCGCGTCGAGTTGGAGACCGTCTTCTACGAGGCGGTCGCGGACGGCGTGGCACTGGTCACCCTGAACCGTCCGGAGCGGGGCAACGGCGTTGTCCCGGAGCTGGCCCGGGACCTGCTGACTGCGCTGACGCGGCTAGAAGCGGACCGCTCGGTACGCTGTCTGGTGCTCACCGGGGCCGGGCGGCAGTTCTCGGCCGGCGCCGACCTCAAGGCCATGCGCCGCTACCTGGACGAGGAACTGCCGGTGGAACACGAGCCGTACAACGCGCGCGTGCTGTTCCCCGTCACCCAGCGCATCGTGGCCTCCCGACTGCCGGTCGTGGCCGCCATCAACGGCGGCGCCACGGCCGGCGGCCTGGACCTGGCCCTCGCCTGCGACCTGCGGGTCTGCTCAGCCCAGGCCAAACTCGGCGAGACCTATATCAACGTCGGCCTGCCGCCCGGCAACGGCGGATCCTGGTTCCTGCCCCGGATCGTCGGCGCGGGCCGCGCGGCGGAACTGTTCCTCACCGGTGATCTCATCGACGCCGCCCGGGCCTCGGAGATCGGCCTGGTCAACCAGGTGACCGAACCGGACGAGCTGATCCCGACGGCGGTCGCGCTGGCCGGACGGATCGCCGGGAAGGCCTGGCGCGCGGCCGAGGCAACCAAGCAGGCACTGCGGGCCAGCTGGCAGGTCGACCTGGCCACCGCGATGAACCTGAGCTACTACGCCGTCGCCACGCTGCAGCACACCGAGGATGTGTCCGAGGCAGTCAACGCCTTCCTGGAGAAACGCCCCGCGGTCTTTAACCAGCCGCCCGGGAAGGGCGAGACGCCAGCGAACCTGTCAGACTGAGCGCCATGCCCAAAGCTCCCGACGCGTCATCTGGACCTGTCTCCGCCGAGCTGATCGAGAAGGCGGCGGTGCAGCTATTCGGGGAGCGAACGTATCCGTTGGTCGGCATGCGGGACATCAGCAATGCGGTCGGTATCCTGCCTGGGAGCCTGTACGTACACATCCGGCGGAAAGAGGACATCCTGCTCCGGATCGTAGAGAACGGGATCCAGCGCTACCTAGACGCCATCGAGCCCGTCGTCGAGTCCAGCGCTCCGGCGCCGGACCGGCTGCGCGGCGCGATCGTTGCCTACATGCGCGTCCTGGCCGATACCCTGCCTCAGACCCGGGTGGCCTTTCATCAGTGGACTTACCTCAGCCCGGACATGCAGGAGCGCGTCATCGTGCTGCGGCGACGGTACGAGGGTCTTTTCACCCGCGTTCTTCGTGAGGGCATCGCGAATGGCGAGTTCCGGCCGACCGCACATCTCCGGATCGCGGTGCTGGCCATCCTGGGGATGCTCAATGCCGCCACTGAGTGGTTCGCCCCGGACGGCGGACTGTCTGCGCAGCAGGTCGGAGATCTGCTGGCGGACAGCGCGCTGAAGGGGCTCGAGCAGCGCTAAGCGTCTATATGAGGTGGCTGTTTTAAGCGTACGGGACGCCTTAGGTGCCGGGTGCGAGTCTGGCACCAGGCACCAGGCGGTCGATGAGTCCCCACGCCAGCGCTGTCCTGGTATCTAGCGGACGGGCCGACGAAGCGAAGTACAACGTCCGCCAGCGGCCGATGCGACGGGGAATGCTGACGGTCCCGCCTGCTCCCGGGATCGGCCCCATGCCCACCTCGGGAAGTCTGAAGGTGCTGCCCTCGGCGGCGACCACAGTCCCGGCGAACGCCGGCAACTCGACTCCCGCTCCGACACACGGCCCGTGGACACGGAGCTCAATCCGGTCGCGGAGCGCGTGCAGCAGCGGACCAGCCCCGGCCTGCGTGCGAACGAGGTGCGCGGTGACCGGGTCCGGCGACGTGACGAACTCCGCGAGGTCGCCGCCCGAACTGAAGCACGGGCCCGCACCGTCAAGTACTACCTCCGTCACCGTCTGGTCGGCCAAGGCGATTCGCAACGCGTCGGTGAGCGCGTCCCGAAGCTGGCGTCCGTAGGCGTTTCGCCGCTCGGGACGGTTCAGCGTGATCAGCAACCGGGCATCGTCTCGGTCCCTGCGCGAGCACCGGCTCGGCAGCCTCCGGGGGCAGGGGACGGGGCGCACGGTCCTTCAGCCAACGCTGAAATTCCTGACCCCCCAGAAGGGTCGAATAGGCCGTGGACTCCGTCCTGCTCGGTGACCTGCTCAGCCGCCTCGGCCAGGTGCCCGGCGCGGTGGACCTGCGTGCAGGGATATCGGCGTACCGGGAACCAGTCGACGGCAACGCGGTGCTGTTCCAGGCCGGGCTGCCCGACCCCGCCGCCGAGCACATACCTGACCGTACGGCAGCCTGGAGCAGGTGACGGCGATCCTGAGCGCGGCTGGGATCGCCGCCGATGATTTCCTGGACCTTGCGGCGCTCCCAGCTCAGGTCCTGGAACAGCTCGCCCCCTACCTGGCCGAGCTAGGCCGGCGCCCCGTGCCGCCTTTCCGCCGCGTTGCCGGCCTGGATGAGCAGGCAGCTGCCTGCCGCGCGGCCGGCCTGCTCGACCTGACTGAGACAGACGACGGGGAGCAGCGGTTCTTCGTGTACCGGTGGACTGCCTCCGAACTCGCAGAACGCGCTGGCACGGGCCTGGTGCGGGCGCACCGGCAGGCGGCCGCCTACTGGCAGTGGCGGGTCAGGGTATGGCCGCAGGACAAGACGGCTGACGTGCACGACCTGCTGCAGGCCCGCTACCACCTGCTGCAGGCCGCCGACACCGAAGCCGCCGGGCAGGTCACCGAAGCAGTCGTCAGCCAGCTGGACGACTGGGGAGCCTGGGACCAGGCCTGTGGGTGCCGAAAATGCTGTCACCCTATGCGACCTGCGCATATTCATGGATCAGACCGCCGAGCCGGTCCCGGCGCAGAACGCGCATATCGGTCACTTCAACAGGCGGATCCGCGCGCTCGGCGGGCGGCTCCTGCTGCAGGGACCGGTGCGGCCGGTGCGCATTGTAGTGATCGGCGTACTCGCCCAGGACCAGGCGCAGGTGCCGTTCGCCAGCGACCAGCATCCGGTCCAGGCACTCTCGGCGGGCACTTCCCACCCAGTGTTCCGCGATCGCATTCGCCCGCGGCGCCCGAACAGGCGCCCTGATAATCCGCACGCCAGCCGCGGCAAACACGGCATCGAACACCGCGGTGAACTTGGCGTCCCGGTCCCGGATCAGGAACTTCACGCCGTCAGCGCGGTCCCCGAGGTCCATCAGCAGGTTACCCGCCTGCTGGGCCACCCACTCCCCGTGGGATGCGCTGTGATCCCGGCCAGGTGCACCCGGCGGGTGCCGTGCTCGATGAAGAACAGCACGTACAGGCGGCGCAGGAACACGGTATCGACGTGGAAGAAGTCGGTCGCCAGGATCGTCTTGGACTGGGCGTCCAGGAATGCCTTCCAGGTCTGCCCGGACCGCCGGGGCGCTGGGTCGATGCCGGCGTCCTTGAGGATCTGCCACACCGTCGACAGCGCCAGCTTGTGCCCCAGGCCGGCCAGCTCGCGTGGCTACGCCGGTACCCCCAGCCCGGGTTATCCCGGGCCATCTCCAGCACCAGCGCCCGCACGGACGCTGCGGTCCGAGGCCGCCCAGGCGCGCGGCGCGGATAGGCCCAGTGCCGCCGGACCAGGTCTGCATGCCAGCGCAGCAGGGTGCGCGGGGAGACGATCAGGCGCAGCCGGCGGAGCTGGTTCCCTGTCAGCAGCCGAGCCAGCGCGGCCAGGATCGCCCGGTCGGCCCACGACAGCCGCGGGGTCTTGACCTGGCGCTGGAGCACGGCGACCTGGTGCCGCAGGATCAGGATCTCGGCGTCCTTGGCACGGTCGGAGCGGGCGAGCAGGGCAAGCCAGCCGAGCACGCGCAGCACCGCCAGGTAGGCGAATCGTAGTGACACGAATGCCGAATGTGCCCGCCTGCGAGATCCCCACGCAGCCAGATGCCCAACTTGGCAACCCCTCATCAAGCACAAGGCACCTGCTCAGCGGCCGTGGCGGGGTTATCGGCACCCACACCATGCGATGGCGGACCACGACGAGGCGGTGAAAGAGCTCGCCCGCAAGCTCGGCCTGCCCCAGTAACCAGGCAGCCGCCGCACTTCCACCGGACTCCGGGCGCGGCTAGCACGTACCGCGTGGCGGACACCTATACCTTTACCGGCAGCGGTCACGGCAGTGGTCTAGACCTTTCCGTACCGATGTTTGCTCCGTGTTTGCTCGGATGCCCCGGTACGGGCCGGCAGAACGCGGTACTTACGTCACTCCGCCTCGCTGGACACCGGCCTGGCCCTGATCCCGCTCTCGGCGGGACTGATCCTCGCCGCGCCATTGTCACGCCGCCTGACCATCGCGTTCGGGGCAAGGGCGGCGATGGCCGTCGGCATGGGGCTTACTACCGGCGGACTAGCCGTCATGGCCGTCATCGGGGCCGGTACCAGCCTGACATGAGTACTGACAGTGCCCGACTGGGAGACCCTCGCGCAGCCAGATGCCAACTTGACCTTCTCTTGCCCCAAGAGGAATGTGGCCAGGTCAGCGGTCGTGACAGGATTATCGGCACCCACAGGCTTCTGAACTGGAGCCGGTGAGCGGATTCGAACCGCTGACCGTCCGCTTACAAGGTCAATCGCGCTGAGCGCTGTGCGGACCTGCGGAAACGGTAGTCACTGACGAGCG